>Ga0210403_10002921_pt1 | contig 15208 bp, 19 predicted proteins | sample IncBWC19MmetaG_FD_150863 | JGI IMG/M metagenome (GOLD analysis project Ga0210403, IMG submission 150863) | Forest soil microbial communities from Barre Woods Harvard Forest LTER site, Petersham, Massachusetts, United States - Inc-BW-C-19-M | ecosystem: Environmental > Terrestrial > Soil >... | reverse complement strand
CCATCCTAAAATTACAATTCATTTAGGAGTGACTACAGATTCAATCGTGGCCGAGAACAATAAAGTCACAAAGGTTTTAGGTAAAGAAGCTGGCCAGCAGCAGGAATATCCAACTGACGGCGTGTTTGTGTTTGTGGGTCTAAAACCCAACACTGGTTTTTTGCATGCCACTCCCCAAATACAACTAGACGATTACGGTTTTGTAAAAACGGATATAAACCTACAGACCAGTATGCCAGGCGTTTTTGCGGCTGGCGATGTTCGTAGCGGTGCCAATATGCAGATTGCTTCGGCCGCCGGTGAAGGGGCTACTTCGGCTCTGATGCTCCGCCGGTATCTAGAGCAACATGCTTCATCCGATCAGGGTAGTCTGTAACTATTGCATCGATACCAAGTTTCTTTAGATTGGCTGCTTCGGCCGGGTCGTTTACTGTATAGGTGTAGACAAATAGGCCTCGCTTTTTAGCCAGGCGAACGACTAGCCTAGAAATATTTTGATGGTCAAGGCCGACCCCTGTTAGCGGCAGAGCTTTGTTTAGTAAGAATGACAGCAGCCCAAGTGATACGCGATATTCTAATAAAGCTAACGGAATAGATTTGTTTAATCTGTACAATTCAAAAAGCAGGGGTGGGTAGAAGGATGACACCATAAAGTGATCATAATTATAACCAGACTTTACCATTGTCTTAATTATCTCGTTGACTTGCTTAGCGCAGCCACGACTTTTAAGTTCAACTAGAATCTTTGACTGTTTGCCAATTGCGTACATAAACTCTGATAGCGTTGGGATGTTTTGGCCACTGCTTGTATCGAGTTTTGTTAGATGTGAACTGTTTGTCTGGGAGATCTTTAGCCGTTCATTGGCGATCCTGCCGGTGTGGCTATCATGTATTACGACTACTTGGCCGTCTTTGGTAGAGCGAACATCAAACTCTATCCAATCGACACCTACTCTTAAAGCGTGCTCGACGCCTGCAAGAGTATTCTCTGGCGCAAGCCCATGTATGCCTCTATGGCCGATTATTTGCATATACTCCATTATACAGTGGCGCCTAATCTATCCAAGTCAGATGAACCAACTCTTTTACTTTTTCGTAACCTCTCTTTAACGAAACACCTATCTTTAAGTATCAGATTAAGTGGTGGACAGCTCGTGGTTATAAAAAAGTAAAAGAGTTGGTTCAGCTCTAATTCTAATTTCCTTGAGGAGTCAGAGGGTGAGAAAAGAGGGTAGCTGGTGGTATACTATCTACAAGAATAAGGAGTAACTATGGCAGATTTTAACAAAATTCTGACGCCTGGCGATATTGACGCCGGCATTATTAATACAGTCATTGAGATACCTCAGGGTTCGATACTAAAAATTGAATGGCGGAGAGACCTGGCAGCTTTTGGCCTTGACCGTGTTGAGCCGCTGATTTTTGCTAAGCCAACGAACTACGGGTTTATTCCACAAACGCTAGACGAAGACGGTGACGAGCTCGATACATTATTGGTCTGCGCCGAGCCTATACCAACCGGTGTATTTACTGAAGCTCGAATCCTCGGTGTGCTGCAGTTCGAAGACGATGGCGAAATGGACCACAAAATTGTTTGCGTGCCAGCTGACGACCGCAACACAGGTAAGCGCTACCAAACACTAGCTGATCTTGGCGAAGCTTGGCAAAAACAATTAGAACATCATTTTACACATTACAAGGATCTCAAAAAGCCAGGTAGCACAAAGGTGCTAGGTTGGGGTGATATCGATGACGCTAAAAAAGTTATCAAGGAATGTATTGAGCGTTATAAGCAACTCTAAGCATTCTTGTAATACTTGACGGCTTCGTGGATGACTGGGATTTCTGACTCAAGTATGTACTTGGGCAGCTTATCGAGCGGCCAGAAAGTACCATACATGGGCTTGTCGATCTCTATCCAATAAAGCTGCACAATCTCAGAGCCTCTGGGAGATTGATGGAATAGGTTAGTGGCAAAAATCGGCCCCTTTGTGACTTTGACTCCTTGAAGCTCGTCGTCTAATAAACGACTCACACTAGTTTCGTACGTGTCATTGGCTCTAAGAACTGTGCCCGGGTTATGCCATATATTTGGTAAGAATGGTTCGTCGGGTGCTCGCTGTATCATTAGAACTTCGATATCGCCATTGGAATCGCGACGTAGGGGTATTATTTGCATAATAGGCGCAGGTGTTAGGCGATAGAACTCCATGAATAAAGCATGAGGTATGTAACCTGGCTCTAGTCTTGAAAGTAACTGTTCGGTTTGAGCGATTTCTGCGTCGCTTAGATTAAAAGTCTTTTTAGGATTTGCCACTTACTATGCTCCTATAAGCTTTATATCAATTACTATTGCTGACTCACATGTACTTTTTCACAAGCTGTCTAGTACATAATATAATACTTCAGAATACTCTTGTTGCCCCAAAGACGCTAATACCTTACAATAAACACCAATAAGCTAATGCTTTTGTGGAGAGGTGTATGAAGACTAGAGTTGCGATTAATGGATTCGGACGGATCGGGCGTACGGCTTTTAAAATTGCTTTCGAGAGGCCGGACATAGAGGTTGTGGCCGTGAATGATTTGAGTGACACAAAAATATTAGCACATCTACTAAAGTATGACAGTAATTACGGCACCTACAAGCCAGAAGTCGGTCACGACGACACGGGTATTATCGTGGATGGGCAACATATAAAAGTCTTAGCCGAGAGAGACCCATCTAAATTGCCGTGGGGTGCTCATCAGATAGATGTAGTAATCGAGGCTACGGGAATGTTTACAAAGCATCAAGACCTTCAGGTGCATATCGATGCAGGTGCGCGGCGTGTCGTGCTATCGGCCCCCGAAAAAGACGATACAGAGCACGATACCTACATAATGGGCGTTAACGAACAAGACCTAAAGTCTGAGCACACTATAATATCGAACGCTAGCTGTACGACTAACTGCATTACGCCAGTAGCGGCGATTATGGAAAGCCATTTTGGTATAGCCAAAGCCATGATGACCACTGTGCACAGCTACACTCAAAGCCAGCGATTGCAAGATTCGCCAGCCAAGGACTTTCGTGAAGCTAGGGCAGCGGCCGAGAACATCGTACCGACAAGCACTGGCGCAACTATTGCTGCAGCTAAAGCTCTGCCGGCACTTGAGGGAATTTTTGACGGTATGAGCATACGCGTACCGACACCAGTAGTCAGCCTGGCTGATTTTACGTTTGTTACCAAGAAGAAAACTAGTATAGAAGAAGTAAATGAAGTCTTCAAAAAGGCAGCCCAAGAAGCCTTTTATCAGGGTATCTTAACGGTTAGCGGAGAACCTTTGGTATCCAGTGATTATAAAGGCAACAGCCATTCGGCAATTGTTGATCTAGCGCTTACATCTGTCGTGGGTGGCGATTTAGTTAAAGTTGTAGCTTGGTATGACAATGAGTGGGGCTATAGTAATCGTCTAGTCGAAATGGTTGCAGAAGTTGGCAAGCTGCTGCATAAATAATTATGAAGATTTATTTGGGTTCCGATCACGCTGGATTTTATCTTAAAGAAAAGATATTTGCTCATCTGGTTCGAGCTGGCTATGATGTCGAAGATGAAGGTGATAAAGTCTTAGACCCAGCTGACGATTATCCTCAATTCGCCTATACGGTAACCACCAAGATCCTGGGCAGTGAAGATGATGATGCGCGCGGCATTTTGCTATGTGGTGGTGGGCAGGGTATGTGTATTGCCGCAAATCGCGTTAGAGGCATTAGGGCAGTCGTCGTGTGGGATGAACACGAGGCTAAGATGGCTCGTAATGACAATGACAGTAATGTACTTTGCCTGCCGGCTCGTTCACTAGAAGACAAGCAACTAATCGACATCGTTGATGTATGGCTCAAAACACCTTTTTCTAAAGCTGCCCGCCATGCCCGCCGCATAAGAGAAATAGAGGATATATATGGCTGAGAAGTCCACGATTTGCCCTTGTGTTACTGCAACCGATCCGCACATATATCGCGAACAAATGGCCAGGATTGAGCCGTTTGCTAGCCGAGTGCATATAGACTTTGCTGATGGCGAGTTTGCACCAAAACTCGTAGATCTAGCTGATGCCTATTGGCCAGAACATATTATGGCCGATTTACATTTAATGTACTCTAGGCCGGCTCAGTATTTTGAAACTATTGTGAAGCTGAAACCCAACTTAGTAATTATCCATGCCGAAGCCACGGGGGACTTACCGGGCTTGCTACTAGAGCTGCGTCAGGCTGGCATTAAAGTCGGGGTAGCTTTGCTAAAAGACACTCAGCCGGAGGAACATAATACGATCATAGCTATAGCTGACCACGTGCTGATCTTTAGTGGTGATCTGGGCCATTTTGGTGGTCAGGCGGATTTAGAGCTTTTAAAAAAGGTCGCTGATATCAAGGCCATAAACCCGACAGTCGAATTAGGTTGGGATGGTGGTGTAAATACCGAAAACGCACCTTCGCTTATTGATGGCGGTGTCGAAGTACTTGATGTTGGTGGTTTTATTCAAAGAGCCGAAGATCCAAAGCAAGCCTATAACGATCTAATAGAACTTGATCGCTAGTCTTGGATGCTCCACGTTTGGATATCATTTTTAGCAAACTGCACTTCATCGAATAGCTGAAAATACTTGGGCGTGAATTTATAAAGCAGGTGTTGGTTCTTGCCAGACATAAAATTGTTGTAAAAGTCTTTACCAGTATTATGACGTTTGGTGTAGAGTTGCATAATATCGGCAATTATAGAAGCTTCAGTCACTGTGCTCCCAACGCCTTCGGCTTGCAAGCCTATAACCGGCTGGTCGAGTTTTATGGCTATTGCTATGGCAAGCTTGGTGTTGTTTGCTATTTCTTGGCTATGCCGAGCAGTTGGTAGACTCAGCCAATATAGATTCTGGGATCCATCAGTGACGTAATAAACTGCACAAATCCAAGGCTGGCTGCCATTTTGGGTAGCGATCTGCATGACCTTGCCTTGGCTTAGATACTGTTTGATTAAGCCCGCGATTTTATCATCCATTGATATCTCTTATGGGCAGCCTAAGATGGATTTCGTCGATTGAGTAAGTCTTGTCACTGGCCTGGTAGGTGAATTTTATGTCGTGGACAGATTCAAAGTAGTCGCCCGTATGTGTTTTGTAATCTAGATATACCTCACGGTCATGATCGCTATTAGCGTCTGGGCCATCATAGATTAAGCATTCGTGTTCTTCGCCTGGCCTCAAGAAGTTGCCCAAAACTCGATTAGTACCGAGCAAATGGATTTTATGCAGTTCGATCTCTATCTGCGAGCTATTAGCAATACTACAATAAACCTGCATATGGCCATTATTTAGGTGGCATTTGGTGTGTTTGATATAGACAACCGGGAAGGTATGCGAATCGCCCTTCTGTACACCACCTGAATTAACAACTGATGGGCTACTAACTTGTTCTTGATGACTTATAGGGTTTGACTGCCCAGATATGAATTTTCCAAGTGAGGTAAAGAACGACATAGCTACTCCTCTTTGTTAAAGTATATTATAATTCGAATCTAATGGGGAGAATATCTGAATATGTTAACTAGACGAATCTCCGTACGTGGCCTAGCTCTTCATCAAGGCAAATTACTTTGCGTTCGTCATAAGAACGGTGGTGATTATTGGGCTTTACCAGGTGGTGGGCTAGAAGAAGGCGAGGCATTAGTCGCTGGCATCGAGCGAGAGATGATTGAAGAAACTAGCATTAAGCCTTTGATTGGCAACTTGCTTTATGTTCAACAATTTACTGAAGGTGGTAGAGACTATCTTGATTTTTTCTTTCACATTACCAATGCTGAGGATTATCTGAATATAGATCTATCTAAAACCACTCATGGCGGAATAGAACTAGAAGAAATTGCATTCGTAGACCCGGCTAGCATGCGAATATTACCTGAATTTCTTACAACTGAAAAACTAAGTGATTTTATTGCAAGCCAAAGCCCAACACGAATTTTTTCGCTGTACTGACAAACACAATTCTTAAGGAGCCGCATCTAACCCACCCCCACTTTTCTTCAAACGGGTGACGTCCGGTGGGGCAGCCCCAAAATTGTTTTACAGAAAGTAAAAAATTTTAGGGGCGGACCGGCCGACAGGACCCGTGCAGCAAGAAAAGTGGGGGTGGGATGTTGCGGGTGGGGCAGGCCATGCGTGTTATAATTCGAGTATATTATGCATATGCTAACCACACATCAACTCGAGCTAAAAGCTAACGAAATCCGCGAAGATCTTATAAAAATGCTGGAGCATGCCGGTAGTGGGCATTCGGCTGGGCCTTTGGACTTAGCAGACATTTTTACAGCACTCTATTTTAGTATCCTTAAACATGATCCTAAGAATCCTGATTGGGATGAGCGTGACATTCTGGTTTTAAGCAATGGCCACTGTGTGCCGATTCGCTATGTGACTATGGCCCACGCTGGTTACTTCCCGAAATCGGAGCTTATGACGCTTCGTAAGTTTGGCAGTCGCTTGCAAGGGCACCCCGAGCGCCAACGTTTGCCGGGTCTAGAGACGACTTCTGGCCCACTCGGTAGCGGTTTATCTCAAGCGGCCGGTATGGCCAAGGCTCTGCAAATTGATCAAAACCATACTCGCTGGGTTTATTGCGTAATGAGCGATGGAGAGCAAGACGAAGGCAATACGTGGGAAGCTGCCATGTTTGCGGCTAAATACAAATTACACAATCTAATTGCTATTACCGATCGTAATAACATTCAGATTGACGGTAATACAGAAGACATTATGCCGCTAGAGAAGTTGCGTGATAAGTGGGAAGCCTTCGGTTGGCATGTTATAGAAATTGATGGTCACAATATTGAGTCGGTTATCGATGCCTGCAGCATGGCTAGGGCAATCGTAGAAGCGCCAGTTATGATACTTGCTCACACAATCCCTGGTAAAGGCGTGCCATTTATGGAATATGATTATCACTGGCATGGCTCGCCACCTAACTCTGACCAAGCAAAAGAAGCGTTGCATAAACTCAGAACTCTAAACGGAAAGATACGGAGCGAACATGAGTAAGCATATAGTTATTGGTATGCACTTAGTCGATAATATCGGTGCTGATGATATAAAACAGGAGTCTAGCCGCAAGGGTTTTGGCCGGGGGCTGCTAGAGGCAGGCAAGCAGAACAATCAAGTGGTGGCTCTGTGCGCTGATCTCACTACTTCTACTCAGATTAGCGTTTTTGCCGAGGCTTTTCCAGAAAGATTTGTAGAGATGGGGGTAGCTGAGCAGAATCTTGTGACGGTTGCAACGGGGATGGCGGCTATAGGCAAGGTCCCTTTTGCAAGCAGCTACGCGGCTTTTTGCCCTGGTCGTTGTTGGGAACAAATTAGAACCACTATTGCTTTAAATAACCGGCCAGTTAAAATTATTGGCTCACATGCAGGCTTGTCGGTTGGGCCAGATGGCGCAACTCACCAGATGCTAGAAGATATCGCCCTGATGCGAGCTCTGCCAAACATGGTTGTTGTTGCGCCAGCTGATAGTGTTGAGGCGGAAAAAATCACACGAGCTATCGCTGAAAACGGCAAGCCAACTTATATGAGGCTGTCTCGGGCTGACACGCCAATTTTTACTACAGAACATACGCCATTTGAGCTAGGTAAGGCTTATGTGATGCACGAGGGCAGTGATATTACATTGATTGGTACGGGCAGTATGACATATCAGTGCCTTGTGGCCGCTAAGATGCTAGCTGGCGACGGTGTTATTGCCGATGTGTTGCATGTGCCGACCATCAAACCCTTAGACGAGAAAACTATAATTGCTAGTGCAAAAAAGACTAGACATGTCATTACGGTTGAGGAGGCTCAAATCGCAGGTGGACTTGGTGGGGCGGTGGCGGAGCTACTAGGTGAACATTTACCAACGCCACTAATTAGGGTTGGTGTTCGTGACCATTATGGCGAATCTGGCGAACCAAACGAGTTACTGAGCGCCTACGGACTGACCGGTATGCACATAGCAATACGAGCACACGAGATGTTGGGTAAAGATTAGTCTTGTTAAGCGAATGTAGCTATGCTAGACTGCATATATGAGCAAAAATACCGATAACCAACCAGCGACAAAAAACGATCTTGTGGTTCTTCGTACCGAAATTCGAACAGAGATTCAAACAGAAATTCGTGCCTCCGAGAAAAGAATAACAGAAAATATTGGTACAGAAATCGGGCTATTATTGTCGGACGCCATGACTATTATCGGCGAGCATTTTATGGATTTAAAAAACGAGTTTCAAGAAATGAAGACTGATTTTAGGGTTATGAAGACTGATATTAATATCATGAAGGGTAATATTCTTGATTTGCAAAATGGCCAAACGCGCATTGAGAACAAGCTAAATGCCACTATTGATACAGTCGATGATTTATCTGTGCGCACTAGGCGACTTGAAGCGAGGGCTACTTGATCCATTAGCGCTTTATTTGCGCAATCTAGGACAGAAATGCAATCCTTTTTCACTGGATTCCCAATCTGGTTGGGAATGACGGTGAAGAGAAGGGCGCAAACAGGGCCGTAGACAGCTCGTGTTCTGTAAAAGTTAGATTGGGTCAGCTCTATGAGCGGTCATTAAACATAAGTGCTATAATACCAACAATCTAATCGGGTAAAATATGGCACTGTCAATCTCAAAAATTCGCGATAATTGTATTCGAGCTCGGCATCTGATGCAGCGTACTAGGCAGCAACATTTTGCAGTCGGAGCCTTTAATATCGATAATCAAGAGACCTTAATCGCGGTTGCTAGAGCGGCGCAAGCAAAAAAAGCTCCAGTACTAATTGAAGTTAGCGATGGCGAAGTGAAAGCTATTGGTCTAGATAATATTCGTGACATGGTTGATAATTATCGCCAGGAATATGGCGTAGAGATGTACATAAATCTTGACCACAGCCCCAGTGTGGATGCCGCAAAACGGGGGATTGATGCTGGTTTTGAATTTATACATATCGATATATCTCAAGCCAATCACGATGCAACTGACGATCAAATCATTCGTGATACTAAAGAAGTCGTTGCCTATGCCGCTTTTACGGGTGCATTAGTAGAAGCTGAGCCGCATTATTTTGCAGGTAGTAGCAACCTGCACACAGAATCTATTGATTACGAGATGATCAAAAAAACTTTTAGCACCCCAGAAGGCTCCCAAAAGTTTGTAGAGGCTACAGGCATAGATACTTTTGCGGCGGCTATAGGTAATCTGCATGGCAAATACCCGGTGCCAAAGGAGCTTGATCTAGAATTATTACAGCATATACGAGATGCTATAGCCTGTAACATAAGCTTGCATGGTGGCAGTGGAACACCCGGTCATTACTTTGAAGAAGCAGCACGAATTGGTGTCAGTAAGGTCAATATCAACTCCGATTTGCGCTACACTTTTCGCAAAACTTTAGAGAAAGTTCTAGCCGAGCATCCAGATGAATACGCCATAGTTAAACTCATGCCCGAAGTTTATCAAGCCGTACAGGATGTAATAGAAGAAAAGATTAGTGTTTTTGGTTCCGTTGACAAGGCGGTTGTTTAGATAATGCCCACTAGTCCCACCATGCTATCAATCGGAACAGCTACCCAAGATGTTTTTTTAGTGGGTGGTTCTATCTTTAAGCCTATTTGTGACCATGGTTTGTGTTTTGAGCATTTGCCATTGGGAGCCAAATTAGATATTGATCAGATCGTGTTTTCGACTGGTGGTAATGCAATGAATGCGGCCGTGACCTTTGCTCGCCAAGGATTATCCAGCGAATTTATGGGCGTTATTGGTGTAGAGCCGTCTGGCCAATCGGTGCTAGCAGCACTAGATCGAGAAGGGATCGGGACCAGGTACCTTGTGCAAGATGCCCAATTTGAGACTGGTTATTCAACCATTCTGCTTGCTCCGGGTGGTGAACGTACTGTTCTTAGACATCATGCTAAAACAGTCCGCGATGATGGTGCTCCGTTGCAGCTGGAAGCTATAAAACACGCCGATTGGCTTTATTTGTCTTCAGTCGGTTCGATGTCGCTGCTCGAAAAGATAGTCAGTATAGCCGCGAAGAATAAAGTTCGTGTCGCGTTAAACCCGGGTACTATGGAGCTAGCTAAACCGGCTAAGCTTAGGGCTTTGCTCGAAGACATAGATGTCTTAATAGCCAATAAAGAAGAAATGCAGTCGATTGTAGAGGGCACCACAACTGAAGAACTAGTTCGTCACGCCAAAAATCTAGTTAAGACTGTAGTTGTCTCGGATGGGCCAAAAGGCGCAGTAGCAGCAGATGATCGCCAAATTGTGTTTGCCGGTGAATATGATCATGTAAAACCAGTCAATCGCCTAGGTGCTGGTGATGCGTTTGGCTCTGGGTTCGTGGCTATGTTAGCTAAGGGAGAAGATTTGAAGACAGCCGTGACTTTTGCCAGCGCTAATGCTACATCCGTGGTTATGAAGATTAGCTCAACTGCAGGCGTTCTGAGTGCAGGAGCTAAATTGCACGATATGTCTCTACAGGTAAAATCTCTCTGATAGTTAGGTGATCTGTGCCACCTTACATTTATCGTATATTTCTAGTTCTGAGGCACCGTCTGATAACGACTGTCTAGACTATGGTATAGGTTATTTTGGCCAGCAACTTCTTGGTTGCGTTGATCAACCAGAGTGTTGTAGCTAACAACCAAAGCCTTTGTGCTAGTTATTAGGCTATTGAACTGCCGGACTTGGTCGTTGTATACGGGCACTTGGTGATTATATTCCTCGATACTGCCTGAATTGCGAAGTTGGTTAAGCTGTTGTGTAGCTTGACTAATCAAAATCTGTCGATTGGCTAGATCCTTGTTATTGTTATCAATCTGCTGTTTAAGGCTGGCTAGTTGAGCGTCCATTGTAGCGATCCTATTTTTGGAAGCACTAAAAATGCCTTCGTAATGCTCGGCCATCGTTACTATACTGGCGCGATCTTTAAAATATTGGCTATAATATTGCTCTAGTTCTGGAGTCAGGGTGCGGTATTCAGTACCCAGTACAGAGTGCATTTCGTTATATAATTCACCAGGTTCTTGACTGTTATAGAGCTTTATAACTCCGAGCAATCGCTCGTCAGTAATATTTTTAATGATTGGGTCAAGCATTTTATTTATGCGTTGTTTATCGCCAGAGCTTAGACGCTCATAAGCAGCGTGTAGCATCTCATGGGCAGCCGTGACTTCTTTAACACCGGCTAGTTGTGGATCATTTACATCGTATAAGTAAATACGTTGAGATCGGTAACACCCTAGAACCAACCCTTGCTCACTGTTATTCGGGCAATTTTGGTTAAAGGCTATCTTGTCGTCCACCTCTGGCTGTGATACGTAAAACATGTTTTGGCCACGGCCCACCATGGTTGTGCTGGCGACTAGTTGAATCGCTGTTGAGGTCGGATGGTAATTCTTAAGACGCCACCAATCTATGACGTCCTGTTTATGTAGGATTGCCCAGAAGCTGGCGCCGACTATTGCTAATTGTAATATGAGCACACTTATGCCAAGAAGTTTTCGGCCGCTCACAATTTTACTCGGTCACCAAGCCGAAGGTTAGTTCATGTTGGCGGGCACCAACTTTGATAATTGATCCCTTTGTATATCTGTCGGCGAGCAAACCATCAGCGATTTCGTCTTCAATCATATCCTGAATAGCTCGGCGTAGTGGGCGCGCGCCATTCTGTACATCATAGCCTTTTTCGAGTAACAGCTTTTTGGCAGTAGGGGAGCAGATAACTTTCACGCCTCTACGCTGTAATCTCTGATTGAGATCTTCAAGCTGTAAATCTAGAATCTTTGATGTATCTTGCTTGCTAAGTGCTTTAAAGACCACGACTTTATCAAAGCGGTTGATAATCTCTGGCCGCATCAATTGTTTAAGATTATCGAGGGCTGCTTCACTATTTAGGTCATGTAAATGACTAAGTTCATCCAAATCTTGCTTAGATTTAGCTCTAAAACCAAGTGCTGCTTCGTGCCGCATACTCTCCGCGCCAAGATTGCTGGTCAGTATAATAATTGTATTGCTAAAATCTATATGTCTGCCACGAGCATCGGTTAAACGACCATCTTCTAGTATCTGCAGGAGTATGTTTAATACTTCTGGATGTGCTTTTTCGATTTCGTCGAACAATACCAAACTATAAGGTTGGCGACGGACCCTATCGGTCAGCTGATTACTGTCGTTATAGCCGACATAGCCAGCCGGTGCACCAACCAGACGGGCAGTGGCGTGGCGTTCGCCGAACTCAGACATGTCAATTTTAATCATAGATTTGTCTGAACCAAAAACCTCTTGGGCTAAGACTTTAGCTAGCGCTGTTTTACCTACACCAGTTGGACCCATAAATATAAATGACCCAATTGGTCGCCCCGTACCACCAATACCGGAACGGCTACGTCGTATAGCTCTGGCTACAGCTGTAATGGCATCAGGCTGACCAACAATCTGTTTTTGCAGATGTTTTTCTAGCCCTAAAAAGTAATTAGCTTCGGCTTTTAGTACTCTTTGCACGGGGATGCCGGTCATAGAAGCAATAGTTCTAGCTACATCACTGCTAGTGACAACTAATTTCTGACCATTGGCGTGGTTGGTGCGGAGTTTTTCTAGCTTGTCATTAATCTGGCTCATGCGAGTTTTGTATTGAGCCGCTCGTTCGTAATCTTCGTTGCCGACCGCGTCTTCCATCCGTTCAGTTACAAGTTTTAGCTCATTGGCTAGTTTACGAACCTCAGGCGAAGTTTTGCCACGGTCAGATCTTACTTGAGCAGCTGTTTCGTCTAATACATCTATAGCTTTATCTGGCATGTAGCGTTCACTAATGTAGCGTTTGGCTAGGTAAGCAATGTCATCCGCAACTTCATCAGCTACAGATACACCGTGATGCTTTTCATAGTGACCTTTTAGACCTCGCAAGATCACAGCCGATGTTTTTGCGTCGGGCTCTGGTACTGTAATAGTCTGGAAGCGTCTCTCTAGAGCAGAGTCTTTTTCTATATATTTTTGATACTCCTCCAGGGTAGTAGCACCAATCATGCGCAGTGAACCACGGGCTAGCGCTGGTTTAAGCATATTAGCGGCATCCATAGTACCTTCGGCCGCCCCAGCCCCAACCAATAAATGTAGCTCGTCTACAAAAACAATTGCTTGTTCATCTTTAGATAGTTCATCGACGAGCTTTTTAATCCGGCCTTCAAACTCACCACGGTACTTTGTGCCGGCTACCATCCCGGCCAGGTCTAACATGATCACGTGCTTGTCTACTAAATGATCTGGGACTTCTTCGGCTACAATCGCCTGAGCCAAGCCTTCAACTATAGCCGTCTTACCAACACCAGGGTCGCCAATAAGTACTGGGTTATTCTTTGTGCGCCGACCCAAAATAGTGATAATACGCTTGATCTGATCACTACGGCAATTTACCTGCCAGGGCCTTACTAGTTAAATCAATTCCAAAATTGCCGAGTATATTTTGACGTTTAGATGCTTGCCCTGGTCTTGCCGGGTTTGGATTAGAGCTATATTCGTTTTGTTGGCGATTAAGGTATTTTTCTAGCTGGGCCATTAAACCTTTCATATCTACCTTCATGTCACGCAGTAAAACAGTGGCGCGAGCATTTTGTTGGCTAAGTATGCTATATAGAATATGTTCAGTGCCGCAATAATCTTGAGCGAAATCTTGCGCAACGTCTAGACTCAGGCGTAAGGTCAGTTTGGCAGTTTCGCTTAGAGTTTTAATACCCATAGTGCCTATACCGACAACTAACGAGCGAGGGGTAAGGTTAAGCGCCAAGCGAGCGCGATCAAGGGTAATGCCGCACGATTCTAGGATCCTAGCACCTACCGAACCTTCTTGGCTTAAAACGCCAAGCAATATATGCTCTGTGCCAACGTAGGCGGCGCCAAGCCCACGAGCAATCCCATCCGCTCGCTGAAGGCTAGAGCGAGCATTATCTGTGAAGTGATCCATGAATTCTGCAAAATTACTCTGTGATTGCATAGCTGTATTTTATTGTATCAGTTTTATAAATTATGTCTTGTCTGTCCCTGATCTACTTGTATATTCCCGATCGGAGTCGGGAATGACGGTGCGAAAAGTAAGTGTAGGCAGGTCAGACTCTAAGGATAGTATAAATAATTAGCACTCACTATGCAAGAGTGCTAACATAGCTTCTGAATTAACCCCAATGAAGGCTAGAATGGATCAAGCTTGTGTTCTGTCCTGGCACATTGCACCATTAACATTGGCAAACTACCAGAGGTGTGATACTATAAACACCAAGTTGTTAAATAGTTTAAATGCGAGCTAGAATGTTTGAATTAATCAAAAAAGTTGAAGAGAGTTTTCGTAAACCACGCGTAGTGCCAGTCCGTAGCGGTGATAGTGTGCGCGTACACCAAAAAGTCAAAGAAGGTAACAAAGAGCGTGTACAGATTTTTGAAGGTGTTGTTATCCGTACCGATCGCTCTAAAAGCCTAACCAGCAGCATCACAGTGCGTCGCATCGCCAGCGGTGTAGGCGTAGAAAAGAGTTATTTATTGCACTCACCCCTAGTTTTAAAGGTAGAAGTTGTTAAGCGAAGTCATGTCCGCCGCAACTACCTAAGTTACCTGCGTCTACGTAGCGGTAAGTCTGCTCGTCTAGCTTCAGTAGCTTTTGATAAAGAAAAAGTTAACCGAGCCAACACTCAAGCAGACGAAGAAATCGAACACATCAAAGAAGAAATGGCTGTAGAGCACGCTGCTCCTAAACCAAAAGCTAAAAAAGCTACCAAAAAGTAGAGTTGCGTTAGGCTGATGAGCACTGCCATCGGCAAGCAAGCTGAAGCAGCCGTAGTCAAATACCTTAGGTCGCATAGACACAAAATCATAGAACAAAATTGGCGTACCAGGTGGTGCGAGATTGATATTATATCTAGCGAAGGCAACTCGATTTATTTTACTGAGGTTAAATATCGAGATAACGACCACTATGGTAGCGGTCTAGATTACATTACGCCCCGCAAGCTCAAACAAATGCACCTGGCCGCGGAGTTTTGGCTAAATCACAAAACTAAAACAGACGTAGACTATCATCTATCAGCAGCCGAGGTTAGTGGCCCAGACTTTAGGGTTACTACTTGGCTGCCGGACTGTTGAGGATCTCATTAAGAGGGGATTG
>Ga0210403_10002920_pt1 | contig 15210 bp, 11 predicted proteins | sample IncBWC19MmetaG_FD_150863 | JGI IMG/M metagenome (GOLD analysis project Ga0210403, IMG submission 150863) | Forest soil microbial communities from Barre Woods Harvard Forest LTER site, Petersham, Massachusetts, United States - Inc-BW-C-19-M | ecosystem: Environmental > Terrestrial > Soil >... | reverse complement strand
GCTGGGGCACGCGTTTGGCCAGAATCAGGAACGCGGGATCTTTCGCACGAGTGACGGTGGCAAAACATGGACAAAAGTCTTGTCCAAAGACGAAAACACCGGCGGCATCGATGTCGTTTTCGATCCGCACAATCCCAACATCGTGTTCGCATCGCTCTGGCAAGCGCGCAGGCAGCCGTGGTTCTTCTCCAGCGGCGGCCCGGGTAGCGGGCTTTACCGTTCCGACGACAACGGCGTCACGTGGAAACGCCTCGAGGGAAATGGTCTTCCCGATGGAATCCTCGGCAGGATCGGCATCGCGGTTTCCGGAGCTGATTCAAATCGGGTGTATGCAATCATCGAAGCGAAGGATGGCGGTCTCTACCGCTCGGATGATGCCGGACAGCATTGGACACGAGTGAATGACGATGGCCGATTTCGTCAGCGCGCCTGGTACTTCAGTAAAGTCTACGCTGACCCAAAATCGGCGGACACTGTTTACCTTCTAAACACCGGGCTCTTTAAATCCGTCGATGGCGGAAAGACGTTCAATCTCATGCTCGCGCGTCACGGAGATCATCACGGATTGTGGATTGATCCTACAAACCCAAACCGTATCGCGAATGTGAGTGACGGCGGCGCGAGCGTCTCGATTGACGGCGGCAAGAACTGGACGACTCAAAATAACCAGCCAACGGCGCAATTTTACCACGTGGCTGTAGACAACGCTTTCCCCTACCACATTTACGGTGCACAACAGGACAATTCGAGCGTTGGCATTGCCAGCCGCTCGGACTCAGGAGTGATTAGCCGGGAGAATTGGTTTGAGGCCGGAGGCGGCGAATGCGGCTTCGTCGTGCCTGACCCGCGCGACTGGCACATCATTTATTCAAACAACGAAGGCTCCATCAACCGTTACAACAAAACAAAAGATGAAGTGCAGGACGTAAGCGTATGGCCGCTGGATAACTCCGGACACGGCGCCGCCGATCTCGTGCATCGGTTTCAGTGGGTCACGCCGCTCATGCTTTCCCCGCATAACCCCGACGTGCTTTACACCGCGGCGGAATGCGTTTTCAAATCGACCGATCACGGACAAAGCTGGACGCAGATCAGCAGCGATCTCACACGCAACGATAAATCCAAACAACAGCCAAGCGGTGGCCCGCTGACAAATGACATCACGTCAGTCGAATACTACGACACGGTGTTCGCTTTGGCGGAGTCGCCGGTCAACAAGGGAACGCTCTGGGCAGGCACAGACGATGGGCTGCTTCACATTACCACCGACGACGGCCAGCATTGGTCAAAGGTCACGCCGAAGATGCCGGAGTGGAGCACGGTCAGCATCATTGACCCTTCGCCACATGAAGCTAACACCGCTTACGTGGCCGTGGATCGGCACAAGCTCGACGATTTCAAACCGTACATTTTCAAAACAACCGACCTCGGAAGGAATTGGAGTGCAATTACAACCGGAATTCCCGATGGCGCATATGTCCATGCTGTGCGCGAAGATCCCAAGCGCAAAGGTTTGCTTTACGCGGGAACTGAACTCGGAGTCTTCGTGTCCTTTGACGACGGTGCGCATTGGCAGCCGCTGCAATTGGATCTTCCCGTAACACCCATCCACGATCTCGTGGTCAAAGATGACGATCTGGTCGTAGCAACGCACGGGCGCTCCTTCTGGGTGCTGGACGATTTGACGCCGCTTCGCCAAGTGAACGCACAATCAGCCGTGGCCGACACTGTTCTCTATCAACCACAGACCGCAGTGCGTTTGCATTACCCGGAGGAATTCGACAAACGCCAACCAGTAGGTGATAACCCGCCGCCCGGAGCGATCATCGATTATTATTTCAAGACCGCGCCGAAAGAGCAAGTTGCACTCGACATCCTCGACTCTTCGGGAAAAGTCGTGCGGCATCTTTCCAGCAAGGAAAAGAAAGAAAACGAGCAACCGCCCGAGTGGCCGGATCGCGTAGAACGCTTAAAGACGATTCCCGCTAATGAAGGAATGAACCGGTTTGCGTGGGACCTGCGTTACGATGATCCGGTTCAAATCCCGGGTGCATTCTATTCAAGCACGGGACCGAGAGGTCCATTGGCATTGCCAGGGGATTACCAGGTGAAGCTGACTGTTGGGGGTAAATCGCAAACTGCGCCGCTTCACTTGGCAATCGATCCGCGGAGAAAAGGACAGGAAACAGCGTTGCAAAAACAATTCGCCTTGGCGACGCAGGCAAACCATCTCATTTCGCAACTGCATCAGGCGGTGAATGAAATTCGCGATCTTAGATCACAAATTCAAAATCTGCACAAACGTTTTGGAGACGATCCGCGTTTAAAACCGGCACTCGCAGCTGCGGACGATCTCGATCGCAAAATGGCCGAAGTCGAGCAGAAGCTGATTCAAGTGAACATGAAAGGCTCGGAAGCCAACCTCGCTTTCCCCAACATGTTGAATGAACGGTTCGATACATTTAGCCACACTATCGAGACCGCCGACACCGAGCCGACCAAATCCCAACTCGATGTCTTTCAACTGTTGAGCAGCCAACTCGACGAGCAGTTGAAAAAATGGGCGCAGCTTAAGCAGGAAGATGTCGCTAAGGTGAGTGAGTTGGTTAAACAGGCAAACTTGCCCGCTCTAACGATCACCGAGTCTAAGAAAAGCTAATTGTAAGTGGCGGGCGCTCCCGCGACGGCAACGCTCGCAGAGTTCGCCATTCTGTTGTTGCAATGACTCACATCGACAAGGCCGTAATACTCGCAGCGGGCCGCGGGACTCGGATGCGTGAACTTAGCGCCGAGCTTCCCAAGCCGATGATCAAGGTGCGCGGGAAGCCAGTGTTACAGCACATCATCGAAGGGCTTCGCAACGCAGGTATCGGCGACTTGCTTCTTGTGGTTGGGTATCGCGCTGACGCCGTGCGGGAATTCTTCTGTGACGGGTCGCGCTACAACGTCACCATTCAGTATGCGACCCAAACGGTACAAGATGGGACGGGGCGCGTTGTCGATCTCGCGCGCGATTTCGTCGGCAACCGTCCATTTATATTGGCCTACGGCGACATTTTAGTCGATCCGGCGAATTACAAATGCGTGGTCGATCTTCCCGACGACATTGAAGCAATGCTGACAGTCACGCGCGGCGAAGACGTATCCAAAGGCGGCGCTGTTGTTGTAAATGACCAGATGGACGTGCTCGATGTTCGCGAAAAAACAAAACCGGGTGAACCGACGAGCCCGTGGTATAACGCCGGGCTTTACGCGTTTCGTCCAAGCATTTTCGATTTCACCGCGAAATTGAATCCGTCGCCCCGCGGCGAATACGAATTGACGGATGCCATCTGTGACCTTGCGCATTCCGCTAAAAGGGTGAAAGCGCTTGAGCTCACGGGTGAATGGGCAGACGTGCGCGATCCCGACATCCTTGCGCGACTAAACTCACAATTGTAGGGCGGGCGCTTCGGTGGCTGTCGTCAAAATCTGCAATCACAGCGGTTGCCCCACAAACAACTCCCGATCTTACCGTGTTTGCTCGGCTGCCTCGGCCGGGGATTCTTCGCCGATTTCTTCTTCAATTTCGCGCCGCCATTCGCGCGAAAGCCACGGCCTCAGTACTCCATAAAGCAAGTACGACAGGAACAGAACGGCTGGCATCCACTCGTAATTCATCACCGTGAAAATGAGAACAAGGATGATGACGAGAAAACGCGGAATCGATTTCTTCGTCTTCCAATTCACTGCCTTGAAGCTGGGATATTGAAACCGGCTGAACATCATAAAAGAGAGAAAGAGCAACAACGGCGGTAGAACGAAGCGCCAGTTGCCAAGGTGATGTTCGCCCTCTGCGAGCCAAAGGAGAAAGAGCGTGATCGACGCAATCAGACCGGCCGCGGCTGGAATGGGAAAACCGGTGAAAGTATTCTGATGATTGGCTGCGTCATGCTTCGCAGCGGAATTGAAACGGGCCAGACGCATCGCGCCGCAAGCCAGGTAAATAAATGCAATGATCCAGCAGGCGCGCGTAAAGTCCTGCAACACGACGCGGTAAACCATCAACGCGGGGGCAAGCCCAAATGAAACAATGTCCGCAAGCGAGTCGAACTCGCGCCCAAACGCACTCTCGTGTCCGCCCAGCCGTGCCAGGCGTCCATCCAAAAAATCAAAAACGAACGCACCGAGAACAAACCAGATCGCTTCGTGGAAACGATCGGCCGCGACATCGGCGTTGGTGCTTTGCAGCAGCGCGCCCTCGAGAATTTTGAGCGTAGCCGTGAATCCGCAAAACAGATTCCCCGCCGTCATTAGATTAGGCAGAAGATAAATTTTGGATGGCTGTTCGTTCATTAATCAGGCAGTCGCGCGATGATTGTCGATCCACCGAGAACGTGATCGCCTACTTTCACAAGAACTTCAGCGTTGAGAGGCAAACATAATTCCGTTCGCGAACCGAAGCGAATCATTCCGAATCGCTCGCCCTTTTTTAGCTCATCGCCGACTTCCGCCCAAGCTACGATGCGTCTCGCGACCGCGCCCGTGATCTGCCGAACAAGGATCGTGACGCGCGGGTTCTCGAACGCCCACGTCATGGATTCATTTTTCTCGGAACAGTCCGGCCGGCGCGCATCGAGAAAAAGTCCCGGCCGGTGCTGGCAGTAAATAACGCGACCATCGATTGGTGCGCGATTTGTATGCACATCGAAAATCGACAGAAAAATTCCCACTCGCCGCGTTTTGGTTTGTAGCACTTCGGTTTCATCCAACTCCACGACGTCCATCACCGTTCCGTCGGCAGCGGCGACAATGAGATTTTCATCCGTCGGTACTGCGCGCTCAGGATCACGGAAAAACGCTACAGTGCATAAAAACAGCAGCAAAAAAAACCACAGCGCCCATGCCGAGAAGAACCCAAAAACGACCGCGAGCAGCGCAAGAAGAGCCAGGATCCAGCGTGCTTCCCAGAGGGCTTGGAGGTGCATAGAAGAGAGGCCATTTTCGGACTCTGAAAACGACAGGTCAAGACGCCAAAACCGACCATAGTAAGGCGTGGGCCACGACCACAACATGATGGGTCTAGTAGACGGTCCGCCTCCAATTAGTAGCGGAAATAACTCACTGGAAACCAGAGATTATTTGTTGTTTCGCAGTCGTTTTCGGCTATGCTCTTCCTGTGGGCCGTCTGGGCCCGCTTTTATGGCGCAAGTTCAAGAGGAAATTCCGGTCGAAAAAATCGGCACCTCGACCGGAATCGCCGCCACCCAAAAGTATGACGCGGCGCAAATTGATAAGCTGGAAGGACTCGAAGCGGTTCGGAAACGGCCCGGCATGTTCATCGGTGATCCGGACGAACGCGGATTGCATCATCTCGTTTACGAAGTCCTTGATAACTCGATCGACGAACATCTCGCAGGATTCTGCACAAGGATCGAAGGGATCATTCATGTCGACGGATCGATCTCCGTCCGCGACAACGGTCGCGGTATTCCGGTCGATATTCATCCGAAATGGAAAATGCCGGCAATCGAGCTGGTGCTCACGAATTTGCATGCCGGGGGAAAGTTTGGGCAAGGCGCATATAAATATTCGGGCGGTTTGCATGGCGTTGGCGCGAAATGCACGAACGCGCTTTCGGAATGGTTCAAGGCCGAGGTATCTCGTGACGGCAAGGTCTATCACATGGCTTTTGCCAAAGGGAAAACGACCGACAAACTCACCGTCATCGGCGAGGTCAAAAACAAAAAGACCACCGGCACACTCATCACTTTCTTGCCCGATCCAACGATCTTCACGATCACGACGGAATTTAAATTCGAACGGCTGGCGACGCGTTTGCGCGAGCTGGCATTTCTTAATCCCGGACTCGAAATCACGCTGACAGACGAGCGTCTCGATCCTGCGAAGAAGGAAATATTTTTTTACAAGCACGGCATCGAAGAATTCGTTAAACAGCTTGGCGAGAACAAACAGGTTCTGCATCCCAAGCCGATCGTTATCTCGCGACAGCGCGACGAAGTTTTCGTCGATGTCGTGCTCCAGTACAACGACAGCTACAACGACCAGATTTTGCCCTTTGCTAATTCCATCGCAAACCCCGACGGCGGCACGCATCTCACCGGGTTTCGCACTGCGCTGACAAGAGCAATCAACCAATACGCAAAGCAGAACAATCTTCTGAAGGAAAAGGATCCTTCCCTTTCCGGAGATGACGTGCGCGAAGGATTGACTGCTGTGCTTAGCGTCAAACTCCCCAATCCGCGCTTTGAATCGCAAACAAAAGTCAAGCTCGTCAACACGGAGATAGACGGAATCGTGAACTCGACCGTGTACGACGGCTTGATGACTTACTTCGACAAAACCCCGCCGATTGCGCGCCGCATTTTCGATAAGGTGCTTACCGCCGCGCGAGCACGTGAGGCCGCCCGCAAAGCCCGCGAAACTATCCGTAAAGGCGCGCTCACCGGAGGCGGCTTGCCCGGAAAATTAGCCGATTGTTCTGAGCGCGATCCGGAATTAACTGAACTCTACATCGTTGAGGGTGACTCAGCAGGCGGATCCGCAAAACAGGGACGCGACCGGCGTTATCAAGCGATTTTGCCAATCCGAGGAAAACTCATCAATGTCGAGAAAGCGCGCGAAGATCAATTTCTCAAAAACGCTGAGATCCAAGCGATGATCACGGCGATTGGCGCGGGCATCGGCAAGCCGAAAGAGGAGTCCAATGGCAAGGACGAAGGCCGGTTCGATCTCTCAAAGCTGCGCTACGGCCGCATCATTATCATGACTGACGCAGATGTAGACGGCTCTCACATTCGCACTCTGTTGCTCACCTTCTTTTTCCGGCAGATGACCGAGTTGGTGCGTGCCGGGAGAATTTACATTGCGCAACCGCCGCTTTACCAGATCAGGCGAAAGAAGCGCGAGGAATATGTCGAAGATGATACGCGGCTGAATAAAATTCTTATTTCGCTGGGTGCGGAGGATGTCCGGTTGAAGAATCTCGCCGACGAGAAAGAATTCACTGCGGCACAAATCAAAGACATCCTCGAATCGCTCGAGAAGCTCGCAAAACTAAGCGAAGCAGTGCGCCGCCACGGCGGCGATTTTGAGACTTATCTTGCCCAGCGCAGCTCGAGGTCGGGCAAACTCCCCAATTATCTCGTGAAGGTGCGCGACGGGAACGAGGAAAGTGCGCATTATTTTCACGACGAGAAAGCGGTTCGCAAATTTCATCAGGAAAATCTCGATCTGAATTTGTTCGACACTCAGATCGGGCAGGAATTGCTCCCGTTAGGCGAAGCGCCAGCGCGCGCGGATGGAACACGCAGACGCGGCAGGCTAGTGGAGCTGCACGAATCGGCCGCAATCGAAAAAATTATCGCCGAACTCGCTCGCAAAGGTTTGAAGGTCGATCATTACGCGACCAATGATCGCCCGATCTTTGAGTTGATCGAAGGTGAAGGTGAGAAAGCGATTTCGCATCCGCTGTTCTCCATTCCGGAAATCCTACAAAAGATTTTGGAGATTGGCCGGCGCGGAGTGCAGATCAAACGCTTCAAAGGTCTCGGCGAAATGAATGCCAAGGAATTGTTCGAGACCACAATGAATCCGGAGAAACGCAAGCTGCTAAAGGTGGACTTGAACGAGGACAACGCCGTCGATGCCGACAAAATGTTTACGATTTTGATGGGGGACGTGGTGGAGCCTCGTCGTCAATTCATCGAAGACAACGCGCTAAACGTGCGCAATCTCGACGTATAGACGAGATGGGAGGTTTGTTTCATAAGCTCCGTCATCCGCGGCGCTGTTACGTTGTCTGCACGATTCCTCGCTCTGGCAGCAATTTGCTCACGGACGGACTGCGCGACACCCGCCATGCAGGCATGCCGAAGCAATTTTTTCTCCCGAAGGGCCAATCTCGGTACGCCGCAGAGCTCGGACTCGATGCGGCTGCTGATTATGCGACGTACGTGCGTGGCGTCGTTAACAGCAAGACAACGCACAATGAGGTGTTCGGTTTTAAACTGATGAGCTGGTACTTGGACGATTTCCTCAAACGGCTGAGAGAGACACACGGTTTTGGAAACTCCGCAACGAGCGATCTGGAGCTGCTGCGCAAGGCTTTTCCGCATCTTAGTTTTGTTCGCATCGTGCGGCGTCACAAATTGCGCCAGGCACTGTCCACGGCTCGCGCACTTCAAACAGGACTTTGGAAAGTTCAGAAGGGGAAAACCACCCTGCGAGAACCGGAGTTCGACCCCGATCTAATCGAGCAATCACTGCACGAAGCTGAACGACAGGAGAAAATCTGGGACGATTTCTTTCGACGAATCGGAGTCAAACCGTTCAACGTGGAGTACGAAGAACTGTGTCAGAATTATGAGGCAGCAATCCGCGCCGCAATGAGTTTTCTAAAAATCAAATTTCCGGCCAGTGCACCCGTCGGGCCACCCATGACGACTCGGCAAGCCGATGAGATTTCGCAGATGTGGGAAGAGCGATTCCTCGCTGAGCGCCCTTCTGCATACTCGCCAGCTTCTGGGTAAAGCAAGTCATGTTGAATCCAAACGAAAAAGTAGAGCCCATAAATGTAGCCGAGGAAGTATCGCGGTCGTTTCTCGACTACTCGATGTCGGTCATCATTTCTCGCGCGCTGCCGGATGCGAGGGATGGCCTCAAGCCATCGCAGCGGAGAATTCTCTACGCGATGCACGACCTGTCGCTTTTCCCGGGACGGCAACACCGTAAATGCGCAAAGATCTGCGGTGACACCAGCGGTAATTATCATCCGCACGGCGAAGCGGTGATTTACCCCACGCTCGTCCATATGGCGCAGCCGTGGGCGATGCGCGAACGGCTGGTAGATGGGCAGGGCAATTTTGGATCGGTGGAGGGCGATCCGCCTGCTGCGATGCGTTACACCGAAGCGCGCATGACTCATCTCGGCGCCGCCCTGATGACCGACATGGACAAGGATACGGTCGACTTCGTCTCGAATTACGACGAAACGCGCACAGAGCCGGCCGTTTTTCCATCTGCTTTTCCGAATTTGCTCGTTAACGGCGGGACCGGCATCGCGGTCGGCATGGCGACCAATATTCCGCCTCACAATCTGAGCGAGGTGATCGACGGAATCTGTGCGCAAATCGACGATCCAGACATCACGCTCGAGGAGCTGATGAAGCACGTGAAGGGCCCGGATTTCCCAACCGGTTGCGCGATCTGCGGCGCGTCGGGAATCAAACAATATCTCGAGACTGGCCGAGGCAGCATGAAAGTCCGCGGCAAAGCCGGCATCGAAGAACTCAAAGGCGGCCGCGAGCAAGTCGTTATTACGGAAATTCCGTACGGCGTGAACCGCGCCACGCTGGTCGAACGCATCGCACAGTTGGTGAATGAAAAGGTGCTGACCGACATCAGCTACGTCGGCGATCAATCGGATGAAAACACGCGTGTCGTGATCGAGCTCAAACGCGACGCCAATCCGAAGGTCATTATTGCCAATCTCTACAAGCACACCGCACTGGAAAGTTCGTTTGCGGCAACGATGTTGGCGATCGACCACGGCCGGCCGAAGTTGCTGCCGCTCAAGGATGCTAACGCAGTTTACATCGAGCATCGACGCGAAGTCGTCCTGCGTCGCACTCGATACGAACTGCGCAAAGCCGAAGAGCGCGCCGAGACGCTAGAAGGTTATCTCATTGCACTCGCTAACCTCGATGAGTTCCTGCGCATCATTCGCGGGTCAGCCAATCGCGACGAGGCGCGGGTGAAACTACTCGCATTTGAATTCACCAAACGTCAGGTCGAGCAACTCGGCATTCTCATTCGCAATCCTGCTCGCCTGACCGACGGCCGATACGCGTTTAGCGAACAACAGGCGGATGAAATTCTGAATCTGCGCCTGTATCAGCTCACTGGGCTCGAGCGCGAGAAGATCGTCAACGAATACAAGGACCTCATCGAGACCATCAACGATTTACGCGACATCCTTGCCAAAGAACAGCGCGTCTTCAGCATCATCAAAAAGGAACTGCGCGAAATCCGGGACAAATACGGTTCGCCGCGGCTGACCCAAATTGCTCCCGACGAAGCCGAGATCAACGTGGAAGATCTCATCGCAAACGAGGGTTGCATCATCAGCATCACCCACGGCGGGTTTATCAAGCGCACGGCGGTTAGCGCGTTTCGCGCACAGCGGCGCGGCGGCAAAGGTGTGATCGGCATGCAAACACGCGAGGGCGCTACCGAGGAAGAGGAAGGCGATTTCGTCGAGCACCTCTTTACCGCTACCACGCATGATTATCTGATGTTCTTCACAGCGACGGGACGCGCTTACGTGGAGAAAGTTTACGAAATCCCGGAGATGGGCCGCGCGGCGAAAGGCCGCTCGATCGCGAACATTCTTGAGCTCAAGCCCGATGAAAAAATCGCGGCCACGATTCGCGTCCAATCCAAAAAATCTGGCACGGGCCCGAACGCCATTGATGAAACGTGGGATGAAAATCTGCATATCGTGTTCGCGACGCAATCCGGCATCGTGAAAAAATCGAATTTGTCTAATTACGCCAACGTCCGGCGCGGCGGCATCATCGCCATTCAAATCGAAGAAGGCGACCGTTTGATCGACGCGAAGCTAACGAACGGCAACAACGAGATCGTTCTCATCACAAAGCACGGAATGAGCTTACGCTTCCATGAAGAACAACTGCGCGATCAGGGCCGCAACACCGTCGGCGTCTGGGGCATTCGCCCGGAGAAAGGCGACTACGTTGTGGCCAACGCGATCGTCGATTCAAACGCCATGTTGCTGGTCGCCGGGGAAAATGGAATCGGTAAACGCACGTCGTTTGATGATTACCGGCGCCAATCGCGCGGTGGCAAAGGCATCATCACCATGAAAACCGGCGAAAAAACCGGCGAGGTCGTTGGCGCGCTCACCGTCCGTGAGACTGACGAGATCATGCTCATCACTAACAAAGGCCAAATGGTGCGCACCCGGGTCAAAGAAATTCGCGAGACCGGCCGCAACACAATGGGCGTGAAACTGATGGACCTGCGGAACGGCGAAAAACTTCAGGCAATCGCGCCCGTAGTAAGCCAGGTGGAGGAAGAGGAAGCGCAAAGCGCCGACCGCAACGACGGCTAAACCGTAGCGGGTGGGAGGGACGGCGCGCCGCGCCGACCAAACCCCCAGCGGGGCGTCCCTGCCTCAGTAGCCGCCGCCCATGTGCGTCGTTGTAGTCGTCGTTTGTGTGGGCGGTGGTGGCGCTGCCGTGACCGTGGTTTGACGCGTCGTTGTTGTCGTCGCTTCGGGTTGGCTCGAGCAGGAAACCAGCATCAGGCCGATAATCGACAACGCGGAACCCAGTATAATTACTTTTTTCATAGCGTGAATTGTTTTGTTTACAAACCGATTCGTCGCAAGTCGCGTTGGCAGATGTATTAGGATGGGGATTTCTTCTCAGAATTGAATCTTCGCTCTCTTCTTTTTTAGTTCCCCCCGTCTGCGTTTCGATTCCAAAATTCTTTTCTTAACGGGAGCGGGCCGTGGCGATTTTCTTCGGCGCGTCTTTTCGCGCTCCGCAATTTCTGCTGCGCGATGCTGCTCTCGTGCATTCGAGATGGCATCAACCAAACGTTCACGCGCGAGCTTTCGGTTCACTGCCTGCGAGCGCGAATCCTGCACGGTCACGCTGAGGCCGCTTGGCCCATGCCGCAAGGTCACCGCGGTTGAAACCTTGTTCACGTGCTGTCCGCCGGGCCCGGAAGATCGGGCAAACGTTTCTTCGAGATCAGCTTCGTGAAGGCCGAGCTGCTTCATTCGTTTGGTTATGTCGCTCTCACCCATAGCGGCGGAATGTTTTCCAAAACTTAGGCCAGCTTTGACGCAGATGTCGACACAGGAGAATGTCGGAATGATCGGTCGTCTCCTCGTTCGCAACGCCATACTTGTTGGTGATGTGACCGACTACCTCGCAAGATTCGAAATACTGATCTCCAAATTCGCCAGAAAATCCGATCACGATCAAGGTTTCCGGTGGCGGATCGCCGTAACCGCGCGCCCAGAATGAATTGGTTCCGCAAATGGCTTCGGGCAATCCATATTCTTTTCCATACAGGTTAATCGCTCCGGCTTCGCCATAATTTCCAGCGAGGATTCCGAATCGCGAGCGGTCCGCCACGCCTAACGAGTCACGAACCTGAGCAAGTTTGTGCACCAACTCCGGCCAGCCAATTTCCTCGCGGAAATCCCCGTTGACCTTGAACGCCTGCCGCGCCCAGCCCGAATCAACTGGAGCCATCGGAACGAAGAACGCAGCAGCGAAAGAAATCGTCATCACAACCGAAGCCCAGGCAAGCCCCCACAGTGAAAGCCGCCAAACCAAACGTACCTCTCTAATCAATTCAGCTCCGAAAACCGCTCCGCCGGCATACAAAACTGGGTAAGCCGGAGCGAGGTAATAGCCACGACCTTTGGCAACCAGAAAGGTAATCAGCGGAATGATGTACAAGTATCCGGCCGCGCGAAAAGTTCGTCCCGTCTTCGATGCCAAATAAAAAAACAAACCAAGTATTGCCAAAGGCAACGTGAAGAGCGTGAGCTCTAGTTGATCGGGCAGGAAATTCTGCGTCCGGCCAATACGCACGTCTCGTTCACGAATATCCCGGAGAAAATCGAGTGAAACGAAATTGTTTTGAATTTGCCAAATCAGGTTAGGCAAAAAAATGAGTAGCGAGGCTGCCACACCAAGCCACAACCATTTGCTTCGAAGATGGGTGCCAAGATCTGTAAACAGCACGGCTGTAGCAATGGCAAGCGCGAAAACCAGCATGCTGTATTTCGTCAGCATGCCGAGTCCAATGCAGCCTCCGATTGCGAGCCACCACCGTGGATCGCGTGTTTTGCACAGCAGAACGAAAAAATAGGAACAGGCAACCCACGCCAAATAGTCGAATGAAACATACTGCATCAGACTTCCGGCGCCGAGAGCGAGCGGAATCGCAGCCGAGGCGGCAAGCGCTTGCGCCCCGGTCTTGCCGCCGAGCTCGCGCGCCATTAACCCGGTCAAAACTACTGCGACTGAAGTCGAAGCCGCCGCGAACAATCGGAATCCAGTTAAAGACTCGCCAAATAACTTCAGCGATATCCACCCGAAGAAAGGAGTTATCGGGGGATACGCAACGTAACCCCATGCAAGATGTCGTGCGTCGTCTAATGTCGCCAGCTCGTCGCGGTGAAAACCGTAACGCCCGCCGGTCATCAAGTGAATGAACAAAACCGTCGTAGCAAGCGCGAGTAAGATTACCAAACCTCGATCACGTCTGCCGTTGCGATCGTCGGTGGACATGTTAACGAAAACGGAATTGTCGCACTCTTAAAGGCAAATCTGCAAATCAATTGCTGATGGCGGACTCGATTCAATCCCATGTGGGCAACACGCCCTTTAGACGCGACCCCGCTTCCCACTGCCCAGGCAACCAACTCGCCGCGACAGCTTGCTGACTACTGCTGGAACGTAACGTCCGACGGACTCGGGCAGCGACGCGTCTCGGTTGTGATGCCGGCCGTTATCCCGCCGGCGCGCAGTGTCCAGTATTCGCCGAGCGTCGAGCAATAGCAGATCTCGACCGTGACGCGGCCGCGACCCGTATCCAATTTTGCCCAAAGCGGATTGGATTTGTCGAACGGGATCGGGTTTTGCGCCTCATCCTGCGGAGTGAACACGTTCATCGATTCACCCACCCCGAACACCGACCGCTCATGTCGCTCTCCTCACCCGGATGGTATCCCGGCCCAAGAATTTTTTCGAGCACCTCGGCCCAATTCTTCACCGGCTGATCATCCACCTTCACGATGACATGCTTAATGATTGCTGGTCCGACGCCTTTATTGGCCAGGGTAAATCGAATAGGCCCATTGCTGCTATCGAATTCGAGGATTGGCCATACTGCCGCGCGCACCTGCTGGCGCTGCATGTACGCGGTGTAACCGGCAACACACACAGCGAGTAATGCAATAAAGGTCGCGATGATCGTTTCGTATCGGCTGGCAACGCGCGTCTCCCTCTCCTCCGGCACGGCGCCGATCATATCGCCGACGAAGTGGGTGTGAATCAGTCGCGCAGATCATGGGATATGAGGATGCGCTGTGGTCGCTTGGCTGTTAAAACCAGGGTCACTTCGCTGCGGCCGGCGAACGCAACCAGCGCCAGAGTGCGCGCACAATCAGGATTATTGCTACGAGCAAGCCAATCGCACCGAGCCCAAGAAGAGCCAGGATGTGGTTCTGATTCATCAGCACATACACGCCGCGCTTGGCGTAGAAACCATTGAATCCGCTGACGATTCCCGGCAACGCCAGCAGATCTTGCTTGGTCAATTGTAGCGGGCGCTCGTTGGGATGATATCGCGTGCCCAAAAAGGTCTTTCCGGACTCGTCCAGCTCGATATGCGCGCCAAGCACATAAGTGATTGGTCGCTGCTCGACGAACTTAGCGACGCGCCGTGCGCTCGCGAGATCAGCGTCGGTATCTTCGATCAGAAGTCGCCCTGGTAGAAGAAAATCGCCTGAGAAGAAGAGTCCGGTCTGACGATCATAATAGGCGACATGTGAGGGGTAGTGTCCCGGAGTTGGTATCACGTCGATCACACGGTCACCAAGATCAATCTGTCCGATACCGTTTGGCCAGTCAGCGACGCCCAAACGGCTCTTCACGCTCTGGAGGTCCGTCGGCACTACTTGCACATCCGGCAAGGCCCGAAACTGATCGTCGCCAGACCGATGATCGAGGTGTCCATGTGTATGCACGACCATCAGCGGGAGTCTTGATTTCCCATTCGGCAACAAGGAAATCACTGTCTGAGCGAGCGGCATGGTCTTTGCGTCAGCTACGGCACCAGTATCGATCAGCAGGGCTTTGGTTTTTCCAACTAACAGATAAATGAACGGCGCCTCGTAGGTCGCACACAGGCTTTGGCGCAGGATGACAGTCTGTGCGTTATACCGATGCACCTGGATCGGCGGCTGCGGATGCTTGATGCAGTCTTCCGAACCCTCGTTCCAGTGCACGTCCATCGTCCCCGGAACAAGCTGCGAATGCGCAGGCGATATGATCCAACACGCCGTCAGCAGCGCGCACAGCCAAACCTTTCTCCGTCGGTCAAGCATCCGCAGATTCGTCATGGTGTGATCTTACTTCTTACTCCGCAGGTCCGGAATTG
>Ga0210403_10002917_pt1 | contig 15218 bp, 12 predicted proteins | sample IncBWC19MmetaG_FD_150863 | JGI IMG/M metagenome (GOLD analysis project Ga0210403, IMG submission 150863) | Forest soil microbial communities from Barre Woods Harvard Forest LTER site, Petersham, Massachusetts, United States - Inc-BW-C-19-M | ecosystem: Environmental > Terrestrial > Soil >... | reverse complement strand
AGATGGCGAGTATTACGACGTTAGAAGCCAATCCTACGACGGAGCAAAGTTTAGCCAGATCGTGGAAGCCAACATCTCTCCGGACATCGATCTTTCGTATCAGGAGTTCGATAATGGCGAAGGCGGACGCATAGGAGTGCTGACCCTCGCTCCGGATCCCAATACTCTGTACGTCGTGCGAAAGGAACTACGGGATAATCAGGGCAAAGCAGAGTTGCTGCCGGGGCAGTCCTGGGGAAGAAAAGATGCGGGATGCAAAATAATCCTTGAAGGAAACATGATGCAGGCCCGCTTGAACGAGATTGTCAATCGACGTATCGAAGAAACTGAGGAACGCTTTCAGGAAAAAATCGACAAGCTCGAACGCGAAGGCGGGCCGGCATTTGAGGTCAAACGGATACGCTTCGACATAGAGGCTACGTCCGACCCTGCCGACGTGGAACGGCATCTGGCAAGGCTGCTCCCTTATGCGAGAGAATTCGGCCTTGCCGTCAAGCATGAAGTGCTCGACGCCGTTTCCGAGGTTACGGGCCGGGCGCAGCAAGGCATGTCGATCAATTTGGCGGCTTCAGTTGATGCGGTCTTGTCCGCGTTGATGCCAGTTGGTTGGGGAGGCATGCACTACCCGTCGAGAGAAGAAATCTCTCGGGACGATCAAAAGCTGATGGAACGAATTGGGCATTTGACGTTCGAAATGACGTGGGCAGCATGCCGGTATTTCCGCGACTTGGCGGTCGTCAAGGTGTGCGCCAGACGTTATTGGGAATTGCTCCGGTTTACAGGGCTCAACGGATTGCAATGGCTTTACGCATCGTTCTTGGAAAACGCACGACAATGTCAGGAAAAGTGCAATGAACTGCGGACCGGAAATGCTTTCCCGGAAGGGTGGACCGCTATGGAATACGAAATCAAAGACGCGCTTGACCAAAACGAAGAAGACGCTCGGGAGACGGCGTGCAAAGCGGCACTGAAACGAGAGCACGCGGCAGACTCTCCTGACTAACACTCAAGCTGGAAAGCAAGGGCGAGATTTTGGACGTGAGGAAGAAATGACATTCAAACTCGGAGACGCTCAGTCAAGCAGATTTTTGATACGCTACTGTTTTTGATACGCTATGTTCAGAGGCATGCACGCTACCGGCGATCACGCTAAGGTGGGACCACCCGAAAAGTTTGGTGTCTATGGTGTCTATGGTGTCTAAGAAAGACGGAATTTTGTTTTATTCGGTTGAAAAAGATGAAAGGATTGAAATTCGCTAACATCCGATGATCTCGTTATTTCTCATTTACTTACGGGATCTTATTGAAAACAGAAAGACTGTGATAAAGGCCAGGCCTCAAATCCCACTCTCTCCGCCATGTTTTCAATAAGTTGCGGGCGATGAAACCCGGTTGAAACCCTCTCACTGTCGCGCGAGGGCAAGTTGTACGACTTTCGCGTGAGCTTCCGCCATCTCATCCGTCACAACATCCCCATAAATATTCATGGTTGTCGTAATCGAAGCGTGACGCATGAGTTTTTGTTGCACCGCCACCGGCGTCCCCACAGCATCGAGCCATGAACGATAGGTATGGCGCATCGTGTGCGTACCCAAAGCGCCAAGACCCGCATCCCGCGCGGCTTTCGTGAAGACCCGCCATATCCACGGATAAGACCAGGGCAAACGCCCAAGCTTAAACGGACTCGCGAAAATCCAATCAGCATTTCCATTGAATTTTGTTTCCTGCCGCCAAGCTTTCAGAACCGCCAGCATCGCGGGATCGACATTCATCGCGCGCCCGGAGTACTCGGTTTTCACGTCCCCGACCACTTGCCGGACAATGCCCCGTTCCACCGTCAGCTTCGCATTGAGCCAATCCACATCGGACCATCTCAAGGCGAGGCATTCGCTGATCCGCAAGCCGAACGAGATACAGACCAAAGCCATCGTCCGGAACGGCTCCTCCAAATGAGCAAGGAACCGCTGAAACTCCTCTACGGTGAGACTGCGAGGCTTCCTCAGCCGCTTCGTAGCTCCCTTGATGCGCACCAATTCCATCGGATTGCGTTGTACCTCCACATCGCCCCGGTACATGGCGTATTCCCATAAGTCGCGGATCACGCCACGCACGTGAACCCTGCTTTTGGGAGCCAGAGGCAGAAACTTCAACCACAGATCGACAGGCCGCGCCTGAAGCTCCGTAATCGGCTTCTCGCCCCACTTTGGGACGATATGATTGTTGAGCCAAGCTTTGATCGAATGGCTTGTGCTTGCTCGCGTGGACATTTTTTCGACTTTGTATTGCTCGACCAACAGGCTCACGATTGGAATCACCTTAATTGGCTTCGCCAACATCTTCCGGAACGGCTCCGCGGCCTTTTCCGCCTCAGCCCGCGAGGGCAGTTCGCGAATTGTGCCGAGTTGCCGGCGATGCGGCTTGCCGTCCTCGAACCATTTCAGATGCCACGTACCTCTTTTTCTGCTGTAAATAACACACTGTGACGCTCTCAATTTGCCGCTCCTTTCGCGGAGCGCACAGGTAGCGACTTGCAGATTACCACAGGTTTCGCGAGCAGGGTGGCGTCCAAATCTTCTTTTCTAAAACGCCATACATGCCGCTTGGAGCCGGACAGAACATAGGCCCGCACGTGCCCGAGCCGCACCCACCGCAAAAGTGAGCGCGTTCTCACCTTCAGATATGCAGCCGCTTCGTCGGCTGTGAGCCATTCGAACTCCTGGGGAGCCGGTGCGGCACTGCGGGCCACACTCCTGACAGCTTCGTCGACAACAAGCGCGCTGCTTTCTTCTTTGTGAAACATTGTCGTTCCACTTTCTACCGTCAGCCATCAGGCGACGGTCGGTTCCTGAGTACGGTAAGGAATCAAGAGTTTTGGCATTTCCCTCAGAATGTCGTTCCAATCTTTAGCGCCGGAAGGCCGGTGATCGCGGAACCGCAAGTCGTCACGGCCCGACAGCTTGACGGCCTCGCGCACAATCTCGGTCAACTTGCCGCCCTCGTCGTCGCTGTCCATGGCCGAAACGATTTCGGAGCCAAGAGGCATACGCACAATCGCGGCCCGGATCAGGATAGGTTGAATCGGATTGAGCTTGCCTCCGATGCTGGCGCAGCGGCCGCTATCATTGGGAAACAGAGTGGCATAGCTGAGGCTATCTATCGACGACTCGGAAAACACGACGCGATCATCGTCGGGCCGCTCATGTGACAGCCAGAGGCCTTTTGTCCCACCCGAACTGAATCCGGTAAAACCGTGGTTCTTGATTTCATAGCCGCAAAGTCCATCACCGTCGAAATGCGGAAAGACGGCATTCGACCTTGCGTCGATGCGGATGCGACCGGCAAAACGTGGAAGCCCAAGGAGCGAAGCGGGCAGGGCGCGTTCGTTTTCAAGATACGGATGGCTTGGAGCGTCCTGCATCCTTGCGAACTCGGTTTCAACGCGGAGGCGATCCTTGGAAGTCTTCGCAAGCGGAGCGAAGGCGGGAAGCCGGGATGCAGGCATGCCGATGTAAGGCCGCAACTCCTTGCGGACAGTGCCGAGGCTGAGGCGTTGCCGGTTCTGCACGAAGTCGATAATCGAGCCGCTATCGTTTTCCTGATGCACCGAAAAATAGACATAGTGGCCGTCAGCATCGCGTTTGACGATGATCTTGTCGCCATTCACATGCCGCATGACTGCGGAGCCGTGCCAGCTCTCCCTTCGATCCAGGCGATAGCCTTGCTCAGCGGCGTAGGTGCGAAGATCAATATCGCGCTTGAAACTCTCCAGTTCGGAATCCATTGCTCCCCCCTGAAATGAATCTCTTGCTTTCCTACCGTCTTGCCTTGAACCCTTCAACCCTTGCAACCGGAAGGCGCGGGCCGGATCGAGCGGACAGCCGAGGTTAAGATCGTTGCATCCTTAGATCGCATTCGTAGATTCAACCTTCCCAAAAATGGACCTTGCGCAATCCGATCCTACCGTCGGGTGAACCCAACCCCACCGAATTCAGGAATTCTGCATCCGAATTTTGCAACCCCCCTGCGCGACTGGAACAGAAAAAGGGACGTAAAATCAGACCAGAGTAGGGACGGTGAGCGGATGAGGCGTGGTAGACCTAGAGACGACTATTCGCGGGAAGAATTTCGGAGACTAGTGGCTACTCGGCGTGAATTTCTCAACTTGAGTCTCGCGGCCCTGGCGGAACTCGCCCGAGTCAATCGCGGTACCTTGTCTCAGGTCCTCCGCGGGCAACGGCCATGTGGAAGAACGGATCGCGCGGCGTTGATTCGCGCGCTTGGGCTGGAACATGAGGTGCAAGATCAATTCCTGGCTTCCCCGATTCGAGCGCGGAAGCCTGAACTGATCTTGCTTGATCCGCCCATATCCCCGCATCCGCCGCTGGAACGCGGGCAGCGCTTTCTGATTTGTGCGTTGTATCCGGAAGCACTTCGAGAGTTCATAACTGTCTACCGAACGGCTCATGCGGATCGAGACTTCGTCCTTCAAGCGGATGCTGCCGCACGACTGGCCTGGGCGTATTTTGAGATGGGCCTCGCCCAGGATTCCTTAAAATGGATCTCCAACAGTATCAGTTTGATAGAGACCCATGTTAGAACAACCTTGGTCGCAATCATTGAATCCGTTCAGCCGGGTTCCAATTCTGCGCTCTGCGCACTCAATGAAGAGGCTTCGCATGTTCTCAGCCGAGTTCTCCATCTTCGCTGCAAATTATTCGTGGAAAGGATTGTCTATCACCAAGAAGTGGAACTGCGAGCACAGGCGTATCGCGCATTCGCGCAAAGTCTTGCGCTTGACGAACATCTTCAAATTTCCGCGCAACTTGGCCATGACTTGAGATGGCAGGCCGTCATGCTCTCGTCCGACGCGGAACCAAAGAAGCAAGACGCCGACTATTTCTTGTCAGCTAGCCGGGAACGGTTTCTACACGGAAGTCTCGGCGCAGCTTATCTCGCCAGAGACCGCGGCGTTGTCCGCTGGCTGACAGACCGTTTCGCAAGTGCCCGAGACTCGTTGCTGGAGGCAGTCGACGCGCTTTCATCTTTCGCCGATTCGCGCGCGCTGGGGCCAACGTTTTGCGCCCTGAGCAAGGTGATCGTGCAAGGCGGTGGCGACCATCGTTTGGCGCGGCGCTATGCCCTTGCGGGAAGTGTTTTGCACCCGCATGCCTTCATCTTGAGCAACGCGAAAGAGCATCTACGGAATGTAACTCAGGCAGGACTGCGACAAGACATCGACGACTTGCTGGCAGGAAACAAGCCGTTTGATGTGTTGAACCCCGTATTGTCGCGGTTAACCGATGGCGCATCAAGCAGCGGAGACGAAAGAATACGGCAAAATCTCTCTCTCGTCCTTGCCGCTAAGTATTGATTGCCTGTGTGAGAGGAGATGTCAGCAGCCGTCCTTCCCATGACCGATCTCCGGCGACTGTAAGACGCAACCCGTGTTTGCCAAATCGCTACGCCACTGCGAAGCGGCACAATCTTTCCTATCCCTACTGCCCTGCCTGCCCATGAGCGTGTGAGGTCGCCCAACCTCACGAATGCAGTGGAATCTCTCCGTGATTCGCGGATAGGTTGCAGAAATGGAATCTCGCGCGCCCTCAGGTAGTACCAAACTTATAGTCGGATCGTATGGGTGGTATCTTAGACAGCAAGTTGTTCGCGGTAGCACCGCGACACGCAGCGCCGTCCGACTTTCAGTCTGGCGCTGCTCAACTTGGCAAGGGGGGCGATCCCCCCGTTGCATCCCTCCCTGCGCCGCCACTGGCGGCGGAGAAAACCCTGTCGGGTTCTACACCTTCCCCCTCGACCGCTATCGCGCCGCCCGTACGAAACCACAGCGGCAGCAACAAACGGCAGCGAGGCGCTCCCGTCTCCATTCGGTTGCTACCGGCAGAGCGTGCCGAAATCGAAACGCGCGCGCGCGAGGCGGGCTTGAGCATCGGCAGCTACCTTCGCGCGAGTGCACTTGGTTCCCCCGGCCCTCGGGCCAAACGCAGCCCGCCCGTGAACGCCGAGGCGCTAGCCCTTGCCGTTGCGGAACTGAACAAGGTGGGCAGCAATCTGAACCAGATCGCTCGGGTCCTCAATGCCGGCCAGGCTGTCGGCTCCAGGGAAAGCCTGGCCGCACTTGCCGAAACACGCGTGGCCGTTGCGCGAATTCTTGAGGTCGTCGGACGTAAAGACCGCCATGATAGCCAAAGGAACGACTCACAATAATGGAGTGAAGCTTGCCGCCTACATGACCAAGGCCAAGCCTGGCGAACGCACCGAATTGTGGCAGCTTCGCGGCTTCGCTTCCGACAACATCAAGGATGCATTCCGGTCGGTTCATGTCATCGCCGCCGCGACTCAATGCGAGAAACCATTTTTTCATGTGCAGGTGCGGAATCCTGATGGCGAAATTCTGACGCGCGAGCAGTGGGGACGCGTCGCCAACCGGATTGAAACTAAGCTCGGCTATACCGGCCAACCCCGCGCGATTGCTTTTCACCGTGACGAGAAGACAGGCCACGAGCACATGCACATTGCATGGAGTCGCATCAATGCCGCAAGTATGACGGCTGAACCCCTTCCGTTTTTCAAGCTCCGACTCAAGGAAGTGTGCCGTGAACTTGAAGTCGAACTCGGATTAAGGCAGGTCAAGAACCACCGCGATACGCCTGTGCTGGCTCCAACGCGCGACGAATTTGAACAGGCGCGCCGTCTTGGCATTGACATTCACCAGGTGCGGGCCACGATCCGCGAATTCTGGGACCGTTCGGACAACGGCAATAGTTTCGCGGCGGCTCTTGCCGCCGCAGGATTGACGCTTGCGAAGGGCGAGCACCGGGACTTCATCGTTATCGACCGCGAGGGCGGCATGCACGCCCTTGGGAAACGGATTCTCGGGAGCACGGCGGCGGAAGTTCGCGCCCGTTGCTGTGACCTCGATCGCGAGGGCCTGCCAACCGTCGAACAGGCGCGGCAGCAGCTTGCCACAACTCGCGCAGTGTTACGCGAAACCGCCATGCATGCCGGAGGCCCGGCATGGGAAGACGCGCTTGTAAAGGCGGCGAGTGACAAGAAAAGAATCGAGCGCCGCTTCGTCGAGGCGGAATTACTGACACCGGCGAAGAAATTGGAACTTGACGCCGAGATGACGCTTGAGGCGTTAACCCGGAACCGTGCCACTTTCACCGCGCGAGATATCGTATGGCAGCTTCGGGAGCAGGTTGGAAACAGGCAAGAGCTATCAGAGTTTACCGCCGAAATCCTGAGCCATCCCAACGTCGTGCGCCTGACCGGTCCCGGTTCTGCGCAGCCGCGCTATACAACCCGCAAAGTCCTCGAAACTGAACATCAGGTACTGCGTGCCGCCACCGCGCTCAGTGTTGCGACCGGGCATGAAGTTTCCGAACGTGACCGTGCCACGGTTCTGGCGCGCGAATTTCATGACATAACCGTCGAGCAGAGTGCCGCCATTCGCCATGCGACCGAAGCGGAAGGTATCGCCCTGATCGACGGCCAGGCTGGTACCGGCAAGAGCTACACCATCAACGCCATTCGACGGGCTTACGAGCAGCAGGGGCGTTCGACTGTAGGCTTGGCCCCAACCAATGCTGTTGCTCAGGACATGAGAGACGAAGGCTTCGCTCATGCACGGACGATCCACAGCGAATTATTTGCCCTCAAGAGCGGGCGCACCCAATGGAACAGCCGCACCGTTGTGATCGTGGACGAAGCCGCCATGATCGATACACGCAACCTGTCAATGCTCACGGCTCACGCTCAGGCGGCCGGGGCCAAGCTGGTCTTGGTTGGCGACGACCGACAGCTATCGAGCATCGAGCGGGGTGGTATGTTCAGTGTCCTTAAAGACACGCACGGAGCTGCGGAATTGACCCAAGTACGCCGGCAGCAGAACCACGGCGACCAGCAGGCCTCCGCGCTGATGGCGCAAGGGAATTTCCGCGACGCGCTCACTCTGTATGACGAGAAGGGCGCAATCCATTGGACGCGCACCCAGGCGGAGGCTCGTGCCGCACTCGTTGATCAATGGGCGAGGGACAGCGCCGCCAATCCTACGAAATCCCGGTTTGTTTTCGCGTACTGCAATCAAGACGCGAACGAGTTGAACGCCGCGCTGCGCGACGTGCGTGTGCGGCGCGGCGAGCTGGGTGAGGGGCGCACATTCCAGACGAAGCACGGCGCGGCCGAGTTTGCATCTACAATGGCCAAGCCGCCACCGTGCAGGCGATCGAAGGCAACACCGTGACCGCTACGCTTGACGGTCGCGATCGGCGCGTTGTTCGCTTCGACGCCGCCGAATTCGACGGATTCCGCCACGGCTACGCCGGTACGATTTATAAGGGGCAGGGCCGCACTTTTGACCAGACCTACCTCTACCATTCGGAACATTGGCGCTCAGCGGCAAGCTATGTTGCCTTGACCCGGCACCGCGAGAAAGTCGGGCTTTTCGTCGCTCGTGAGACGGCCACGGATCTCGGCGAGCTGGCGCGGCAGGTTGCACGGGTTGACGAGCGCCGTGCTGCCTCGCACTTCCAGCAGCCGCTACTTAAGCGCGCGTCCGAGGAGGTTCTACAGGAAACGGATTGGAGGCGATTGCGGACTGATCCGGACTACCGTCGTCAGATCGCACAGCTACAGGGACGCGAGCGATCCACGACGCACCGAGAGCGAGGCTGGCGGGAACGATAAGAAGCCGAGGGCATGGCGGAATCCCTTGGCGAAAACGAGAACGCAGCAAACCCGAAAAACCGCCTGAACCGTGGTCGCCCCAAGTGACGACTCAGGACAAGTTACGGAGCAGGGGCTTATGCAAAACCTTCGTTCACGAATTCAAATTCTTCGCCGCGCGCGTACTCCGCAAGGAAAGGCCGAGGCCGGCAGTTGCGGTGAGAGGACCTGACCTAGGATAGAATCGTCGGGAAAACCTGCCCGGCACTGTCCCCCACCGAGGCACTTCACATTCCGTCACCCATGAATCATTTTTGTCTTTTACTCTCAGACTAATTCTGCAACAACTGTGAGCTCACGCACGCCTTGAGACTTGTTACCTTGGCTGTTTTTAAGGCTTCATTTACGAAGTTGATGAATACTGAAACCGCAACATAAGCAACGGCCAAACGTGAAATGTCAGAGCTTCGCAGAGAGCCAAGTCCGAACGAGCTACTGGATCGGATTCTCGAACTGGAGGCCCGTTTATCTCGTATCGAAACCGGTCTCGGGGCCGTGGCAAAAGACTTGGACAGGCTGGCTCGTTCCTGCAACGAATCAGAGAAGCTCGATGCGCAACTTCGGGAAATCTTCCAAAGAGATATTAATTGGCTTGGCGAGTGTCTCATGCAGGTCACGTTGAAGGTGTTGCCCAACCTCGCGAAGGACATGTGCCGGTTCTACGATCTGGCCGGGCCAGGGGACCAGCGCGCATACAACGAACTCGACCACGGCAAGAAAAAGCGCTGACCCGAAGAGCGCGTCGGGTGCAACCGGTATAGAATGGTCGGCGATCCGAAGGGATCGCGCCTATGAAACCAAACCGTGACGATGAGCTGAAAAGGGCTCAGGACGAAGTCCTAGCGCCCCGACAGCAGCAGGTTGAACAGCCGGCCAAAACAGCGAATCCGATTGACGAAAACGAGGCTTTGAGAGCAAAGAAAGCAGAAGAAATAAAAGCCAAGCTTGAAGCGGATCGTATCGATCAGCGTGAAGCGGTTCGCCAGGAACGCGCTTATGATAACAAGCTACTGGTAGATGAGAATGCTCGCCAGCAGGCTGAGCTGAAGGCTCGTGAACATGCACAGTCACAGAGCCAAGCGGACCAGACCCCCAAGGATGGGCGGCAGCAAGAGGAAACCGGCTCCGACTGGAGACGTCGCGTAAACGAACAAACAAAACAGGCCGGGCAACCCGCCGATGAAACTGAAAAGAAGAAGGTCGAGGAGCAAGAAGTTGACTGGCGGCGACTGCGAACTGATCCGGAGTATCGTCGTGAAATTCAAAACCGGCGTGAAGCCGCGCAGGAGAGAACCGGAGAGCAAGAGAATGAGCATGCTCGTTCTCAGAGTCTGGAACAATAGTCGTGTGGTGGCCTTTAAGCTGAGGCGGCAGTCCACGGTTCGTTCAATTTTCTCGGGCCAGATTTGATTCACGGGTGTTCCGTTGTGATCAAGAAACGCGCCACAATGGCGGCCCCGGCCTAACGAGAACCAGTCATACCCGTGCGGCGGGGGGATCGAAATGTTCTATTTGAGCCGCATAGTCGTTGAATGCACTGGGCTTTCATGATCGTAGAGGCGAGGCGTCTTTCCCGTCTGCTCCAGAAAGGCCACAATGGCCGTGTTGCCCATCCCGTATAGCTGTTGAGGAACGGTATCGGTGGACGGGCCTACGATGCATGCACGATATTCATCCAGTGTGACACGGCCATCGTGTTCAGGTTTCTCGACTTCTTCGCGGTCAAATACTATGGCGAATTCCAATCCTGTAGGTGCGTGTAGCATCCACGGCCATCCGCTTTTGCCAGCATCTGTCAGGAGCCATTCGGATGGGTCATATGGAATATAGAATTCATCGCGGTATTCGTATCCGCAGACTACCGCATAAACGCGCTCTTCGGGAGGTCTACTTTTCGGCCAGATTCCGACGCCGTGAATCTCCATACGGTCAAAAAAAGCGATCCTGGCGATGTGGCTAAGTTCATGCCAGGCGTGCTCATCTTCGACCTCGGTGATGCTGCGAACATATCTGCCGCCTTTGCAAACTTCGAACTCCATACCCGTTGGGTGGTGTGAAAGGCGCGAGTCTTTCCATGGATCACTACCGGTTCGGTCAAGAGTGAGATCCCATTCAGAAGGTTGGTAGGGCCTGTGCCACAAGTCTTCGCGCGAGATCCCTTCGAAGCGATGAAAGGCACGCCTGTATGAAGAACAGTTCCTAACGAGCGCAGCGCGTTGCAGGTTTTCAACTGTTTCATTTGGGAGCGGATCGCCCGTTGTCTGAACGGTTGCAAAAATATAGTCGTAATCCTCAAACGCCGAGCCAGATGAACCCTTGGGCCGATCCGCTTTGATGCTAACGCCGATCCTAAAAACCCACTTGCTCGGCTTATGTAAGGCTTCCCAGACCGTACCTTCCCATTCATGCGGTCTATAGGCTGGGAACGGATTATCAGCTAGTTGATTGTCCAGAAAAATCGCCTTGTACCCCGTTTTCGATGTCTCTATTTTTAGGTGATGAGACCGCACTTGATCCAAAGAAATTCCGGTGCTGTTAAGAAAAGCGATAATGGCAGTATCAGCCAATTGAGTCGCCGCGAACCCCGAGATTCCGCCGATTTCCTCTTCGATCAATACTTGGCACGAGTCGATGAGATTAGCCCCTCCATCTGCCACCAACTCTCGCTCATAAATGATATGAAAATCCATTTCGGTTGGCACGTGCTGCATGATCGGAAATCCATCGCTCCCGGTCCGTTTAATCCAGTCCGATGTAATGGGCGAGGGGTATCCACAGTAGATTGAGGAGGAGTAGAGCCTAGTCCAGCTACGTCCTCTATGATACGGGTCAAGGCTGGCTCGCTTCCACAAATCCACGATCTGAAAATACGGCCGGCGAAACGCCTGAATAGTGACGTTTCGCGGCCCGAAAATGATGGATTCAGACGAACCCAAGCTACTCGCGCTATGGGCATACAGCAGCGGTTGTTGACTTTGCCCAGCAGAATTGCCGACGGTGCCCGCCGATTCGCCGTAGGTGACAACCGTCCTCACCCCGGAGCGCTTCGAGATGTAGTCCGCTGTCGTTTGATCTCGGGGTCCAAAAAACTGCTGAACTTCAGCGCCGGAGAGAAAAGTTTCCCAACTCTCACCATAATGCTTTTTCAGTTGTGTCAAGTCTTGCAGTATCGGCCAGAGTTGTAGCCCATAGCCCGCCGCCATGGCCATCGCATTTTCAATGACCGTAAGCCGTCCGAGCTGAGCGAATTCGTCCAGTATGGCAAGAACGGGAAGCGTGCCCTTTGAACCACGCCACAACTCGTGAAGCGCCGATGCGACGATCAGCCGGAACCATTTCCCGCACGTGTCGAGATATTCCCCAGGCAAGACTAGATAGACAGTCGTCGCCTCTTTTTTCAGGGATCTGAAACGGAAGTCTGACCGCTTAAGATTGTCGGCTATCGTTTCAATTCCTATGAAGTCGGTTTGTGTCCGGGCATTCGAGAGGATCGACGCCAACTCCCCCCAGTTTTGCGCCTTCTCATTCGCGAACCGGGCCAGTTTTTGGCTGTTGAAGGCATTGCCAGCTTTCATGGCTTCCTTCGCGAAAGCGACCAGAACATCATCAGGTCCGGCGATGATCTCGCGAACCATAGCGAGATTTCTTTCGTCATCACGACCAGTAGCGGCGAGGTGGCCGATAACGCCAGCGACTAGCCCGCGAGCGCTATCCGTCCAGTGGCTGTCCGCTTCCCTTCCGTGCAAGACAATTGCTTCGGCCAGCTTGAGGCAGTCCGCGCCGAAAGCCTTTGATTTCGGATCGAGGACCGCCATCGGGTTGTACTGCGCTGTCTTCCCGATCTCATCAGAAAGCAGATTGAATGGGTTGAGGACAATCACTTTTTGCCCCATCCGCTCCCGTTGCGCTTGGGTCACGGCTGCGAGCTGGCCTTTGGGATCGATGACGATGCATGATCCCGGATATTCGAGCAGGGCCGGGATGAGGATATCGCGTCCCTTGCCGCTACGGGTCGGGGCCACGGTGATCAGATGGGCGTCGCCGTTGTAACGGAGGACCTTTTCCCGATAGCCGAAAAAGCCCGTCTTGAAACTAAGATATTTAGCGAAGGGAGCGAATATCTTCTTGCCGGAGTAAGTCCCATTGGCGGAGTAAGTCCCAAGCCGGATGCCCTCATCAGTGAGCAGACCGGCACTGCGGATTTCTTCTTCATCCGCGAAGTGGGCATCACCGAGCGTTTGCCACTCTATCGCTCGTTTCTTCCTTTTGAGCAGCCAACTTAGAAGTCCCATAGAAACATTCAACTCCTCATTATTATGCCACTCAGTCCGCCGCCTTGAGGGATTCCCAATGCGAGACGCTTTGACACCCCTTTTGGAAGATCGACCGCATCATCGCTTTTGTGTCGGGGTGGTATGGCCTCCTCGGCCATCATGCTGCCCCATAAGGACTTTCAAACGATTTTACCCGCGCCTCGGTTAACGCCGTGATTTTCCCTGGATTTATGCAACCTCACTTCTGACGCGGATTAGACGGTCTGTGGCCTGTGTCGCCGATTTGGCGGTACAGGTCGTCTGTCCACGTGCTCCGAAACAAATCATAATGCGAGGAACCGACGTGATTTTTAGGCATGTGTTGATCCATTCTGAGCAGTGGACGAGCAGGCTTATCTGAAAAGAATCGCGCGCCTTAAAACGTAAACTGAAGGACTTACAGCGCACAGGTAGCGACCCAAAGCAACGTAAGTCCATGCAAAACCACCGGGCGGGTTTCAGAGGGTTTCACTTCTTCCCGCCTAACTCGTGGCGGGGAATGGAAGATTCGGCAAGTTCGATGTTGCCGGAATTGCATACCAATCTCGTGTCAGCTCTACTATTAAAGTCGACCTGGTCGTGGTGGACTTTCAAGTCATCATACCAGCCGCGAGGTTCGCCGCCCCTCTCGTCCATCTCAAAGAAGTAAATCACAAACATTTTCTCGTGGAGACGGTATTGCCAGTCTCTGTTCTGTTTCCACATGGCCACAACGCGAGCCACGTTTTCGACGTAGACGACATCAGCTTGAGTTTGATGCGAATTTTTGTGGATAATCTTTAGAAAGCCCTGTTTGGTTCCGTCCTGCCACGCTTCTCCAACCCACTTCCCGTCATCCTTACGAGTTAGATTTCGCCAAAGTGGTGTGGTCAGAATTGCATCGCCAATCCAATCGTAACCATTCGCACGATCAGCGTCGGAGAGTTTGTAGGAGATCACTCGGAAACTAGGATGCTGATATTGTCTGACGGAACTTGGTCCAGTGCTCTCGTAATAGGATTCACCGCACTTAATGAGTATGGTGTCCCAAGCATGTTTGGCTGCGGCTTGACCTTCAGCCGACAATATCGAGGCGGCCTTCCCCGCGTTGTGAGAATTGGCGGAGCCGGGAGTTTGAGCTGCAGCACTGACCACAGCGACAAAGAGGAAAATTAGAAAACGGTTTAAGATCATCAGTCCCACATCCTTTCTGCAAGTTGTTTTTCTTCCGCGCCTACGGCGTCGAGGTAGATCGAGGTTGTCGAGAGTTGAGCGTGGCCAAGCCACCGCTGAGTCATGTTGAGGGGAACATTCGAAGCAACAGCTTTGATGCCGAAGCCGTGGCGCAATCCCTTCGGCGTGGCGTGGAGTCCGGCGATGCCTGCGGATTCCATCACGTCGCGGACGCGCCGCCAGGCCGTCGCACGGGACCAACCCCACAGTCGGATACCAGCACCGCCGTCAGGCCGCCGCCGCGCAGCGGTGAGATCGTGCGCCAGGTCTAACGCGTTGAGGAACGGAGGAGGGACGGGAACTGCCCTATAGACGCCTTTACGCCTCTTCTTCAGGCTCTCGATTACCAACACGCCGTCGCTAAGGTCCACGCGGGCAGCCGTCAGGGCCAGCGCTTCGGAGATTCGGCATCCGGTATAGACCAGTGTTCCGCAAAACGTGCGCACTTCTTCGGGCGCGCCGTTCGCGGCTTGCAGGAACGCTGTCCGCTCGGCTGGCGTGAGGTACTTACGCTGCCCCCTAAGATCATAAAGGCGCATGCAGTACCGCTCTGTGCGATTGCCAGGACTGCTGCAACAAAATTGGGAATAGTGTTTCAAGGGCCACGTCATCCCAGCCCCACGTGTTTTCCACCCTTCGAAAATAATCAGAGTGCTCGCATGTGCGCGGTATCGCTCGCATGGTATCCTGTTGCTTTAGCACTACTTTTCATTCGCGTGAAACACTATTCCCAATAGCGTTGCGCGACGATGGAGATTAGGCGGTTGCGAAGATTAAGTTCAACTCATCCTTGTTCCGCCGCCTTCCCAGAGGCGGAATCGCCTCTATACTTCACCTGGAACGCTGGACTGAAACAATTTGCGTGACCGAGCCGTTCCTGCACCTTGGCGATGTCGGATTCATGGGCGAGGCATTGGGTGCGGTTGTCGCCCGCATGAGATGCCGGTCAAG
>Ga0210403_10002913_pt1 | contig 15229 bp, 11 predicted proteins | sample IncBWC19MmetaG_FD_150863 | JGI IMG/M metagenome (GOLD analysis project Ga0210403, IMG submission 150863) | Forest soil microbial communities from Barre Woods Harvard Forest LTER site, Petersham, Massachusetts, United States - Inc-BW-C-19-M | ecosystem: Environmental > Terrestrial > Soil >... | reverse complement strand
GTGCGTTCAACTCGAAAAGCTCCCCGCCCGCCTCAAACATCTCCGCAAGGATCACCCCATCACACTCGTCTTCATCGATGCCAACGACGACGCTTTACTCCGCCGCTACAGCGAAACGCGCCGGCCTCACCCTCTCGGTAAAGCCCTCTCCGTTCGCGAAAGCCTCCGCCACGAGCGCACCTTGATGGAGCCCATTCGCAAGCTCGCCGATGTCGTCATCGACTCCACCCAATTCAACGTCCACGAACTCCGTCACTTCGTCACCGAACGCTTCAAAAATCCCGACCACCGTCCCATGCTCGTTTCCGTCGTCAGCTTTGGCTACAAATACGGCGTTCCCACCGATTCCGATCTCGTCTTCGACGTGCGCTTTCTTCCGAACCCCCACTTTGTGCCGGCCCTGCGCCGCTTCACCGGAAAAGATCCTCAAGTCCAGAAGTACATCCGTTCCTTCCCACAAACAGGCGAGTTTCTCCGCCGCATCGAAGGCCTCCTCACCTACCTGATCCCGCACTACATCCGCGAAGGCAAAAGTTATCTGACTATCGCCATCGGCTGTACCGGCGGCAAACACCGTTCCGTCATGCTCGGCGAACAAATCAAGAAATCGCTCGCCAAACGCCGCTTCAACACCAAAGTCACTCACCGCGACATCGATAAGTAATCCCCAGCCGTGCGTGCCAATCCTCGTATCACGCAGCCCCGGAAACTTGACACGCCGCGTAGCGGCGAATAGCGTACCAAGTGGGATTATCAGGGGAGTCTGAGGCGTGGCCTCTTTGCTTTCACCGCAATTAAAACGACTGTTGAGCTACGTCCGGCCATACGCATTCCGGCTTTCGCTCGGCGTCGTTTTGGTTGCTTTCGTCGCACTCGCCGAAGGTATGGTCGCCTTCATGGTCAAGATCGCCGTCGACTATGTGCTCAATCCCTCCGTTTTCGTTACCAAACCCGTTCTCTTCACGCTCCCCGGCAATCGCGTCGTTTATCTAAATGATTTTCTCCCATCGAGATTGCATAACGTCGCAACGCTTTTCGGCGCGGGCCTTGTCGTTCTGTATCTGGCAAAGGCCGTCGCTGAGTACCTCGGCATTACACAAATTCAATACGTCGGGCAAGCCGCCGTCACCGATCTTCGCAATCAGGTCTACGCAAAAATCATCCGCCAGCCCATCGCTTTCTTTCAGCATAATCCGGTCGGCCGCCTTCTCTCCGCCACTATCAACGACGTGGAACGCACGCGAGTCGCCCTCTCCGAGTACCTCGCCGACCTCTTTCAAAAAGGTTTCAGTCTCATCGTGCTCGTCGGCGTCCTCTTTTGGCTGAACTGGAAAATGGCGCTAGCCTCCGCCGTTCTTCTTCCCCTGGTGGTACTTCCTGTAGGTAAATTTGGCCGCAAGATCCGTCGCTCTGTGGAGAACAGCCAGTCTCGGCTCGGCGACCTCAGCCAGATCCTCCAGGAGACCACTGCCGGCAACCGCGTGGTCAAAGCCTTTGGTATGGAAGACTTCGAGATTCGCAAGTTTCGCGATACCGCTAGACAGTTGTTTCGCGAAAACATGCGCTGGGTCAGAGCCGCCGTCATCACCCCGCCGATCATGGATTTGCTCGGCGCCATCGTCATCCCCCTGCTTCTCCTCTACGCCCGAGATCAAATCCGCATGCACCAGATGACTACGGGCACTTTCTTCGCTTTCGTCTATGCCCTATTTGGCGCGTATATGCCGCTCAAGCGCATGGGCTATGTCTATCAGCAGTTCCAGGCCGCCCAGGGAGCCAGCACCCAGGTTTTCTCATACCTTGATCGCGTCGAAGAAAAGCTCGCGCTTCCCGGCGCGAAAACGCTTGCCGCGTTTTCTCAGTTCATCGAATTTGATAACGTCGGTTTTACTTACGAAAATGGCTCTGCGGTGGTCCTTGAAAACATTCGCCTCGCGGCCCGCAAAGGAGAAGTTATCGCTCTGGTGGGCTCCAGCGGCGCGGGAAAAACCACTCTCGTCAATCTTCTCCCGCGTTTCTATGAACCCACTTCCGGCTCCATTCGAATCGATGGCGTGGACACTCACGGAGTCACCATCCGTTCCCTCCGCGAGCAAATCGCCATGGTCTCTCAGGAAAACATTCTGTTCCACGACACCGTCTGGAACAATATCTGCTACGGCCTCACCAGCGTTCCCAAGGATCGCGTCGTTTCCGCCGCGCAAGCCGCCCTCGCGCATGATTTCATCATGGAACTCCCGCAACAATACGACACTGTGATCGGCGAACGCGGCACCCGTTTAAGCGGTGGCCAAAGGCAGCGTATTGCCATCGCGCGTGCCATACTTAAGGACTCCCCCATCCTGATTCTGGACGAGGCAACATCGGAGCTGGATGCGGAGTCCGAAATGTACGTGCAAAAAGCTCTCGCCAATTTAATGGTCGGACGAACCACTTTCGTTATCGCGCACCGCTTGGCCACCATCCGCCGGGCGGATAAAATTCTTGTCCTCGAGGATGGCCAGATTCGCGAGAGCGGCACGCACACCGAACTCATCGCGCGCGGCGGCACCTATGCCCGCCTGCACGATTTGCAGTTTGCAGACGACGACATTCTTGCACCGCCACAAGCAGCACCAGCCGGTGTCGCGGCTCCCGCGGAAACCCTATGACCCAATCCTCCACGATTCCCAAAAAAGCCGGTGAATGTTTCTCCATGACCGGTTACGCCCAGTCACGCCACGAACAAAACGGCTGGGCTGTCCGCGTCAGCTTGAAAAGCGTCAATCACCGTTTCCTGGATTTGAAGCTTCGCCTTCCCGAAGGCTTCGATCTCTACGAACTTCGCTTGCGTCAGGTCCTCCGCGATCGCATTCATCGCGGCCACGTCGAAGTGCACGTCAACGTTGACCCCGCCGCCGCGGCTCCCGTCCAGGTGAATCGCGAACTGGCCCAGACCTACATGCGTGTCGCCGAAGAATTTCGCCAGCAGTCTCGCGCAGCCGCAGACGTGGACGTCGTTGCCATCCTTCGCTTGCCGGGAGTCATCGCTGGCCTTTCCGCCGCTGTTCCGGAAGCGGAAGAAGATCAAGAACGCCTCGGCCAAGCGCTTGACGCCTGCTTGCTCGAAGCCCTTTTCAAGCTCGACGATATGCGTCGCGCTGAAGGCCGCCATTTACTTGAAGATTTGCGCGCACGCCTGGCGTACATCGGCGAGATGTCGGAAAAAGTCCGCGAACTCGCCGCCACGCTCCGCCCCATCTTCGCGCGCCGCCTCGAAGCGCGCCTCAAGGAATTGCTCGGTGGCGTGGCCATCGATCCCGCTCGCCTCGCGCAAGAGGCTGCTTTGCTTGCGGAACGCGGCGATATCAGTGAAGAATTAGATCGCTTGCGCAGCCACCTCCAGCAGTTCGGCAAACTTCTGGACAATGCCGGCGAAGTCGGCAAAAAGCTCGACTTTCTTTTGCAGGAAATGCATCGCGAGGCCAACACTTTGCTGTCCAAAACTCCCGGCGTCGAAAGCGAAGCCCTCGCCATCACCGGACTGGCCCTCGAAATTAAAGCTGAGATCGAAAAACTGCGGGAGCAGGTGCAGAACATCGAATGAGCGCGGAGAGAGAGCTTGCCCCGCTGGTCCTGATCGTTTCCGGCCCATCGGGCTCGGGAAAATCGACGCTGGTGCAGAGAATTTTGGAGTTGCCCGGGACCATGCCTTCGGTGTCGTGTACCACCCGGTCGCGCCGCGGGACCGAAGCCACCGGGAAGTGTTATGATTTTGTTACGGAAGCGGAGTTCGATGCCATGGTCGCGCGAGGCGATTTTTTGGAATATGCGCGCGTCTTCGGCAAACACTCGTACGGCACGCCGAAAAAGTGGCTCGAAGAATCGCGGAAGAAAAATCTTGATCTCGTCCTCGAGATTGACGTGCAAGGCGCGGCGCAAGTAAAAGAAAAACTGCCCGAATCGGTGGCGATTTTTATTCTGCCGCCGTCTCGCGCGGAACTCGAACGGCGCTTGCGCAGCCGCGGCCAGGATTCGGACGAAGAAATTGCGCGGCGATTGGCGAAGGCGCGGGACGAAATTGCGGCATTCGGACGGTATTACGATTATTGCGTCGTGAACGAAGATGTGAAACGCGCGGGAGACGAAGCAAAAGCCATTGTCATGGCGATTCGTTGTTCCGCTGCACGGCGCAGACCACGGGTGGAAGAACTTCTGGCATCGTTTGGGGGGAAAGACTGAAATGACTGTGCAGACAAAAGCTCCGGAGAGCCAGTTTGCTTATGTAGTGCTTGCGGCGAGACGCGCTCGCCAAATCATGGCTGGTGCGCCGTCGCTCATTGAAAACCCAAGAACGCTCAAGGCGACGCGCATCGCCTGCGAAGAACTCGAGCACAGCCTTATCGAGTACGAATTCACCGAACCGTCTTCCATCGACGAAGACAAAGACGGCAACAAGCGCCGCAAGTAAGCTGGCACTGCTGCAGCCTCGCTTGCCTGGCGCCGATTTTGTAGGGGCACGGCATGCCGTGCCCGCTCTTCTCCGAAATTTGTAGTGGCGCAGCACGCTGCGCCACAGCTTGGCAAGATGTTCTGAGACGGGAACCAATGCGAATCACCCTCGGCGTAACCGGTGGCGTCGCGGCCTACAAAGCCGCCGAACTGGTCCGCCTCCTCCAACAAGACGGTGTCACCGTGCAAGTTGTCATGACGCGCGGCGCGCGCGAATTTATAACGCCCTTAACCTTCGCCGCCCTGACCGGCCAAAAGGTAATCACCGATCTCTTCGAAAAATCCTCCACCGGCGAAGCCAATCTCGATAGCGCCATCGAGCACATCGCCGTCGCTCAACGCACCGATCTCCTTCTCGTCGCTCCCGCCACCGCCGACATCCTCGCAAAATTCGCGCGCGGTATTGCCGACGATTTTCTCACCACGCTCTATCTAGCCACGACCGCCCCCGTCATCGTCGCTCCCGCAATGAACGTCAACATGTGGAATCACTCCGCCACGCAGGCGAATGTCGAAACCCTGCGTGCCCGCGGCGTCAAGATCGTGAATCCCGATGAAGGTTACCTGGCCTGTGGAATGACCGGCGCCGGCCGCCTCGCCGGACAACAGGAAATCGTCGCTGCCGTTCGCGAAACGCTCCACGCCCAGAAAGATTTGCACGCCGAAAACATTCTGATCACCGCTGGCCCAACCTGCGAAGACCTGGACCCGGTGCGCTACATCACCAACCGCTCCTCCGGCAAAATGGGCTTCGCTGTCGCCGAAGCCGCAGCACGCCGCGGCGCCAAAGTAACTCTCGTCAGCGGCCCCGTAAATCTCGAAACGCCTCCAGGTGTCGAACGCCTCGATGTTCGAACTGCCGAAGAAATGCGCCGCGCCGTCGTAGATCGACTTGCCACTTCCACTGTAGCGATTTTCACCGCCGCCGTCGCCGACTATCGCCCCGCCGAAACGCAATCAACGAAAATCAAGCGATTCAAGGAACCGCTCACCCTTCGTCTCGAGCCAACTCCCGACATTCTGGCCGAAGCCGCACAAAAGAAAGGCGACCGCCTCATCGTAGGTTTCGCCGCCGAAACAGACCACGTCGCCGAAAACGCTCGTAAAAAACTCGCCGCCAAAAACGCCGATCTCATCGTGGCGAATGACGTCACCGCCGAAGGCGCCGGCTTCGACCACGACACCAACATCGTCACCCTGTTCTCGCGCGATGGCCGCGACCTCGCGCTGCCAAAGCTCAGCAAGTCCGAAGTCGCCCAGCGCATCCTCGACGAAGTCGTGCGTTTGAAAAGTCCACGCGCCGCCCACCATTCTTCTGTATGATTCGTAGCATGCCCGCGCGCATTCCAGACTCTCTTCAGAAAAAAATCTCCCAACGGCTCAGCTTCTACGACGACCTCGGTGTCCGTCTCTTCTACAAAGACCGCGGTGCCGGCATCTGTCTTACCGCATCACCAGCAGCAGAGTCTTTCGCAACATCTGTTAGTCAAAAAATCTCCGAAGAGGACGCGGCTTTGCCAAAATCCACGCGAAAACCTGAATTACCCAAGTCCGCCTCGCGATTTGTCCCGCCTCTCGCCGCCGCACCGCAAGCGGCGCGAAAGCCCGACATCTTGCCCGTCTCCACAGGCCCCTCGCTATTCGAAGCCTTCGACAAAGTCCCCGACGACTCGCTACTAAAAATTCGCACCGATCTCGGCGAATGCACCCGCTGCAAGCTCCACAAAACGCGAAATAAAATTGTCTTCGGCGACGGCAGTGCGAATGCCCAACTCGTTTTTGTCGGCGAGGGCCCCGGCCATGATGAAGACCTGCAAGGCCTCCCCTTCGTTGGTCGCGCCGGAAAACTTCTCACGCAAATGATCGAAGCCATGGGCTTGCAACGCCAAGACGTCTACATTTGCAACGTCGTCAAATGCCGCCCGCCGGAAAACCGCCTCCCGGAAAAAGACGAAGTCACTCCCTGCTCGCCGTTCTTGCTGCGCCAGCTCGACGCCATCAATCCGAAAGTGATCGTTGCTCTCGGCGCTTGCGCCGCACAGACCCTCCTGGAAACCACACGCGGCATTTCCCAGTTCCGCGGCCAGTGGCTCGAATTTCGCGGCAGAAAACTGATGGCCACCTATCACCCCGCCTATTTGCTGCGCAACCCCAGCGCCAAAAGCGAAGTCTGGAAAGATTTGCAAAAAGTCATGGCCGTTCTCGGCCTCGAAGCAAAAAAAGGTAAGTCCGCCGAAGCCGGCAAGTCCTCCTGAACCATCATGGGAATTTTGCTTGGTCTTTTTACCGCTCTCTTCTGGGGCAGCTCGGATTTTCTCGCCCGTTTTGCCACGCATCGTATCGGCACGCTTCGCACCATGCTCTACATGCAGTTCACCGGCTTCCTCCTGCTCACGATTTTTCTTCCCTGGCTCGGCGGCTGGGGTCGCCTCGTCGACGGTTCCGGCTGGCAACCCTGGGCCTGGGGAGTCCTTGCCGGAGTTTTGAATTGCGCCGCAACGCTTTCCCTCTATCGTTCCTTCGAAGTCGGCAAGATGGCCGTCGTTGCTCCCCTCTCTGCGAGCTATCCAGTACTCACTGTGCTTCTGTCCCTCCTAAGTGGTGAACACTTGCGCGCGGCACGCGCCGTCGGCATCGCTTGCACGCTGCTCGGCGTTGTTCTCGTCGCAGGCGGAGAGAAAACGCCGGACGCCGATGATGTCGATGCCTTGCAACGCAGTGGGAAGGGAATTGGCTGGGCTTTGTGTTCCGCGATTGCATTTGGATTTTTGTTTTGGCTTCTCGGCGTGCGAATTGTTCCGGCTACCGGCGCCACGCAAACCGTTTGGCTCATCCGGCTCACGAGTTCCGTTCTCACCGCGGCCATGATTCTCGCCGCTCGCCAACCCATCAAGCCGCCAACCGGTCGCGTGAGCTTTTGGATTCTGGGCATGGGTCTTACAGACACCGGCGCATTCGTCATGAACAATTTCGGAATGCGCATCGAGCAAGTCGCCGTAGTCAGCGTCCTCGCCTCGCTCTACGGCGCCGTCACCGTCGGCCTCGCCGCCATTTTCCTCCGCGAACACGTCTCGCGCTGGCAGTGGCTTGGCATCTTCGCGATCTTCGCCGGAATTTTCCTCATTAGCCGCTAGTTCGTTGCAGCGCTGTAGGGGCGGGGCTTGCCCCGCCCCGGGCTTGCCCCACGCGGCAAACTCGTTAACCAACTCAAAGCAAACTCAGCGGATCCATATCCACCAGCACCGCCGTCTGCGGAATTTCCTGCGCGTCGCAATACGCCATCGCACCGCTCAGCAGCTTCGTCAAAATCGATCGCTTTGGCGATTTCAGCAAGAATTGAAAGCGATGCTCTTTCTTCAATCGCGCCAAAGGCGCCGTCGCCGGCCCAAGAATCCGCACCGTATGCCCATCATGCGGCGAAAAGTATTCCGAGAGCTTCCTCGAAAAACGAATCGCCTTTTCCAGGTTCACATCCCGCACAATCACATTTGCCAGCGAAGTCAGCGGCGGATACGCCATCATCGTGCGAAAATGCATTTCCCGCTCGAAGAACGAAGCGTAATCCTGCTTCACCGCATCTTGAATCGCATAGTGCTCCGGATAATAAGTCTGAATCAGCACGCGCCCTGCTAACTCGCCGCGCCCCGCCCTTCCCGCGACCTGCGTCAACAATTGAAACGTCCGCTCCGCCGCCCGAAAATCCGGCATGCTCAGCGAAGAGTCCGCCGAGATCACTCCCACCAGCGTCACGCGCTGAAAGTCGTGCCCCTTCGCCAGCATTTGCGTGCCCACCAAAATATCCAACGCCCCGCCCGCAAACGCTCCCAGCATCTCCTGGTACTGCCGTTTCGTTCGCGCTGTGTCGCGGTCCAGCCGCGCAATCCGCGCCCCGGGAAATTCCTTCCGCAATCTCTCCTCAAGGTGCTCCGAGCCTTCGCCAAAAAAATAAACGTATTGCGACTGGCACTTCGGGCACTGCTTCGGCACGCTCTGGATCGATCCGCAATAATGGCACTCCAGCCGGTTCCGGCTCTTGTGATACGTCATCGAAATGCTGCAGTTCACGCACTGCACGCTCGCCCCGCAACTCCGGCACAACACCGACCACGAATACCCGCGCCGGTTGATCAGCACAAGCGCCTGCGTCTTCCCCGCGAGGCACTCCTGTATCCCTGCATGCAGCGCCGCCGAAATGGGACTCGTCTGATGCGTCTTCTGAAAGTCCTCGCGCAAATCTACAATCTCGACGCTTGCCAGCGCGCGATTCTCCACGCGTGAAGCCATCGTCAGCAAGTCATATTTCCCGTTTCGTGCGTGATGATACGTCTCCAGTGACGGCGTCGCCGAGCCCAGCAGCGCCAGCGCGCCCTCGCTCTTCGCACGCACGATAGCCACATCGCGCCCGTGATACCGCGGCGTCTCTTCTTGTTTGTAACTATTTTCCTGCTCTTCATCGACGATGATCAGCCCAAGATTCTGCAGCGGCGCAAACACCGCAGAACGTGTTCCCACCACCACACGCGCCTCGCCGTTCCGCACGCGCCACCACTCGCGCGCTCGCTCCACATCGCTCAGCGCCGAATGCAAAACCGCCACGCCTTCGTACTTCGCTCCAAACCACGACCTGCACTGACGCCCAATCCACAAAGTCAGCGCAATCTCCGGCACCAAAATGATCGCCGTCTTCCCCCGCGCCAGCGTTTCCTGCACGCAACGCAAATACACTTCCGTTTTTCCGCTACCCGTCACGCCATGCAGCAACTGCACGCCAAATTCGCCCAACTCAAATCGCGCGCGAATGCTCTTCATCGCGCTTTCCTGCTCCTCGTTCAACGCATGCGCCGCCGGCACGTATCCCGTGTCGAACGGATCTTCCGCCGGGTCCACGGGCTCTTCCCAACTCTCCAGCAGTCCCGCGCCAAGCATGCGTTCGATCAAACTCCGTGAAACCTGCGCCAGCTTCAGCAACTGCGCCATCGGCAGTGGCCCGCGCTCCGTTTCGAGCAGCTGACGCACTCTTTCCTCTTTTTCTTTCAGTGTGTTTTCTGCGTTATCTGCAAATCCTTTCCACGCCACAATCGTCTGCGATCTTCGCTTCGTGTCCTGCAAACTCTCCTGAATTTCAATCAGTCCCAGCCGTTGCAATCGATGCAATCCCGCCGCCGAAATTCCCATCTTCGCCGCCATGCCGAACAACGCCGGACCCTTTTTCGCGTTAACTTTTGCAAGGAACGCGGCTTCCGCCCCGCTCAACCCGTGCGACAACTCACCGCCTCCCAAACTCTCCGCCGCCCCTCGTCCTGCCGCCGTCAACCAAATCTCCCGCCGCAGATTCAGCTCCGTCACCGGCGGCAACATGGAACGAAACGCTTCTCCGATTGGCGCGAGATAATAATTCGCAATCCATTGCGCCAGCTCGATCAGCTTCGGCGTCAGCGCCGGCGCAAATTCCATCACCTTCGTAATCTCGCGCAGCTTTGCCTTTGTCGGCGCCTCGTCAGCCAACTCCACAACGACTCCAACCATCGATTTCTTGCGGAACGGCACGAGCACGCGCGTGCCAGGTTGAACCGACTCGCGCAAAGCCTCCGGCATGGCATATGTAAACGTCGTGCGCAAAGGCACCGGCAAAGCCACATTGCAAAAAGGAGCGCTCATTCCGAGTTGTAGTGTATCAGCACGCCGAAGTACGAACTTTGCTGCCAAGCCTCATCCAAGAGTTGGCGGGCGTATTTAGAAGTGGGATGCAGGGATTTCTTCAAAGATGAGGTGTTTGTCCATGTCAAGCATTTGCTTTCTGTAGAAATGGATGGCGAAAAAGATGACAGCTAAGAGCGGGAGGAACACGACGGCGCGCCACGGATCGGCGAGAGACCAAAGCTCAAGTTCGGGGAGGTAAGAGGTAAAGAGAAGGAATCCGAAAAGATAGGCCACAAAAACTAAAGCGGAATGGCTTTGGAACGGCGGATAGGAGCAAGTGAACGGGATTTTTCGGAAGCGCATGAGAAGAAGTTCGACAAACGCGATGGTGCAGCAGGTGAAAATAGTAGTGTGCATGAGCGCGGTGCTGAAGTTCCACAAAATTAGAGATGACACGAAGCAGATTGGCACCAGCGGAACGAGAGAAAAAGTAAGCAGCACTTTCCTTGCGATCGGGCGGGTCTGCAAAGCGTCCGGATCGATCCACAGCGCGAACACCCAGTTGGCGCGCAAGTCGGATGGAACTTCAAAAGCAAGACGAATCCCGACGACGATGCAGAAACTCAGCATGAACGGGATGGAGAGCAGGTCCTCCGAGGGGATTCGCGGCGCAGCCGCGTGGTTGGCGTGAAACATCGTGGCGACGGACTGCGCCGAAACGACCAGCCCCATCGCCACAAATGCGGAAGCGATTTGCAAATGAGCTTCGCTACGAAGCAACGTGCGCGTGATGAAGTGGAAGCAAGCGCGCTGCGCCGGATCGCGAAGAATGGCGCGGTCAAAAAGGGCAACGGGAAGCAAATGAAACTGCGAACGTGGAAGCGGCCCGACCTCCGCGGTCTCCGGAATGCGAATGAAAGAGCGGCGAAAGCTAATTGTGTAGGAGACCACGGCGACAGAGAGACAGAGTCCCAGAGCGAACAGCGCGCTGCGCGTCATCGCCGCGAAAAACGGATTATGACCATTCCCCCAGACTGTTTGGCCTATGCCTAGAAACCAGACGGGAGGCAGCCAAGTGACCGCCGCCTTGCTGAAGTGCGTGAGTTGCGTGAGGAAAGAACTGACGGCAAAATCGGTGGCGAGCAGAGCCAGCAAAAAGAGCGCGATCAGAAAGCGGACGTAAAGAGAGATTCGGCGAAACAAAGCGTATGGCAGTATCGCCATAAGCAAGCCGATTATGGCGAAGACGGCGAAGAAACTAAACACACTTGCGAGAACCACCGCGATGGCATGCCCCGCCCCGAATCTCAGAAAGAGCGAAAGCGAGTTCTGCGAGCCGACTACAGCGACAGGGAAAAGAATGAAGCTGGCGGAGTTGACATCGAGAGTGAGTACCACGGCGAGTAGAAAGATGGCGCCAAGATTTCCGAGGAAAATTCGCCGCAAGGAAACGGGCAGCGGAACGATGTTGGTGTAATCCCGGCGGTCCAGGAAGAGCGCGTCCCACCGCCAAACGGCGGCCGCGCCGGTCACAACCATACTTAGCACGATGAAAAAGTATTCATCGGGTAGGGTGGCTGTGAATGGATCAAAAGCTCCGTCGCCGCGCATCCAGCGGATGAGCGAGCCATACTTTTCAAAAAGAAGCAGAGAGACGAGGACGCCGGGCATGGCGAGAAGAATAAGAATGACGCCGAGCGCGACGTCCATTTCGGAAGCGCCGGAGTCTCCTCCGCCGTGAAAAACGCGGCCGATGAATACGCGCAATAGAGTCGGGAAAGGCCGGCGAGAAACCGGTTCCCAAGCGTCACGGATGAACTGGGTTGCGCGGGCGATCAAGGCGAAACCACCACGTCAACGATATCGTTGGCGATTTGCGCGACATCTCGATCCTCTACAAGATGGAGGAAGATGTTTTCAAGCGAAGTTTGGCCGATGCGCTGGCGGACTTCCTCGGTTGAGCCGCTGGCGATGACTTGGCCTTTTCTCAGAATCAGCAAGCGCGAACAAACCTTTTCCACCACTTCGAGAACGTGCGAACAATAAAAAATCGTTCTGCCTTTCGCGCTGAGCGATTGAATTAGATTTTTGAAAATAAGCGCGGAGGTCACGTCGAGGCCGGAGAGCGGCTCGTCAAGAATGAGCACGTCCGGATTATCCATAAGCGCGGCGATCAAAAGAATGCGCTGGCGCATGCCTTTGGAATACGAACTCAGAGCGACGTGGCGATGCGGAAAAAGTGAAAAAAGTTCGAGGAACGAATCGATTTTGCTTTTCATTCGCGCAAGAGACATGCCGCGAAGCGTGCCAACCAACTCAAGATATTCGTATCCGGTCAAATAGGGATAAAGATTGGCCTCCTCGGGCACATAGCCGAGGTGCTTGCGGTAGCCGACCAAATCTTGCTGGATATTTTTTCCATTAAAGAGCACCTGCCCGCTGGTAGGTTGCAGCAAGCCGATGAGCATTTTTACGGTGGTGCTTTTGCCGGAGCCGTTCGGGCCGAGGTACCCGAGCACCTGTCCGGGCTCGAGGGAGAAGTCGATGCTCTGCACCGCCAGCACCGAGCCGTAATACTTCGTGAGCCCTTGCGCTTCAAGCATCGGGCACCTCCCTGCGAGCGGACGGACTTCCACCTAATCCCCGGATATGTCGTTTGACACCGAAGACGCAAAAAAAGTTTCCGATAGTTGGGATAACGCCTGTGTTACGTAAAGCTGTGGATATGTTTGCATGCGGAGCGTGTGTTCAATTGGGAACTTACACGGAATCTTCCTTCGGCCTAGCATCTCTTCAGCACGTGACGGTTGGCATCGCGGAGTCAAGGTGCACCGTCGGCAGCCGGCGAAACCAAAACCGCAATCTGTGACTGAGGGTTGGAAGTAGCTGTCAGCGGCCGTACGGATTGACCCCCGCAACCGCCAAATTTCCCGAGGAACCCCTCAAAAGTGCGCTGTAGGTCAAGATGCGTCTCGAAGTGTCGCCAGTCAAGATGTCTTATTTGCGGGAAAGAGTTCTCCCGATCCTCTTTCTGAGACTTTGTCTCTACCTCATCCTCCTCATCTGGATACCCGGCGCCAAAGCGCAAGTAACCGCATTCGAGAGCTCCGAAGGAGAGATTTCTGGGACGATACTGCTGGAAGCGAATAAACGCCCCGCAAGCCAGGTTGCCGTTAGTCTGAAATCGCGTGCCGCGGGCATCGCTCGCAGCGTCTTGACGGACTTGGAAGGACATTTCCACGTGCGGAACCTGCCGCGCGGCACGTATGAAATCGCGGTCGAGGAAGCGGGTTATGAGGCCGCCCGGACCAACGCCCAACTCGACGGCCCCTCCGCTGAGCTGGTCATATACCTGAAGTCCAGATCGACGACAGGCCCGAGCAATTACACCGTGTCCGTGAGGGAGCTGAAAATCCCCAACAAAGCGCGGGATGAGATGTGGAAGGGAATAGAGCGAACCGCGAGGAATGACACCGCCGGAAGTCTCGCGCACTTTCAGAAAGCGACACAAATCTTCCCGAACTATTTTGAGGCGTATTACAACCTCGGCATCGCGCACATGGCTCTGGGCCACGCGGAGGACGCGAAAAAAGCGTTTCAGACGTCCATCGATCTCAGCGGCGGACAGTACGCTCTGGCGGAGTTTGCCTACGGCTATATGCTCTGCCATGAGGGAAAGCCCGGCGACGCCGAAATAATTATCCGCCGAGGATTGGAAGCACAGAATGACGCGCCTGAAGGCTACGCCATACTCGGTCAAGCGCTCAGGCAACTCAATCGATTGGAAGAAGCGGAAAAAGTGGAACAAGAGGCGCTTCTCCGCAATCCCCGCCTTGCCGGGGCTTACCTTGTGCTTTCGGATGTGGCGGAGATCAGAAGAGACTATCGCACGGAGATCCTGGACCTGGATGCTTACCTGAAATTGCAGCCCAACGGACCTGGGAGCGAACTCGCCCGCAAAGCTCGCGCAGGCGCCGAGCAAATGCTCGCAAAATCCCAGCCACAAAATTGAAGTTACCGCGGAAAGATTCCAGCTTCATGCATTGAAACTAAAACGCTCTAGGTGCAACTGCCAGTTTTCCAGATCAAGAGGCGGGAGCGGCGCGTTTGCGCCAGAAGTAGTACGCCGGAAGGCCGAGAGCGAAGAGCGCGATAGCTATTGCCAGATTGACGAACTTGGATGGCTCCTCGACAGCCTGATAAATCGCGTTGCCGACGATGGTAGCGGCGGCGAGAACGAAAAGTAGAGGCGTCCAGGGGTAGCCGGGAACGCGATACGGTATGGCAAGTCCTTTGCCAGCACGCCGCAACGGGAAAATCGCGGCGGCACCGAGGCCGTAGAAAATCCAGCCGACGAAGATAACGCCGCCGATCAGCTCGGCGAATTTACCGGCACAGGCAAGAACCGCGGACCAGACGCCCAGCGCAACGATCGCGGAAGCTGGCGTCTGAAAGCGCGGATGAACTTCGGCGAGCTTCTTGAAGAAGAGGTTGTCATTCGCCATGGCGTAAAAGACGCGGGGGGCGGTGAGGATGACGCTGTTCGCGGCGCTGAAGGTGGAGACGAGAATGGTGAGCGCGACGATGATTTCCGCTTTGCGTCCAAGAACTACGCCAACGGAAGTGGAGGCGATAGTGTTGCTTGCCGTGGCGCCGGCGGGGCCTAGCGCGACGAGATAAGCGATGACGGCGATGATGTAAAGGCCCGCGAGGACCAGTGAGCCGAGCAAGAAGGCGCGCGGGAAAGCCTTTTGCGGATCGACGACTTCTCCCGCGCTGTAAGTGCCGAACTGCCAGCCTTCATAGGCCCACAGCACGCTGATCATAGCGAGGCCAAAGCCAGAGAGTAGGGCGGATCCGTGAAGGGTTGAGCCGAAGGCAGGAGCGATGTCTGCTGCGTGGCGGCCGAGCGAGAGCAGGATGGCGCTGAGAACCACGATGATGCTGACTTTGATGAGGGTGGTCCAGTTTTGAAGGTTGGAGCTCTTACGGGTGCCCCAGACGTTGACGGCGGTGACGACGGCGATCATGACGACCGAGAGGACCGTCTTTCCCAATGCGGAGAGTGGAATTACTTCCGCGAGATGCTCAGTGAAAG
>Ga0210403_10002911_pt1 | contig 15236 bp, 16 predicted proteins | sample IncBWC19MmetaG_FD_150863 | JGI IMG/M metagenome (GOLD analysis project Ga0210403, IMG submission 150863) | Forest soil microbial communities from Barre Woods Harvard Forest LTER site, Petersham, Massachusetts, United States - Inc-BW-C-19-M | ecosystem: Environmental > Terrestrial > Soil >... | reverse complement strand
GCAGCGATACGTATTTCATGCCAATCATTGGCGGCGCGCGTGTGCTGTCGGATGGCTTACGCGCGTTGTACCACAAACTGATGGAAGCGGACGCGAAGATCGCTTCGCCACGTTGAATCGTTGAATCGTGGATCCGACGTCCGGTATATCGATGTAATGATGTAACCATGTAACCGATCGCTCTTTTTCAATGAACACCTGGGTTGAAGCGCCGCCGCGGAGAAAGGGCCTGGGCTGTTTCGCTCGAGGTTGCCTGATACTTTTGATATTTGCGATCGTTCTGGCGATTGCTTGCTTGGCGGGGATGTACTGGGGACTTCATCGCCACTCGGCATTGTTCTACGGCAGTTATTGGCTGGCCAAAACACGTTCAATCGCCCAGGCGCCAACGCCCGTTCCGGAATTCAGCGCTTCGGACCAACAGATTCGAAGTTTTCGGGAACGTTGGCAGGATTTCGAACAGAAAACGCGTGCAGGTCAACCGGCTGAAATCGAGCTAAGCGCTGATGACGTCAACAGCTTGATCGCGACTAGCGACGATGTGCGCGGCAAAGTCTTTGCATCGATCGAGAGCAACCAACTCCGCCTCCAGGCGAGTGTCCCGATCGGAGGTCTTCTCGGCCGGCCCGGCTATTATTTTAATGGCGACGTAATCATCGTACTGAGCGGCGCTCAACCACTGGATAACCCGCAGTTCAGCCGGATTACCATTAACGGCGAACAGGTGCCGAGTGATTTTCTAAATTGGAAATATCGTTCCAGACATCTGCGCGAGTATCTTGCCGATCAGCGGAACGCCTACGACATCGGCACGATGGAGATACGCGATGGCAAAGTCATCCTGCGCTCACGCACCGAGTAGTTGCGTCGCGTGTGGGGTTGCTTCGTCAAGGTTATGACTCCACTATCGCTCGGGTCATGCCGAGCTCCATTCTGTGAAGCCCGAATGCGTTCGGAGCTGACACAGAGCCCCCGCAGTTCAGACCGGGGACCCAGGGAGCCGATCATTTCGGCTGCATGATTTCACGCACAAAGACATTGAGTTGCCCGTCTTCCTGTTTGCGCACTTCGGTGATCTCATAGGGCCGCGTTTCATCCCGGTTCACGACGGCGCCTTGTGGCGGAGGAATGTAACCGCGCGGAAATTCCACAATGATGCGCGTCGACGAACCACCGCCGAAGTGCAGCACTTTGCTCGTTAACGTCGTGCGCGGACGCAACACAGCCTTGTTGGCCTCGGAGAAATTCACCACAAATTGCCCTTTCAAATAAATGCGTTCTCCGGCGAGTCCGCGATCAGCCACGTCATTCAGATCGCCGGTGCCGATGAGTCTGCCGAGCGGCATTTTCCCTGGCACAAAGGTTTTCCAACTGCCGCCGCCGGCGTTTGAGGCCAGAGCTACATTGGACGAATCCGGTGGAGCAGGTTGGGCAGGTAAAACCGGCACTGCCGTAGACATGGCAACTGGTGAATTCTGGGCGACCCCTCCAACCCCAACTTCGGGAGCCGTAGATGCGGGTGCGGGGGTAGCGAAAGGAAGATTTAGATCTTTCGGGGGAGCGAGCGCAGACGCAACGGTGATCGGTGCAGCAGTTGGCAGAGGTTTATTCTGAGCGAAGACCGCTTGGGCGGGACTCGACGCCGGCGCAGGAGATTCCAGTTTTTGTTTTTTGCCCTTCTTACTTTTTGGAACTGGCGTCGGTTTGGCGACCTTATTGTTGGCGGCAACCACTGGCGCGGTTACGGCCAGTGGTCCAACAGGCTTGGCTTGTTCGATGCGGACCAATTCGTTTTTGGCAGGTGGTGGAGTAGCACTTGCGCCCAAGCCAGGTATGGGAATCGGGCCTGTGCGAGCTACTGCCATTTTTTGCCGGTATTCGGCCAGTTGTTTTTCGATGGAAGCGCGTTCCTGTGATTTAAATAGCGGCCAACCAGCAGCCAGATTAAGACTGGTCGGCGGTTCAAGACGAAACGTGCCGAGACCGCGCGTGACGGTATAACTTCCGTACAGCAACGGAACAGCTGTTACCAGAATTCGGCCATCAATTAATCGCTCAGCGTGAACCAGTGCAGAAATGTCATGTGTCCGTTCCAGTTTCACTTCCAACCCGACAGAGAGCGTCTGTTTCATCAGTGGCAGGGCCTCGGGGTTGGCCGGATAGACGTGTTCCATGAGCAGCTCGCCGCTGTTGACAGCAGCGGTCAGCGCCGCCATACCGGAGGGAAACACATCTTCAGGACCGAGCTCGCGTACCGCGATGATGGTGTATCGACCTACCACATACGGTACAAGGCCGCGGACCTGTTGAAAATTTCGGATGTAATTGCGCAGCAGCTCTGCATTGGTTTTCGCAAGCTCGGCAGCGCCCATGCCCACGTAGCGTTCATAAAGCTGGCTCGCGTTAAGAAATTCACCGGCTGGCGCAGCGGTTAATTCGAAACGTTTCGGCGGCTCGATCTTGTGCAGCTTTTGCAGGATTCGATAGCTGTCGGGTCGCTCAGGCTGACTGAAGATATAAAAACTTCCCAGCCACGCTGCGAGCGCGACCCCTATCAAAAGCAAAACCGCAACCGTCCAGGCAAAATAATTGATTCGCTGCGGGGGACGCGTGTACGGCTCGTCGTACGAATCGTACGGATGAGTGCCATAGTCCATCAGTTCAGCGCTAGAAAATTACCCGGTCTCAAGCTGAGTGCGCCGCTTCGAACGACGAACCGCATCCGCAGGTACGCGACGCGTTTGGATTCACAATTCGAAAACCCGTGCCGGTCAAACCATCGCTGAAATCCAAGGTCGCGCCGTGCAAGAGGGGCACGCTTTCGTCATCTATAAAAAATTGCACGCCATCGCGCTCAATTACTGCGTCGCTGTTTTTCCGTGCATCCAGCGTCATTTCGTAATGGAGACCGGAACAGCCGCCTTTGGCAACGTGCACTCGAAGGCCTTTCTGCGAATCTTCTGATCGCTGCGACAGCAAACTCTGGAGCTGCCGAACAGCGTTGTCCGTGACGTTAATCATCGCTGGGAAAATACGGCTGCGAGGTATTCAAGTCAAAGTAGCACATGCCTTCGGGTTGTGAGGGTTCCGGCTTTTGCAAGCGGGACGCATGCACTACTTTTTAAAAATGGGTTGGATTCGATTGTTGCCTGAGACCGTGGCCAGCCAGGTGGCGGCCGGCGAAGTGGTCGAACGACCCGCGTCGGTGGTGAAGGAATTGGTAGAGAACAGTCTCGACGCCGGCGCTCGCAAAATAGATATTGTGATTCGTCGCGGTGGCATTTCGCTGGCTCGCGTAATTGACGACGGCTGCGGCATGGATCGTGACGACGCGCTGCTTTCGCTGGAACGGCACGCCACCAGCAAGATTCGCTTTGCTGCCGATCTTCAGGCGGTCGCTACCCTGGGTTTTCGCGGCGAAGCTTTGCCAAGCATTGCCAGTGTGTCGCGATTTCGCCTGACCACGCGCCAGGCGCGAGCAATCGCGGGGACTGAAATCATTGTCAGCGGCGGCAAAATTGAAGTTGTGCGCGACGGCGGTGAGGCCCCCGGTACGCAAGTCGAAGTGCGCTCGCTTTTTTACAATCTGCCCGCGCGCCGGAAATTTCTTCGTTCGGAGAATACTGAAAGCCGCAACATCGAACATCAGATTCACCTGCAAGCGATCGGTCATTATGAGATCGGGTTCTCGTTGATGCGCGACGATCGCATGTTGTTTCAGTTGCCGGCTACGGCAACGCTTACCGATCGCATCCGGGATTTGTACGGCGTCGAGTTGTTGCAGCGTCTTGTCGAACTCGGTGACGGCGCTTCGCCCAAAATTCGAATCAGCGGTTTTATCGGGCAGGCGGGTCTGAGCCGACAGGCGCGGAGTCAACAGCTCGTTTTTGTAAATGGCCGCGCGATCGAAAGCAGTCTGATCAGCGCGGCTATCCGCGAGGGATACCACACCGCGCTGATGAAGGGCCAATACCCAGTGACCTTCCTTTTCCTTAAGCTGGATCCCGCAGCTGTGGATGTAAATGTCCACCCGGCAAAACGCGAAGTCCGGTTTCGCGATCCCAACGACGTGCGTGAAGCGATCGTGCGCTGCATTCAACAAGCACTGGAAACCGCTCGTGCCGGGTGGCAGGAAAAGTTTCGCGCGCCAATCCAGGCGTCGACCGCTGTTTCGCCTAAAGCCGCTCCCGATTTAACACTTCGATCTGAAGTGTCCCTTCCCGAGGAAACATATCACAATTTACCACATCTCGGCGCGCCTGTAGCCGGAGGTATTGATTCTGCGCGAACACCCGTTTCTGGTGTTGTAGGGCAGGTGCCTCGCTTGCCAGTCTGGCCTGTCGATTCGCCAGGGGAAGCGCTTGCCTCGCAGCGGGAGGGAAGGAGAGCCGCTCAGCAGCAGTTCCAAATCATCGGTGTACTCAATAAGCTGTACGTGCTTATGGAAAACGCGGATGGGCTCGTTTTGGTTGATCAACATGCGGCGCATGAGCGCATTCTCTTCGAGGAATTGCGCCGCAGAATGGAGGAACAAGGCGTCCCCACGCAGAAGCTGCTTCTGCCCCAAACCTTTGATGTGCCGCCGCGCGACGCCGACTGGATCGAGCGCAACCTGCCAATCCTGCAAAGGATGGGAATTGGCATTGAGAGTTTCGGGCCCGGGACCTTCAAGATCGACGGTCTCCCCAGTTTTTTGGACGTCTCGGATCCGGCGCAACTCATGCGCAAAGTGATTGACGATCTAAAGAGTGCCGGCAATAGCGCTTCAGCCATGCGTTTGGGTGAAGAAATGATCGCGAAAAGCGTTTGCCGCCACGCGGTCAAAGCCAATGATCCGTTGCGTTATCCGGAAGTGGAAAAACTGATCCGGGATTTGCTCGATTGCGATCTACCTTATTGCTGTCCCCACGGGCGACCAACAATGATCCAGATTTCGCTGGCCGAACTGGAGAAAAAATTCGGCCGCAAGCTCTGATGCCGCGCTTCTTACAATTGTGTTTCGTGGCTTAATCTGGGGTGCTTGGCATTTCGAATGCAGACGGGTTTAATTTGGCGCGGTGAAAAAAATCGAGGCCATTATCAAGCCATTCAAAGCCGAGCCAGTGCGAGAGGCCTTGATCGCGGCAGGTGCCGAAGGAATGACTCTGAGCGAGGTGAAAGGGTTTGGCCGGCAGAAGGGGCACAGCGAGATTTATCGCGGCACCGAGTACACCGTGGATTTCCTCCCCAAAATAAAGTTTGAGATCGTGATCGCTGACGATCGTGCGCAGCGTGCAGTCGAGGCGATTCTGGAAAAAGCCAAGACGGGAAAAATTGGCGACGGCAAAATCTTTGTCACCGAGGTGGAAGAGGCGGTGCGCATCCGAACCGGTGAACGGGGAGTGGAGGCGCTGTGAGCGCGGAGCGCGAAGCGCTCCCGCGCGGTTAAGATAGTTGAAAAGTTAAACAGTTAAAAAGTACAGCAGGAATATCGCGCGCGCTGTGGCAGATCAGTCTTTTAAACATTCGAAAATGCTAACTAACCCTTCAACGTTCTAACAATGTACGATTATCTGCTGTCCGTATTTCTCGGGGTGGTGGAAGGACTGACCGAATTTCTTCCCGTAAGCTCCACCGCGCATCTGCGTATCTGCGAATCGCTGCTGCACATCGATCTGCACGATGGATTCTGGAAGATGTACACGATTGTGATCCAGCTCGGTGCCATTCTCACTTTGCCGGTCTATTTTTGGCACCGCATCGTGCAGCTTGTTCGCACATTTCCAAAGGGCGAACGCGGCAATTGCACCATTTTAACGCATCCGTTGAGTCTCACGCTGATCGCATTTGTTGTGACGGCGATCCCGGCGTGGGCGTTGGCGAAAGTAATCGGCAAAAACCTGGAAAGTATCTGGGTGATGGCACTGGCGCTGCTCATTGGCGGGATCATCATGTGGATCGTTGACACCGTTTTTACACGGTCGCGAACGATGCATATGGAGGAAATGACTCCGCTGCAAGCGGTATGGATCGGCGCAGCACAAATTCTCTCCGCTGTTTTTCCCGGCACGTCGCGCTCGATGTCGACCATCGCTGCAGGGCAGATTGCCGGCATGTCTCGTCCGGCCGCGCTCGAATTTTCGTTTTTTCTGTCGATGCCGACGATGGCAGCGGCGACCGGATACGATTTTCTGAAGTCCGTGATACCGCGCCATCACGAAGGCGAGATTGCGCCGCTCACGATCACTCCGCATCAATGGATCGTGCTCGCAATTGGATTCATCGTTTCATTTTTCGTCGCACTGGCGGTCGTCGCATGGTTTATGAACTGGGTGCGGGCGCACGGATTTGTGCCGTTTGCGGTGTACCGGATTCTGCTCGGTCTCGGATTGTTGACGCTGTTGATGCGTGGAATGATGTGATCAGCTAAGATGGAGACCGAAGCTATTCTTCCGGACCTGCAAAGCGCGGTTATTTGTGAGGACGTCCGCTGTGAAGTTAACGGCATGCAAAGCCTCGTCGGCGTGTTGAGTGTGATCCCGGCCCCAGCATTACCGGTCAATTATTTTCGGCTTTGCATTTGGACGCGTTGGTGTAGCGGCTCTGGTAAGTTCCGCCAAAGATCTCGCATCGTCGGTGTCGACGAACAACACGTGGTCGCGCAGGCGGAGGTCGAATTTGTGCTGAAAGAGATGGAAGGGCATGCGACCAATGTCCATTATTTTGGTGGTGTGCAGTTTCAGCAGTACGGAATGCATCACGTCGAGATTTATCTGGAAGATGAATTGCGGCTGCGTTTCCCGTTGCCGGTGATTCAGGTTGCGCGGCCACCGGGTTGAATTCGGCAACGTCGCATAAACGAGGGCTTGTGAATGGGTTCATTCGTTTGGCAGGCGACATGATGCTGAAAGGATTTCTCCGGATTCTACTCTGCAGTATCATTTTCATCGGGAAAGTACATGCGCAGGAAGTAATCGTTGCGAGGGAGAAAAAACCTGAGCTTCTCAAACCAACACCGCAGCCTTCTGAACAAGTCGCTCCAGAATCCACGACACCAACGCCACGGAAATCAAAGCCGCGTGAAAAGAAGTCTACCCCTGCAAGACTCACGCTTGAAGAAATGCGAGCAGCCGGGGCACGGGCTGCCGAGGGATTGAACGACGGATCTGCTTCGCACTCAACGAAAACCCGGCCGCCAGATGTCGAGAGCGCTCCAGCGCCCAGTCCAATTGTTCCCGAAACTCCCAGGTCGGTAAAAAGAGAAACACCGATCGAGCAAGAAAGTCCCGCTCGTTCCTCCAAATCGCGAAGCACGAACCCGGAGGGAATCGGCCCGATTCGGCCGACGATGATGGATTCTGGGCGAGAGCCGCCGAGCCCGTCTCCCTCGGGAAGATGAGTGGGAGCCGGTGGTGGTGGCGAACACCGATTGCGAACGCGAATACCGTAACAGCGACGCGAGGACGCGTACGCACTCCAAAGCTTCGCGAAATTAAGCGCCGCATCATGCGATTTTCGCACGAAGTGCTTTGGGAGTGCGATGCGTCCTCGTATCGCTGTTGTTGAATCAGCGCTAAACGGTGAAATTTGTTGCGCAGCGATTCGGCTAACTTATTATCTGTAGGCAAGTCCCGACTGTGTCCTTGCCGGATGCATCGGGAAAATTTTTTGCCCATTTCTGATTTTCTATGGCCAACACAATTCTGATCGGAATGCAATGGGGCGACGAGGGTAAGGGCAAGATCATCGACGTGCTTACGACGCGAACGGACATCGTTGTCCGGAGTCAGGGTGGTAATAACGCAGGGCACACCGTTATCCACCGCGGCGTGAAGTATGTACTGCATATGATCCCCTCTGGAATTCTGCGGCGCGGGAAAGTCTGCGTAATTGGGAATGGCGTCGTTATCGATCCAGTCGCGCTGGTCGCCGAGATCGATGGCTTGGGTCAACTCGCAATCAAGATCGACAAAAACTTGCTCATCAGCGATTGCGCACACCTCGTTCTGCCCTATCACCGGCTACTCGACGAGCAGCGTGAGCTGCGCCGCGGCCGGATCGGCACGACGAAACGGGGAATTGGGCCAGCTTACGGAGACAAGGCAGCGCGCACGGGGTTGCGCATGTCCGACTTGATGCAGCCGATTGTGTTCTCGAAGAAATTGCAGGCCAAGATTATGGAGAACAACAGAATCCTTCAGGCGCTCGGCGCGAAGGCGATCAGTTTTCGCGACGTGAACGAAACTTATCTTGCCGCGGGCGAAAGATTGCGGCCGTACGTGACGAACACGGTGGTTTATCTGCATCGTGCCATGGAGCACGGCAAAAAAATACTGTTCGAAGGCGCCCAGGGGACATTTCTCGATATCGACCACGGCACCTATCCATATGTGACTTCTTCAAACACCACAGCGGGCGGCGCGTGCACCGGCACCGGCGTGCCGCCGCATCGGATGGATCGTGTCGTGGGCGTGATGAAGGCTTACTCCACGCGAGTAGGCGATGGTGCATTGCCCACGGAGGACGCGCAGTTGGCGGAGATGCTTCATAATCTCGGGCGCGAATTTGGCGCCACAACCGGACGCAAACGCCGGTGTGGTTGGTTCGACGCCGTGGCCACTCGTTACGCGGCCATGATCAACGGAATCGACGAGATCGCCATTACCAATCTGGACGGGCTCGATCGTGTCGATGCGATTCGCGTTTGTGTTGCTTATCAGTTACACGGAAAACGGCTGAATGTTCCGCCATGTGACGCAGCCCGACTGGCGAATTGCGAGCCGGTCTATGAAGAAATGCCCGGGTGGAACAAATCCATTCACGCGGCGCGAAAGTTTTCGCAGCTTCCTTTGGCGGCGAGAAAATACGTCAGATACATCTCCGAACTGACCGGAGCAAAACTGTCGATGGTAAGCGTCGGGCCGACGCGCGGCGAGACGATCATTCTTTGATCCGGCTAGGCCATGCCGCCAAAAATTCAAAATCCGAATGCCCGAAGATTGGCATGCCTGACAAAGGACGAAGCACGAATCACGAATGACGAAGTAGCAACCTCACCACGCTTCGTCATTTAATCATTCGTCATTCCTTCGAGTTTCGTCATTCGTTATTCGTCACTTCCAACGTTTGCCTGCTGATGCCAAATTCTGGAAGTTAATCGGATGTCTGCGAGCACCAAATCTGTTCCCTGCCACATCGCGATCATCATGGATGGCAATGGTCGGTGGGCGAAGTCGCGCGGACTGCCACGCATTAAAGGCCACGAAGCCGGCGCGCAGGCGGTGCGGGAATGTGTGGAAGGCTGCGGCGAATTAAAGGTGGAATGTCTCACGCTTTACGCGTTCTCCGCTGAAAACTGGCAGCGTCCAAAAGCCGAAATCATCGCGCTGATGCGTTTGCTGGAGAAATTTTTAAAGGAGAAAACGCCGGAATTGATCGAGAAGAATGTGCGTCTTCAGGCTATTGGCCGGTTGACCGATCTGCCGCAAAGCGCCCAGGAACAACTTCACAAAACCATCGAGCAAACTGCCGGTAACACCGGTCTCACGCTAATTCTGGCACTCAGCTACGGCGGCCGCCTCGAGATTATCGATGGGATCAAGAGTTTGCTTCGCGCGATCGAGCTGGGCCACATCGACAGGGCAATGATCGATGTGGAGATGTTCAGCAAACATCTTTACACCCGCTACTATCCCGATCCCGATCTCCTAATCCGTACGTCCGGCGAAATGCGGTTGTCGAATTTTCTGCTCTGGCAGACTTCTTACACCGAGATGTATGTCACGCCCAAGCTGTGGCCTGATTTTACGAAGAAAGATCTCTTTGCTGCCGTGGAAGAGTTTGGCCGGCGCCAGCGACGTTACGGAGCGGTGGAGTAAGCGGCAACGGGGGTTGACGTGCGGCTTGGTAGGGCGCGCAATCCTCTGCGCGCGGTTGCTGGCGCTCAAGGGAGTGATCGCCCTTCCAAATTCGTGTTTATTCGTGTGTATTAGCGGTTACAAATGGACAGCCACATGAGATTTGAAGGTCAAGTTGCGATCGTCACTGGCGCAGGACGAGGCATTGGACGCGCCATCGCTTTGCGCTTCGCAAATGAAGGCGCACGGGTGGCATGCGTGAGTCGGACGGAGGAGAACGCTAACAAGGTTGCACATGAGATCAATGAAGCGCGCGCCGATGCGGCGAAAGCCTACGCAGTCGACGTCGCAGATCATGCAGCGGTCCAAAAAGTCGGCGCTCATATCCTGGACGATTTTGGCCGGACCGACATCCTGGTGAACAACGCAGGTGTGACGCGGGATGCGCTCGCCATGCGGATGTCGGTTGATGATTGGGACGCGGTCATCAACACCAACCTGCGCGGCGCGTTCAGCTTTACACACGCGCTTGTACGCGCGATGACGAAACAACGCAACGGTCGCATCATCAATATCAGCTCCGTGATTGGCTTGATGGGCAACGCCGGGCAGACAAACTACGGCGCGAGCAAGGCAGGCTTGGTCGGGTTCACCAAGTCACTCGCGCGCGAGCTAGCCAGCCGTAACATCACTGTGAATGCAGTGGCGCCCGGGTTTGTTATGACTGACATGACTGCCGGGCTGTCCGATCAAATCAAGGATACGATTCACAGCAAGATTCCTCTCGGTCGGACCGGAACCCCTGAGGAAATTGCCGCTGCGGTGGCGTTCCTTGCATCGCCAGAAGCAGCTTACATCACCGGCCAGGTGTTGTCTGTCGATGGCGGGATCGTGATGTGAGGCCGTGGGTCCGCTGAGGACAGCGGACACTAATACTCTCGCCTGCGTGCTGTAGCGTGCGTTGTCCTGAGCGCATTGTCATGCGCGTTCGACGATGGTAACCCGGCCTTCGGCCACGAGAACGGTGGCGGCCGTGAGAACAAATTCGTACACCGTGTTTGCGGCATCGCCGAACAAATGCGTCGCGCAGATCTGAAGGGGCAGATGGATGTAGTCTAACCGTGTCACGTGAAACCGTCCTTTCTGCAGCGCAGCGAGGTACCCTGGTGGGGCAATCGTGCCTGCCGCGCGTGCTCGCAAACCGCCGTGAACCGCGGCCGCTTGCGCGCCGTATTCGAAAGCGTGCACGGCGGACAGGCGCCCTTGGCGGCGCAACGGGTTCGCCGGATCACGATGAGTGTTGCTGATGCAAACAATCGACCGGTCATCCCAATGCGTGACTTCATCCAACAGACACATCAGGCCAGAGTGGGGAATCAACGTCCGAATTTCTGCTTGGTAAATCCGCATATCACGGAGACGAGCTTTTAACTTTCACATCGCTGGAGCCCTGGCCCCAGAAGGGATAAAAATTAAACCAGTTGTAAGGCGCAAGACGCGCGTAGTACTCCAGCCGCGCCACGTACTGCTGCATCCAGGACTGGATCTCCCTAGCCCGATGCTCCCGATCCAAACTGATTTCGTCGGCAAAATGTTCGAAATAAATTTCGTAGCGGTTCCTGCCTCGGTAGAGACCGAAGAACAAAATCACAGGGCAATGCATCAGGGCAGCGAGCATAACGGGACCCGCCGGGAAAGTGGCAGGCGCGCCAAGGAGCTGACATTGCGTTGTCTTGTCAGCGCCGAAAACGCGATCGCCTAACATCCCCACGAAGTAGCCTGCATCCAGACTCTCCCTGACTCTTATCAATGTATCGGGCCGGTCCGGTGCGATGACCGTGCCAGCAATCGTAGGGTTTAGCACGTCAAAGAACCGGGTGATATTCTGGTTGTGCCCCGTGTCCATCAACACCTTGAGGGGAAAACTTCGCTCCATTACCCCCAACGCGCGTAACACCTCGAAGCTGCCGAGATGAGAGCCTAACAAGATGGCGCCTTTGCTGGTTTCCATCTGGCGCTGCAAAACGTCTTTCCCGTGGATTGTGACGCAAAACCGTTTGAATTCACCGCGCAATAAATAAAGGCGATCCAGAATTGTTGCGGCAAAGCAATGAAAATGACAAAAGACATGCCACAAACGAACTGAATGCCGACGCGCACGCTTCAGAAATTCACAGGACGCGCGACGCGCCGCGTCTGCCGTAATCAAAAAGTAAAGGGCGATCGGGTACAACAGCAGCCTCGTGATCCTGCGGCCGAAATGCACGGCGATCCAGGCGATCGTTTCCAGTGAAGCCGACGTGCCGAGCTCCGGCAAGCCTGCCCAGCGATCTTCCTCCGAACGCCTGGTCTCGAGAGTTTCCGAAATCATTTTGTGGGTGCCGTGTTTTGTGCGCAAATGGCGCCGGTGAAAAAATGCGGGTAGATCTCGCGGATTCGCTCGATGTCTGGCGCAACCTCGGCACGCCCCAAGCCGGCCCGCGAAAAAGCGCGCCGCCATTGCTCTGCAGTCAAAAAACCTGGATTCGGGCGAATCTCCGGATCTGTTTCGACGTTGCTAAAAGTGTCCAGAATCTGGAACATAAGTTCCGGATAGATTGGTTGATTATCGTAGGGTCGCAGGCATTCCCCGATCACGAGCCATCCATCAGCAGTGAGCGCTGAGCGCGCCTCATTCAAGCTAAACAGAAGATTTTTCGAGATGTGCATGACGTTAACGCCATAGACAAGATCGAATTCTCCGGGAACGATCCCTTGAGTGCTCCACGGCAAATCGATATCCAGCGTCGCCCAATCCAGGTGGAGGTTTGGATGTTCTGCTGCCACCCTGCGTTGATTGCCGCGGCGGAAATATGGATTCGGCTCGGTAACAAGATAGCGCTCAATTCGCGGCAAAAGGCCACGTTGGTCGAGTAATTTGAGCAAAATTTCCGTGGCGCTGCCTGTGCCGGCGCCGACTTCCAAAATTTTCAGCGTCCGCCGGGCGGAAAGACGATCAACGGCTACAGCAGCACCTACCCAGTTGTTAACTGCATATGTCAAATTGTCGTTGTGGAAATAATTGAGCCAAAGTGGAATGCCTTGTGGTCCCAACAGATTCTGATCGCCACTTTGGCGGCCAGTCGCAACGGCTGGATACAAGCTTGCGGCGTAATCCAACAAATCCAACGTAGCTGCGTTCGCAGGATCAATGTTCAAGCCGAGCGTGCGCAGGCTCTTCAGGTCAGTTTCCCACAGTGTCTTCCGCAAACGATAAGCGCAGCTCTTGCCGTCGCCTTGGGCCTCCACGCATCCGGTGTCGACCAGGCGCGCCAGGATCCACTGTAACGCAAGTCGAAAACGCGGCTGAAAACAAAGCACCCTGCAAAGCGCATCGGCCGATCGCCACGCGCCGAGCTGCTCCACAACCTTCAAGCGGTCTAACAAGTCAACAGCCAGTTCGATACTGTAACGCTCCATCAGCTCGACGCTTTGATACAGGCGTTCGCTGAATATCGCGGGCGGAAATTCCTTAAGACACTCGGCCAGACGCGAGTCGCTGTGCCCGGCTTCAAATTTGTGCGCGTCAAATGCGGCTGCGTTCACCAGCTCATTTTGCTCCCCAACCGACTTCAAGTCGACCTTCGACTATCACGCGGTCTTCCGCGCGACAGCAAAAAGTGACTTCACCAGTGCGTTCATTATCCGCGGAGAAAGATATCGTGAATGGCTGTTCCGGCCTCAGAGGCGCAAGAAACTTCACTGTTCGTATGCCGGTGAGCTGCGACCTCTCACGCCATTCAATCAGCGCTTCGAGCACTTCGTCGAGGATTACGACTCCTGGCACAATAGGCGCGCCGGGAAAATGCCCAGGCAAAGTTGGATGATCAGCCCGGACTACACGGCGCACTTCAAAGATCATCCGCGAAGTTTTCTTTCTCCATCGAATCAGGCAACGGAGCGACTTGGTTGCCACTGCACATCAGGTAAGCGGGCTAAGCCAAACCGTTGGCAATACGGCGCAAACGCATTGAGCACCTCCTCCGCGGAAGAACCAAACTGCGATAGATCGTATCGATGGTTTGTGGATTGTCTCCCGCCCTGCCCTGCAACAAGGGCGCGCATGCCCTGCTCTGCTTCCGGCGACAATGACCAGCCGAAATAATCGTAGATTCGCTGGACTACGCCCATGGGATCGCGACAAATCTCGTCATAACTTACATCAGAAATGCGGCCGTCGGACAATCGATCACGCTCACGCAAAAATCTGTGAATGACTTCGGACCAGTAGGCGATTGCCTCTCGGCAAACCTTGATCGGATCGACCGCGTCGCTAAACGCGCTGCGAAGGATCGTCACCAGACTCGATACCGAGGCCATCGCATCGACCGGCATCCGATGGGTCTGCACAAATAACGCATCCGGATAGACCGACAGCAATGATGGCATCGCAGACATGTGCGTGGGTGCTTTCAGGATCCAGCGTCGGCCGTCCCGCCGAAACTGCAGATGTTGAAGAAACAGCCGATGATATTCGTAGGCTGGCCGCAAATCTTGCCCAAAAAACCAGCTGCGATATGACGGTACATAATACATCGCGTCGAACTGATCGCTCAGAAAGGTGGGAGCCATAAGGCTGACACACTCCTGCGGAACTTCTGCTCCCACCACGTGCACGTAGCGAAACGTCGGTACGAGCCAGTTAAAAAAGCCACAACTTTGGGTCGCGCGCTGAATTCGGCGTTTCTCATCGGCAGCGGTGGGTGGCGATGGCGATCTCAGTTCCCACAGGAGAGGAGACCGATGCTCCGGGTCTGCGGCTAATAGCCTGTGTAACACGCTGGTACCGCTGCGAGGCAACCCTAGGATAAAAAGCGGTTCGCGGATTACCTGACGTGAAATGTTTGGATAAAGCTGTCGATCCCGTTCCATTTGCAGACGCGCACCCAAGATCTCCAAAACATCGACCTTCAAAGCAATTTTTCCGATCAGGTTAAGCCGCGCCTCGTCTTGACATGATTGAAGCAAGCGCGACAGCGCTTCAGAAAAGTCGCCCTCACCAAAGTCATCGAGGCCGCAGCGTCGTTTCGCAGTCTCGACCAAGTCAGTCGCCACCACTCGAGTCGATCGAATTTGCGTTTTTTCCAGCAGTGCTCCAAAGCCATTGAAAAGCCGAATTGGCAGCTGCGGACGGATCTGCTGGAGCGTAGTGGGGGAGTTGTTCATTGCGGTTAAGGCATTTAGCAGTACCAGAGATCGTGATCGACCGCAATCGGACTTAAGGGCTATGGCGGTGACGCCGAAAGCCGTGCATCCGCGAGAAGCATTTGTTGCGCACCGCGAGCAATAGCTTGATCGTGCCGATATGCAAACGGAGAAGGCTACGTTCGGCGCAGGTTGTTTCGGGGGAGGGGAGGAGAC
>Ga0210403_10002908_pt1 | contig 15241 bp, 10 predicted proteins | sample IncBWC19MmetaG_FD_150863 | JGI IMG/M metagenome (GOLD analysis project Ga0210403, IMG submission 150863) | Forest soil microbial communities from Barre Woods Harvard Forest LTER site, Petersham, Massachusetts, United States - Inc-BW-C-19-M | ecosystem: Environmental > Terrestrial > Soil >... | reverse complement strand
GTTCCCGTGCTCGCTTCCTATTGGTTCAAGAAGGGCGTGCGCGAGAAACCGAATCGTGCTTTTGAATGGATGAAGCGGAAATACGCCGTTCAGCTCGATTGGTCGCTCGCGCGGCCCAAAACAACCATGGTGATCGCGACCCTGATCTTCGGCGCCACGCTGCTGCTGGTGCCCTTCATCGGCGGCGAGTTCATGCCTCACCTTGATGAAGGAGCCCTCTGGGTGCGGGCCACGATGCCCTACACCATTTCCTTCGAGGAAGCCAGCAAGATCGCTCCTCAGATACGCGACATTTTGATGTCTTATCCGCAGGTGACTGTGGTGGGTTCAGAATTAGGACGGCCCGACGATGGCACTGATCCCACCGGCTTTTTTAACTGCGAGTTCTACGTCGGCCTGAAACCATACAAGGACAAAGCTTGGACCGGCGAGATCAGCGAGAAAAAACAGCTCATCGAATCCATCAACAAGAAACTCACCGCCTTCCCAGGGATTATTTTCAACTATACCCAGCCAGCGGAAGATGCCGTGGACGAGGCGCTGACCGGCCTCAAGAGTTCTTTGGCGGTCAAAATATATGGAGACGACCTCAATGTGCTGCAGGACAAAGCGATCCAGATCAAGAACACGCTCTCCAAGGTGCCCGGGTTCACCGATCTCACGGTAGTGCGCGAACTTGGCCAGCCGAGCCTCCTGGTCGACGTCGATCGCGACAAGATTGCACGCTACGGGATCAATGTTGCGGACGTGGAAGCTGTGATTTCGGCCGCAGTAGGCGGGCAGGCGGTTACTCAAGTCATTCAAGGAGAGAAGCTGTTCGATCTGGTTGTCCGCATGCAACCTCAGTTCCGCAGCAGCGCGCATGAGATCGGCAATCTGTTGGTGGGCACACCCGACGGGCAGCAGATCCCACTCAGCCAACTCGCCAATATTACTCAGGGAAACGGTGCGTCTTTTATCTATCGCGAAAACAACTCCCGCTACATCGGGGTCCAGTACAGCATTGAGGGGCGTGACTTAGAGCGGGGGGTGCAAGACGCGCAAGCCGCGGTCAAGAAGGCTGTGACCCTGCCGCAAGGCTACCGGATGGAATGGGGCGGCGAGTACAGCCAGTTCCTTGAGGCCAAATCGCAAATGTACTTTATTGGCCCCCTCGCCGTAGTGATAATTTTCATGATCTTGTTTGCGCTCTACGGAAATTTCAAATTCCCCGTCACCATTGCTCTGGGCGTAATTATGACTGAGCCAGTGGGTGCACTGGTTGCGCTGAAGCTCACGCACACCCCCTTCAGCGTCTCTTCAGTATTGGGTCTCCTGGCATTGCTCGGAGTTTCAGTAGAGACCGCCGTTATCCTCGTCTCCTACATCAACAAGCTGCGCCAGGAGGGAATGGATATCCGCACGGCCACGCGAGAAGCTTCGCTCTTGCGGCTCCGCCCGATCATGATGACAGCCCTGGTTGCCTGCCTTGGATTATTGCCGGCCGCGCTTTCTACCGGCATTGGATCGGATACGCAAAGGCCGTTCGCCATCGTCATCGTGGCCGGCCTCATTTCCCGACTGTTCATCGGATTTTTCGTCAATCCTGTGTTGTACGAAATGGTTGCCCGCGAGGGCGATGTGCTGCAAGTCTAGACGAAAACCGTCGTAAGGCGTATTACGCCAGCCGCTTCAGGTCGGACTTCAAATTGAGGTTCTTGATCAGCCGATGCAGATACTTGGGATGGATTCCCAACAGGCGTGCGGCCTCGACGTGGTTCCCTTTCGCATCGTTCATCGCCGTGATTACCAGTTGCTTCTTCGTCTGGTGGAGCGTGTTGTGATACAGCGCCGCCGTTTCCGACGACTGCTCTTCCAGCATCGCTTCAGGAAGATCTTCGGGCAGTATCTCGTCCGTCAGTCCCAGCACGATGGCGTGTTCGATGGCGTTTTCCAGTTCGCGCACGTTGCCGGGCCAGCTATATTGCATCAGCAGTGACCGCGCCTCCGGCGAAATGCCTCGGAAGCCGCGTTTGGACTTTGCTGCAAACTTATTGGTAAAATGCAGCGCCAGGGCGGGTATGTCTTCGCGATGCTCGCGCAGGGGCGGCAATGCCACCGAAACCACATTCAGCCGGTAATAGAGGTCCTGCCGGAAGTGGCCCGCCTTAATCGCGTGCTCCAGGTTCTTGTTGGTGGCGGCGATGACGCGCGCGTTAAACGGCAGCAGGCGAGTGCCTCCGAGTCGCTCGAACTCACGCTGCTGCAGGACCCGCAGCAGTTTCGCCTGGAGCAGAGGGGCCATTTCGCCGATTTCGTCGAGCAGCAACGTTCCGTCCTCGGCGGTTTCAAACTTGCCCTTCTTGGTCGCGGCCGCGCCGGTGAAAGCTCCCTTTTCATGCCCAAACAGTTCGCTTTCCAGCAACGTTTCCGGAATCGCAGCGCAGTTGATGGCGACGAATGGCTTGCTGGGGCACAAGCTGTTGGCATGAATGGCGCGGGCCACCATTTCTTTGCCAGTGCCACTCTCCCCGCGGATGAGAACCGTCGAATCGCCCTTTGCCACCCGTCCGATAAACTCGCTGACCCGCGACATAGCGCGGCTCTCACCGATCAGAGTATCTGCGCCCACGTCTGCACGGAGCCGCTGGTTTTCAGCCCGCAGAGAATCGAGCTTTAACAGATTCTCCAGCGATACCGCGGCAATGCGGGAAACCGAGCTCAGGAACAACGCATGGTCCTCGCCGAAAGGTGGTGACTTTGCCGGCGAAGTCAGATAGATCACGCCCATGATGTTCTCCACCGCGACCAGGGGAACACACAACACATGTTCAGCCGGCGCGGGTGCTACAGAAGCGGTTGTGAAGACGGCGCAGCGTTCCCACATGGCTCGCTGCGCCAACTCCTCCCGGATGACCATCGCTTGTTTTGCTTCTCCGTCACGGCTCCACATGCAAGCCGGATTGACTTCGTCATTTGCATTCGGCTGCAGCACAATTGCGCCTTGCTCCGCGGGGATCACTTCGAAAATCAGCCCCAGCAACTCGCGCTGTAAAGCCTCAACGTCGTGGAAGGAGTTGACGAGATTGGCAATCTTGAAAAACGCCGACAGGTCACGCGCCATCCGGCCTATGCCCGAAGCGTCCGACGGCAATCCCGAACGCTGATCGAGGAACAACGCAGTCAGCATTCCGTTGGTCGTTTGTTTGCTGGCGCCCGATGATTGTGGGCTGGAGCCATTATCCTCGCCGATGAGGAACACAAACTCGCTGGTTCCGATGCGAATCCGGTCTCCGTGTTGAATGGGCGTACGAGTAACCTGAATCCCGTTGACAAACGTCCCGTTGTGACTGTCGAGGTCGGAAACCTCATAAATGCCCTGGGTGACTTGGCTGATGGCGCAGTGCTTTCGCGAAACTGCGGAGTCGCCGATCATGACCTGGTTGGCAGGGTCCCGCCCCAGCGACAGCGGACCGTCAGCTATAGCGTGGACCGTCCCCTCCAGCGGCCCCGACATCACGACCAACCTCGGATTCAAGGAGTCTCCTTCCTGGGGAACAGTCTAGCCGAGTTTGCTTGCGATGCGTCGACGAATCGATTGGCGTTGGCGTCCAACTGCTGGATCCAATCGAGGCTTCCTTTGCTTGCGTCCATCTCGCTGGAACCTGACGGTTCTCGCCGGTATCCGATCGGCTACCGCATGTCGGCCCGGAAACCATGGCGACGCCGTCGGCGAAAAGCTCATCTTGTTGCAAACGCGGCAGAATGGTCCAGCAAAAAAGACCGGCTCGACTTGGCACCACGCTTGCCCTAACTCAACGCGTCACAGCAGTATTCAGCGAAGGCGTTGAAGACTTCTAGAGACAAAAATTCAGTTTGGGTTCCACTGCAAGGAGCCCCAAGGAGGACGTCATGAAACGCAACCTTATCACGATCCTGTCGCTGGTGGTCATGTCGCTGTTGCTCAACGCCACCGGTGTTTACGCCCAGTCCTACGCGAAGGCCAAAGTGCCGTTCGCCTTCAACGTTGGCGCGAAACAACTCCCGGCCGGAAGCTACGAAATCAGGGTCTTAAGCCAAAGCCCGAACGAGATCATGATCCGTAACACCGAAACCACGGCGGCTGCATTGTCGATCGCCAGGAACGAGGGTCCTCGTGATACGGAAAGCAAGCTGGTGTTCGACCGCATTGGTACCCAATACTTCCTGACCGAGGTCTGGAGGGGCTCGGGCGCGGGTGGCATGATCGTCCCAACCTCCAAGCACGAACAGGAGCTGAAGAGAGAGCTGCAGCTCGCCAAAGGATCCGCGGGCGGCAATGAAGAGGTCGTCGTCGCCCTAAAGTGAAAGGCCACCCAAAGCACGAAGCCGGAGCCGAGTGCTCCGGCTTCTGCGTGTTTGGCGCGGCAACCTAAGTGTGCTTCAGTCGATGGGCCGCAGTTCCTCGCGTTCGCAGGAAGCATTCTTCCTTGACCTTTAATTAAGGAGGGTAGACAATTGCCCCGCTCGGACTGCTGCATTTTCTTTCGCTATTGGGACCCCGCTATACATTTTAGGTTTCAGCCATCGGGAATCACGAGCCATGGGTTTTCGGTCCCTGCGTACACGCGTCATGGTTGTCGAGGCGCTGGGATAAATCACAAGAATGCCGGTTTGGCCGCGATGCCGGCGAGGGGGATAACGTGCGTATCCGTCAAATCAGCTTAAGTTTCACGATGCTCCTAGCCGCGCTATCCATGACCGGCTGCACGAAGAACGCGGTTCCTCCTCCTGTTAATGGCGAGAACTTCATAATTATTACAAAGAAGACACAACCACCACCCGGGTGCACGGTGCAGCTTAAGAGTGGTTCAACGCTCAAGGATCCGATCGTACGCGTGGGGATGTCGGAGCACCTGATTGTTTCAGCTGACTCTCAAAATTACCGACTCTCTTTTCCAGGTGGATCACCTCTGACAGTCTCTGACCCTCCTGTGCCAGCCAGTACAATCCAGTCTTACCAAATCAACTTTTGGGCCAAATCCTGTGCCTACGCTGCTGCAGTATTCGGGAGATGGTGCTCGTACACACTGGATATTTATGATCCGAACAACGTTAAGTGCGACCCAATTGTGCACGTCACGAAGTAATTGTTGGAGTTTAATTCAAGCCTAAGAGCTTGCGTACTCTTGCATCATTCTTCAAGTGATCGAAATCAGGTGTGTCTCGAATGACATTTGCCGAAAATCCCAAATCCACTGCCTGCTTCAGGAATTTCACCGTTTTCTCGGTGTCTCCAAACTTGTTAAATAAAATCGCAGCGCGGAAGTGCACGTCCGCATCAGTAGGTGCCACCTTCAGCGCCCGTTGAAGATTGACCGTTGCCGCGGTCCTTTTGCCGAGCATTGCGTCGTAATCCGCCAAGCATGCCAGGGCGCTTGCATCACGAGGATTTATGTCGATTTTCGCATTGGCTAACTCACTTGCCCTTTCGTATGCGTGCACAGCCTCCGACCTCCTGGACGGGATTTGGTAGAGCGCATCGCCCAGATTTCCCCAGTTCGCCCAATCTTTATCGTCGAGTCTTAGTGCCTCCTCAAAACTCTGCGCGGCATTTTCAAACTGGCGTAACAAGAAATACGATGTGCCGAGGTTCCCATACGATTCGAAGTCTGGACGTAGTGCGATCGAAGTCTTGAGCGCCGCGATGGAATCGGAATAGCGCCCAAGCAAAAGCTCCATAGCTCCCAGATTTGAATAGCCTCGATAATTCTCAGGCGCAAGACTTGTGACCTTGCGGAACATCTCTACCGCATCGCCATATCGTGCCTGAGAGTAGTAAAAGGCTCCTAGACCGCTGTATCCGCCCCAGTAGTTCGGCCGCAGGGCGATCGCGCTGCGGTAGGCCTGTTCGGCGGCCCCGGTGTTTCCTAACTTCTGGTAAGCGTCCGCCAACCCGCCGAGCGTTTCATCACTTTCCTTGTTCAAATCGAGTGACTGCTGAAATTCTTTGACGGCAGTCTCATACTGGCCCGTCCCGAGGTAGAAGTGACCAAGGCAAGTATGTGCCTCGGCCAGATCGGGCGCTATGGCAAGCGCTTGCTCGCAGTTGGTCCGGGTTTTCTCGAGCCACTCCTTGCTCTGATTCCTTTGCTCAAAAAGTGTTGCGTAGGCCGCACCTAGACCAGCGTAAGCCGGTGCGTACTTCTGATCCACCTGCAGTGCGCGTTCAAACTGAATGATGGCACTGTCGAGGTTTTCTGGCTTTTCATATTCTTGCAAGTACCCCCGACCGCGCAAATAGAAGTCGTATGCGTTTGGTTGGGTATCCTGTCGGGCATCGAGCAAATGCCTTTGTTCCGGTCTAATCACCACCGGCAGCATGTCGAGCAATTCATTTACAAACTGGTCCTGAAGAGCGAAGATTTCATTGGCTTGTCCTGTAACGGTTCGTGCAGCAATTTGCCGGCGCGTCTTCGAATCCACGACGGTACAAGTAATCCGGATCAACGCTCCGGACTGTTGCACACTGCCTTCCAGTACGAGATCCGTGCCGAATTCGCGTCGTGCCTCTTCAGCATTTTTGACACCTCCGGCGATTAGCTCTCGCGCAGACACCAATTGAACATGTCCAGTATCACTCGCTTGCACAAGCTTCGCGGTCACCGTTTCAGTGAGGCCAAGGCCCAGCGCACTGGTCGCAGGATCGTTGTCTACCGACTCGAAGGGCATTACCGCTATGACTTTGTCATGGACTGCCGGCTTGACCAAATGGAAGACGTGCAAGACTAAGGCTGCAGATGTGAGCAGCAGCAGAACGAGCGCCGGAATCCATAACATTTTGCCCCTAAACGGGATGCGCAGGCTCAAGGGACTGAGATCCACATATCTACCGATTTTCCATTTTCCCTGGGATGCCAACTTCGCAAGTTCGCCCGCCACCTCATTCGCCGACTGATAACGCCGCCCCGGCGCTTTGCTGAGCGACTTTAAGATCACACCTTCCAACCCTTTGCTAATTGTCCTGTTGAATGAACGCGGTGCAACCGGCTGCTGGTGAAGAATGGCTGAAATAAGTTGGGGTCCGGAAGCGTCACCGAAGGGTCGACGGCCGGTAGTCATCTCGTAAAAGACCGCGCCTGCGGCCCACAGATCGGTTCGCGAATCAATACCTATGCCCTGGACCTGTTCAGGCGCCATGTAAGCCAGCGTGCCTGCGTACTGGAAAGAAGCCGTGAGCGTCGAAGCGTCGCCTTTTTCGCGATTGCGGTCTAGCAGTAGCGCCAACCCGAAATCCAGAATTTTCAATTGTCCATTCGGTGTAATCCGCAGATTTGATGGTTTGAGATCCCTATGAATCACTCCTTGACGATGGGCCGCATCCAGACCATTTACAAGCTGAATTCCAAGAACGAGTATTTCTGTTTCATTCAGTGGACCTTTTGCCAGTTTTACATCCAAGGTCACTCCCGGGACGTACTCGGTTACCAGGTAGTCCACTCCATTTTGCTGACCGAAGTCGAATGCGGTGGCTACATTCGGGTGGCTGATCCGCGCAGCGCTTAATGCTTCCCGGCGGAATTGTCGACGAGCCGGCTCAGTTAATAGGGTCAGAGGTGGCAGGATCTTTAGGGCAACGTCGCGGTCGAGTTGCTCATCACGAGCGCGGAACACAAACCCCATCCCGCCCGCACCGATCTGCTCGATGATGCGGTAGTGCCCGATTACCCGGCCTGGGCTGACAGCAGGAACAGACATTCAGACGGATATTAGAGCGGGGAAGAGTTAGCGTCAACCGCGCGGAGACGTGTTTTGTCGGTACTCGGAGATTAGCTATGTCTATGCTGAGAGCGAAGATGCACCCTCGGAGACGGATGAGAGCGGAGTCTGAACTGTTGGATAGGCTCGTTTCATCCATTGTTGAGGCACCGACACAGCGCCCGGTCGCATCCGGGTGGCTGAATCTCTCGCTTGAACCTACTCATTGGCGCCAGCGAAGGCAATACTGTTGCGCCGGAGCGGAACGCATAAGGAATGTCCTCTAATACATGGTCGTCTAAACCTGAGCTTTCCCCGTAGTCTTCACTAATTCATGCGACGCGGGAAAAACCCAAGCGGAGCGCCCGTCGATCCGGAATGTCAAAAGGCTGTCCAGAAGGCAAAATCGGCCGCAGCTCTTCTATGGTCTTCTTCTATGGTCTTGATTAGGATGTTTCGTAGTTCCGACACGCTGTAAAGTTCTTCGGGGTTGGGAGCCCAATCGATGACCTCCCGTGGAAGCACGTCTCCATCTGTTCCAAAATCCTCATCGAGGGGAAACTCTCCTGTTCTGCGTTGCTTTCGCAGCTTCATCAACGACTGGTTCAGGGTGATGCGAATCAGCCAGGTCGAGAATTGGGAATCCCCTCGGAACTCGGCCAAGTGTTGGTAGGCCTTCAAGAAGGTTTCCTGAACCGCGTCTTGGGAATCTTCCCGGTTATGGGTGACGCTGCGAGCGATTCGGAAAAGTTTGCGATCGTATCGCTTCACGAGTTGCTCAAAAGCGGCAATATCCCCATTCTTGCTAGCCTGGACAAGATCCAAATCATCATTGGTCTCTGCTGGTACGCCGAATTGTGCCGCCTCTGCAGTCATAATCGCTCAATGAGCTTTGGAGAACAGCAGCCCAGTGGAAGCTAATGCTGCCAGGGATGTGAAGCCGCTCCCGTCGCAATGCCATCTACAATTCCGTGTATCACTGCACCACGACCTTGCCCGTCATTTTTGGGTGAATCGTGCAGTAGTAGGGATACGTTCCCGCCTTGGTAAACGTGTAAGAGAATTTCTCATCCGTATCCAGTACCTTGGACTTGAACACACCCTCCGTGCTGACCGACGTATGGGGAATGTCATCACTGTTTGTCCAGGTAACTGTCGTTCCGACTGGTACCGTTAGCGTCTGGGGCCCAAAAACGAAGTTATCGATTTTCACCGTCGCGTTTGCCGCGGAGGAGTGGTCATTCGCCTTGAGGCTGGGTGATCCGGCTAACAGCAGCATGGCGATCATTACGGGCACGATCAAACTTGCAACCCACACATTTTTCCTTTTCATTGTCCTGTTCCTTTTCTAGATGTGATGTTCTGGCTTGATGTTCTTCGTTCGGACGGACCCCTCGGGATTTACTAAGGGCTGAGTCACCTACCTCCAAGCGCCGCCTCCATTACCCGAAGCCGATGAGCCCGAAGTTCCGAGTGGTGAATCGACGATTGCGAGGCTGCGACCACTGACTACATAGTTCACATCCGTGATGCCCAGCACCTGTTGCAACTGCTCGGCGGGAACTTTCATGGGTCCGGCCGACGGAGCCGTTCCCGGCGCTGGTTGCGGGAAAGCGGTCGACATCGCGGTGTGGAACGAAACCTTACCTTCGATCTTCTGCATAATCTGGTGAATGTGGCCGTTCAAAACAGTCACGGAGCCGAAGCGCTTGACGTAAGACAAGGCTTGTTCACTGTCGTCGGTGCCCCAACCCCAATCGGGATAAATGGTCCACAGTGGAATGTGCGCATAAAGCACAATCGGAGTGCTGGCAGAGCGGCCCTTGAGATCGTCTTCAAGCCACTCTAATTGCTCATGTCCGAGCGATCCCATGCCTCCAGCTTTCAGGTTGGCGACATTCACCAGGCCTACGAAATGCACGCCTTTGTGATCGAAACTGGACCACCCAGCGCCCTTTGTACCCTTCCCGTAGCGCTGGAGAAATTGCTCGCCGTTGTCGCTGAGCATGTCATGCTCGCCCGGCACAAAGTAGGTCTGTTTTGCGGATGCGCCTTTTAATACTTGATCCAACGTGTCGAATTCACTTGGCTTCGAAAGCTGACTCAGATCACCGGTATGAATGATGAAATCCGGAGTGTGGGGCATGGCATTGATCTTGTTGATAGCTGTCTGCAGAGTAGCGGTGACATCCGGATTCGCCGGCTTATTAAAACCGATGTGACTGTCGCTGATCTGGACAAAGCTGAAGTCGGCGCCTTTGGGAGTATCTTTTTTGTTGTCTTTGGCGAAAGCCCGCGATACCGGAATACCGCCACTCATGGTCCAGACCAGGCCCGTGCCCGCCCATGCCATACACTTCAGGAATCCGCGGCGATCAACGCCATCGTTGTTGAGGTCTTGCAACTTCTGATCGATAAAATCTTGCTTTTGGTTCGGCATTTGCCCTCCGTGGTTTGTAGCGTTCTGAGTTGATAACTGGCGCGTTTCGTTTTTATTCCCGGTGACATTGAGGCGGCGGGAGAATCTGTAACTTGGGGATTCGTCTAACCGGGCCCGTTGACACCACTTAGAAAGCCACCCAAATGTCCGGTTAGCGCGACGAGACCAACACCCAGAAATTCAACCGCGAAACGGTAGCTCGGCAAAACTTCTGCCCGCCGTCGCGCACGAAAATGCACCCACCAGACCAGCCAGATCACCGCACTGGCGACGCACGCAAGCACAAGGTGCAGCAATAAGGTGCCCTTCAGTTTCTGGCCTTCGAGCTGGAACTGCCATGCGAGTATTCCAGTTGCGAGAACCGGCAGGGTTGAGATCGCTGCCACCAGCAGGTTGTAGTAAGCGCTGTCCTCCAGGCCGGGTCGCTTCGTCCACTGCGCAATCAGGTCGAACGCCACCGCCGTGAGAAACAGAGCAATTGGAAAATGGATGAGGACCACATGTTGTGCGTGTTTCGCCAACAACACGGTCTTAAGATCAAAAGGACTCACCATCACCCTACCCCTTCTAAGATTTGCGCTGCGCTGTTTTCAATCGCGTCTCGGAAAATGAGTTTCACTGGGAATAACAGAATTTCTGATCTTTTATTCCGCTCGGATCACATGAATTGTTGGGTGGGATTGGAAATTAATTCCGGTTCAATGGGAGGCGGTTCTGGAGCGGCGTTAGGGCACAGCAAAAAATACTTTTCCACAGAATATTTCCTCCATCACCCAGTTAACAGGCTAGGAGTCCACGTCAGCATCGCTGCGGCGCTTCCCGTAGCCTTGCTTCACCTTCTCACCACACCCTTCGGGGTGTCACAACGAATATTGTTGGAGGAAATTCATTCCATGATCAGGAAGAACGTTCTTCTCGTCGTATGTTGTTCCGGCCTGATTGGTCTTGGCCTTGTTGGTCTCGCTCAACAGTCCGAACAGGTGGCTGCCACGCCCAAGGCAACCGAGGCGCCCGCCGGTTTCAAAACACCCACACTATCCAAGCACCCTGGCTCAAAGAGTGTCAGCAACGGCATTCCTGAACCGCCTAACGATACGTTCGCTATAGACCAGGCAAACTTCGAGGCGCGGGAAGGAAGCGACACCGGCCTCGGCCCCGTGCATAACGCTACGATTTGTGCCGATTGCCATCAAGGTACCGGTACCGGTGGACCCAGCCAAGTCACCGAAGTTCGGGCGGGCCACCTCGATGCCAATGGCAATTTCGTAAACCCGACCATCTTTATTCATCGCGGCAAGGATATGATCACAGGCCGTTCGCTCATTAACGACCGTGCTATCTGCCCCCAGGCAGAGGAGCATTTGCCGCCTGCCGAGAACATCCGCACACTGCGAGCCGCGCTCAATACCCTGGGAGACGGCTTCGTCGAGGCGATTGATGACCAGACATTGATCGACATTGCCGCCGAACAACCGAAAGAAAGTAACGGCGTGATCCATGGTGAGACCATCGAGGTACCCATCCTGGAGGCAACGGGGAAAATGCGCGTGGGTCGCTTTGGTTGGAAGGATCAGCACGGCAGCATACTGTCCTTCTCCGCCGACGCCTACCTCAATGAAGTAGGCATCTCCAACCGTCTGAAGCCCGTGGATATCACGACGGTCTGCAAGACGACGAAGGATCCCGAGGATAAGGCGGACAAGACGGGTCTGTTTGGAATTGACCACTTTGCGCAGTTCATCCGCGGCACCTTGGTTCCACCGCGCGATTATGTGCTGGCCGGCGAGCCGGAAGTTAAAGCCGGTGAGAAGCTCTTTGCCCAGGTTCAGTGCAGCATCTGCCATGTCAGTACCATCGTCACCGCTCCTCCCGGAACCGTGATCGACGGCGGGACCTTCACCATCCCGGACGCCTTAGGGAGCAAGATCATTCATCCTTTTAGCGACTTCCTGCTTCATGATGTGGGTACCGGAGATGGCATTGTTCAGGTAGGACCTCAAGACACACAACACAAATTGCGTACGGCGCCGCTTTGGGGTGTGCGCACCAAATCCCGATTCATGCACGACTTGAAGTCAGAGTCGTTCGAGCAGGCGATTCTTCGCCACCAGAATGAAGCGTCGAACTCGATTAGCTTGTTCAAACAGCTAACTCCCCAGGAGCGGAACGAATTGTTGAAGTTCCTCAGCTCTCTCTAAGAGCCTGTAACAAATCCTCCCTACTGCGATTTTCATAGTAGTAGCTTGGAATATACCTGTTACTCGAACGGAGCTTTCATGGCTATTGCTCTTCTTCCCGCTGCCTTGTGGGATCTGATCGAACCGCTTCTTCCAACTCCACGGTACAAACCCAAAGGTGGCAGACCACGCCGATCGGACCGGGCTTGTCTGACGGCGATCAAGATCTTGCAGCTTGCCCTTACCGATTCAGAAATAGGTGGATTAGGATTTATCTATGTACCAGCGCGTAACTGCCTGCACCCAGTTGCAATTGGGGATATTTCACCACTTCATCTAAGGCCTCGACTAGCGAGGTAGACTCCCCCGCATGAGTCGACCTTGCTCCTCCGAGAATAATAGAGTTCCCATGCTCGCGCGATGCAACTCATCCACATGCCAGCTTGGGCACATTATGCCCTGGCGGGAGTGCGCATTCGAACCCAGGATTAAGTGTCCCAGTTCGTGCGCCATCACATGGCCTAGCACTCGCGCCAACCCGACGTGCCAGTCTCGATCCAGTTGTTCCACGGAATCGTAAAATATATCGCTGTAAGCCCCAGTTCCCTCTGCAGAGAGGAATGCAACACCAAATATGTCGTCGCTCGATTTACGGGCGTGGGGGACAATTCGCATGTTGAGGTGCATGGCCGAAGGTGGATCCTGGCATCGCGGATCGGATTTTGCATCCGTTTTCGACGGATTGCACCCGATCCATAAAATGGGGATTCCGGCTTTTTGGTAGATCCTGATCGCTTCATCTTCGGCATCGGCCAAGACTCGTGGAGAGAGCTGGGCATCGTCGTAAATGGCAACCGTGATCGCCGAGGCATCCGCACCTTGTTCCCAGGAAAACCTGCGGCGTTCAAAGTCGAAAGCAACTTTCCAGAACTGAGGCCCTCTAACACCCAAGACTCCGTCGAAACGGTCTCCGTCATCCTTCTGGTCGTCGATCACAAACGCGATCTGCTCCCCGATCTTTTCGCTGCCTAGAAATACCCCGGGAATTCGCACTCTCCTGCGCTGAAATGCTCCACTGACGTCGGCAACCTTTTCGGTCCCCAACTCCTGAAAGCCGGTAGAGTCAGACAGTCGGCTGTTGAACAGCATCAGGTCCGGACCGCCCGTGTCGATCGCGAGGAGCAGCTGATGAGTCTGAAATGTCATTCGAACAGTCACAATGGGCGGACCGGTTTCAAACGCGGCGGAAAAGGCCAGGCTCTCGACCGGGCCGAACAACATTTCCTTCGCCCTGTAGTCGATGGTGAAACTGCTTTTCCGGAGGACATCTAAACCGACGATTGCGTCCACCTTGTACCCGGTGGCTCTCTGCAAGAATGAAAGGTCTTCGCTCAGAACCGGGAGGGACTCGGCGTGGATCGGGCCAAGAGATAAGGAAGGCAGGACCACCCGCCGCGTCTGAATACTCTTATTCGAGAGCCTCACCCTGCTGGGTTCTTCGCCCAACCTAAGGTCATGGGTGATCTTCTGGTCGACAACGCTCGGGTAAGCACCCGTATCTATCAGGAAATTTAGTTTCTGGTTGCCGATTGATCCTTCAACCACAACCAGGTAGCCCAAGTGCAGGCGAATCGGGAGTTTGATTGGGCCCTGTGCGAGTGAGTGCGTTTCCGGCAGATCAGGATTGATAGGCTGAGCCTTACCCGGGCGAGGGTTTGACAGTACGAGGATCAGCAGCAAACAACTGGAGAAAATCCGTCGATTCATGCGCTCACCCCTTCGGCTTTCGCGGTGACGCCAACGGTCGATTAGAACGAGAAATACCTCAATGAACTGCGGATACTTTGATTAGCTATTTGTTCTCCACTGGCAAGTTGTTGTCGGTACGCACTTTGAAGACAGCCCCTACAGCTTTGGGAGTTTGAGAAGTTGGCCAAAGGTGCTAGAGTTCGAGTCAATAGGCTTGGGGTTGCACAATGGACAATGGCGACAGTTCTGCGCAAATTGTCCGTTTCGGATTGTTTGAAGCGGATTTGAAGACCGGGGAACTGCGCCGGGGCGGCGCAAAGGTGCCTCTCCAGGGTCAGCCCTTTCAGGTCTGCGCTATCCTGTTGTCACGCTCGGGCGAGTTGGTCACTCGGGAAGAACTACGCAAGCAAGTTTGGCCCGAAGACACGTTCGTCGATTTTGACCACGCGCTAAATACAGCGATCACCAAGATTCGACTCGCACTGGGAGACGAAGCCGACAATCCCAGGTTTGTGGAAACTCTCCCTCGCCGCGGCTATCGCTTCATCGCTCCAGTCGTCAAGCCAACGTCGCCCGAGCCCGCTCCGAGTGCTCCGACAGCGCGCTTACAGACAGTCAACGCGAAAGCGAGCTGGATATTTGCTGGGGCCACGTTGTTCGCCTTGCTCTCCGGAATTGGAATCTGGCGGTTTGCGCGTAATCGTGCAGAGGCTACCCTGCCTCCACAGGAAGTGGTGCCTATAGCCGCGCTGCCCGGCTTTGAGAGTGATCCGGCCTTCTCGCCCGACGGCAACCAGGTCGCCTTCGCATTCGGGGCAGAAAAAGATAAGTGCGGGATCTACACCGTCATGGTCGACGGCGATAAGCCTTTGCGCCTGACTAGCGATCCTGGCGATGCTTTTCCAACCTGGTCACCGGATGGCCAGCGGGTAGCCTTTTATCGCTTCTCCGAACATGGAACAGCGATTTACACAGTTCCTGCTCTGGGCGGCACGGAGCAAAGGCTGCACACAGGGTCCTCCGGCCCTGGTTTAGGCTGGTCGCCCGATGGCAAGGTCCTGGCTTTTTCGGAGGGCCAAGAGGATAAGAACCGCGCTTGGATTACTTTGCTTTCCCTCGCCGACTCGGCCGTCCACCCGCTCACTTCGCCGTCAAACCA
>Ga0210403_10002906_pt1 | contig 15243 bp, 17 predicted proteins | sample IncBWC19MmetaG_FD_150863 | JGI IMG/M metagenome (GOLD analysis project Ga0210403, IMG submission 150863) | Forest soil microbial communities from Barre Woods Harvard Forest LTER site, Petersham, Massachusetts, United States - Inc-BW-C-19-M | ecosystem: Environmental > Terrestrial > Soil >... | reverse complement strand
CGGGATTGCGGTGTCGTCCCTGTTGGCCGGCATGCTGTGCGGCGCGCTCCCCGCCTGGCGTTCGGCCCACGCGCCGGCCATTGAGGTACTGAAGGCAGAGTCTGCAAGCATCTCCGGCGGCTCACGCCACCGGAAATTGCTCAGCGGGCTGGTAGTGGCGCAAATCGCGCTTTCACTTCCTCTGCTGATCTGCTCCGGGCTATTTCTGCGAACACTGCGGAATCTCGCCAGCGCGAATCCAGGATTTGAGCAGGACCACATTCTCACTGCGTCCGTGGGGCTGAATATTGTCGGCTACAGCGACGACGAGGTAAAGGTGATCCGTCACAAGATACTTGATCGCGTGTCGGCATTGCCTGGTGTGAAGGTTGCGTCTTTTACGGACTGGATTCCGATGACCTTGAGCCACAAGGGCGAGGATGCGTATCCGGAAGGGTATGTGCCGCACCCCCATGAATCTTTGCAGGTGTACCACGCCGAGGTGTCCCCGCGGTATTTCGAATCCCTTCATATACCCATTTTGGAAGGACGCGAGTTTACACCGGATGACGATGAAAAGGCCCCGAGGGTACTCATCGTGGATCAGACCGCGGCGAGGCACTACTGGCCAGGACAGGATCCGCTGGGAAAGAATCTCAGGATCTGGGGCCGCCGTTTCACGGTTGTCGGCGTCGCGAGAAATTCGACACATATGTTAGTGAATGAGTCACCGGAGCCTATGGTGTATATGAGCTTTTTCCAGCAGGGCTACGAGACGATCGTGCAGGTGGAGACCGAGGGAAATCCGGTCGACCTTGCGCCAGCGGTGGAAAACGCCATCCACGAAATCGATACACGGCTGCCGGTTTTCGATGTGCGTCCAATGCGCGAGAGTACCCAGATGGCGAGCAGTTTCGCTGTCATACAGAGCGCCCTGGCGGGAATGTTCGCGCTGATTGGGCTGGTTCTTGCGGTAACCGGGATCTACGGAGTCGTGGCCTATCGAACCCAAATGCGAACCCACGAGATCGGAGTGCGAATGGCTCTAGGTGCTTCACGTGTTGACGTGCTGCGGCTCGTGCTGTTGCAGGGATTGTGGATCACAGGCATTGGGCTGGCGCTGGGATTGGCGTTTGCATTGGGACTGACACGTCTCATCGCGCGGCTGTTGTACGGAATCGGAGCCAACGATCCCGTCACCGTTGCTTCCGTCGTCACGCTCCTGGGAGCGATGTCTTTGGTAGCATGCTACCTTCCCGCACATCGAGCGATGCGCCGGAACCCCGTGAGCGCGATTCGCGAATTGTAAGCCACGGCATTGCCTTCGAGTGTGTACGACCTCTCAAACGCATTCGGGCCCGTGATCTTCATCTCCCATTGGTCATTCGCTTGCGATCCCAAAATCACAACTCGCCAGTCTCCTGACTTTTGAGAAAGCACGTGCTCCATCACCGCGGCTACCTCAACCCGCAAGGAAGGATCACCGGTGTTATGCATTTCCACTAAAACTGGCATCCGTACTCTCGGCCAATTACGTATGTCGTTTATCGGAGCGGCCGCGCAAACGACAGCTCGTGCCCATCCGGGTCTGGCGTGTGAAAATAGCGTTCACCCCACGCACCATTGCGCGGTGTTTCCGGGTCAAAGCCGTTTTCCTTCAGGTGGCTCCAGAAAGCGTCCACATCCGTCACGTACAGGATCAACCTGCCCCAATGCTTGACGGGATGGCCTCTTTCCAAATTGAGGATTGCAGATTCGGCTTCGCTGGCCCGCAAAGAAGAGAAATACGAATCTTCTCCGCCGTAGATGAGTTCCATGCCGAGCACATCGCGATAGAACCGCACCGACACCTGCATGTTTGTCACCTGAAAAGTGACCGCAGAAACCTTTTCGACTCTCGGGACCATACTCGCGAGTCTACCGGTTAGCAGTGTTGGCGCGCTTGGCGGGAAACCATTGGAAGGTGCCCATAATAATAAGGAGAGGTTCAACACCAACGGCCAGTGCGAGAAAGCGGACAAAGAATTTGGAGCAACGAACATCTGTGAATGCTTCTGGATTGGGCTGATTTCAGTGGGAAGGTTTAAATCGCGAGTATCCTGTCAGACAGGTAATGTTGGCTCTTGGGTTGACCAGTGACGCGAGCGAATCCAGCGATCCCCTCATCAGTAACCGACAATAAGCTCTCCGCAGGTGATCCCATCTCGCCGAAGTGTTCTGTGATTGAGGTACACGTCGGCGAACTGAAACAGCTGTTCAATTCCATCGACCCGTCTCCCTTTCGCAATAAGGACCTGGACCGAGAGGCTGAGGAGTTCATTGTGGGCTGGGCCAAGGATTTGCCCCGCGATGTGGCTCTGGCTCTGCTCGTCGATCTTGATCGAGAGGCTGGCTTGCCGGACGAGGCAGCCGTTCTACGCGATGCGATTCACGAGTTCTTTCGGCAACGCGCAGAAGGCTACCGGCGTCGTCTGCGCGAACTGCTTCGCCGCGGCAGGACTAGCCTCCTGATCGGCCTCACCATATTGGCCGCCGCCATTGCCTTAGGCGATTTTCTAGCTACGCTCCTGAAGACCAGCCGCATCGGCGAGATCCTGCGCGAGAGCCTCATCATCGGAGGCTGGGTGTCTATGTGGCGGCCGCTCGAGATTTTCTTGTATGACTGGTGGCCCGTCCGCAGCGAGGCTCGTCTGTCGGACCAGCTTGCAACGATGCCCGTGCGTATCAGATACCTGAATGTGACATCTCCTGACGCCTGGAAGGCTGATTGGCCATTAGTGACACCGGCTCGCGAGCGTTCCAAGACCGAACGCCCAGAGGATGCAAACACGTAGCTGAAAAGCGCCAAGGTTACAACTAACTCCAGAGCAAGCAACGAGGGCGACATTCAACGGGCGGAAAAGACAAAAGCAAAACTTCTGCGTTTTCCACACTTTCATGCACAGATATTTCATTTTGACGCCCAGAATTGCATTGACACCGTTGAAGCAACTATTTAGTTTGTTCGACGTCGACGGCTGAAAGGATTGACGAAATAAAACTTGTCAGTCCGAAGTAGCTGAGTGATCCGCCCAGCAGGGCAACCTGAAGAGCAACCAGACCCGAAAAAACCGGCTGACTTCTGCGAGGAGGAGCCGGGGTTTGGAATCGCGAAAGCGGTGATCGCATCAAGGGCTGTGACGGTGCACGCGTCCACGCTGTTAGCTCCCTCGCAGGAGCTGGCGGCTAGAGCGTAACCAAGGTCACAGCCTTTTCCTTTTATCCACTCCTTGGAAGATCTCACCATGAAAGAACAGCTTGAGAAACTCGCTCTGCAAGTAACGGAGCGGCACTTCATACTCCGAGGCCGTCCGTGAGTTTCAGAAATCCTTCCTCATTGCAGTTCTCCGAGACGTGAATGGGAATCAGGTCAGAGCTGCTCGACAGCTGGGCATGCACCGCAACGGCTGCGACGCAACTCTCAGGAGTTGGATCTCGATATCAAATCGATGCGCGGCTCGCGCCGCCGGCCTCCGTTGAGCGCCCGTCCCCTTGCCATGAGGGATCAAAACGCAGCGGCACCGTAAATAGATGTGGTTGACACCGGGCCTTTGCTGAATAAGGGGGCTGTTGTCAGCACGTCACATGAAGAATTGCATTTGTGCCTTTGGTGTTCCACTGCAATTCTTCAATCGCAGTAGGCGTAGGAACGATGACCAGTTCGGCTCTGCGACGTTCGGCGTCTTTTTTACTTCCGTCATCACCGGCAGCTTTCCGTAAGCTCCGGTACCGATCACCAGCCGGCGGTATTTCCAGGGGATGTCTTCCTCCACAGACAGGGGAGTGTGACCCAAGTCGTCACGGAATTTCTTCGTATCCCTTTCTTGCGCTTGCGAATTTCTCCAGCCTCAATCACTACGTCGTGCTCGTGAGTGATGCCGTCGATACGGATTGAACCAAAAGCGAAATCCTCAGTCTGCATCTCGCACTCCGATGATGGGAGGCGGAATCCCCTGAAAGCGTTACCTCCCATTCTCAGGCGCTCACTCTTGATGAGATCGGATAGAAAGCTGATGCACGCTGCTCGACATCCTCGCTGCCGCAGTGCGGGCATACGATAGCGCCTTCTCCGTATTCGGCCGGTGACAACGTCTTCGAGAAGGATCTCTTGCAGGTGTGACAGAAGTACTCGTGCTGGGCCATGTTCGCCTCCGCAACGATATAGGAATTCTAGGCCTTGCAGCGGATGTTGATTCAATCCCCGGTGGCGACGCGGCCTATAATTTCTTGCAGCATTGAAAGTCCATATTGTGATCTTGAAAAGAAAAGGAGGCGCGCCCCATGCCGACGCCGAAGGTCCTGATCCTGACCGGCGATGCAGCCGAATCATTGGAGGTGATGTACCCCTACCAAAGACTCAGAGAGGAAGGCTACGAGGTGCACATCGCCGCACCGAGCAAGAAGAAGTTGCACTTTGTCGTGCACGACTTTGAGCCGGGCTATGACACCTACACAGAGAAGCCGGGCTACAGCTGGGATGCCGACGTGGCGTTTGCTGATGTCGATCCGAGCCAATATGCCGCGATGGTAGTGCCGGGCGGCCGAGCTCCGGAGTACATCCGCAACAACCCAGACTGCTTGCGCATCGTTCGTGACTTCTTCGAGAAGGAGAAACCCGTGGCGCAGCTGTGTCACGCTCCGCTCGTGCTGATGGCGGCCGGCGTGCTCAAAGGGAAACGCACTGCCGCGTACCCCGCTTTGGAGCCGGACATCAAGGCTGCGGGAGCGCAGTTTGTGAACTCGGAGGCGGTGATCGACGGCGTGATGGTTTCGGCACGAGCCTGGCCTGACCATCCGGCGTGGATGCGTGAGTTCGTTCGTGTGCTGAAGCAGAAAGCGCCCGTCACGGTGCATGAGCAGGCAGCATAACTCTTTGAAGGAGTTCGCAATGTCCATGGATGTCTTGGACCGCGAGCTTGAGCAGGAGCAGAGCCACGATCCGGGCGGGCCTCGCATTCGATGCCCGCTTTGTGGTTGGTCGCCGCGCAAAGACGACCGCTGGTTTTGCACCTGCGGCCATGGATGGAACACCTTCGACACGGGAGGAGTGTGTCCGGTCTGTTTCCACCAGTGGACGGAGACCCAATGCCTTTCGTGCAGTCGCTGGTCACTGCACTCGAATTGGTATCAATCCGATTAATGAATCAGGAAAAAGAGGCAGGAGAGCGGCTTACCGCCAATCCTTTTTCGTTAGGCTGTTCCGCCGGAACCCGCCCCTAATTGGTGGCTTAGAATAGATCCATGGCGCTGATTCGAAATTGCTCCTCTTGCGGTAGATCCAATCGTATTCCCGCCAAGCATCTTTCCGATGTTGGTAAATGCGGTGCCTGCAAGGCGGAGTTGCCGGCAATAGGCGAACCGATCGAAGTCAACGAAGAGCAGTTCAACGAGATCATTCGCGACAGCAAGGTTCCTGTTCTGACCGACTTCTGGGCTTCCTGGTGCGGGCCGTGCCGGATGGCGGCGCCTCACGTGGCGCAAACCGCCCGCGACCTGGCCGGGCGTGCAGTTGTGGTGAAGGTCGATACGGAACGGTTCCCGAGTCTGGCAGCACAGTACAACGTTCGCAGCATTCCTAATTTCGCCGTGTTTTCGCGGGGTCAGCTTCAGTTCCAGCAGGCGGGCCTCGTGGACACAGCCACCATGGAGAGTTGGCTTACACGCGCGGCATGACTGAAGGGCGCTACTCTGGTTTGTCCCAGCCCTTCATGCGAGGCCGCCAGCGGCTTACGTTCCGGCAATACACCTCGTACTGAGCCCCAAATTTCCGGCGGAGCGTCGGTTCTTCATACAGGATTACGAACAGATGCACGCCGAGAGCAACTGCTGCGACGGCGGCAATTGCCAGCAGGTTCGCGTGTCCGAAGACAATCCAGAGTCCATCGTTTGCACGTCATTCTCGATTGACTCCCAGCAGTCGCGACCTTCCACACAAACACCCGCGTTTGGAGTGGAATCTTCTCTAGTGTTGGTCGATGTCATCACCAAGGATCGCAATAGTGGGCTGCCGATACAAGACTTCCAGAAGAAAGACTTTCGTTTTTTTGACAATCGGCGTGAAGTCCCGATCACCACATTCGACTCCGGGGCGCATGAAAATGCCAAGCGCGATCTCATCGCGGCGCGGAATCCAGACCTGACACACTGGATAATAAGGCTTTTGCAACAGCCAGGCTCATCGCGCCAAGGCCGGGTCAATGGACACCTTGAAGGTGGAGGCGTGGGCATTGACGTCGTCGGTGCCCTGCTGCGCTCGTGTGTTACGCTTCCTGAATCTCCCGCATTACTCCTACGGGGGTCCAGAGCAGAGATGACTCCGAGTCCAACACGATTTTCACAGAGGGGGCGCTCTGGGACCATGTCTTTCCCTTCTCCCCTCCTCGGCTTAATGGGGTTATACATGGGGAAAAATTCGCCTACACCCCCTCCCTTGGGGCCCGCTCCGCCGCCCCGATTTGGACTTGACCGCCCCGCCCGCGGGGTTTTTCACTGCGGCAGACCGAGGCGCTGAACCAGAGCGGCGAATCGTGGGTTCGGACGCAGAGGATCGAACGTAGGTTCGACTCCCAGCCATGTGAGGTTATAGTCTCCTTGTCGATCCGCCTGCTCCAACCACTGCAAGGCCTCGTCGTTCCTGCCTAATCCAACACAAACCGACGACTGAGCGACTCATGACCCTGCTGCAGCTGGGCGGTGATGTTCTCTTGCGGATCACGCGAATAGTGAAGCAAGACAATTTGTCGAGATCGCTTTTGAATTGTCAGACTGTTCAAATCAGTTTTAGAAAAGTGAGACTGTACGCTATTGCCGTCAAGAACCTCTTTGCTTTTGGCAAGAACACTCACGCTGTAGGCTGTCGTTTTCACGGCAATTACTTCGAGCTTGTAGGTCCCGCTGATCGGCCCGCATACCTGGACAATTCCCCGGCAGGTATTCGTACGGTCCAGATCATCGCAATTGATATCACCTTGCGCCACAGGTAGCGCCTGCCAGGCATGTTTGATAAGAGGATCAAAGCCAATTCGGCGTCCACGGGGATCGGTCAACACGACGCCTACATTGGGTGGACCATCGTTTGCCGTACGGAACACACTGTCGAGTTCGCCCAAGGAAAGACAATCACCAGTATCGTCGGGAACGGGTTCGTCAAGGATGTCGCGAATGCGCGTACCAGCCAAGCTTGGGCCGTGTACGAAATTAGCGTGGCTCCGGGCAGGCGTCGGGATGATCACCATGAGCTGTGTCAGTGTCTTTACAATTCTGCAATTCAACACAGCACCTCTCATGCTGGGCGAGTTATGCAGCGGCGTTTGACGGGCTACATTGCGTTCGGTGCAACTTTTCGTGTTCGACCAATTCCTCAACTGAGCGCACCAGGATCGAAAAACCACAGGCCGTGCATTTCGACTGCAGGAAGATGACCTCACTGTGCACCACGGGATTGTCTGTCGTGACAGAAGCACTGGCACGCGCCGGATTTCGGGATGTCATGCCAACTTCTCGTGTACCCACTACTCCCGCACGCAATCTGCTCGAAGCGGGCCGCCACATTGACTGGGCTTTCATACGTGGTCGCGTGCAAGTGGACGCAGGCAAAGTTCACAGGTCCGTCAGAGGTTCTGACCATTACCCAATCTCATTTGAGTTGCATATTGCTGCCTCCGCTCTGTGACGTCGTGCGGAGCAAAGTAAGAGGACAGACTGAGCCCGGTTCGGACTCGCTATCTGAATGTCGCCCTCTCGCGGGGCGAATGTAGGATCCGCGAGCAAAACTTGTCTACATGTATTGCACGCATTCACAAAAACCTCAATAACCTGGCTGCGCTCGAGATGTCGAAACTGTCGTGACTTCCACAGTCTCGACAGTATCCCAAGTACTCCCGCCCCTGAAAATCACGCACTTAGCGCCGCATTTAATTGGCATTCGCCTTGCACCATGCAGATCGTTGTAGCGATTGAGGCAGCGAGAGAACGGTCGGTACGAGTTTACGGTCCGCACGTTAGCCCGCGCCGCGGCAGTCGATTGATGTCTCGACGAAGGGGTTTGCAGAAAGGAAATCAAGAGTGAAATCACGATCATTTTCGCCACGCGTCGTGTTGCTGACATTTATAGTGATCTTTGCGGCCGGGACTTCTGCCGTCGCACAGGATGGCGCACTTCGCCTCCATGTCAATCCCAAACAAGCGTATCTATGGGTCGATGACCGCGCTGTCAGCGAGGCAAGTAAACATTCCAGCCTCAAACTGGGTGCAGGCGAGCACAAGGTTGAATTGGCGAATTACGGATATAAGCCGATCACTCAGACTGTCACGATCACCGCTGGGAAAACCACTGACCTCGACGTCACCTTGGAAAAGGTCGGCGACAAGGTGTCAGGTCCTTTCGGCGCCATTGCCATCAAGGGTGCCGATCGGGATGCCGTCCTGCTTAATGGGAAGACTCCAGACTTCTTCGTTGGCCATGGCGACGAGTTCAATATCGATTTCTTGTGGTGGAAGCAAGAGCTTGTTGTTCCGCCTGGCACCTATGAGGTGAGCGTACAAGGCGGCGACAAGGATATCTGGTCCGGCCAAGTTAGTGTTGCGGCCAATCAGCGCGTAATTGTGGACATTCCGAAAGGTGTCAGTAAGACCGAACCATGGCATCGTGGTGAGAAAGTCGCCAGCGTTCCACGCTTTGCCGCGGGCCTTGCCAGCACGACCGTAGCCGTCGCAAAGCCCTCCGCAGAAATGTCGGCGACTGACTCGCAAATCTATTGCGGCGAAACATCACAACTGAAGTGGAATTCCACTAACGCACCGCAAGTTGAAATCAGCCCCGCTGGAACAGTCGCGAGTTCTGGGGAACAAACGGTCCAGCCGAAGCAGACAACGACCTACACGCTTGCAGCGACGGGATCCGGCGGCACGGCCACCTCCGATATCACCATCAATGTGGACAACGCGATCGATGTGGATCTCTCGCTCTCACCGTCAGAGGTCCATTACAAGCGCGTTGGCGACGAGATCGTCGAGGACGATAGTACCGCGCTGAATTGGTCTGCCATCAATGCCTCAAATGTTTCAATCGACGGTCTGGGAGCCGTCGATCCCAGCGGCAGCAACAGATTGAAAGTCTCTCCGCAGCAGAGCGATCCCGGGCCTGTAGACGAGACCGTTACCTACACTCTGACTGCGACCAATGATTGCGGCGGCGCCGAGACACGAACGGTTGCACTCCATATTGTAGGCACAATCGAACCTGGCGCTCTTGCCATGCGCAGTGTTTATTTTCCGACGGATCGGCCAAGACCGCTCATGTCGGAAGCCGATCTTTTGCCGAGCGAGCAAGAGGAACTCAGAATCATAGCCGAAGCCTTCAAGAAATATCTGGCATACAAATCAGATGCTCGATTGATTCTTGCGGGGCATGCCGATCGCCGCGGACCCGACGGCTATAACCAGTTTCTTTCGAAACGGCGCGCTGAGCTAGTGAGACGTTTCCTTATGGAGCAGGGTGTTCCAGAATCCAGCATCGACGTGCAGGCGTTTGGCAAAAAAGACAATCTCACCGCAGAGCAGGTGCAACAGCTACTCGAGCAAAGTCCTGACCTTAGCGCCCAAACCCTGGAAACAGTTACAAAAAAGTTAGGCAACCTCGTCCTGGCCTACAACCGTCGCGTCGATCTCACGTTAAGTTCGACGGGGCAAGAATCTGCGCGTGCGTATCCGTTCAATGCCGAGGAGTTCGCTGCGCTTGCTAAACGCGACCCGAAGAAGGGGCCGGCCCCGGTACAACTGGCGGCAGAAAAGGAGCACATGGGCAACTAGTAGTGTTCCTGGTGGGAAGCAACACAAGGGAGGTAATTATGAAAATCTTACAGAAAATTATGGCGCTGTTTCTTTCATCTTGGCTGTTATTTGCGCCTAGTGTCATCTACGCCGCTCAGTCAGACCAATCGGCTGGACAATCCGCAACTCAGGTCGTGGAGCAAACTCCCGAGGAGTTGCAGCAGATGGTGGCGCCGATTGCGCTCTATCCAGATGCCTTGGTCTCACAGATACTCGCTGCGGCAACATATCCCACGGAAATTGTCGAGGCAGATCGCTGGGTACAGGACCATCCGAACCTCAAGGGAAATGACCTAGCCCACGCTGTGGACCAACAACCGTGGGATCCGAGCATCCAGGCGATCACCCAGTTCCCCTCCGTGCTCGCCAACCTGGACAAGAACCTTGCCTGGACGTCTGCGCTTGGCGAGGCCTATGTAAATCAATCAGAGGGTCTAATGGACGCGGTCCAAATCATGCGGGCTCGCGCGCAAGCATCCGGAAATCTGAAGAGCAACGAGCAGGAAAAGGTGGTGACCGAAGAGAAGACGATCGTCATTGAACCTGCAGATTCTGAAGTCGTTTACGTCCCTGCATACGATCCATGGATTGTCTACGGCGCGCCAGTCGTCGTGTGGCCCGGCTGGTATCCGTATCCCGGGCTGTACGTTGACGGCCCCGCCATTTCTTTCGGTGTGGGCTTCGGGATCGGATTCTTCGCTGGCTTCGGTTGGGGATGGCATGGCTGGGGATGCGATTGGGGCCATCGAACCGTTATCTACAACCACAACACATTCATTTCTAACAGTAAGACGTTCTATGGACACGGCGGGCACCAAGGATTCCACGACTTTGGAGCCGCACGCGGATATGAAGGGTTCCACAACTCCGGTGGCGAGCGAGGACATGAGGGCTCTCACGGCTTCGAAGCAGGGCGCGGAAATGAAGCGTCGCGCGGTGGAGACGTCCGTGGCAACGAATTTCACGGCGGCGCTGCTGAGCGTAGCTCTTCGGAGTCGCATGCCGAAGCCGGCAAGCATTCCAGTGCTTTTGGTGGGTACGACCACGGGGGCACCACCCGCAGCTACTCGGATCGTGGCTTCTCGAGCCTGCACAGCGGCGGCGGGTTTCACGGCGGAGGCATCCACCGTTGATTGCGTTTCTGCGGATTTCATTCGATAGCTACCTATCTGGAGAGATACATCATGAACGAAACAAATAGAGTCCTACGAAAGTTCCCGTTTCCTCGGCTGCTAGTCACGCTCTCGATCCTGTCGATGCTCGCACTCTCGAGCCAGCTAACGTTTGCGCAGCAACCGGACCAACAAGTATTTCACTCTCCTGAAGATGCCGGCGCCGCCCTATTAGCGGCAGCACAGCAAACCGACAATCGTGCCTTGCTGGAGATTCTCGGCCCGGCGGGGAAGGACCTCATCTCCTCAGGAGATCCTGCTGAGGATGGCAAAAATCGCGAACATTTTGTTGCGAAATATAAGCAGATGCATCGTGTCGCGAGGGAACGTGAGGGCGTGATGATTCTCTACATAGGCGCTGAGAACTGGCCGGATCCAATCCCGATCATCGAAAAGAATGACACATGGTACTTCGACACGGAGGCGGGTAAACAAGAGATCCTGGCGCGCCGAGTGGGAAGAAACGAACTCGCGACGATCGATGTTTGTTATGAGCTGGTCGACGCTCAGCAGCAGCATTACGCAAGGGAAACTAACGGCGAACATCGGTATGCGTCGACATTCGCTGGCGACAAGGACGGCCAAGATGGTTTGTTTTCCTCCGAAAGCCAACCCGTCAGTCCTCACGACGCGCTCATCGCCTCCGCCGGTGTAGACAATGGGACTGCCCCATCCCACGACCCCGTCCCGTTCAACGGTTACTATTTCCGCATTTTGAAGGCTCAAGGAAACAAGGCAGAGGGTGGGGCAAAGAGTTATCTCGTCGACGGCAAGATAGTGAGCGGCTTCGGCTTTGTAGTGTATCCAGCCATCTATCGTTCCACGGGCGTCGCAACCTTCATCGTGAATCAAAGCGGCATCGTGTACCAAAAGGACCTCGGTCCGGATACCGAGAAGATCGCTAATTCAATGACCGAATACGATCCGGATTCAACATGGCAACCGGTGGACTGATGTCGTCTGACTTTGCGCGAGCTCTGCGGGATTCGGGTTACACGCGAGAAGGTTGTGTCAGCGGTTCGATTTACATGGAGCGAGATATCTGTGTTTGACCTCTTGCTAGCAGCATTGAGCTTGGCTCCGCTCGGACTCTTTCTTCTGTTCTGGAGAGTCTTTCCCCGTGACACCGCCGTCCACCCAATTTATCGGGAGTCAGAGATTGAAACGACGGGTAAGAGAACCGAGGTCCCGGACATGACCCCTCGGAGGCTGCATACGAGAACGGTTCAACGCAAGGGCAAAGTAGCCTGAACACTAATTGGCTCTCAGGAGTCGAAGTGCAATAGCTAATTAAGGAGTAATAAATGAAAGCGAAATTAATTCTCATAGTCATCCTCATGACTGTCATTCCAATCCTCAGCTTGGCGCAGACCCAATCAGGAGACGATAGTGCTTCGACTAATCCTCCGGCCGCAGCTGATTCGCTCCTTCCGGACCCAGGTCCCACTGCTATGCCCGCTGGCCCGGGGTCTCTCGGACCGCAAGACGTCTTACAGCAGTATCAGACGGTAATGGTGGCAATTACGCAGAATTTCACAGCAAACCTTGCAGGGATCAGCGAAGCTGTCCAAGAAGGAAAAATGAGCAGCGAGGAAGGTAAGACGTCAACCGCCGAGCAATACCTCATTGCCAAGATGCAATTCCACCTGCTTAGTGCATGGCGCGAGATGGATAAGCAGGATCAGCCCAGAGCTCCTGCGCCTGATGATAAAAGCGATGCTTCTCCGACTGATGACAACCAGATCGTGCTGGTAGAGCTGCCGTTCTCGTCCTTCGAGCTCACAGAGGGCGTGGCTCAACACCTAAGGTTGACAGAATCACAGAAAGAAGCGATCCGGCAAGTGATGGCCCGTGAACGCCATAACATGGAACCCTTGTTCGCGCAGCTACGAAGCGTGAGGGAAAAGCTGTTGGCTCTCGACGTTCAGCACAGCAACAAAAGGGACGTCAAAACTCTAGCGGATGAGCAGGCTGCTCTATTGGCGAGATTCATCGTGGCCAACGCCCGTATGCAGTCGGAAATCTATAAGCTGCTCACACCGCAACAGCAAAGAAAGCTCGACGACTTAAAGAGAAGCGGCGAGTCAGGAACAGTCGCGAGCAGGTGACGACCCCAGCATCCCGGGTTTGAAATGGCTCCCCTTTTCCGGTCGGCCCCAGAAAACAGTTGGCTTTCGCTTCTCTGGTCGATAGCTACACCCTAGCCCTCGCCAGTCGCTTCGACACCTTCGTTTGACACTTTCAACATTTTCAACATCAGGGATTTCTTTAGCAGTCGAGGCAGCCCTGCGTTTGCAGCCAATTACGCGTCCACAGCTGTTGACTCCACTTTGGCATCTCGGTTGCCCTTTGCCTAAGCGTTGGAGGTACAAGGATATGACCCCACTGATGAGCCAGACAGACACCAGTCTCCAGGCCGAACTTGATCGGCTTACGTATTCCGCCTATCTGTTGACGCTCGATCCGGGCAAGGCTTTCTCGGCCGTGGCGAGAGCCCTCGAGGGATCACCGGAGGAAACTACTCCTAACTCCTACCTCCTTGAACGAACCGTGGAACTCGCCCTGGAAGAAGTACTCTGCGAGTCCGGAGCACGCTGGGATGGGGAGTCATCGGCCTATGATGTTCTGCTCTACGGGCGTTCCGCCGCCATCAACTCAAAGGCATTTCAATCGCTGCAAGATCTGAACGACAGTCCGATACTTTTGCTTGATCCGACTTCCCGCATAGCCTTCGTTCTACATCACCTGCTGGGATTCAAGATTAGCGATGCCGCCGTGAAGGCACGGCTGAGCGAAAAACAATATCGCGCACAATTGCGGCGCGCTTACCTTCAGTTGGCCTCATTGCGGTTAGAGGACGGGACTCGTGCAAGTCATGGTGCGGAGCAGTCCGCGCAGACCTGGGAGCAGAACTATGAGCTGGTTGAGATGGTTTCTTGCTTACTTGTTTGATTGCGTTCATCCGCACACCACATGGCCGCACCGTGATCGCGCTGGATTCGCATACATCTGCTGCCTGGACTGCGGCAGAGAGCTGCCCTACTCACTGGAGCGCATGAGGATCGTAACCAGAGGAGAGCTTTTGGCAGATCGACATTTGGAAGCAGCTTCTGCGAATGGAATTGTCGTGCCGGGCACAATAACGTGATCATGCCTTCAAGGCCGTGGAGCAAGAGAGAGATTGTCGATATTTGAACGCCGCAAGATGAGCCGAGCGCAGCGGGTGGTTTAGATGGGCTGGCGTTGGCAATCGGATTGCATCTGATGATGGAAGAAGTTGTTCCAACCAAGCGCTGGAATGCGATTGACTCTGCCAAACACTGAGTAGAAGGAGACGAGGATGGACAGCAACTATATGTTTCTCTGCGGGGTCATGTGGTGCAAGTTCGGACAGAAAGACGCAGGCAACGAACTACTCAGGGCTGCCCATTCTGGGGATCCAGATATGAAAGCACTGGCCTGGGCGATGTTTGCCGAAGGAGTCAGTCGCTTGAAAGAGTTGGAAAAACGGATCCAACCTTCTTCCCGCGCGATCCTTGGGAGGGGCTATGTGGATGAGATCATGCGCTGCCTGTAAGGCGCTTTTGCACAAGCCCCGGTTGTGCGATTCCCTGCGTTGTCAATGCGGATGGACTTGGTGGGCCGATCGGAAGTTGAACGCGGATGGGAGTGTGGCCGACGGAAAGGAATGAGATCGAGGAGGTTGTCATGGCAAAAGTAATTGAGTTTTATGTACCGAAGAGCTTTCGGAAACCGTTGAACTGGGCACCTGCGCTGCGGTGCGGAACGATCATTGAGTTCTGCTCGCCAACCAAGAAGTCAGCCTAGCCCCAATGAGTCAGTTGTCCCGGCCAGGTTGATCTTGCGAGCGGGCGAGGCAAGCCGCGCGACCACCTCGATGCTTCCAGGCCAAGGAGATGAGTGCATGTCTCACCACCGTTGCGACCTTTCGGGACCGGCTCGACCAGGTACGTCGGGAAGGCAGCACGCAGCATGGCTTCGAGTCCCAGTTCGAGGGTGGGAACGATCTGGGAGGGGAGCAGTCGACAATGCTGCGAATCTAGCAAGGTGCAAGTCCTTGCGCCGTCAATTGCCTGTGTAACCGAGTAGCCAGGCAGCCTTGCGGCTGCCCGGCCCTCTCAGAACCGGACTTGAAAGTTTCCCTTCATCCGGCTCAAGCCCTTCCAACGCCGCCCAAAGGGAGACGCGGTTTCGATACGGC
>Ga0210403_10002905_pt1 | contig 15244 bp, 5 predicted proteins | sample IncBWC19MmetaG_FD_150863 | JGI IMG/M metagenome (GOLD analysis project Ga0210403, IMG submission 150863) | Forest soil microbial communities from Barre Woods Harvard Forest LTER site, Petersham, Massachusetts, United States - Inc-BW-C-19-M | ecosystem: Environmental > Terrestrial > Soil >... | reverse complement strand
CTGTAAAACAAAAGCAAATCCCATCACCAATAAACAACCTATAACATTAAGCCATAAAAAAGAAATAACATCGGCTATGTAAATAGCTATAACAAAAACCTCTGTAGTTACTGCGGCATAAAAAACGGCTTTACCACCAACTTTTTTCATGTAAAAGGCCACTAAAAAAATGCCCAGAATGGTACCATAAAATAAAGAACCTAATACATTAACGGCTTCAATTAAACTACCCAGTTTGCTGGCAAACATAGCAGTAGCAATACAAAAAAGCCCCCAGCCAAAGGTAAACCAGCGCGATGCTTTAAAGTAGTGTGTTTCGGTTTGTTCTTTTACCCACATGCGCTTATACAAATCAATTACAGTAGTAGATGCTAATGAATTTAAGGCTGCCGCAATACTGCCCCAGGCCGCTAAAAATATCATGGCAATTAATAAGCCTATCAACCCGCGCGGAAGGTTTTGTACAACAAAATATAGAAATATGTAATTGGTATCATTTGTATCGGCAGTTTTATCGGCCTTTTTCATTACCGCAACAGCATCTGCCCGTATAACCTTTGTTTGCTTATCTATTTCCTTTAAAGAAGCTTGAGTGTTTCGAATTTGTATGTCATTTTTTTGATGTATGGCATCTACCAATTGATGCGTTTGAATTTGTTTGATGTTGTTTAATGAATCGTTTTTGGCTTGTAGATTTATAAACGAGGTTTTATAATCAGTAGCTAAAACTTTCTCCACCTCTTTTTGGTTAAAGAAAACAGGCGATTGGTAAAACATATAGAATACAAAAACCAAACTACCTACCATCAAAATTAAAAATTGCATGGGTACTTTTACCAAGCCATTCATTAATAAACCAATTCTACTTTCTTTAGTGTTTTTTGCGGTTAAGTATCTTCCTACTTGCGATTGGTCAGTTCCAAAATAAGATAGTGCCAGAAAAAAACCTCCAATTAAACCACTCCATATATTGTATTTGTCTTTCCACCAATGCGAGTCGGTAACATCAATTTTTGTTTCAATAACATTTAGTTTCCCCATTTTACCGGCTACATGTAAAGCATCATAAAAACTAACGTTTGGTGGCAACATGTGTACAACCATATAACCTGCTAAAAACATGCCTATAAAAACAATAAGCAACTGCTGCATTTGTGTATAGGTAACAGCTTTAGTACCACCGCTAACGGTATAAATAATTAAAAAACCACCCATAACTAAATTGGTATAATAAATATTCCATCCCAATAAAGAAGACAAAATTATAGAAGGTGCATAAATGCTAATGCCTGTTGATAAAGCCCGCTGAATTAAAAACAAAACAGAAGCTAAGGCTCGTGTTTTTAAATCAAATCGTTGTTCTAAAAATTCGTATGCGGTATAAACTTTTAATTTATGATAGATGGGAATAAAGGTTACACACAGCACCACCATAGCTAAGGGTAAGCCAAAATAATATTGCACAAAACGCATTCCATCGGTATAGGCTTGCCCGGGTGCTGATAAAAATGTAATGGCACTTGCCTGCGTGCCCATAATAGAAAGTAAAATTAAAAACCAACTCATGGAGTTGCTGCTTTTAAAATAACCGTCTAACGTTTTTTCGCTTTTACTTTTATATATGCCATACGTGATTACGGCAAGTAATGTTATAATAAGTACAAACCAATCTAATATACTCATGCAAATTGTTTGGTAAAAAAGTAAAAGAAAATAATAAGCAAAACTAATGTGCCAATAACTAACACATAGACATTACGCCATTTTTTACTTGTAGAAAGTTTTTCTTCCTGCATTATTTATTAGTTGGTATGCTAAGTAAGTTTGCAAACAAACGATAAGCCCCCGGAACACCCGCAGGTAGTTCACGAAAAAACACTAAGCCTGTATACACAAAATTTCCTTTTCCGTATTTGCCTACAATTAAGCTTCCTTCACTGGCTTTTTCATCAGGGTCGTTAATAGAAAATATAGTTTCATAATTTTTATCTATATCGCTGGCAAAATAAATGCCTCGTTCTTGTACCCATCCTTCAAAATCTTTTTGTGTAATAATGTTAGGGAAGTTTAAAACAGAATGCTTAGGATTTACAAAACGCATCTCTGCATTATCATCTGTAACCCTATCTCTCGAAATAGTAAACGGATAAGGCCCTACTTTAGTTCCCACAGGCCCAATACGACTATTGGTGTTATACTGCACAACTAAATTTCCTCCGTTTTTTACGTAGTCCATTAACTTGGTGTAATAAATCTGTAAACGCTCGTTGGTGTTATAAGCACGTACACCGGTTACAATGCAATTGTATTTAGCTAAATTTTCTTTTGCTAATAACTCATCTGTCAGTATAGTAACTTCATAACCAATTTGTTTTAAACATACCGGTACATCATCTCCTGCACCCTGAATATATCCAATAACGTTTCCTGTCTTTTTTAAATCTACATGTACAAGGCCTGCTTCTGCATCACTTAAAATAAACTGATACGGTATATGGTCGTACTCAATGCGCTTAATGCTTTTTGTATAGGTAGTCCCACCAATGTTTAACATGGCTTGTAGCTTGCCATCTGTGCTATTTTTTTTAGGAGTAACGGTAGCTTCTACAATAGCTTCATCTCCGGTGGCAACTAGTTTAAAGTCTGGGTTTTTAATCTGTACGGCCCAGCCTTCGGGTGCTTTTAATTGCACGCTGCCACTTACATTAGCTGCGTTAGCTTTTACCGTAAACATAATATCTTTAGGACTATCTGAACTAAACACAAACACCTTATCAGAAATGTTAATGGTGGCAGGTGGTAAAATTTCAAATGGTCGGTACACTTCTCCTTTTACAGGGTCGGTATATTTATAAACCAATCCTCTTTCTATTTTTAAATTCAAATCATAAATATTTATGTCGAAGGTTACTTTAGCAAAGGCCTCATTTTCTGGCTTACCAATTAATTGTTTGTTTTTTACCTCGTACATGCCAATAGCATGTTTTTCGTTTAACCAATAAGGGTTTGAGAATGGGGTAGTGGGAGCTAATTTTTCTTTATGTTTAAAAGTAAGGAGTTCATTTTGTTTTAGGTTTTTTGCCGTAGTAGTATCAGTTTGATTAAAAAAAGAAATACTGTTCAATTTCACTTCACAATTATTTCTTGTAATAATTTGCGCGTTAATAGAAACCTCGTTACCCGGTACAGCCATATACTCTCCTGCATAAGCTTCTGCCCATAATCCCGAACAAGTAAGTAAAAGTGTTTCGGTTTCTTTTAATTTTAATTGTTTCCAGTATTTAATGTTTGCATCACTTTCATTTATTGCTTGAAGCTGTTTGTAAACAGCAATTAAATCTGTAACTATTTTTTCTGGCGATTGTGGGTTGTATTTTTTTATGCAATCACTAATTGTTTTTTTAAGAGGGGCGGTCGCAGTAAATCGTGCCCATGTTTGGTCTATGCCTTCAAATAAATCGGTGGTTGCTTTATCTCCTTTTAATTGTTTAAAAAACTCTACCGATTCACATCACACCTTTGCAGAACCAAATCCTTGACTTTTATGCATCGATCTGCTATCGGCTGCAATTTCTCCATAGCTTTTACCTAACAAAGGATTAAAAACACCTACATCAATTTTTAACTGATCGGGTGCCGTTGTATTTGTTCCGCCAAAATTAAAGGTGTTCCAAAAAATGCGTTTCGCTTGCCAAACTTGTGTGTAGGCTAATTGCTCAGGAAATTTAGTTGGGTCTGCCGCTGCATCAAAAGCTTCTAAGGCCAATATGGCTGATGCTGTATGGTGCCCGTGCCCGCCTTCTCCTGTTGTTGGGAAACGACAAATAATAACATCGGGTTTAAATTTACGAATGGCTAAAACCACATCAGCCAGTATGCTGTCTTTATTCCAAATAGAAAAAGTTTCTTTCGGGTTTTTAGAAAAACCAAAATCATTAGCGCGGGTAAAAAATTGTTCCGCACCATCTACTCTGCGTGCAGCCAATAACTCTTGTGTGCGGATTAAACCTAATGGTTCGCCCTGCTCTTTACCAATTAAATTTTGTCCACCGTCGCCGCGTGTAAGTGATAAGTAACCGGTTCTTAAATTTCTTTCCTTAGCTAAATAACCTAATAAACGTGTGTTCTCATCATCCGGATGTGCCGCTATATATAACACTGAACCAACTGTATTTAACTTCTTTAATGATTGCAGTATATCTGCCGAATTCATTTGAGGTGAATTTTGCGCCTGTACTAACTGACTAATAAAATAAATGCTTACTAAAAAAATCTTCCTCATAAATCTGAATAATTAAGGTAGGAAATTAGAAAATATTAAGGAAACTGAAATATTAATTAATCTAAAATAAAACAGCCCCAACTATTTAGTTGAGGCTGTTAAAATGAAAAGTAAAAATATACTATTTCAAGTGTTTAGAAATGTGTTTAGCCATTTCAAACATAGATACTTGACCTTTACCACTAAATACTGGTTTTAGTTTAGCATCAGCGTTAATCATACGTTTGTTTTTGCTGTCTTGTAATTTATGAGCTTTAATGTAAACCCATAATTTTTTTACTACTTCCGAACGAGGAATGGCTTTGTTTCCAACAACCTCAGCAAGAGCAGCACTTGGTGTATATGGTTTTAATAGAGCCGGATTTAATTTGCGTTTAGTTTTTTTAGCTGGAGCTTTTTTTGCAACTTTTTTAGTTGCTTTTTTTACAACTTTCTTAGCCGCTTTTTTCACTGCTTTTTTTACAACTTTTTTAGTTGCTTTCTTAACTGCTTTTTTTGCCATAGTGTTTTATGATTAAATTTAATTTATACTATATCCCAAATATATAAAAACTTTCTATGCAATGTAAAAACCGTATTTATTTGTATTAACAAATTATACCAGCAGGTAACTTGTACAACTTAGGTTAAAATTCAGCGTGCAATTAATGCGACTCTTTTTTAGTATTTGCTCATCGATTTAAAAAGAGGAGTGCCTTTTTTACCTGTTATAATAAGCGTCATTTCAAAACCGCCTTTACCATTGGTATAGCTATTAAGGTACGATGTGTTCACATCATAGCTCATTCTTAAAGCAATATTATCTTTTTTAATTCCGGCTTGTATAACAATGGCATCTTTCAATCTGTAATTAAGACCAAAAATTAAATCATACCGTACTTCGTTCTTGTCGCTAACTTTATAGTATGATAGCACACCCATGTTTAATTCTGAGGCTGTTGCTTGGTTCATATATAAAACAGTAGGTGTTACTTTTAGTTTGTCGTTAACTAAAAAGTCGCAACCGGCTTGTACATCCCAACGTATAGGTAATCGTTCTTCAGCACCTCCAAAATTTTCTTTTGGCTGGTTTACGTGAAACAATGATATGCCTATATATGGATGGAATTTTTTCTGTGTATCGCGATACTTATAAAACACACCCATATTAGCATCAAGATTTACCAGACTGGTTTTTTTATAAAACTCTCCGCTATTAATATTTGAATTAAGTGTGCCTGTTGAATTATCATACTGACTTTCAAATAGCAGTGAATTAGGGTTAAAGCTTTTATAAAAAATACCCAATTGCACCCCAGCACTTAATAAATGAGGCGATGTTTTAGGGTCGGTAATTAAGTAAGAACCCGAAAGCTGAACATTCATAGTGTTGTAATTTCCAGCCCCTGATTTATCATCAATAATATATCCACCTACACCAAATCTATTAACTGTTTGGTCATAAGCTATACCATATGTAGTATAAGGTTTTGGTGTAAGTGCACGCCACTGGGTACGATAAACAGAAGATATCCTGTAATCGCCTCCTTCACCCAAGTAATTTCCGGTTAACGAAGGATTCAGATAAACAGGAAAAGCATCATATTGTGATATATGAGGATCTTGCGCTCTTAATTGCATTGATAAAAAACAATAAAGAAAAACGAATATGTATAGTTTTGTTTTCATGTTTATTGTATTAAGTTAATTTCACCACTTAGTTTCAAACTTTGTCCGTCAACGCTGCCGTTAAATATGTACATATAAGTACCGGCTGGTTGTTTAACTCCATTAAAGGTTCCATCCCATTTAGCCGATTGGTTATCCGACATAAATATTTGCTGGCCCCATTCATTAAATATTCTTAAATCATATTGGTCAAACGGTCCGCCCATAATATAGAAAGCGTCATTTAATCCATCACCGTTAGGAGAGAACCCTGTTGGTACAGCATGACCGCTTGGGTTAACTGTAAACTCGTGTTTAACTGTATCGCTGCAACCCATGCTGTTTGTAACAATTAATGCTACTGTATATGTTCCGGCAAGGTTAAAACCATGTGTTGGATTTGGTAAGGTAGACGTGGTTGAATTATCTCCAAAGTTCCATAAGTATATGCTTGCCCCTGTAGACTGATTTGTAAAATCTATATCCTGATGAACATTGTAACTTCCTCCATCAGGGATATATTGTGCCACTACAGGGTTACCGGTAGTAACCACTTTGGTCGCTGTATCTTTACATCCATTATTAGTTTGCACTTGCAGTAACACGGTATAGCTTCCTGTTGTACTGTATGTGTATGAAGGATTTGCAACAGCAGATGTACCACCATCGCCAAAACTCCAATTGTACAATGAAATAGTATCAGGTAGAATTACTTTCGAAGTATCTTTAAAGTTAACTGTCAGTGTTAAGCAATTTGATTGAGCAGCAAAGCCAGCTGATGGAGAAGGGTGAAGTGTAAGTGTATGTGTTATAGAAGCCGAACAACCCGAATCTGAAATAGCAGTTAAGCTTACTGTAAAGGAAGGGGCTATGCTATCGTATAGGTGATGAGGGTTTTGTGTGCTTGCATTATGTCCGTCACCAAAATTCCATAACCAAGTAGCAATAGCACCCTGACTAATAGTTGATGTATTAGTAAACACAGCTGAATCGCTCATGCAATTTGCACTTAGAGTAAACGATGATATAGGTACAGGATTAATATCAACGGTTTTCGTAACACTATCTTTACAATTATTTCCTACAGATACTAATAATTGCACCGTATGAGTTCCACTTGTTGTGTACGTATGTGTTGGGTTTTGTATAGAAGAAGTGTCTCCTGTTCCAAAACTCCAATGCCATACATTTATGTTTCCTACATTAGTAGTTGAATGATCTGTAAAGTTTACTGATTGACCTAAACAAGCATTGTTTACAGTAAAGGCTGCATGTGGTTGTCCATTTCTGTAAACCACCATAGTATCTTTTGTAACTCCACAAGAACCTGCTTGATTGATGGCTAATATAAAACTAAGTGTGTCATGATCTGTTGTTGCAGGAGTATACGTTGCATTTAATGTGCTATCGTTTGATGTAAATGTTCCGGTACCAATAGTCGACCAGTGTGCAATTACACCTGTTGTAACAGAACCATTAAGTGCAATTACGTTGCTTGAACAAACTGTTTGGTTAACTCCGGCATTAACGGTTGCTGTTGGAGCAAACGTAATTTTCATTGTATCACTTGGGTTAACGCAATTATTAGTTGATGTTAAAATAAGTGTAACGCTTCCGGTAGTAATGTCGCCGGCACTTGGTTGGTAATTAGCATTAAGAGTAGTGTTGCTTGGCGTAAATGTTCCGGTACCAACAGTCGACCATATTCCGGTTGCCGAACTTCCACTAACACTACCATTTAATTGTACGCTACTAACACCTGAACAAACTGTTGTATCATGTCCGGCAGATGTTACGGTAATTGGGTTGAATGTAATTAAAACGGTATCGGCTACCGATGAACAACTTGTATTATGCGTAGAAGTAAGAATTAAAGATATATGCCCTGCCACTGAATCGGCAACACTTAAATTATAAGTAGTATGTAACGTAGTATCGTTCGGTGCAAACGTTCCGCTTCCTAATGTACTCCATATTCCTGTGCCCGCACTTCCTGTTACCGTTCCGCTAAGTGCTGTCGACATAGTTCCATTGCATATAGCAATATTAGCACCTGCATTAACCACAGGAGCTGATATGATAGTTACTTTTAATGAATCATGTTTGTTTACACAATTATGGGTTGAAGTAAGCATAAGCGTAACATGTCCTGCTGTAACATCAGCTACACTTGGTTGATAAGCTGCATTTAATGTACTATCATTAGGTGTAAATCCTCCTGTTCCGTTACTTGTCCATTGTCCGGTTGCTGAACCACCTGTTATTGTACCATGTAATTGTAAACTATTTGCATTTGAACAAATTGAAGTATCGTTGCCCACGTGCACAACAGGGGTAGAATTAAGTGTTATTAAAACGGTATCTCTTACAACCGAACAACTTCCGTTATGAGTAGATGTAAGAACCAGCGATACATGTCCTGTTGTTGAATCAACAACACTTAAATTATATGTTGCATGTAATGTAGTGTCGTTTGGTGTAAATGTTCCGGTACCTAAAGTTGTCCATTGCCCTGTTGTTGCCCCACCGCTTACACTTCCGTTTAATGGCGTGCTCATAGCACCGTTACAGATGGCTATGTTTGTACCGGCATTTACAACTGGAGGAGAAGTAAGCGTTATTTTCATGGAGTCAACCGATTGAGGGCACGACCCATTCTGAATTGAACTCAATGTAAGAGTTACATAACCTAAACTTACATCGCTTGCACTTGGCGAGTAAGTTGCATGTAATGTACTATCATTAGGAGTAAAGGTTCCTGTACCGGTGCTTGTTGTCCATTTACCAAGACCCGAACCACCGCTTACTGTTCCATGTAGTTGAACGGCAACTGTGTTTCCACAAACCGAAGTATCATTGCCTGCTTTTGTAAGAGGAGCTGAACTCATTGAAATAACTACTGTATTAGAAACCGCCGAGCAACCTCCATTATGTGTTGATGTAAGAATAAGTTTAACACTTCCGGCAGTAGTATCGGCAACGCTTAAATTATAAACTGCATTTAATGTACTATCATTAGGTGTAAATGTTCCGCTGCCTAATGTTGTCCACTGTCCTGTTGTTGTACCGCCGCTAACGGTTCCGTGTAACGGCACAGTCATTACACCACTACACACCGGAATATTTGTACCTGCATTTACAATAGTTGCCGGAGAGAATGTAATTTTTACGGAGTCAACCGCCGCAGGACATTGCCCATTTTTATTTGAAGTTAAAGTAAGAACAACTGAACCCGTACTTATATCATTTGAACCTGGAGTATAAGTTCCATGTAAAGTACTGTCGTTTGGTGTAAATGCTCCATTACCGTGTGTGGTCCAATGCCCAATTATGTTTCCTGAAATGGAACCATTAAGCGCTATTGCATTGGTGCTTCCGCAAACTGTTGTGTCATTTCCTGCAAACACATTAGGTGCAGAGTTAAGTTTTATTACAACAGTATCTGTTACACTATTACAACCTGCATTGTTAGTTGAAGTAAGAACAAGTTTAACTGTACCTGCTGTTGTATCGGCAGTGCTTAAATTGTAGGTAGCATTTAATGTATTTGCATTAGGTGTAAATGTACCGCCGCCTAATGTAGTCCATTGGCCTGTTGTGCTTCCTCCACTTACACTTCCGTTTAATGCAGTTGTAGTCGAACTATTACATATAAAAATATCAGCACCTGCATTTACCACCGGAGACGGAGTTAAATGAACTTTCATAGTATCAGTAACTGCCTGACATAATCCGTTTCCGGTTGATGTAAGTACAAGTGTAATAATGCCGGATGAAATTTCTGCTGCACTCGGGTTGTAATTTGCGTTTAAGGTTGTATTATTTGGTGTAAATGTTCCGGTTCCTAACGAACTCCATTGCCCGCCTGTTGCAACGGCAACTGTACCATTAAGCGTTATGCTAATATTGTTAGCACACATGGTTTGGTCTGTGCCTGCATTTACAATAGGACCCGGATGTACTTTAATCAACATCGTATCCGAAGAAGCTAAACAACCTCCGTTGTTTGTTGAAGTAAGAATAAGTATAACATGTGTAGGAGCTGTATCTGCATTAACCGTATTATAAGATGCGTTAAGCGTAGTGTTGCTTGGTGTAAATGTTCCACTTCCATTTGTTGTAGTCCAAATACCATTACCTGTTCCCCCTGAAATTGTACCACTTAATACAACTGCATTGTTTGCACAAACAATTGCATCACTTCCGGCATTTGCATGCGGAGCGTGTGTGTAAACAATTTTCATGGTATCGGTAGCAGCTAAACAATTTCCATTTCCGGTTGATGTAAGTATCATGGTTACATTTCCGGCAGTTGTATCCGCGCCACTTGGTGTATATGTTGCATTAAGTGTATTATTATTAGGGTTAAATGTTCCGGTTCCGTTAGTGCTCCAAATTCCGGTTGAAGTTGCTCCGCTAACATTTCCGTTTAATGTTACGGTAGCATTATTCGCACAAACTGCCACATCCGTTCCTGCATTTACGCCTGGTGCATTAGTAATTACTACAGAAATAGTTTGTGTTACCGTTGCACAACCACCGCTTGAAGAAATAGTTAACGTTATGTTTCCTGCTGCGGTATCGGCATTGCTTGGTATATAAGTTCCGTTTAATGCATTGTTGTTAGGTGTAAATGTGCCTGTTCCGCTTGATGTCCATGCACCGGTTCCGGTTGATGATGAACCGCTTAAAATAACATTGGCATTGTTTCCACAAACTGTTTGATTGCTTCCTGCGTTTACCGTTGGAATGTTTGTGTAAACAATTTTCATGGTATCTGTTACCGCATTACATCCTCCGTTATTTGCTGATGTTAAAATTAAGGTAACGTGTTTAATAGTTGTATCAGTTGTGCTTGGAACATAAGTTGCGTTGAGTGTTGTATTATTTGGTGTAAATGTTCCGGTACCTAATGTGCTCCATGCAGCAGAACCTGTTGAAGAAGATCCACTTAATAAATGGCTCGGACTGCTTAAGCAAACATTGGCATCAGCTCCTGCAGAAACGCTTGGTGCATTTGTAATGGTAACCAACATGGTATCTGTTGTAGCATTACAGTTTCCGTTTCCTGTTGTGGTAAGAATTACTTTTACACTTCCGGCAGTTGTATCTGCATTACTTGGAATATAAGTTGTATTTAAGTTTGTGTTATCAGGTGTAAATGTTCCGGTACCGGTGCTCGACCAAATTCCACCCGAAGCAATAGTAACAGAACCGGTTAATGCAACATTGGCGTTATTTCCGCAAACTGTTTGATCTGTTCCTGCATTTGCTGTTGGGCTTGGTGTAATGGTTAACGTTAACGCACTTGTAACAGCTAAACAGCCTCCATTATTTGTAGATGCAAGAGTTAATGTAACGGTTCCTGCTGTTGCATCTGCTACACTTGGGTTATAGGTTGCATTCAATGTATTATTATTTGGAGTAAATGCTCCTGTGCCACTTGTTGTCCAAGCGCCTGCACCTGTTGATGAAGTTCCGCTTAATGTAACCGCCGAGTTGTTAGCACAAACGCTTGAACCTACACCTGCATTTACAGTTGGTGGTGCAGTGTATTTAATAGTAAGTGTATCTGCTACTGCTAAACAACTTGCATTATTGGTTGATGTAAGTGTAAGTGTTGTTACACCCCCTGAAATATCGCTTGCGCTTGAAATATAGGTCGCATTAAGTGTTATGTTATTTGGTGTAAACGTTCCTGTTCCGCTTGTGCTCCATTGTGCTGCTCCTGTGCTTGATGTTCCGCTAAGTGTGGCATTTGGATTGTTTGAACAAACAAAAATATCTGCACCTCCGTTAACAATCGGCGCAGGGTTAATAGTAACCACCATGGTGTTTGTTACGGCTAAACAATTTCCATTTCCGGTTGATGTAATAGTTAATGTTGTTGTTCCTGCGCTTATATCGGCAGCGCTTGGAGAGTAACTTGTACTTGCAGTAACATTATCAGGTGTAAATGTTCCGGTACCTGAACTTGACCAAGTAATTCCACTCGCTATAGCAAATGTTCCGTTTAAAGTAACTTGAGAATTGTTAGCACAAACTGTTTGGTTTCCTCCTGCACTTACCGTTGGTGATGGAGTTATCGTAATCACCATTTGGTCGGTAGCTGCTGTACAAGCACCATTGTTTAAAGATGAAAGTGTAAGGGTAGTTGTTCCTGCTGAAATTTCTGTTGCACTTGGAGTGTATGATGCAGTAAGTGTTGTATTGTTAGGTGTAAATGTTCCTGTGCCACTTGTACTCCATTGGCCTGTTGTTGTGCTTGATGTTCCGTTTAACGCAACTTGCGAATTGTTAGCACAAACTGTTTGGCTACCACCTGCGCTTACAATTGCCGGAGAATTAATTACCACATTAACCGTAGCTGTGGGGCTTACGCAACCAACGGTTGAAGTAGCTGTTACTGAATAAACTCCGCTTGCTGCACTTGTAATAGTAGTTATACTCGGATTTCTTACCGACGAAGTAAATGTATTAGGGCCAATCCAATTATAAGTTGTACCTGTATTAGTTGCTGTTAAGTTTAGTGTTGAACCAATACATAAAGGGGAGTTACTTCCTGCAATTGGTGCGGCAGGTGTTGGACTGACTGCAACGGTAACTGTTGCAGGTGCACTTGTGCAACCGTTGTTAGCTATAACAGTATAGGTTCCGTTTACTGCTGCAGTAATTGCTGTTATGATTGGATTTTGCACGTTCGATGTAAATGTATTTGGGCCAGTCCAGCTATAGGTTGCACCTCCCGTACTGCTTGCTAATAAAAATAAGGTGTCGCCTGCACAAACCGGATTGTTTACAGTAGCTGTTGGAGTAACAGGAGTTGAGTTGACTGATATATTTGCAGTTCCTGTTGTACTTGTACAACCACTCACGGTAACTGCCAATGAGTAAGTTCCTCCATTAGTAAGTGCAACATTTGATATAGATGTGTTTTGTGTTGTTGCGGTATATGAGTTTGGTCCATTCCAGTTATAACTTGCTCCGCCAACTGCTGAAGTACTTAGGTTTAATGTTTGACCGACACAAAGCGGACTGTTGCTTGTAATAGTTGGTGTAGCAGGAATTGGGTTTACAACAACATTTGTAGTGCCCGCAGCACTTGTACATCCAAGTGAAGTTGCTGTTACAGAATAAACTCCTGCACCTGCACTTGTAATAGTAGTTATAGATGGATTTTGGGTAGTCGAAGTGAATGTGTTTGGCCCTGTCCAGCTATAAGTTGTACCTGTACTACTTGCTGTAAAAGTTAAGGTAGAGCCTTCACAAAGTGGGCCATTGTTGCTTGCTGTTGGAGCAATCGGTGTTGGGTTAACAAGTACACTTACAGTTCCTGTGCCACTTAAACCGCAACCTGGTACAGTTGCATTTACAGTGTAAGTTCCTCCGGCGGCAAGTGTTACGTTTGAAATAGATGGATTTTCTGAAACAGAGCTAAAACCATTAGGCCCTGTCCAACTGTAACTTGCTGCAGTAACCGAAGGAGTTGATAAAGATAATGTTTGCCCGGTACAAGCTGGACTGTTTGAGCTTGCTGTTAATGTAGATGGAGGCGGAGGGTTAATAACTACGGTTACTGTTTTGTTAGGTCCCGTACATCCATTCACTGTTGCATTTACAGAATAAGTTCCTGCATCGGTAACATCAGCATTTGTGATAGAAGGGTTTTGTACGTTCGAAGTATATGAGTTTGGACCACTCCATGAATAAGTTGCTCCTGCAACAGTTGTTACAGAAAAACTTATGGTGTTACTTACACAAACCGGACTATTACTTGAAGCAGTTGGTGCCGCAGGTATAGGGTTAACGGTTACTGTAGCCACAGTTGTACTACCATTACATGTACCTGCTAAAGGAGTTATTGTATAAGTAACTGTACCTGGGCTTGCACCTGTTGCTGTTAAAGTTTGTGTTATAGTTGAACCTGAACTACCTGATGCACCGCTTGCACCTGTTTGAGTATCTGTCCAGCTAAAAGTAGTTCCTGTAACATTGCTTGTTAAAGCAATTGATGTTGCGTTGCCCGAACAAAGTGCTTGTGTAGATGGTGTTGCAGTTGCCGATGGAACCGGATTAACAGTTACTGTTACTACAATAGGTGTTCCGGTACAACTTGCGGTTGATGGTGTTATAGTATACGTAACAGTTCCTGATGTAGTACCAACTGTTGTTAAAGTTTGTGCGATGGTAGAACCTGAAGCGTTTGTTGCACCTGTAACTCCTGATTGAGAAACAGTCCATGAATAAGTGGTTGCAGCAACGTTACTTGTTAAAACAATGGATGTTGCATTGCCCGAACAAATACTTTGCAACGAAGGAGTTGCAGTTGCCGAAGGAACAGGGTTAACAGTAATAGTTGCTGTTGCCGAAGTTCCGGTACAAGTACCAATAGTAGGGGTTATAGTATAAGTAACAGTTCCTGAACTTACACCTGTAGTAGTTAATGTTTGTGTGATATTAGAGCCTGATCCGGCACTTGCACCACTAACTCCTGATTGGGCTTCTGTCCAGTTAAAAATAGTTCCTGCAACATTACTTGTTAATGTTATTGATGATGCATTTCCTGAACAAAATGTTTGTGATGTTGGAGTAACGGTTACAATCGGTGTAGGACTAACAGTTACACTAACTGTTTGTGATGTTCCTGCGCAACTTCCTCCTGTTGATGTTGGCGTAACAGTATAAATAACAGTTTCTGTGTTTCCTGTAGTACTTACAATTGTGTTGTTTAATGTGCTGGTTGTTTGCGTAGTTATACTTTCACCTGTTGTGTTAGGATTATCTGTAGCAATCCATGTGTAAGTAGAAACTACATTACTCGTAAACGGAATGTTTACGGTTCCGTTACTACAAATAGTTGCTGTGCCTGCACTTGTTACCGAAGGAATAGGATTAACAGTAACTGTAGCAGTTGTAGCTGTACCAGAGCAGCTCGATGCGGTTGGTGTAATTGTGTATATCGCAGTTCCTGCACTTACTCCTGTAGTTGAAATTGTTTGCGCAATACTTGAACCTGAAGCACCGCTTGCACCACTCACTCCTGATTGTGAAACAGTCCATGAATAAGTAGTTCCTGCAACACTGCTTGTTAAAGCAATAGATGTAGTGTTGCCCGAACAAAATGTTTGCGAAGTTGGTGTAGCAGTTATAGTAGGGATTGGATTAACTGTAATTGGTACAACTAAAGTTGCACCTGCGCAACCTACTGAAGTTGGTGTTATAGTATAAGTGGCTGTGCCTGCACTGGTACTTATAGCAGTTAAAGTTTGTGTAATATTTGAGCCTGAATTAGAAGATGCACCGCTCACTCCTGAT
>Ga0210403_10002904_pt1 | contig 15244 bp, 14 predicted proteins | sample IncBWC19MmetaG_FD_150863 | JGI IMG/M metagenome (GOLD analysis project Ga0210403, IMG submission 150863) | Forest soil microbial communities from Barre Woods Harvard Forest LTER site, Petersham, Massachusetts, United States - Inc-BW-C-19-M | ecosystem: Environmental > Terrestrial > Soil >... | reverse complement strand
CGGATCATCGGGTTTTCGCTTGAAATTATTTTCAAACTTATTGGAGCAATCCTGATGTTCCCCTTTCGATTGCTGGGAATGCGTTAGCAGTTCATTTATTTCTTACCAATCCATCCAAGATGAGTACGCTTAAAATCGTCCGGATATTTCAATCCGTACCCCAGCAATCGGTCCATGGCACTGTGTCCTAAAAGAATTATTCCCGTCAATGTTAATCCGGAAAATGAAAAATAGATTCCTGCTATTAAAAGAGCCAGGGCCACTCCCTGATGATGCGCCAAATTATAAAGTGCGGCGCCAACGCTGGTGTTCACAGCATAACCCATCATGCTCAAATCAGGTGCGAGTAGCCACACAAAAAATATCCACCACGCGTGGCCCAAATACAAACTCAGCCAATAGGCTGCAACAAATTTAGCAGCATCTTCAAGTTTTAAAAGTACATTCATTCCAAGTGTATTTAAATTAAAAACTCTCGCTGGATCCGCCGCCACCAAACGAGCCGCCGCCACCTGTTGTTGTTTGGGTTGCTTCAGCTTGATTTCCACCCATCGTCTGCGAGATAACAAAAGCCTCCACATTGAGTGTTGCCCATTTCGATGAAAGAATATTTTCACCGGTAAATCCATTGCGCATGATTTTGAGATAACGCATCAGTCCAATGGCGGAACCAATTAATAGGGTTCCAGCAATCATCAGTGTAATTTCAGTGTGACCCAGGCTGTAATAATATTTAAACGTGAAAACAGAAAAAGCCAGCACGATCAAACTTACCCGCAACAAAACCATGTCTTTGTTCTTGATTCCAAAATACAGATACCCTATTGGCGCGCCAACCGTCAACAGATAAAAGAGAAAAGCAAAAGGAATATTTTCTCCTTCACTCAAATCAAGGCCCATAAGGTTCACACTTAGTTCGCGCACTACTAAATAATTCCCACTACTGTATACTAATATCAGGCAAATGACTTCGAGGACTAGCAAATTGTTAAACCATATTTTCAATTCTTTTTTCGATTTAAGTTTTTTCACTAAAATGAAAAGTACGGCAAATGAAACGATGAAAATGAAAGGGATTATCTGTTTGAAGATTCCGCCAGCCTCAAAGCAATTGTAAAATAAAATTCCTGCCAGTGAACCTATAGCAGCTATCGTAGTTAGTAAATCGAGGTAGCGAAAAGCAGCGAACGAAAAAACCACCAAACAAGAGAACAATAGTAATTGAGGGCTATTGAAATCAGCCAAGCCCGTTACGCCACCAATGGTAAATGCACAGGCATGATACATCACCGCTTCCGTCACGCCCGACTTGAAATGATTGTTACCGATGAACATTTTCTCCAATGCTATAAATGAGCCAATACCGTATGCGATGCAACCAAAGTAAATGACCGTTTTACCAGTTTGTGCGAACATCAGTCCCAGTATACCTGACATCCCTGAAAGGGCAAACAAGGTAGCCACAAAAAGCAAAATACGAATGATCATATTGGGATGATAAAACGGAGTTTTATATTCTTCACTTATTTTTGTGAATTGTTCATCTGAAATGAAATTATGCTTGGCCCAACGCTTTGCCTCCTTGATGACGGCCAGATGATAAACCAACGGTGAGTTATACGCGCTGTTCATGATTGTTTAAAAAATGCTTTGTAACGAATGATGAAGTAAACAAAACCAGCGCAGGAAAGAAGTGAGTAATAAAACCACAATTCCGGTAACACTTCAAGAACTGTTTTTGCCAGCAAGTAAGTGGTGGCTATATAGCCGGCCAAAAAAGCATACAGCAAAAATAAAAACGAACGCCTCCAACGCGCCATGTAAAAGGCAAAGGCACACCCTGCATAAACCAACAGCACATAGCCAAACCAATATTGGTTAAACATGCCAACCACTGCACCTACAAAGAAGATCAACATGCAAAAGTTGAGGTAGGTAAAAGTGAAATGCTTTTTAATTTTCCTCTTGTCCAGAAAAAAAGCAATCCCTCCAACCACAATCGAAAAGATAATGGCCGTGTTGTACAAGTTTGATCCTGAAAAAAATTCACCGCTATACCATTTTTGGGGAGATACACTTATGCTCCAAAATGAAGCAAGTGCAGTAATGGCAAGAGAAAGGACACCCGCATGGTCAAACCGATAAGCCGCATAGAAAAAAACAAAGGCCGTGATCAATGTACTCCAACCTAGATTTTCATCAAGGGCACCATATTGAAATTGCAAATACCCCTGTATGGAAATAAAAAGTAAACATCCCAAAAGCAATATATAGTCATAATAAGGTTTTGGAGATTGAATGGCCTGGTGAGAATAACCTGCTTCATGCTTAACCACATACCAAAAGCAAGCCAGCATTAATAGCGTGAGTGCAACAATGCTGATGACATGACCTATACTTCCAATATTTTGGTAGATGAGTGTGCCGGCTCCGGTAGTGAACAACATCACCCCGAGATAGAGCGAAGTGCGTAGTTCATAAAAGACTGAAACTATTTTCCCTGAAATAATGGGTTCAATCTTTTGAAACTGCTCTTGCGAAATCAGCCCTTTCTCTAAAAGTTCGCGCGGAGTGTGACGGGTCATTGATGATTCGACGTTACTTTTGTTTCATAAACATATAGCCCGTGGTTACATTCAGCATTGCCTTCAGTCCGGTAAGAAAGCCGCGTTCATCAATCATGAAATCCGGGGTGTGATGCGAAGGGGCTTTAGTGGGATCTATATCAGAAGGCATGGCGCCCACAAAGAAAAACAAACCAGGTACTTTCTGCTGATAGAAGGCAAAATCTTCTGCACCCGTTACCGCATGGATTTCTTTAACATGATTTTCACCGGCTGCCAGTTTTAGACTAGGTAACATTTTTTCGGTAAGCGACTGATCATTATAGGTAATTGGTGTTTTTCTTTCAATGGAAACTTCAGCGGTTGCCCCCGCACTTTCAGCAATTTTTGTAGCAGTTAATTTAATCTTTTCATGAATTTTATCCTGCATACCGGGATCGAGCGTACGGATGGTGCCTGCAAAATTTGCTTCCTCGGGGATAATGTTCTCACGTATACCTGCTTGAATCCGCCCGACGGTAATGACAGCAGCTTCCTTAGTCAACTCCGTTTGCCTGCTGATAATCGTTTGCAGCCCGCTAATGATTTGGGCGCTCACCACAATGGGGTCAATGCTCATCCACGGGGCTGCACCATGCGACTGCTTGCCTTTCACTTTGATGGAAAACCAATCCGATGCCGCCATCATCCCCGCAGGTTTGTAAGCAATATTCCCGACAGGTGTCATAGATTGAATATGCAAACCAAATATGACATCAACCTTAGGTAAGTCTAGTACACCCTCTTTCACCATCAAATCTGCTCCGCCTTCTTCCCCAACCGGAGCTCCTTCTTCAGCGGGCTGAAAAATAAATTTAATCACCCCTTTCAAGTCATTTTTATCTTTTGAAAGTATTTCCGCCACGGCCATTAAGATCGCCACATGTGAATCGTGACCACACGCATGCATCACCCCCGTTTCTTGTCCATTGAAAATTGTTTTTTCCTTGGAGGCAAAGGGCAAACTGTTTCTTTCGGTTACTGGCAGCGCATCCATGTCTGCCCGAAGGGCAATGATTGGTCCTGGCTTCCCGGTTTCGAGCAAAGCTACCACGCCTGTTTTGGCAACGCCCGTTTGAACTTTTAAACCAAGGGCTTTGAGATGGTCTGCGACATAGGCAGCCGTCTTCATTTCCTGGTTGGAGAGCTCCGGGTATTGGTGAAAGTGCCTGCGCCATTCAATGACCTTCTGCTCCATTTCCGCGGCTTGCTTGTCAAGCTTAGCTTGCAGTTTTTTGTTTACCTGTGCGGCAGCGAAGAATGCGATGACCAGGAGAGAAATTGTAAAGAATATTTTCATAAATAGATTTAGGTTACAGATTTCTGATTCTGGATTCCTGCCACCAGCAACAGTCGACCAGACTCCGGCTAACCGGAATCCGGAATCAATCTTAGGAATGTTTTTGCTCCGGGCAAACTATTTAGAATAAATCTCTTTGCCTTTTTCGTCCCATTCTTTGCGAATGTAGGGCTTGAACTCCTTTTCGAAGGGCTCTTTAGGATAAGCAATCACGCGTTTGCGTTTGCCATTGGGATAATTTTCTATCCAATCACCGATTTTTTCATTCCACTGGTACTCTCCGTACACGGCAACAGCTCCATTCTCGTGCAACATATAATAGTACCCGTCCTTCTCATTATATTCAACCGGAGTGACTTCTTTTAAGTGTTTGCGTTCATTGGGATCATAGTACGTCACATAGGAATCCTTTGGCCAGCCTTTATAGAATTTTGACTTGTCTTCCACTAAGTCCTGGCGGTTGAAACGCATCCAACGGCCGTGTTTAGCTCCCTTATAGTAGATACCTTCTTCCACTACAACCTGACCAATCATTTTTTTATAAGGACCATGAAGCAAGACGCCTTTCTTTGGATCGAATGTCGAAGACTTCCGCACTTCCCTGCGGGTATAGTCATACCAATAAATATCGCGGGCAAATCCTGTGAATTTTTCGTTCTTCTTTTTTAAAACATAAAAAAGTTCCAGAACCATCTTGTCGCCAAAACCTTTTCGCGTAAATCCCTTTTTTGTTTTGATCCCGTAAAAGGTTTTTCGCTTCGGCTTTTTCTTTTTGGTAGCAATCGGTTCATCGATTTTTTCATCGAGAGTGAGTAACTTGAAAGGCTTGTCGGTATCAAAGGTGAACTGCCCTTCCTGCGTGCGTGGCTCATTGCCTTGCTGGGCAAAGCCCATTGACGGCAGCAAAAGTAGAAGCACCAGTTTTTTCATAACGCTCTAAAAACGAAAATAGTCAAAAAGTATTTTGGCTATAAATCAAACTTATTTTATGCTATCTTACCAAAAAGGGTATTGATATTTTTATTTTTTCCCAACTGATAGTCAATACACCTTTATTGCCAGCTTCTTCGGTTATTGAATACAGCAAACGTTCGTGATTTGCAGCCATAACTTGAGGAGCTGCTTCAACCCTAACCACATCGTCTTTAGCATCATAATCATCGGCCAAATGCTGATCCCATTTCTTATTGACAATGAAAGTCCATTTTTCCTTTCCGGGAATGGTGAAGATGGCATACTTTCCGGCGGGAATAACTTTATTATTGATCTCAATGTTATTGGTGAATTCCCAAGTCGTTGCCTTATGTGCTCCCGTTACCCAAACTTCACCGTAAGGGACAAGCCCGCCCCAAATTATACGACCCCTAACCGCAGGGGCACTATAAAAAATCATAATGTGCGCATCGCCAATCTCAATATGAACTGATTGCGGGATACTTTTCTTCGTAGTGTCTGCAGGCGTTCCAGCTTTTTGATGATCATGTTGCGCCTGAGCATTTGCAAAGAAGAAGGTGGCCAAAGAAATAAATAGAATTTTCATATTGCTGGTTAATGAATCATTTCTTTTACCGAACCACATTTGAGCATTTTATCCCCAAAATAGGGATTCTTGATTTCCTTTTCATTCGATAGCCAATACGCTCCCCGGTTGTTATTTGCCATTGGGCAATATTCTAAATATAGCATACCCTTTAAAAGTTGTCCACCCTTAACGATTGTGGCTATCTCTGTACTTAGTGACGAAAACGTTTTTCTTATGTCTTCAATAGTTGAAGCTGATACAATTTTTGCTGCTTCGTTCATAGCATCCCGATAGCGATCGGAATTGTTCTCCTTTATCGATCCCAACGAAGTTTTCAGCTTCATTGCCGCATCCTTTGCCGCATCAGCCTTTGAAGCCACTAACGCATCCTTCAATTGAAGATAGTTGTTGTAAGCCAATGCTATCTTGGCATCTTTGAATATAATTTCTGACTTTAGCGCACTGCCTGACTGAGCCATAAGTCCTGCAGTGATGTAGCACAATGCAATAGTGAACATTGCTTTTTTCATACTTGATTTATTTATTTTCATAATTTTTTTATTTAACCGTTACATGTGTTGATGTTGATTGGATCCTTTTTTCAATACTAATTCACCATAGAGCAAGTAAGCTCCAGTGACGACTACATTTTCTTTTTCTTCTACACCATCCATTATTTCAATTTCATCAGAAGTTTCCTCACCAACTGTTACCATTCGCATTTTGAAGGAGCCATCACCTGCTTGCACCCAAACCCTATTCCCCGAATTATCACGAACCACCGCATCAATGGGTACCACAATCGCATTTCTTCCTGAGCGGGAAAGAATTACATAGGCTTGCATACCTGGAATAAACCTTCTCTCAGGGTTATCAATTTGAGCTCGCAAAGTTACGATCTGATTTCCTTGCTGAAGCTCAGGGCTAAAAAAAATAATTTTTCCTGGCACTAAACTATTTTCGAAACCATTTACCTGAATTTTGACTTCATCTCCAATTCTTGCGATGGACACTTCATTCGAATAAAGTTGAGCCTCTACCCAAACGTCATTGTTTTTTTCTATGCGATACAAAGCGCTGCCTTCTGAAACATATTGACCTTCCCTTGCGTCGATCTTTGCAATTATTCCTGAGGCCGGAGCAAGAAAGGTAATCCTCGAATTGGTTTTCTTTTCTCTGGAAAGAATATCGATTTGACTTTTGCTCATTCCAAAAAGAAGAAGCTTCCTTTCCGATGACCTGAGAAACGATTCATATCTTTTTTCATTCAACTCTTCAACTTGCCGCTGAGCCATCAGGAACTCCTGTTGAAGAGTCAACAGTTGTTCGCTGTAAATTTCATACAACGGCTCCCCCTTTACCACTTGTTGTCCAATCTCTTTAAAGAACAGTTTTTCGATTCTACCCACCACCCGGCAGCTTATAGTTTCCGTTTGCTCTTCATCCACGGCTATTTTTCCGTTAAGGATTGTCTTGATTTCCATTTCTTTTTTAACCACCGGTGCTGTAGAAATATTTGCCAATTTTATTTGACTTCCATTTAATCGGATGGAACCGTCATCACCAGTCGTCCCGACTTTTACCAGATCCATAAAACAAATCGGACAAGTGCCAGGTTTATCCTGAATGATCTGCGGATGCATCGGGCAAGTGTACTTGCTTTGACTTGCATGATCTTTGTTGTGCGAACATGCGATTGCTAATAAAATCAGAACTGACAGTCGGCAAACGGCAATTGACAAAGTGTACGAACAAGGAATTCTTGCTCCAATTATTGTCAATTGTTTATTGTCAACCGTTACTTTCCCGCTACGGGCTGTCAATTGCCTACTGTTTATTGTCAGTTTATTTTTCATGTCAATCCTTGATTTTGATGAAACTTTCACTATCAATCATGAACTGTGCGTTATAAGCCAGACTGTCATTCACATTAATCCCCTTTAGCACTTCAATCCATTTATCGGACTGACTTCCTGTTAAAATTTCCCTGGGACGAAACGTTCCTTTGTTCTTAACAAACACAATTTTTTTTGCTCCTAATTCCAGTTGCGCTGCTAAAGGAATCCACAATAACTCCTTGGGTGGTTTGCCGAATGAAGCTGAAACCAACTGGCCAATCCGAAATTTGCCATTGCTGTTTGACAAATACGCTCTCACTTTAGTGAAGCTTTGTCCTTCTCCATAAAAAGGCAGAACGATATTTATTTTTGCATCCAGTTCCTCCGCTGTTTCTTCAATTTTAATTTGAATCCGGTCATTAACTTTAACTGATCCGGCATCCCTGGTAAACAAATCAAACTCTGCCCAAACATTTTTAGGATTCGCGACATTAAAGATTGCCTGACCTGCAGCCACATACATGCCTTCACGAAGCCCAAGTTCCTTTGGATTGTTTGGGTTTTCACTTGAATTAATAACATAGCCTTCTGCAGGACTATACACACTGAACGAGTTTGATTCCTTGCCAGTCGAAATCAATTGATTAATCTGACCATCCGATACGCCTAACAATTTCAGTTTCTCCTTGGCACCATCAATGAGTGATGAGTTTTCTTTGTCGGATTTCAAAAGATAAAGCAAGTCGCGTTGTGCAGTAAGTAAATCAGGGCTATAGATTTCCAAGATCTTCTGGCCTTTCTGGATTGGTTGAAAATTAAACCTAACAAAAAGCTTTTCAACCCTCCCGTTGAATCGGCTTGAAATTGTCACCAACGCACGTGTGTCATAGGTAATGATACCATTCGCTTTTGTTTTAATCTCTATAGATTTCAAAGTGGGGGTTACAGTTTTAATCGATGAGATCACTGTTGCATTAACAGGCTTAAGGAGGTAATTAAGCTCATCTGTGATCCTCACTTCATCTCCTGCTTTTCCTTTCGATATCAAGTCCATTCCGCAAACCGGACAAGTACCTGGTTTATCTTGTACAACCGTTGGGTGCATGGGGCAGGTGTATTTGTCTATATGTGCATGTTTGGTGCTTTGCGAACACGCCACCAGTAGGCAATAGGCAGTAAGCAGCAGGCAACACGAGACAAAATACAACGGGTTTCTTCCGACTTTGCGTATTGCATACTGCCTACTGCCTACTGACTCATTCCTTCTCCAATATCTTTTCATAACTCACGATAGTTTCATAATACTTTTGAATCGTATCCAGGTATTGCAACTGGGTCGCATTCAGTGTCTCCCAAGCGTCAATCACAACAGGCAGTTCTTCTTTGTTTTCTTCATAAGAAATCATCAGGGTTTCATAATTTTTTTTCAACGCTGGTACGATTCGCGTTTCATAATTTTCAATTTGTTTGCCCAGTGTTAAGATTTCATTTGCTTCACTTGATGCCATGCTATGAAGTTCGTTGATGAGCGCTTGTCTTTCGTTTTTCATTGCTTCAATTTCTTTGCCTAATCCGTGTGAATTTGCCTTGTACATTTTTGAAGACCACGGTGCAATCGGAATGGAAATCATTCCCAGCAACATAAATTGATTGGGCATTCCAGCTCCTCGGGCAAACATGTGATTAAAACTTACACTGAAGTCAGGTTTGGATTGAGCGTTTTCCAATGCCTGATTTAGTTTCAACGACTGAATACTTTTGTCTATTCGCTGCACGTCACTCCGGTTCTCTGCTAAAGAAATTGTGTCAAAGGCTTCGCCAACAAATTTTCCGAATTGACGCGCGGTATCAATGGAGAAGCGAAAGTTATCAGGCAAGTTCATCAGTTGATTGAGTACAATATTTTTCTGAACTATCTGATTTTCGTTCATCAATATCATATTCTGAACCTCGCTCACGCGGGCTTCAGCTTTGTAGATATTTCCCAGCTTACTTTGGTTGTATGGATAGCGCAACCTGGAAACTTTCAATACCAGGTTGATGATCTCTTCGTTTTCTTTCAGTACTTTTTTCTTTTTCTCCAGAACAATCCATTGGTAATACGCGGTCTTTGCCTGTGCTCTTAATTCATTGAAAATATATTTCTCACTTGATTGCTCAATGGCTGCCCTGGATTCGAGAAATCCCTGGTTGGCACGAAGTTTACCAGAATTAGTGAACTTCTGTTGCACTGAAAGCATGATCTGGCCTTGGTCGCGAGGATCCTCCGTTTTTCTGTATGGCAACATCCATAGCCCGCCCCCAACTTCAGGTGCCATCCGGCTTTTCCCTCCCTGCGCATAAGCTGTCATTGCTTCCGCTCGCTGATGATAGGTTTTCAACATCGGGTTTCTTTCTTTGACAACGGTTAGAATGCTGTCAAGTGAAACTCGCTGAGCCATTGAACTCGTGCCGGCCATAAGAATGATGAAAAGTGTTCTAAGCATCCAGCCCCCAGCCTCTAGCTCCCGGAATCTACTGTATGTTTTCATGAATTTCAATTTTTCCGAATTTTCTTAATTCATATTCCTTCGTCATCAAAAAGATGAGTGGTGTTACTAACAAGATATGGGTGGATGAAGTCAAAACGCCTCCAATCATGGGCAACACAATGGGCTGCATCACATCGCTCCCTACTCCCGTTGACCACAATACGGGGATCAAACCAAATAAAGCAACACATACCGTCATGAGTTTTGGACGAAGTCGCTTTGCCGCGCCTGCAATCACATGTTCTCTCAAGTCTTCGTTTGTAATTGTTTCTCTCGAATTCCCTTTCAGAATGATCAGTTGTTGCATCGCATCATTCAGATAGATCACCATCACTACTCCCGTTTCAACGGCTATTCCGAACAGGGCGATGAAGCCTATGGCAACCGCCACCGAAAGATGCACGCCATAGAAATAAATAAGATACGCGCCGCCAATCAGGGCAAAAGGAATCGTGATCAAGTTCAAAAGGGCCTCACGAATAGACTTGAATGCCAGGTAAAGTGACAAGAAGATAATCAGGAGCACAACAGGAGTAATCATAACCAGTGTGTGCTTGCCCCTGATCAGATTTTCGTATTGTCCACTCCATTCGATGTAATAACCCGAAGGCAGTTCTCTCAAACTCGCGTTAACTTTTTCTATTGCTTCCGCCACGGTGCTCCCCAGGTCGCGATCGCGTACATTGAACAACACGGCTCCACGCAGCATTGCGTTATCGGATGAAATCATAGGAGGCCCGTTTTCAAATTTCATCTCCGCTACCGATGATAGCGGAATCGTGCCCGATGCCTTTGTAAGAATCGGAATTCTCCTGAGCCGATCAATACTATTCCGATAATCCTGGGGCAGCCGTACGTTTATGGAGAAGCGTTGACCGCCCTCGATGGTGTTAGCCACTGATGTTCCTCCAATGGCAGTTTCCACTAGTTCGTTCACTTCTTGGATACTGATACCGTAACGTCCAATTTTTTCACGGTCAATATCGATTACCAAATACTTTCCTCCGGTGATAGGCTCTATATAAATATCTTTCACCCCAGGAACATCCTCCATAATTTTTTTAACATGCTCTGTGACGCCATAAATGGTATCCAGGTTTGAACCATGCACTTTCACCCCCACATCGGTACGAATACCTGTTGCCAGCATGTTGATGCGATTGATGATCGGCTGAGTCCATCCGTTTACTACACCAGGAATTTGAAGCTTGGCATCAAGTTCATTGACAATATCTTTTTTGGTTATCCCCGCCCGCCATGCTGATTTTGGTTTCAACATGATAATTGTCTCGATCATACTGATGGGAGAATTGTCTGTTGGTGTACTGGCGCGCCCTGCCTTGCCTAACACTTTATCGACTTCAGGCACAGATTTGATAATCTTATCCTGAACTTGAAGAATGCGTTTGATTTCCGAATTGGAAATGTCAGGCAGCGTTACCGGCATAAACAAAATAGATTGCTCATCGAGAGGCGGCATGAATTCGCTACCCAGGCTGATCATTAGCGGAATGGTGACTGCTAAGGCCAAAAGATTAACGCCGATCGTTATCTTTCGCCACCTCATGCAAGCGCGAATGATTGGTTCGTAAATTTTTTCTAAGATGCGAGTCAGTGGATTTGTCGTTTCGTCGTTGAATTTGCCTCGCATAAACAGAGAGATCATCACGGGGGCCAGGGTGATTACAAGGAAAGCATCCACTACCAGAATAAATGTTTTCGTGAAGGCCAGTGGATGAAATAATTTTCCTTCCTGTCCTGTGAGCATAAATACCGGCAAGAAAGATGCGATGATAATCACAGTAGAATAGAAGACTCCGCGCGAAACCTGTTTGCTTGATTTCTCAATGATCGCTTCACGCTCCTCGGCCGGAATCTCAACATAATCCTTTTTCTTGTTGAACATGATTTATGAGTTTAACGACTTGTTTAGTTCTTCTTGACGAATGGCAAGATTTCGATAAGAATTTTCTGCCATGATAATTCCGTTGTCTACAATTACTCCGATAGCCAAAGCAATTCCTGTTAGCGACATGATGTTGGAAGAGATTCCAAAAGCATTCAATAAAATAAAACTGGTGGCAATGGTGATCGGTATCTGAATGATAATGCTGATGGCACTTCGCCAATGAAATAGAAACAGAATTACAACGATGGAAACAACGATCATTTCCTCCATGAGTGTTTTCCTGATCGATGATACAGATTCCTCGATCAATCCGCTCCTGTCATACACTATATTGAATTTCATTCCTTGCGGTAATCCTTTCGCCACCTCGAGCATTTTCGCCTTTACTTGTTTGATCACTTCATCTGCGTTTTCTCCGTAGCGCATCACGATGATTCCTCCAACCACTTCTCCTTCGCCGTTCAAATCAAAAATGCCAAGCCGTGGTTCTCCTGTCATTTGGACAGCGGCTATGTCTTTTATTCTGATGGGAGTTGCATTTTCTGTTTTCACGGAAATTTTTTCGATGTCTTCAATTGATTTCAGGTAGCCCGTGGTTTTAACGATATAGCCGATGTCACTTCTTTCAAATTTTCTGCCGCCTGCCTCATTGTTATTATCGCGAACAGACTGAATGACTTCAGGAATTGAAATGCCATAGTAAGTAAGTTTATTGGGGTCAACTGTAACCTGATACTGTTTTTCAAATCCGCCGAAAGAAGCGACCTCGCTTACGCCATGCACATTTTGCAAGGCAAACTTCACATACCAATCCTGAATGGCGCGTTGTTCACCCAAATCCATTTCGGGTGCCTCCAGGGTGTACCAAAGAATGTGGCCGACACCGGTTCCATCCGGACCAAGCGTCGGAGTAATCCCATCAGGAAGAGAACTGCTTGCTGAACTCAATCTTTCCAATACACGCTGCCGGGCCCAGTAAATATCCGCCTCATCATTGAAGATGATGTAGATAAAACTCATCCCAAACATGGAAGAGCCCCGCACATACTTTACTTTGGGAAGTCCTTGCAGGTTGGTAACTAGAGGATAGGTAATCTGATCTTCGATTAACTGCGGACCGCGGCCTTGCCATTCAGTAAAAACAATTACCTGATTTTCTGAGAGATCAGGAATGGCATCAATCTTATTGGTGCCTACTGAATAAATTCCCCACCCAAATAATCCGGCTGCCATGAGCAGAACGAAAAATTTATTGCGGAGTGAAATTGAGATTAAATTTTGAATCATAGCAGAAAGTATTGAGTAAAAAGTCATTAGTATAAAGAACCAATGACAATGGATTTCAGACTGACAAATCAGTTGAAACTAATGACTGCTATGAAATCAGATGAGGAGAGACTGAATACGAATGACAATATCCGCACCGGCAGGCGGTCGGTCTTTGTCGAGGTGAGTTAAAAAACTCGATTGTGCGTTTTGAAAGTGAATCGAGAAATCGAGGATTGGAAAATCAATCTCACCGATCAAGACCGGCACAAAGCCAACGTTGGAAATTAGTTGGGCGGTGCTGCAATCATCGGATTTGATGACGAGCTTTTCATCGTGGCAACAGCCCGAAGGCATTTCCATCCCCCCGCAACAAGGCTTGGTTTTTCCAAATAAAGCCACTTCCTGCAGCATTTCGCCGCAATAGTGATAGCCAATCGTCAGTCCTGTCGAAGTCAACAGGATCAGGGAAATGGATGCTATTTGAAGGGTTTTTTTCACAACTATCTACAAAGTACGTAAAATTTCCATTTAGGTTCAAATCGCTAGGGATACTGCAATGTCCCCTCGATAAAAAATTTTGCGCTGTCGCTCAAAATCATTTTCTGAAACCCCTGAACGCGGTATTTTGAAATCATTGCCGCTCCGTGGTTCTCTTTAAATTCAAGGGTCAGTTTTCTGGAGGTTGAGTACAGCACATTGCTTTCATTGAATACCGCCTCTATTCGTTTCAGTTTCCTGCCATCCTGATAAAAGAACTTTACTTCGGGTACAGGCGATTTTATTTTTGCTGTATACACACGAACCAGCAGATTACTGTGGTCATCATCCTGATCCTGTGCCTGATAGTTTCCCTTAAATAAGGGTTTATTGATCACATCCAATTGCTGGAATGCATCCAACTCATGTTTCCATTGCGCGGTGTCAGGCGCTATGACCGTGGAGTCTTGTTTACCATTCAAAAAAGTCTTTTTGATTAAGCTGGCCTTTGTGGAAGCAATTTCATGAACCTGCACATGTACCAAACTGTCGAAATCAAAATAGGGCTTTTCATATTTTAAATTTTCGCGGTTGCACGATACTAACAATACCGCCGATACCATGCCTGGAAAAAACTTCATCCTATTTTTCGATTAACACATGGCCGGTCATTTCTTTTGGTATTGGGATTCCCATCAGTGTAAGAATGGTTGGTGCCAGATCTCCGAGTTTACCATCCTTGATTTTACCTTTGTAAGTATCATCCACCAAAATGCACGGGACTAAATTGGTGGTATGAGCAGTGTTGGGAGTGCCGTCATCATTGACCATAAAGTCGGCATTGCCGTGGTCCGCGATGATGATAGTTGCGTATCCATTCTTTCTGGCAGCTTCGGTTACGGCCTCATTACATTGATCCACCGTCTCGCAGGCTTTTACAACGGCAGAAAAAACTCCCGTGTGACCAACCATATCGGGGTTGGCAAAATTCAAGCAAATGAAATCGGCCTCTTTTTTTTCAAGCTCAGGAATGATTTTGTCCCGAATATCCCCGGCGCTCATCTCCGGCTTTAAATCATAAGTAGCTACCTTTGGTGAGGGGCACATGATGCGCGATTCACCAGGGAAAACTTCTTCCCGGCCACCGGAAAAAAAGAAAGTAACGTGCGGATATTTTTCTGTTTCAGCTATGCGGATTTGCTTTTTTCCCGCTTTCGATACGATCTCTCCCAGTGTGTTATTTAAATTATCCTTATCAAAGATCACTTTCACGTCCTTGAATGAGTCATCGTAATTCGCCATCGTGACATAATACAATTTCATTTTCTTCATATCCTGTTCAGGATAATCACTTTGTGAAAGGGCCATGGTAATCTCACGGCCCCGGTCAGTACGGAAATTGAAACAAATCACCACGTCCCCTTCCTTGATAGTTGCCAGGGGATTTTGATTGGCGGCAACCACTGCTATGGGTTTGATGAATTCATCCGTCACTCCCGCATCGTAAGATTTTTGAATGGCTTGCAATACATCGGTCGATTTTTCACCCACTCCTTTCACCATCACATCATAAGCAAGTTTCACCCGCTCCCAGCGCTTGTCGCGATCCATCGCATAATAGCGGCCAACAACGCTGGCTATTTTTCCTGTGGACTTGCTCAAATGAGTTTGCAGATCTTTAATAAAACCCAAACCGCTTTTTGGATCAGTGTCGCGACCATCGGTGAAGGCATGAATAAAAAGATTGTTTACGTTATTGTTTTTTGCAATGGTGCAGATCCCCTTTAAATGCTCA
>Ga0210403_10002903_pt1 | contig 15245 bp, 12 predicted proteins | sample IncBWC19MmetaG_FD_150863 | JGI IMG/M metagenome (GOLD analysis project Ga0210403, IMG submission 150863) | Forest soil microbial communities from Barre Woods Harvard Forest LTER site, Petersham, Massachusetts, United States - Inc-BW-C-19-M | ecosystem: Environmental > Terrestrial > Soil >... | reverse complement strand
CACCGCCGATCAAGCCCTCTCCGAACTCGAGCGCTGCGCCGGCACCCAATTCGATCCCCGCCTCATCGAAGCCTTCGTCCGCGCCATGCGCCAGCTCCCCAACCCCATCATCGAAATCGCCTCCCTCCTCTCCCGCACCTCCTAGTCTCTTCTCTTATGTAGGGGCCGGGCTCGTCCGGCCCTCTTCGGTTTTCATTCTCAACTCTTTCCACTCTCCCCTCTCTCCTTTCTCACCGCCCTCGCTTGTCATTCTGAGACCATCCCATAAGGTCCGGTGTTGGGACTCCGGTGGTGTTTACCGGAGATGGGCGAAGGACCTCAACCCGACCGCATCCCTCCGATTGAACATAGGGCTGGTAGGTTTTCTTCTTCTTCAACCAACTCAACGCGCGCGAGCCTTCTTGACGTCATGCGCCTGCTAGCCTACGATTGCTGAACTCTTCACAGATGCTGGCTCCAGCCAAAATATGATTGGTCAGGAATTCTCTCATTACCGTATCGTCGGGAAACTCGGCGGCGGGGGCATGGGCGTTGTCTACGAAGCCATCGACACCGCGCTCGGACGCCGCGTGGCGCTGAAGTTCCTTCCGCCCCAGCTTGCCAATGATCCGCAAGCACTGGAACGCTTTCGCCGCGAAGCTCGTGCGGCCTCTGCCCTCAATCATCCGAATATCTGCACCATTTACGAAGTGGGCGAGGCTCAGGGCCAATCATTCATCGCAATGGAATTTCTCGATGGCCAGACGCTGAAGCACGCCATCCAAGGCCGCCCTCTTGATCTGGAATCGTCGCTGACGCTTTCCACGGAAATTGCGGACGCCCTCGACGCCGCCCATACTCAGGGAATCGTTCATCGCGACATCAAACCTGCCAACATTTTCGTTACCAGGCGCGGCCACGCCAAGATTCTCGATTTCGGCCTCGCCAAGCTGGAAAATCCCGGAAGCGTCATTAGCTCACACGATCAGGCTGCAACGCTCGGAGCCGACGCCGATCATCTGACCAGCCCAGGCACCGCGCTCGGCACCGTTGCTTACATGTCTCCTGAGCAGGCCCGCGGGAAGGAACTCGATGGGCGCAGTGACCTCTTCAGTTTTGGCGTTGTGCTTTATGAAATGTGCACCGGCTCGCAACCCTTCCGCGGAGAGACGACCGCCGTCATCTTCGAGGGGCTCCTGAATCGCGCCGCTTTGCCGCCTCAGCGTTTGAATCCCGAAATGCCGCCGGACCTGGATCGCATCATTACCAAGTCGCTCGAAAAAGATCGCGATCTGCGTTACCAGACCGCGGCCGAAATGCGCGGTGATCTCAAACGCCTCCAGCGGGATACCGCTTCCGGCAAAACTGCCGCTGTCAGCGCGGCAGAGCAAAACGCGGCTCACTCCGAGGCCAAGCCGAAGTGGCTTCTTCCGGTCATCGCTGCTCTAGTACTGTCCCTCGCGGCAGGCGCCTGGTGGTGGTTTCGCAGCCGTGGCGGAGACGTCGTGCGCTCCGTGGCCGTTTTGCCCTTTGTAAATGCCACAGGAAATCCCGACGGTGAATATTTGAGCGATGGCCTGACGGAAGACATCATCAATCGCCTGGCGCAATTGCCGGAGTTGCGCGTTCTGTCTCGCAGCACCGTATTTCGTTTCAAGAACAAGGACGACGATCCCCAGAAAATTGGAAAGGATCTCCAAGTTCAGGGCGTGCTAACCGGCCGCATCACGCGGCGCGGCGATGAACTGGCCGTGGAAACGGATCTTGTCAACGTTTCGGACGGCAGTCAGATGTGGGGGCAGCGCTACACCCGAAAGATTTCCGACGTTGCCGCGCTGCAGAACGACATCGTCGGCGACCTCTCGGATAAGCTTCGAACCCAGGTCACCCACCACGAAAAAGAGCAGATGAACCTGGGCACGACGGCCAATTCGGAGGCTTACCAGTTGTACCTGAAGGGGCGCTTCTACTGGAACCAGCGCACCAAGGAAAATCTGCGCCGCAGCATTGACAGCTTCAAACAGGCGATTGCCCTGGATCCAAACTACGCGTTGGCGCACGTCGGCTTGGCGAATGCTTACGAGGTTGCCAGCGGCTATGGCGCGCTGGAATCCAAACAGGCGGAGCCTCTCGCAGAGGCAGCGGCGAAACGCGCCTTGGAACTCGCGCCTGAGCTGGGCGCCGCGCACGCCGCTATGGGCTCCGTGCATGGGGCCCACCTCGACTGGGACGGAGCCAATCGCGAGTTTCAACACGCGCTCCGCCTCGATCCCAAGGATGCTTCCAACCATTATTTTTACAGCTATACCGTGCTCATTCCCCAGAAGCGTTACGAGGAAGCCATCCAGGAAATCCAGCGCGCTGTCGAATTGGAGCCCGCCTCGCTGGCCATCAACGCGAACTATGGTGGAGTTCTCACCATCGCGAGACACTACCCCGAAGCCAAAGCGCAACTCGATCGAGCCATGGCCCTGGACCCAAATTTTGTCATCTCCCACGCCCGGCTTCGGGAGTGGTGCGAAATTCAAGGACAATTCGAAGAAGCCCGCCAGGTAGCCATCCCTTTCTTTCCGGAAATGATCAAGATGCAGGCACATCCGGGAAAAAATGAATACTGGCGTGGACTCATCGAAGTCGCTCGATCACGCACACAAACAACGGGCGAGACCTTTACGGATCGAATCTTCCAGGCGGTTGCCTGGACGCAGCTGGGAGATCACGACAAGGCCATCGCCTGGTTGGAAAAATCCGCCGCCCACGAGGATGATCTGCTACCCAACTTCGTGCGCTCTCCCATCTTCGACCCGCTCCACGGAGATCCCCGCTACGTCGCGCTCTTGCACAAGCTCAATCTCGCCCCTTAACGCAGACATAGCCTCCAAAACTCCAGTGCAACCCGGTCCGAGCGGGACATGGGACTAACTTCTCTCAGATTAACTTGTCCTAATAATTGGCTCTTTCCGGCCTACTGTATCCTATTGGTCTTGCTATTTATGAGCCGTAGGTCCAGTGTAAGTTCACACTCTCTCTCTTCTCTAGGTCCACGTCACCCCCCTTTCACCGCCCCTGGAGCACCACATGAAAGTAGCTGCATCTGACCGCCGTCAGACGGTACGTCACAATTTAAGGACACCCATCCGTATTCGCCTCTGGAAATCTGCGAGCCTGGAAGAGCGGGGTGAATCAGAGAATCTGTCGGGGAACGGGATCCTCTTTGCAACAGATTCCACACTACAAGTTGGCGCGCTATTGGAAATCCAACTGAAAATGCCGGAACTGGTCACCGGTGCGCCCGCGGCCATGTGGCTCTGCTCTGGTCACGTAGTGCGGGTCATGCCAATTAATTCCCTGCTGGGAAAACTCGGCATTGGCGTGCAGTTTGACTGCTACGAGGTAGATCATGGAGTCGCTGTTTGATCCTCTCGATGCTATTTCCCGGGCCGGCGAATCGAAGCCAACGCTTTTGGAGCGCGCTGAACATCTGGTCGAAGTGAGGCGTGGCTTGCGCGTTTGCATGATCCGCAGCCTCGGCCACCGGGCCATGCGGGCGAACGACGATCGGAGAATGGCGACATGCGGAAACAAGTCCTGATCGTGGATGATGAGGAAGCGGTTTGCCAAATGGTTGGCAAGGTTTTGACTTCCGCGGGCATGGGATCTCTTGCGCTTACACGCAGTTCGCAGGCTCTCGCTCTGCTCAATCAGGAAAAATTTGATATGGTCTTCTTCGACCTGCATATGGCCCCTCCCGATGGGATGGATCTCGCGCGACATTTGCGTCGTTCATCCTGGAACCGGACCACAGCCATCATCTTGATCAGCGACGACCAGCGTCCCCGCGCAATGTCCGTGGGTTTTGAAGCCGGCGCAAACTTTTTCCTTTACAAACCAATCGACAAGGAATGTTTGTTGAGGCTCATCCGGGCCACCCAGGGGACGATCGACTACGGGCGCCGCCGCACTCGGCGCGTTGCCCTTCACTCCAAGGTGAAACTCAACTCCCCGGAGGATGTACTGGAAGGTGAAACAATTGACGTCAGTTTGTGCGGCCTCCTGGTCAAGGCCGGGCGTACCCTCGCCAGGGGTACGCCCGTGCGCGTCAGTATGGAGCTGGCCCCGCGAATGAAGCCGGTCGTCGCTGCCGGCTCGGTCGTCCGCGTTCTGGATGGAAATCTGATGGGCATTCAGCTGGATCAGCTCTCCCTCGCAGAGAGCGAGAGGCTCCAAGAATTTCTATTGCCCCTGATTCCCATCCGGTAGCGTGCTCAAGCTATGCGCGCTGGGACTTCCTACGGGAACATGAACAACGAATTTGTGGCCAGACCGTGGTAAGTAATTGAGCATTTTTATTCAAAAGCATGCTTGGCGGCCCGCCTTCACGCGGTAACGAGCATAGACTGGAAACACGATGGATGAGCTTCAAGCATTTCAGACGGCCGCTCGCGAAAGCGGGTTTGTTGCGGCAGAAGAATCCAAAGACGGTACTGTTCTGTGGTTCAGAAAAACGGCTCCGGAGGCGTCCAATGGCACGCATCAGCGCCTGTGCTTGGACAGCCTGACAAAAAGCGCAACCGTTTTTTGGACAAATGCTCAGGGCCAGACCGATTCAAAAACCTTCCGCACCGCGACTACGTTGCGCGAGCGGCTGAGCGGAATCCTGGTAGTTGAATAATCTTGCCTCGAAATTATCGACTACCGGCGCTCTTCGATCCGGCTCGGTACTCTCAGTATCGGATGTGGTCACGCGGGTGGCCTTCCCTTTGACGTTTTGCCCTCTGCCCCGCCTCGAACCCATCGTTCCCTCCCCAATAATTGCTCCTTCAAGCAACCATTTTCCCCTGCAAGAAATCTCTTTGAGTACGTTCTCCTTCTAAGTGAGGTACAACCTATGCTAGTTCCCGCGAACCATTGTCTCGTTGTGTCGTTCCGCACGTTCCGTAAATTAACTCTGCTGCTCGCGAGTCTCGGCCTGCTTGCCCTCAGTCCCGCCGGGTGGATGCTGGCGCAAGATTCCAGTCACTCCCCCGGCTGGGTGGTGATCTCCGTTCCGGAATACCGCGCCCTTCGCGTGAAAGCCTATCCCACCGAACGCGAGCCCGAACCGCCGCCCGTCGACGCCACGCTCACCCGCGTCGATTACGATCTCCGCGTCGACACCGATCTCGCCTCCGGCCGCGCTACGCTCACTGTCGACGTCCTCAAAAACGGCTGGGTCCGCGTTCCCATTCCCGCGGGCCTCTTCGTCCGCGAAGCCAAACTCGACGGCAAATCCCTCTCCCTCGCGCCGCCGTCACCCGGAAAGGACGCCACGCAGCTCTCCGCGCTTCTTTCTCACCCCGGCCGCTCGGTAATCACTCTCGAAATCGCCCTTCCCATTTCTTCTTCGGCCGGCGAAGAGCGCCTCTCCATTCCGTCCACATTCTCCGGCGTCACGAAAGTCGCTCTCGAAATTCCCCGCCAGGGAGTCGACCTCTCTCTCTACGGCGGCCTCTTCTCAGATACCGGCGACCTTCCCAACGGCGGCAACAAGTGGACTGCCTACGGCAAAGGTGCCGAGCCCATGACCTTCGCCTGGCGCCGCAAAACTGATGACCACCACTCCACGCTTCCCCTGCGCATGCGCGGCACGCTTACGCAGTTCGTCGGTCTTGGTGAAGATTCCACCTCGCTCACCGCCAACGTCACACTCGAAATCACGCAAGGCGCCGCAAAAGAGGCGCGCATCCAGCTTCCCGAGCATGTCACCATCAACCAGGTGCAGGGCGCCCTCGTCGCCGACTGGGAAATGAAGCCCGGTGAACTCCTCATCACTTTTCTCGAACCCATTGAGCAATCCGCCAGCTTCGTCATCACTGGTGAAGCCGCTCTTCCCCGCGACGGTCAGATGGATATCCCTCTGATCCGCCTCACAGGCACCGAACGCGACACCGGCGGCGTAGCCGTTGACGTCCTCGGCGCGGGCGAAATCAAGGAAGAATCCGTGAAGACGCAAGGCCTAGAGCGCGCCGACGCCAGCGATCTCGGCGAACCTGTCACCAATCGCCAGTCTCCCGCGCTGATCGCCTTCCGCACGCGCCCCGGCGACGCCAAAACTCAACGCTCGCTCCACATTTCCGTCGCCCGCTACGCTCAACAAGCCGTGCTCATGGCCAACATCGAAGAAGCTCGCTATCGCGTTCTTCTCACGAAAGACGGAAAGTCACTGGTCGAATCGCGCTACGCCGTTCGCAACAACCAACGCAATTTTGTAAAAATCACTCTCCCGCCCGGCGCCACGCTCTGGAGCGCTTCTCTCTCGGGAAAACCTGTCCGCCCCGGCTCCGCGCCCGACGGCAGCTTGCTGCTCCCGCTCGCGAAATCACGCGCCGGCAATGAAGCTTCCGAGTTCGCCCTCGAAGTCGTCTATCTCCTCCCCGGCGCTTCCTGGACCGACAAAGGCCGCCTGAAACTGTCTCTCCCCGCGCTGGACCTGCCCGTCTCGCGCACCGGCCTCCAGGTTTTCTTTCCGCCGCTCTTCCGCCTCTCTTCCGAACCCGGCTCCTTTCACGCAGAGTCCTACGTCAATCCAATCTCCTCAGTCCTCGTCGCGACCGTCGCCGAACCGCCGGTGGACACACCTCTTGCTCCGCCTGCGGCTTCTGTCAGCGGCGGGGCAAGCGCCTACGCGATGACCGATGCAGACATGCTCAGATCTGACAAATCCAAAGATGAAAAACGCCTCTCCGCCCAATCGCAATCCCTCGTCGACAAATTCCATGCCAACGAACGCGGCGCCCGCGCCACCGGCATTCTTCCCGTACGCGTCGATTTCCCCGCGTACGGCCCGTCTCTCTTTCTCGTTTCCGAACTCACCAGTGAAAATCAATCTCCATCCGCTGAATTCAACTATCAGCAGGACAAAAAGGCAGGTGGCAAGTGAAATTCTCTCTTCGCGCTCTCCTCAACGTAGTTCAGAAGTGCTTGGCTTCACATCCCCTGCAAAAGCATCCAAACTGTCATCCCGAACCCGAGCCTTTTGCGGGTGAGGGATCTGCTTTTCTCAACAGCGTAAGGAAAAATCAGATTCCTCACCCCGTTCAAAAACCGAACGGGGTTCGGAATGACACTCGTCAATGGTGCATGAATTGTAATACGGCAAGCCTGGCCCTGCTTCTCACGCTGGCATTCACCATTCCCGCGCTCGCCCAAAGGAGCCTCGAATCGCCTCTTCCCCCAACTGGCAACGTCACTCTTTCTCTCGACGAGTACAACCGCCTCCTCGCCCTCGCCAATCGGCCCGGAAAAAGTTCTGAACTTCCTCCGCTTCCCTACATCCTCAAACGCGCCGATCTGAAATTCCGCGTCTCCAATGACGACGTCCTCGGCTCCATCCAACTCGAAGGCGAAACCCTCGGCTCCAACTCAGCCAAAGTTCCCCTTACCACCGGCATGACCATCCTCGATGCGCGCCACGGCTCGCGTCCCCTTCCTCTTCTCCTCGATAACGGCACCCACGTCGCTGTCCTCCCGGGCGATTCCGAATTCTCCGTCAATCTCGACGCCGGCCTCCCGCTCAGCATCGAAACCGGCCGCGCCTCTTTCCTTCTTCCCGTTCCATCCGCCGGCAGCGTCCGCCTTGTCCTCACTGTTCCCGGTGACCGCGCCAACGTCCAACTCAACCACGGCATCATCACCCACCGCGCTTCCGTCAAAGGCAACACGGAAATCGAAGCCACTCTCGTCCCCGGCCAGGTCGCGAATATCTGGTGGGCCACTCGCGAAGTCGTTGCTCCCGTAACGCCGCGCGAAGTTCGCTTCCTCTCCGACGTGAAAACCCTCGTCTCCGTCAGCGAATCCGATCTGCAAATCGCCGCGCTCGCCAACATCACCGTTGTCCAGGGCGACGCCGATCAATTCTCCGTCGCTATTCCCGACGGTTTCGAAGTCACTTCCGTCAACGGCGCTTCGCTCGAATCCAGCGAAATCCAGAATGGCGTCCTTCTTCTCCACGTAGCCGGCCGCGGCCACTCCGCCCACGAATTCCTCATCTCCATGGAACGCCCTCTCTCCGACGCAAAAGCCGCCGCTCCCCTCCTCGCCTTCAAAGACGCGCAACGCGAAACCGGCGAAGTCCTCGTCGAAGGCCAGGGCACCATCGAACTCGCCGCCCACGAATCCGGCGGCCTCAAGCGCCTCGACATCAAGGAACTCAATCCCTATCTCCGCGCGCTCTCTCGCTATTCGCTCGAAGCCGCCTTCCGCTATCACCGCCAGCCCGACGAATCCCCAACCCTCGCTCTCGACTGGACCCGCTTTCCCGACGCCAGCGTCCTCGCCGCAGTCGCCGAACGCGCCGTCGTCACCACGCTCGTCACCTCCGAAGGAAAATCCCTCACCGAAATTAGACTCACGGTGAAAAACCAGGCCCAGCCTTTCCTGAAAGTGGATCTTCCCGCAGGCGTGAACATCCTCACCGCCGAAGTTGCCGGCGAAAAAGTGAAACCCGTGCAGGGCGCCGACGGTAGCCGCGTCCCGCTTCTCCGCACCGGCTTCCGTCCCGCTGGCGCCTACACCGTCTCCTTCGTCTTTCTCCATGCCGGTTCGCCGTTCACCAAAAAAGGCGACGCCGGCCTCTCGCTTCCGAAAATGGACATCCCCATCAGCATCCTGGAGTGGGAAGTTTTTCTGCCCGAACAATACAAAGTGAAGGATTTCGGCGGCGACGCTCTCTCCGCTTCTTTCTGGCCCGCGTCGCTGGAACCTTACAACCGGCTTCAGACTTACGGTACAGGTGAAGGCGGCGGAATGGGCAGCGGCGTGGGCGGCGGCAGTTTTCAAGCCGGCGTTGGAGTCCGCACTTCAGCAGACGCGGGCATTGCAAATCTCCCCTTAAACGGCCGGAATTTCGCCAGCTTCACCACGTTGTCGTCCGGCTTCGCGCTGGCTCCCAACCAACTCGGCGGTGTGGTGATCGATACCTCGGGCGCGGTAATCTCCGCCGCCATCGTCGAAGTGAGAAACCCTTCGACAAACGCCACCTGGAGCGCCTCCACTAGCTCCGACGGCCGCTGGCTGCTCCCCAACTTGCCCTCCGGCACCTATCAAATCACCGCCCACGCCCCGGGCTTTCAAACCATGCGTTCCACAATCTCCTACGACGCATCCAATCCCCGCGCCTATCAAATCGGTCTGAACGTCGGCACCGTCAACAACGCAATCATGGTCGAAGCCGAAGGTCAGGCCGTGGAAACCTCAACGGCGCAGATTTTCCGCAAGGAAAAGAAGAACAAAAACGCTCCACCACCGGCCCCTCCGCCCGCGTCCGTCAACGTCTACAACCTCCAGCAGCGCGTGGCCGGCGTCCTGCCCGTAGCCGTCGACATCCCCCGCGCCGGCGCCTCCTACCGTTTCCTTCGTCCCCTGGTCCTAAACGAAGAAACCAAACTCTCCTTCGCCTACAAATCCAAATGACTCCTACTCCTTTTCTTCGGAGGGCCTACCCTTCGTCCGCCGCGGCGGACGAAGGGTAGGCCCCCTCTTCTCTTCTCCGTCATCCCGACCAGAATGGCCGACTTTCTCTTCCGTTCGCGCCCCGAGAACGTCGGCCATGGAGCGGAGAGATCGCGGCAATACGGTAACACCTACCTCGCTCGCCGAGACCATCACAACTCGATGCCCTCTCCGTCATACCGCCAGATCGTCCTACCGCTTACAGCGACCTCAAAAAATCAATCACTTCCTGCTGCTCCTTCACTTTCAACCGCTCGAAATGTTCGATCACCTTATTCGCCTCGCTACCCTTGCTTCGATGCTCCCGGATCGCTTCCACCAAATTGCTAGTCCTTCCGTCATGCAAAAAAAACACCCGCTGCCCCACGCCCCACAACGGAGCCGTCCGAAACTCATCCGGCCCGGCGCCGCCCTGCGTAATCCCATCCGCCAGTCCCTTGCCCATGTGGTGCACCAGCAGGTCCGAGTAAAGATTCGCCGTCTGATTCGAAAGCGCCGCGCTCGGCGTGGTTGAGGAGCCGCTCGCAATCTTAGGCCCCGTCGTCAGCGACGGCGTATGGCAATGCGCGCATCCGATCTTCGTAAAAGTCGCGCGGCCCTTCTCGCCGGACGGCGTGGCAGGCGCGGGAGCCGGTGGCGCCAGCATCCGCATAAAATTCGCAAACGCCTCAATATCCGAAAGCACCGCCGTGTTCGGGTTGCCGCCGCTCGGAGAAGTCGGCGTGAAGTTCAGCGTATCCTCCGGCGTCGCGTTGAAAAGGCACCCCGGCGTTTCGTCGCGCTCCTGCGTGAAAAGCTGGTTCGTCACTCCCATCTCCACGTTGTACGCCTCGCTGGCGAACAGCAGCAGCGACTTGTTCTGCGCCTTCCACCCGAATCGCGAAATCGTCCCATCGTTCGCGTTGCGGTTCACGTTCCCGCTCAAGTGCGCGTTCGCGTGCCCGGAAATTCCCATTGCCGACTTCGCCGGTGCATTCGATTTCATGTTCGCAAGGATGGCCGAGTCTGGAATCGATTCGATCAGCCCCGCGCCAAACACAGGCGTCGGGATGCGGAAAATAATGTTCGGATTCCCGCCCTGGCCCGTAAGCGAATTTCCCGCCGGCAAAAAGTCCGGCTGCGAAATGTTGCAACCGGGCGCATCGGCTCGGCCCGTGATCACAAAGAGGTTGTGCACTTCGCCGTCGCTCGTTCCGTCGGCGCTCTTCTTGAACCGCGCTTCGCGCACCGGTCCTTTTGCCGTGATGAACCACGGCAACGTGTTCTTCGCCCCATTGAAAGTGGCAACCGCGATCAACGGATTTTGCGCCGGGCTCGATCCGCCTTCGTCCGGCTGCGCGTGGCAGGAAAAACATTGGTTGGAATTGAAGCGCGGGCCCAGGCCATTGTTAGCGCCTTTGGTCACGCTTTCGACATCGGTGAACTTCACTTGCCCATCTTGGAAGAATGCCGTCTCGTCCGCCGTCAGCCCCTTCAACGGACCGCCGCCACCCGCCCGGCCACCCCGCACCCCCGGGTCAGCCGGCCCCGATCTGCCTTGACCAAACGCGCCAACGCCCAAAGTCAATGCCAAAACCACAACGCAGCCAACACTCGCGCACACCATTCCCCGAATCCTCATCACAGTAACCTCCATGGGCCAGGGTACGCGCATTGTACACCTAGCCACCTACATACAACTCAAAAACGTGCCAGCTACCAAACCAGCGCCTCAGGCGCGACACATTCCGTCTTCCTCCCCGCGGGTGCCCTGCCCTATGCGCCGTTTGCAAGCGACCCGCAACGTCGAAGATTGACAGTTCTCCGTTAGTTATGGCTTATTGAACGTGCTCAGCATCTTGTTATCGGTCGACTTCGTTGACTCAAGTCCTGGATGCGACACTCAATGGGGACAATGGCAACTCCTATCCGCTATCAGATCCGCTGTGAAAAGGACGGCGCGAGTGTCAAGGCAACCTACGACTTGCAGGTGCCGGTCGGAGGACTGGCACTCATCGCGAGTTTCACACTGGCCGTGGACGGCAAAGAGCTAATCGATCAAACCCATTGGATTCCTGGACAGATACGCTACAACGGGACTCAGTTCACGGAACTTGACCGCCCAGACAAGGATGTCACGGTCGCTTTTTCCATTTCCAGCAATGAAGGCTGGAACGCCGCAGATAGTGATATCTTGCGCGGTGACAAGCGGTTTGATGACGTCTCCTTCCGTAATTCGTAGCCACCATTCAAGCGGTATGTACCAGCCGGTAACTCCCCCTCCCCCTGTTTTTCGTAAGTGACCGAAATAAAAGAGTTGAAGTCCTTTGATTTCTATCAGTTTTGAAGTGATAGAAACACTGGACTTAACTGAGGAGTGTTTTCGACCGAGAAGAGGCGGGGTGTGTAGAGAAACTAATCCCCGCGCGAACATGGGTCACTCTCTCGCGTTAGTAACAACTGGTCAATAATATTCTCTAGTACTGGGACGATTTTGCGCTGAAAAAGTAACGGTCGGGGATCGGAAGTTGAAAGTCAAAAGTTGAAGGTTGAGTGCTCTGGAAAAGATGGAGAGCCGAAGCGACCCCAAGACCTGGGTACCACAAACCCGAACCTGGGCCACGCGGCGGAAGACAACGAGATTCGTCACAGGGTTGCCGTTCGGATCTCACTCAACAAATGAACCAAGGAAATCACGGCTGGCCGCGATTTCCTTGGATTATGAACAACAGAGAACTCACGTTTGGATCACTGCAAAAAAGCGGCCGATCACCTAAGTGAATTCTCTCTCGCACGAAGAATGCATCTTGCATGCATCCACTTACAGCAGTCGATCACTTCTTCCCGTTGTGATCCCCGCCGTGATTATTGTCATCGCCGGAGTGGTCATTGTCGTCACCAGAGTGCTCGCCATGCTCCTTCTCTCCGGCCAAAGCAAACGCGAAGACTTTGTTATTTCCGGTTCCAGCGATCTCCCGATAACCGGATCCCCAGTAGAGGGCGCCGTCCACGATCGACGGCCCGTCAATCACCGAGCCCCCGCTCGCGAAGTTCCACAGGATTTTCCCAGTGGTCGCATCCAGCGCATACATCTGTCCTGAATTAGAGCCGGCATACATGACCCCGTTCGCAACGCTGACCGAACCCCTGTCAGTGGTGCCAGGAGTGGGGTCTGCCGTCTGCCAGAGGATCTTACCCGTGGCAACATCCAGCGCGCTCCACGAACCCCAGGTGATCTTCTGTCCCGAGGGCACCAGGGTGTACGGCAGCATGTCGCTGTTCGAGATAGCAACATAAATCCGCTTAGTGTCCGTTGCCGTTCCCCACTCGATACCCCCGAGCGAAGCGCCTGGACCTACCGGAGTGCTCCAAACGATGTTGCCGTTTTCGGGATTCAGCGCCCAATAGATTCCGCTTTTCTGTCCGAACCCGACAATATTATCCAGCAAATTGGGACCAGACCCGCCGAGATCGAAATCCTGGCTGGTCGGTACCGGACAATTCGGGTTTGTTGCGCCTCCCGGGAGAATGCACGCCACCGTCCAGGTGTCGAAGCTTTGGAGCATCCGCGACCACTTGATCGCTCCTGTCTTCAAATCCAACGCCAGCGCGGTGTCGAAGAAATCGTCCGCCGCGACACAGTTCGCCAGCGGAGTTGCGTTCTGACAGGCTTCCACATCCGCCGGTGCCGTGTAGTTGTTTCCAGTGCCGACGAACAGGGTTCCGCGCTTTGCATCAATCGCGGGTGGCTGCCAAATCGCACCGCCGCTGTATCCCCCGGTCCGTCCGCCATTGTCAGGCATGTCAAACGTCTTCCAGAGAATCGCTCCGGTCTTTTCATTCAGCGCTACCATGCTCCCGCGAAAACTGCAGCATGGATACGTCGGGTCCAGCGCCAGGGTCTCTTCGCTCGACGAGACCCCAACGTAAACAACACCGTCGAAGATCACCGGCGATCCAGTAATGATTGCCGCCGGATGAGGATCCACCTGCGTCATCCACCGCACCGTTCCTGATTGACGATCCACGGCGATCACGTTTGCGCCTTTGTGAACCAGCTTCGAACTCTCGATGTCCCCGATAATCACCTGATTGCCGTCCACCGCGGGACTAACGCGAGAAATCGCTCCCTCAACGCCGTCGTAATCGGAGATCTTGTGTGACCAGATCAGCCGGCCGCTCTCTTTCTCCACCGCGTAAAGATTGCCGCCCCAATCGGGAAAGTACACCGCATTGCCATCCACCGTCGGCGTGGCAGAAACATCGCCGCCTGTTGTGAACACCCATTTCGGCGTAAGTCCGCTGACGTTGGCGGGGCTGATGGTGTGCTCTCTCGGCTGGCTCCAACTATTATTCAAATTCTGTCCGGCGATTCGCCATTGCCCCGGCGGCGCATCATCGGACTGGCCTCGCACGCTCAACCCCGAGACCAACAAAAGGGCGGCGGTCAACACAGTTTTTGACAGCGATACACTACGATTTGTCCTCGACATCTTTTCTTTCTCCTTGTGTTCGATCTTGCGTTTTCACTCGCTTGGCTTCTTTGCCAGGCGTTCGAACACACCCATGCGTCCTGCCGGCGTCTGATCACCACTCGCTTCAGCGAATAGTTCCGTACGCGGCCCACGTTTTGACCGTCATTGAAGCCAACTGCGTGCTGGAGGGCTTTGACTCTTCAGGCTGGGTTTAGCGCCGTTTCAACAATCATCCTCAACACGTCACACAAACTGTTAGATGGATGCCCCGCGAACGGGTTCCAAAATCTGTTGTAAACAATTTGTCACCGCAGAACGCGCTCGTATTATGAGCATCGTGTCAATTATTTTTGATTTGCTCTGGGGTGCCCGCCCGTCGCAGGAGGGCCGAGACGAAAAAGTAACGGGCGGGGATCAGAAGTTGAAAATAAAAAATTAAAGGTTGAATGTTTAGAAGGAAGTGAAGACCTGAAGCGACCTCAAGACCCGCGTACCAAAAGGCGGAACCCAGGGCACCAGCTAAGTATTTCCGGTAGCAGCCATGCGGTGCGGTTCACGGGTGTCAGTGGCCAGCAAGCTGACTCGTAAGATTGTGCCATCTGTACTTGAGGAGATGTCGAGTGCAGCTTGCCCAATCAGGCGGGAGCAGCTTCCTGGATCTTTTGAACGTGAATTGTGTTACTTGACCGGTCGAGCAAGCCAGTCACGAGCACATTCTTACCCTCATATTTCTTGGCTGACTTTTGATCGTCCAGGAGATACGGGCCTCTCGGAGAGGCACCTTCCAAGACATACTTGCCACTACTACTGGAAATTTTCCCCGAGTACGTTCTCAGATCCTCATTATTTTCTTGCGGAGGAGTTTGCACCTGTGGCGTTTGGGGCCGATCCTGTTGAGTTCGTGGGTTTTGAGCAAGCGCCGCACCTGCCAGCGGGAAAATCCCGGCGAGAATTACAACAGCAAGTCTAGCAACATCCTTTCGAATCACGAGTCACCTCGATAGTTGAAAGTGACTGGACATTCGTGAATAGGAGCAATCGATGAGCCAACGCGAATGGTATGCAAACGACGCATACGGTGAGACTTAACAAAGCGTGCAAAATATTCCGAGCAGTTTTTTCAGGCAGATGAAAGACTTTCGGGGTTATGGTACCTACCAGAACAAGCATTACTAAGTACTGATAAACGGGCGGGTGGCCAACTTATCGGGCCGCGTAGTCCGACGATAAGCTTCGAATAGCCGACATCCATGATAAGTCCGTGTCAAGAGGGCAAAAGCTCTCCCGACGCGCTTCGGAGAAGCGCGTGCATAAAATTCTTGG
>Ga0210403_10002901_pt1 | contig 15252 bp, 9 predicted proteins | sample IncBWC19MmetaG_FD_150863 | JGI IMG/M metagenome (GOLD analysis project Ga0210403, IMG submission 150863) | Forest soil microbial communities from Barre Woods Harvard Forest LTER site, Petersham, Massachusetts, United States - Inc-BW-C-19-M | ecosystem: Environmental > Terrestrial > Soil >... | reverse complement strand
CTACGTTGCCAGCAAACACTGCTACCAGGATGAAAACACAAAGCAAATTCGCAAACACCTTCATATCTAAGTTGCTCCTTTGGCAACGGGGCCTATGGTTCGCAACCCTCGGGTGATCAGGCAACCTTTCATTTCGGCCATTATTTCCAAGTGCCTTGAGCAGCGTTTGTTTACGCTATTTTTCATGTTTCTTTCTCTTTCAGAGATGGGTAAGAATATGCAAGTGTGCGGCTTACGGTTTTCTGCTTTCGCGCAGACGTGAAAGAGTCCACTTTTCGCTGGACGGAAGAAGTAATCGCCAACCGCACCCGTCGTATCCCCGGTAACTTCAGCACCTGACCACGGTAGCTGTGTCGTCAGCTTTCCAAGAATTAGCCGCCACGCGACAGGCACCAGTGTGCATGAAGCCCAGCGTGATCGAGCGCTTCGCTTTGGATTTCTTTTCCCAGTGTGATTTCACAAGCGCTTATTGTAGCACGACCAGATTCACCGTCAGATTCAAACTAATGAAAGATCAGAAGGGAGCGCGCAGACTATCACGCTTGACGTCAAGCCCGAAGTTCAGGCTTAGCTTGCGCGGCAGGCTGCCACCCTGCTCGAAGCGGCAGTTCATCGCTTCAAACTAGCCGACATCCATATCATCCGGGTACGGCATATCTTTGTCCGACTCGCAAAGGGATTTGAGGCTGGGCAGGTACGTGGCCCATTTGGTGCTGCAATAGTGCATGAATTCCGCTTGCTCTTTCCAACCACGTTGCGCGGACAGCACGACCAGGGAGCCATTTTCATGTTTCAATCAAATCCGATTCGGAGAAGGGAACGACGGAGCGCAAATCAATTGAGTTGAGGCTCTCACACAACCTGACGATATGCACACCTTCAACCAGCGGATTCTCGCCGCTAGTGCCTAGGGTAAAGGGGACAGCCTGAGAGCCTGTCGGAGAGAAAAGTTTTTGAACGAAGAATCAATCACTTACAGACATAGCATGCGCCGTAACTTGTTGATTCTTCGTTCAGGAAAATCTATCTCCGACAGGCTCTCAGGCTGTCCCCTTTTCTTCCTTCAAAGACTCCAGAGTTCTGAAAATCGATTCCGAGGGCGCATCACTTCTTATCACATATTCTCAAGCAGTGCCCCTCCTTTCTTGACTTCCAGCACGGAACCCCAGTAGGGTAAGGATGTAACCGACGAAACGACCAGAAGGGAGTGCGCCGAATGACTATCACGCTTGACATCAAGCCCGAAGTTCAGGCTGAGCTGGGGCGGCAGGCTGCCGCCCATGGGCGCGCCCTAGAGAGCTACGCGGCCACCCTGCTCGAAGCGGCGGTTCATCTTCCGGCAGTTGCTCTCTCGGAGCCTGCAGCGAAGGACATGGTCGAACTATTCGCTCCACTGCGTAGCCTCGACATCGATTTTGAACGTGACCGGGACGCTGGCCGGGATATCCAGTTGTGAATGGATATTTGGTTGATACAAATATCCCGTCCGAACTCACCCGCCAGCAACCGGATGAGCGCGTAGCGGATTTCATTCGTAAGGCCGGCAAGAAGAATCTCTTCCTGAGCGTCATGACCATAGGTGAAATCTGCAAGGGTATTGACCTGCCCCCAGTCAGCCAGAAGCGGACGTCGTTAGAGAGTTGGCTCGACGTTGAAGTGCGAGCCTGGTTCGCAGGCCGCATTCTCCCCATCACTGAAGCTATTGCTGAACGCTGGGGCCATCTTGCGGCTGTGGCTCAAAGACGCCAGGGTTCTGAAATCGTTTCCGAGGCGCCACTTCTTACACATATTCTCAAACATCTCCCCTCTCAAAATGATCGCGCGGAGGAATCAAGTGACCAGTTCCCGCTATCCTGAATGCGCGCGGAATAATCCCGCCAGTTCAGGCCGTACTCTTTCCCCAATCTATTCCAATATCCTAACCAATTGATCCCATTCGACTTACATCTGGATGTTAATGGCAGCGAGAATTCGATGTACTTCACGCGGCTTCCAAATTCATACGCCTTGTTGGACGCTACCCAGTAGACGCACGACCCGATAAACTAGCTCCACGAGAAATCGACGGTGTCGGGTGGATTATTTTTGTCTATTTCTCCGCCGTACATGCATCCAGACCTATAGAATGGCCCTGTCGTGGCAAACGCTCATGCGATCGTCCAATTCCTGCTCGGGATTCCGGGAATTGTCCTTTATGGCTGCGGCGCGCTAATCGCCGTTGCGTTCGCGATGAGCATCGCGTTGTTCTGGAAGACACGGCGAGTCGGATCGAACGTTCGTGCTCTCGCCAGTGCGCTTAGGGCATTTGGCAACGGCGTTTCGTCACGCCGGCACGATGGCCTCCCCCGCGCCGCACTCGGCAAGATTCGGAGCCAGTGCGAGCAACTCGATGATGCACCGCGTGCCTGGTGGAATGCGATCGACTTCCACATCGAGCGATACACGAGCCCGGAGGATGTGGAAAGCTGGCTTCTCACCGAGCAACCGCGCGCAGTGCTTCCTTATGAGATCGTGATCGGCAGGAACTTCAACGCCGCTTTTTTCAGCTCTTTCCCAGGGTTGCTGACGGGTGCCGGACTGACCCTGACCTTTATCGCCATTCTGTTGGCGCTCTATGGCGTCCATTACGATAAGGCAAACACGGTTGATCCGATCAGCGGTATCGATACTCTGATCAACGGACTGTCGGGCAAATTTCTCAGTTCCATCGTTGCGCTTCTCTTGAGCATCGTGTTCACGCTCTTTGAAAAGAACAGGGTGCGGGGTCTCCGAAACCATTATGAACATATGATCGCGGTTGTTTCCGTGGCGATCCCCTACCTATCACAATCACGGGTCTTGCTCGATATCCAGGGTTTTGCGGCCAAGCAGACCATATCGGTAAGTCACATCAGCAGCGAAGTGGTTGACCGGTTGGTGGGGGCGTTCAATGCGGAGGTCGTTCCAGCGCTGGCTGAGGGAATGTCGTCCGGTGTTGCAGAGAAGATGCAGAGCGAATTCCGACCCACAATGCAACAGATGAACGACACGCTTGAGGGGCTGAAATCGGCAATCGTGCGATTGGAGTCACAAAAGCAGGAGTCCGTGACCGGCGAGATTCGGGTTTTGATGTCGTCGCTTGAGGAGTCGCTGGTGGGTGCTCTTTCGAAGATGGGGACGGACTTCCACAACGCTTTGACGGGAGCTGCCAGCCAGGAATTCGGGAACGTGCAGGGGACGCTAGAGGCGACCCGTCAGATGCTGTCCGACATGAACGCCCAATTCCTGGCCATGCAGACGGCGTTCTCGACGATTATAGAGAAGGCTGAAAAGTCCACGTCGGACCAGGTGAGCACCGGTAGGGAGCAAACGGAAGCGCTCACGGCACTGATGAAGGGCTTGATGGTGCGCCTGCAGGAGTCGGCCGACCAGAACCTTGGTAACGTGCGGACTCAATTGACGTTGGTCGTCAATGATCTCGCCGAGAGGGTTGGTTCCCTGTCTCAGGACATGATGGCGGCGGCGGACAAGGTCGCAAAACAAGCGCAGACCTCCGCCAACCAAGTCCTGGATCAGACCGGGGAGTGGTCGGAAGCGACAGCGAAGCGGCTGGAAGGACTGCTGGCGAACATGGAGGCGCGCAGTAAGGATTTCCAAACCGCAGGCCAGTCTCTGCTCGCGGCCCGCGATTTTCTAAGGGAAGTGATTGCCCAGAATGCGGGCGCTGTGGACCGCATGGCTGATGCGAGCCGCCAGGTGCAGGCGTACAGCGCTGGACTTGCCGGCCAGTCCGATGCGCTGAGGGGAATCAGTGATTTGCAATCGAAGATCACCCTTCAACTCCGGGATGCCTCGGGCGCCCTGCGTACATCTTCGGAGCAGAACGAGAAGCTCCTTGCAGAGTACCGCCGCACTTTCGATGGCTACAAGAGCGTGATCGATGAGCTAGACCAAAGCCTGAGCAAGATCCTGGGATCAATTCAAGCTGGACTGCGCGATTACAACCAGAGCATTGAAAACAACTTCAAGGAAATCGTCAAAATCTCGAATCCCATGATTTCGGAAGCAGCGAGCTTTCTTCAAACGCAGATCGCCGAGTTGTCCGGACAACTCGAAGAATTGAGTTCGGTGATCTCCACGTCGATGGAGCGCGTAAATGGACGAGCCAAATAGCGTTGACAACCTGAACAGTTCGCTGACCGACCTGATGACGTCCCTGATGGTGATCTTCATCTTGTTGCTGCTGGTGTTCGTGCATCGAACGGCCGGCAAAGACGCGGCGGTGACGGACGTTCTTTTAAAGAGACTGCTCGCTGACATGAAACCGCACGGTTTCAACGAAGAAACGATTCGACACGATCCGCGCGATCGGAACGCGATCCTCGTGATCGTGCCAGATCGTCTGATGAATTTCGAGACGAGCAAATCGACGCTACGTCCGGAGGGAGAGCGGTTTCTTAAAGAGTACATCCCGGAATTCGCAGGCGTACTGTGCAGCGACCAATTTCGAACCAGCATCGAGTCGATCGTGGTTGAGGGCCACACAGACGTCCATCCTTGGGTGAACCAATCGGCGGGAAAAAGTCAAAACAGCAATTTAAAGCTGAGTCAGGACCGTTCCATGGAGGTCGTCAAGAGCGCTCTCTCCGATTTGACCAGCATGGAGCCGCGACGGAGTTGCTTCCTTGAAAAATTGTCGGCAACCGGCCGGGGGGAGCAAGAACAGGAGGCCACGCCGGAAGAAAGCCGGCGGGTGATTTTGAAGATTCGCGTGAAGGTCGTCGAATCCGAAACGGTCAAGGTGGCCGTCCAGTGAATTTTACTTTAAGGGCTTTGCAGCAGCTCGGCGCCGAAGAGGACGTCATCCGCAACCGAGCTGCTCTTGCGCCCGTGAGCGGGCGACAGGCCTGCAAGCAGTTGAGCGGTACGCTGCAAAATCTTCGCCAGAATCTTACCGTCGTTAAGCTTGACCGACCTAAATTGAGCGCCGAACACGTATGGTCGGCGTTTGTTGCTTCGGAATATGACTTGGGTGCGCTCGACGGTCTGCAATTCCGGACCCTTTGCAGCGATGAAAAGACCGCGCTTCGATCCCAATTTACTAAAGCGTTGACGCGCAATCCCGACAAGCTAAAGCGGAGCCGGTGCCTGTATGGGATGGTGAACGCTTATTTTTCCGAGTGGCGCGACATGGATGATCCGCCCGCAGTGGAGCAACTTCTGAGATCCGTTTTCTCGAGCGCCAGCGGCAAAAACCCTGTTGTTCAGAAGTGGCGTGAGTGCAAGTCGCTCTTTTCAGAGCATGCCGTCACGTTTCTGGCCGACGCGATATGCGCCGGCCAGAAGGCCGTCGACGACACTCTAAGGGACTACTATGTGGGTCCGTTGACAAAGCTGGGTCGGTCAGTCCGGGACTCGGCAGCGCGGGCCGCATGCGAGCATCTCAGCCGCACGGAACGCAGGCAGGACAGCGAATGGAGCGTCCGCTATTTGCAGTGGATGACCGAGGGCCTGTTATCGGATCTCACGCCGAAGGATGCTTTCTATTATGCGATCAGCTCGTTGGTTCTCAGCGAATCGGCGAAGCGGTCGGAGACCTTTCAGCGGGCGCTCCGCTCCTACGTGCAGAATCATAAGATGCTCGGCGACCCGCGAGTTCGGGAGTCATCTGTGAACTGGCGCTTGATGACTCCAGAGGCGGCCCAACACTATCTTTCTTGGCTGGCGCGCGACAGCATCATTTTCTTCTTCAACACGATTCTTCCCAACACCAACGAAAACCGGAGGCGAAAAGAGTTTTGGCTTCGCTATCACGATCGCATCAGGGATTTCCAGGTCGCGGTCTCCGAAGCCGACCTTTGGAAGGTGAAGGCGAGCCAGAAGAATTCTGATCTCCTGTGCTACTCCCATGTGGCGCATCCGACGACCAGCGCCTTTTTGATGAGATTTGAGGGTTATGGCGCGCAGTACATCGTTGTCGAATTCAGCGAGAAAGGAAATGCCGCCTATATTTTCAAGGCCGCCGATTTCGAGTCCAAGCGCGTTACCATGCGTACGCCGCAGTTCGACCTGAAAAAGCATCTTAAATTCGACGACAGCGAGCGCATCATCCACATGGGAGACTGGGAACGTAAGGCTTCATACAAACTGTCATCCCAGTTTGGCATCAGACAGTGACAATCGCCATTCACAGGTTCGGCACCTCGGTTGAGATCTCAGCGGAAGCCGACGGCCTGACCATTCGAGGACCACGGGAGCTGTCGCAGCGTCAGAACTGGCCGACCGATGCGCTGACGGCGCACGGGGGATGGCGGAGCGCCATTGAGATTGAGCAATTGCTCGAAATCGGGCTCGCGGAGCTTCGACAAGGAGCCGTCGTTGTTCCTTACCGGAACTTCGAAGCTATCCGGGAGGATCTGCCCGTGAGCATGATTGATGCCTGGTCGACTCATAGCCCGTTGCTTTTGAAAATCGATCGAAAGAGCGACCTTGGGCGTTCTGACTTTCTGTATCGGTACGGGTTTCTGCTGGCCGGCCGCCCCGTTCACGTCGGCCGATTGGGTTACTACGTTCAGCGGGCGGGGAGCGCGGAGGTTTTTCTTCTCGACTTTCAGATGTACAGCCTCGTCGAGGCGATGGACGGGTTTAATACCTTGCCGCCGGAGGACAAGACGCCCCAGACAAGCTGGCTCACTTTCGCCAAAGTGAAAGGATGCGTCAAAGAGGTCGGCGCACTCTTGGATAGCACACTACGGAATAACGACGTCATTGTCCCCTCGACGCTCGGCCTCGACATGCGGGAGGATCAAGACGGGGCGCTCACATTTCTGCCAAAGTGCGCTGAACTCGCGAGCGAGGAGTTCCATCAGGTGTTTGAACGGAACCCCGGCGCGGAAAAACTTTACTCCTTGGACAGGCCCGGATTGGGCCGCGTTCGAATTGTGCTCACCGATGCGCAACAAGAAGTTCTCCGCAGAATGAAGCGGGTCCGGCGCGTCAAGGGCGATCTGAAAGAAAGCCTGAGACGAGATCCGGTCCAGGTTTTCGATGGCATCGCCGATCAAGTCGATCTTCCATACGGCGAACGGGTTATCGGCATTGGCGATTTCAAATTCGCGCCAATGCCGCGACCAACCGATACCGAGGTGATGATGGCCAGACTTTGGCAAGACCAAGCTGGCGCGCAGGAAGAGCGTGAGGAAACCGGCTCCGACGCGGTCACGTCGGATTCGCAACCCAAAGCCGAAGAGAATATCACCGCGAGTGTTTCCGTTTCAGGGCCGGAGCAGCCGGACGAAGGTCATTCGAAGAACGGAGAACCAGATCTGACAGCGCCTGGGCAAGAGGACAATGACAGTACACCCCTACCGCCCGGCAAGAAGTATCTGCTTATCGAAACGAACGAGGAGTTCGTCCGAAGCGAGTTCGTATCTGAGGCGGAGACCGCAAGCCAGTTCTCGGGAGGGGGAGCCTTCGAGCGCCCCCTAGCGCTTCGGGAAGATCGCAGCTTGCGTCCGCATCAGGAGGACGGCGTTCGTTGGCTGCAAACCTGTTCCCAGATTCGGGAACGAACGGGTGTCTTGCTTGCCGATGATATGGGCGTCGGCAAGACCGTCCAGGTACTTACGTTTCTTGCATGGTGCATTGAGTCAGGCAAGTTTCCGGACTTATCCAGAGGTGAGCCGCCCTTTCGACCCATATTGATCGTTACTCCGCTGATCCTTCTCGACACCAGAACCTGGGAGGCCGAGATGGAGAACTTCTTCGCCAACGATGGCGTGGTCTTCTGGCCCGTCCTTTCTCTGCATGGCGATCAGCTGGCCAAACATCGGCGTGATGCTGCCGATGGCCGGGAACTGGAGATCGGCAAGCCGATTCTGGATCTCGGAAGAATCCAAAGGCACAGGGTCGTGATTACAAACTACGAGACCATCAAGAGCTATCAGTACAGTTTTGCCTATATGAAGGACGGCAAACCTCTGTGGTCGTTCATCATCAGTGATGAGGCTCAGGAATTTAAGGTTCCTAATACAAGGATTTCCCATGCGATGAAAGCTCTTAAAGCGGTCATGCACATCGCCTGCACCGGAACGCCGGTGGAAAATCGACTGCTCGATTTGTGGAACATCTGTGATGCACTGCAACCTGGTCTTCTTCCTTCGGCGAGAGAATTCGTCGAACGGTTCGAAAAACCGCAAAGTGGAGGCGCCCAGGAGAAAAGCCTGTTGGAGTTGAAGAAGATCCTGTTATTTCAACGACCGCATGCCTTTCTGCTTCGTCGCACGAAGTCTGACGTGGCCGAGCTACCGCCAAAATCCATCGTCAAGCTGGACTGCGACATGTCGGAATCAGAGATCGCGGCGCATCGGTCCCTGCTTAAGATGCTGAGAAGTGACAGTCGCCAATCCCGCTATCTGTCGGCCCTGCAGAGTTTTGTTCAGCTTTACCAGCACCCGGCAATGCTGACTGACAACGCGGAAGACCTCAGCGTGAACGAGCTGGTTAGCCAATCCTCAAAGCTTCGCGTACTGCTCGCAAAGCTCCGTGAAATCCGGGAAAGACGGGAGAAGGTAATCGTCTTCGCACGACTCAGGACGATGCAGAGAATTCTTGCCAAGGTTCTTGAGACGGAATTCGATCTCCCTGTTCGAATCATCAATGGCGAGACCAAATTACGTGCCGCGGGCTCGCTGAATGCATCGGGCCTGAAGACGCGCAACGCGATCCTGCTGAACTTCCGGCGCATGCCAGGGTTTAACGTCCTCATCTTGTCGCCATTCGTGGCTGGAATCGGCCTCACGATAGTTGAGGCCAACCATGTAGTTCATTACGGGCGATGGTGGAACCCTGCCGTAGAATCACAGGCCACCGATCGCGCCTACCGTATTGGACAAACCAGGGACGTATCGGTTTACTTGCCCATTTTGCGGGACCCCTCTGGCAGAGTTGCACCGACATTTGACGAGCGGCTTGATCTGCTAATGGACAGAAAACAGCGGTTGGCCGAAGACTTTTTGCGCCCTCTTGCTCCAGAAGACGAAATGGGCACCGAGCTGTTCGCGGACTTGAGAGCAGAAGCGACCCGTCAGAACTGAGTGCTGAAGGAGAACATGGGGCAGCCTGAGAGCCTGTCGGAGATAGAATTTCCTGAACGAAGAATCAACAAGTTACAGCGCGCCCTATCTCTATAAGTGATTGATTCTTCATTCAAAATCTTTTCTCTCCGACAGGCTCCTGAACTGCACCATTATTTACTTATTTACCGTGTGCAAAGGGAGTCAAATCCCGCTATGGCACTCGCCCGCCGAGGTGTACCAGTCGGCGTCCTCCCAAATCGCGCGGTGCGGAAATGACTAGGCAGTGGAATTACGTGTCCAGTTCACACTGTCCTGAGTGCCCACGGAATAATCCCGCAGTCATGAGCCTGTCCCCTTTTGCTTCGGATCCATGCAACCTCAGCGAACCACAAGGTCCCTCAGCCCCTTCGGCAAGCTCAGGGCAGGCCCTACTCGCGCGCTGAAGAAAGCGCGCGCTCCTGACGGGCTTCGGGATGACATCGTTTTCTTTTGTTTTCTTTTTGTTCACTTTTCTCTGCGCCGCATCTACGATCCTCTACCTCCTCTCCTGTGAAGGGTATTGGTTGCGGCTCCGTCGCGCTGTGAAAATAATTTTTCCGAGCGGCTGTCATGCTCTTTCTAAGATCAGCACCAACCCTGCCTTATCTGGTGGGCCGAAGCAAGCCTGAGGACCGGAAGCCGGCCGTCACTTCTTCACAATCGTGAGCGTCACCGAAGACGGGTACTCCTTGGAGTGGTGGATGGCGGTATGGGCGACGACACCTTGGGTCTCGTCGTAGTTGTTGCCGCCGGTGTTCAGGTTGCGATTGAAACGCGGGAAGTTGCTGCCCGAAACCTCGATGCGGACTTGGTGGCCGGCGGCGAAGTAGTTCGAGGTGTTCATCGGTTGCAGCGTGATCTTGTACACCTTTCCTTTCTCCATCCAGACGGGCGGCCTATCGTAGCCATCGCGGTAACGCAGGCGCTGGATGGTTTCGTCGAGGTTGTAGGCCGGGCCGTTGGGTGCGGCGTCGATCAACTTCACCGTGACGTCGGTGTCCCTCACGTCCGATGAGACGTAGAGTGTGACTTCGATAGGCCCGCTGACCTCGATACCCTCTTTCAGCGGCTCCGAGGAATACACGAGAATGTCAGGGCGCTCCTCCATCTTGCGCTGATCCATTGCGCCTCCGACTACAGCGTTGCCGGTGCAGCAGACATTTCCGCCGTGGGAAGGAACAGGGATTGCGGGGTCATAGGTGAACTGGTCGGGCGCGCCGGAGGCGGGCGCCGCCGCGGTGAGTGCGCCATCGCCCGTCAGGGTGTTCGCCTTGCCTGTGCTGGCGAGATAGAGCGTCATCGGCTGCGCCCCGGCGGGCGGCCAAGTGTCCGACGACTGCCACTTGTTCAGGCCCATGGTGTAGTAGAGGACCTTTGGTTGTTTTTCCAGGGCCGGGCCGGCTTCGCCTTTGAGGAAACGATCGAAGAAGGCAAAGCTGAGTTCGTCGTAGCCGGAGAGCGGATGCCCAGGGCCGGCCGGATCGATGCCATGGAGGCGCGCATCGCCCATATCGCGCTCGCCGACCTTCGTATCGGCGCCGGCGCGGCCATAGGAGCAGTGCAATGTGGGCGCGATGACGGCCCACTGCTGGTTCGCAACTTCAGGGCTCGCGGTGCGGCGGACGTAATTATAGGTTGCCAGATTGGGCCCAACGGAGACGTCGTACCACGACATGAACCAGAGGCCGGGCACACTGATCTTCATGCTGTCATCGAACAAGCCGCCCTTGTACCACGCGGGATCATTGGGCGTGCGTTGGATCATGCGTCCGCCGGTGGGAACGGGTTCGGGATCGGCGAAGATCCCGTGCGGACCATCGACGGCCTTGATGATATCTTGCTCAGGAAGGTGGCGAAGGGCCTGGGCCCAGTCAACCGGTGGCAGGTGCTGCGCCAGGTCGAAGGACTTTGACTCGCGAATCAGGTCCTGCTGCGATGTATTGGGCGGAAACACCGGGCGGACCTGGTTCTGCTCGCCGTAGAGCCAAGCGATAAACAGCATCTGCACGGCGCCGCCGCGATACCAGTTGCCTTGTTCGTAATACGGCTTGACGCGCCCGACACCAGCGCCGAACCCCTGCGGATTGATCGCAGCCAGCCCCGGAGGCGCGGTAGCGGCGACACCCATCTGCCACTCGGCCGTCGAAGAGCAGCCCTCCAGTCCGACCTTCCCGTTCGACCACGATTGCGAGGAGAGCCAGCCAATGGCGTCGTAGCCATCCGTGCGCGGCGGGCCGAGAATGTCGTAGTTGCCCTCGGAAAAGAAGTGGCCGCGTTCGTTCATCTCAACAAAGGCGTAGCCGCGCTGAACTGCCGTCAACTCGGTGGTCATATCGCGCGGAACGCCGTTCTGTATGTCCCAATAATTGAAGTTGTAGGGAGTCCGAACGAAAATCACCGGATATTTCTTCGAGGTGTCCTTGGGCCGGTAAATGTCGGCGGCCATAAATTTTCCGTCGCGCATGCGCACCATGACCTTGCGATCGATGACTGCCGCGCCGTCGAGTTGCTTTTCGACAGCAACGCGGTGCTGGGCCTCGTCGGCGGAAAGCGGGCGGCGCGGACCTTGCCCGCGAAGCATGGGCGCGATGGCGAGGGTCGCGAGGAATATGGCGATATGACGAATAGACATTGAATTCTCCAAAGACAGAACATTGTACACAGCGTAGCGGAGCCAGAACAAAACCCCTTAACCGCAGAGGACGCAGAGGTACGCAAAGGGCGCAGGGAAACCAAAAGCTGGGGGGGTATGTTGGCCGTCTGAAAAACTTTGCGCAAGAATAAAGAAACTCAAGGGTAGATTGACTCATCGGTCAAATTATCATACTATTAAGTCATTCCATGCCCCAGTCGCTGCTAAAACCCCGAAGATCCAAGAAGCAGGTGGTCTCAGAATTCCGCCAATCGGAGATCATCGCTGCTGCAAGAAAGGTCTTTGCCGATAAGGGATATGCAGCGACCACGGTGGACGAGATCGCCGCCCATGCGGCTTTGGCCAAGGGCACCATCTACGTTTACTTCAACTCCAAAGAGCAGATCTACAACGCCGTGCTGGCAGACGACCTGGAAACCGTGCGCGCGCTGACGCTCGAAAAGATCGCTGCGGCCGGGACCGCGCTGGAGAAGATTGCGGCCTATATCAACGTGCGCTTTGAGTATTGCGAACAGCGCCGGGATTTTTTCCGGATCATGTACATCGAGCCCTCCGACTCCCCGGTGCTCAGCAAAGCCAAGACCCGGGAGTGGCTGCGCGAACCCGTACGCATGCTGACCCTGGCGATTGAAGATGCAATTTCCACCAACCAGATACGACGCTTGCCGCCGGAGATTCTGGCCTGGACCGTGGCAGACCTGACCTCGGGCGCCCTGCAGCGCCGTTTGGCCACCACACCGGCCACTACCGCGCGCGAGGACATCGATTTTCTGATTGACTTTATTTATTCCGCGTTACGCCTCTCTGCAAATTGAGAGGAAAGGACCATGAGATGTGCCCTCCTGTTTCTATCTTGAATGCTCGACGCACAAATTCCGGGCTGAACCATTGGCAGATACACCATCGGCAGATACCCTCGGGGCTCAGCGTTCTTCTCTGGCTCGCGCTTCTGGCGCTCGCCGGCTGTAAAGGAGTCACGGCTGCGGCCCCGGCCAAGCCCCCCGAGGTGGAGGTTGCGGACGTGGTGCAGAAAGATGTTCCCATTGTGAGCGAATGGACGGCCACGCTCGATGGCTACATCAACGCGCAGATCCAGCCGCGCGTCGCAGGCTACCTGACCCGGCAGAATTACAAAGAAGGTTCGTATGTACACAAAGGGCAGGTGCTCTTTGAGATCGACCCGCGGCCCTTGGTGGCGCTCCTGAACCAGGCGCAAGGCCAACTGGCGCAGGCGCAGGCGGCGTTGGGCAAGGCGCAGCAGGATGTGAAGCGCGACACACCGCTGGCGGAAGCGCGCGCGATTGCCCAGAGCCAGCTCGACAACGACATTCAGGCCGAGTTGGGAGCCAAGGCCGCGGTCACAACGGCGAGAGCCTCCGTCGAACAGGCGGAACTCAACGTGGGATTCACCAAGGTCACCTCGCTGATTGACGGAATCGCGGGCATCGCACAGACGCAGATCGGCAACCTGGTGAGTAGCACGACCGTGCTGACCTCGGTCTCGCAGGTGGACCCGATCAAGGCGTATTTCTCGATCAGCGAGCAGCAATACATGGTGTCTCAGGGTGGAAGCCACAGTGGCCCGCCGCAGGACGCATGGAAAGGCGCAAAGCTGAAGCTGGTGCTCTCGGATGGCAGCACCTTCCCACACCAGGGCGTCTTCCTGCTGGCCGACCGTCAGGTTGACGCAAACACCGGGACCATCCGCGTGGTAGGTTCTTTTCCGAACCCCAACAACCTCCTTCGCCCTGGGCAGTTTGGCCGCGTCCTGGCGGAGGTGGGAACGCAATATTCAGCGCTGCTGGTGCCACAACGCGCCGTGACTGAATTGCAGGGCAGTTATCAATTGGCAGTCGTGGGCGGTGACAACAAAGTGAATCTCCGTCCGGTCAAGATCGGCCCCAACATCGGCAAGATGTTGATCATTCAAGACGGGCTCAAGCCCGGCGAGCGGGTGGTGGTCGAGGGCCTGCAAAAGGTCAAAGAAGGCACCGTGTTGACACCCAAGACAGTGAGCTTATAGAGAGAGCAGGCATCCGATGGCCAAATTTTTTGTGGACCGCCCGATCGTGGCAATGGTTATCTCTATTATCACGGTACTGGCTGGGTTGGTCTCCATGGGCAAGCTGCCTCTGGCGCAGTTCCCGCAGATTATTCCACCGCAGATCATCGTCAACACCGTATTCACCGGCGGCGACGCCACCACGATTGAGCAATCGGTGGCGACACCCTTGGAGCAGCAGCTCAATGGCGTGGACAACATGCTCTACATGCAGTCCACCAATGCCAATGACGGTACGCTGCAAGAGACCGTGACCTTCGACGTTGAGAGCGACCCCAACACCGACCAGGTCAATGTGCAAAACCGGCTGGCGCAGGCCCAACCCAATCTTCCTCCCGACGTAAATCAGTTTGGAGTGACGCTGCGAAAATCCACCGGCTTCCCCATGATGCTCGTGGCGCTGTATTCGCCCAAGGGCACGTACAATTCTCTGTTCCTGGCGAATTACGCCAACATCAACATCAACGACGCGCTTTACCGCATCCCGGGCGTGGGTGAAGTAAGGATCTTCGGGGCCGGCGATTACGCCATGCGCATCTGGATCAAGCCCGAGATTCTGGCCAAGCTGGGCCTTACCGTTCCCGACATAACGCGGGCCGTGCAGCAACAGAACAACGTGAATCCTGCCGGCCAGGTGGGGGCGGAGCCCGCGCCACCCGGCAATGAGATGACCTACACGGTGCGCGCGCAAGGCAGGCTGGTTACCGCCGACCAGTTCGGCGAAATCGTAATTCGTTCCAACTCCGACGGCTCGCTGGTGCGGTTGAAAGACGTGGCCAGAATCGAACTGGGCGCGCTGAACTACCAGCAAATCGCGCGCATGAACGGCAAGCCCACCTGCATCATCGTTGTATTCCAGGCGCCGGGATCGAACGCCATCGCCGTCGCCGACAGCGTACAGAAGGTGATGAGCGGCTTCAGGGACCGCTTCCCCGCCGACCTCGATTACGTCACCTCCCTCGACACCACGCGGCCGGTGCGCGAAGGAATCAAGGAAATCATCATCACGTTGTCGGAAGCCATGGTGCTGGTGATCTTTGTCGTCTACCTGTTCTTGCAGAACTGGCGGGCCACATTGATTCCGATGATCGCTGTCCCGGTTTCACTCATCGGAACGTTCGCATTTTTTCCGTTTCTGGCGTTTTCCATCAACACCTTGTCTCTGTTCGGACTCGTTCTGGCCATTGGATTGGTCGTGGACGATGCGATCGTCGTCGTGGAGGCCGTAGAGCACCACATCGAAGAGGGCATGGCCCCACGGGAGGCGACCCTGCAAGCCATGAAAGAGGTGTCGGGGCCGGTCATCGGCATTGCCCTCATTTTGTCGTCGGTGTTTGTGCCCATCGCCTTCACGAGCGGCATCCAGGGAAGGCTGAATAAGCAGTTCGCCGTCACCATTGCGATCTCGGTCTTGATCTCGGCTTTTAACGCCTTGACGCTTT
>Ga0210403_10002900_pt1 | contig 15253 bp, 13 predicted proteins | sample IncBWC19MmetaG_FD_150863 | JGI IMG/M metagenome (GOLD analysis project Ga0210403, IMG submission 150863) | Forest soil microbial communities from Barre Woods Harvard Forest LTER site, Petersham, Massachusetts, United States - Inc-BW-C-19-M | ecosystem: Environmental > Terrestrial > Soil >... | reverse complement strand
CTTGTCGAACCACATGTAACTGAACATCCGCATATCAGTCTGTCAAGTCGATACACTCAGCCGATTTGCTATGCCTGATACGCCCGCGTCTTGCGTACCAATGGTGCGCTAGCGCTCTCCGGCGGGGACTTTTAGTTTTTCGCGCAACTGAGCAATCTTGTATGTCCCTCGGCCCTTCCGTCTCGCGAGCTTTGCTCACTCATTCCTCAAACACGACAGACGTCCCATCTTTGACCAGGTCGGCGACTCTGGTGGCGTCCCAGTTTGTCATCCGCACGCATCCGTGAGACGCAGAATGGCCGATCTCCCCAGGTTCTGGCGTGCCGTGTATTCCGTAGTGCGGTACGTTGATCCCGATCCAGACAACGCCCACGGGATTGTTCGGACCCGGTGCGATCTTCGCCTTGGCGTTTGCGGGATCGGCATCCCAGAACAAATCGGGGTTGTAGTTGTAAGTAGGATTTCGCACCACCGAAGTGACCGCCCACTTGCCGATGGGGAGCGAGTCGTGCTCGCTGCCGCTAGTCACAGGGCCGTAAAAGATGATCTGGCCTTCCCGGTCATACACCTTCAGGTCCGATGCTTTCCTCGAGACAACGACCTTGACCGCCTCGGCCTTGGCACCTACGCGTTTCCCTGCGGTGTACGAAGCACGTGCAGGGGTCGGTGCCGGTTGTTCGGCGCCCAAAACGTTAGGGACACGGATCTGCTCTCCGGCGGTGAAATGCATGTGGGGGTTCAAGCTCTTGAGCAAGGCCGGTGCAGAATGAAATTTCGCTCCCAGTTCTTGCAGCACAGATGTGTAGTAAAGTCCAGGCAGTTTCGACTGCTCCGTCGCGCCTTCCGGAATCTTGTCGACAAACGGTCCCGCGACGTCTTCTGCTGTGATCGTATAGGGCACGATCGGTTTAACCGCTCCGGCGTCAAGCGCCTTGAGCAGCGCCTTGCGGCTCCGCGCACCTGGAGCAAGTCCGCGCGCGGCCTCGAACGCCACCATGGCCTCGCGGCTGTTCTTTCCGCTCTTCCCATCGATCTCGCCCGGTGAGAAGTCGGCTCGATCGAGAAGGATTTGCATTTCCAGCTCTGTGAGTCCAACTGACTGAGCTGATACAGCTGAGCGTTGGGCTGCCATCGAGGTGGATGTGCCAAGAAAAATCGCCGTGCCTGCGACGAAACACCACAAAGTCTTAGGTATGAATGTCATTGCGCCCCAATCCCCTGCGCCTTGACGCTCCAGGATTCCGAATTGCTTTCGGCGTTTTCGTCCGCGATCCGCGAGCCAGTCTCGTAGCACTCGCCTATCGCGGCACGGTCATATGCCACCCACCCCATAGTTCGCACGAATTGGTAATCGAAGTTGCCCTTAAAGCGCCCCGGCACCCCGACCGGGGCATGCAACAAAGACTTGGTTCCATCGACAGTAGCGGCAGCGACGGACCTTTTGGAATCCAGATTCTGCAATTCTGCAACACTGGCACTCGTTGATTGGGGAGCAGAACTCGGATTCGCCGTCATTTCACACCTCTCTCACTAGGATCAATCTATCAGCAACATCCTAGCTAGCTTCGTCGAGGCTGTATGTCCAGTGTGAAACACATTTAGGAATTGACACAGCGATGAGCGCTAACTAGACCGCAAATGACTCAAGCTCCCTAAGTCCCGTTTAGTCGAGTTTTCGTGAGATCGACCTTTGTGCTGATGTCGCGGAATACTTGCAAACATTTATCGACCGCAGGGGTGGTTTGCTGTTCCAGACCCGTAACGGCACGCCTTACTTGCACAACAACCTTGAATCCCGCTGGCTCACGGTGCGCCTGAAAGCTATGGGCGTCGATGAACCAGGGATGGGCTGGCACGCTTTCCGCAGATTTCGAAAGACGTGGCTTCGAGGAAAGCGGTGTCAGGAGGATATCAACAATTTCTGGATGGGGCACAAGCCGCAAACGATGTCCGAACTTTATTCGCGCATGGACGAGTAGCTTGAACAGCGCATTAATGAAGCGGAGATCGTCGGAGTTGGATTCAAGGTGCCGGCTAGTTGCTCCAAATGCTCCAAAGTTTCATCAGTTCAGCAACTTGACGAAGCCGCGTAGCGATGTGAAAATAATAGAGTTGCCAAGGATGCGCCCTTAGCTCAGCTGGATAGAGCGTCTGGCTACGAACCAGAAGGTCGGGAGTTCGAATCTCTCAGGGCGCACCATTCCTCTGTTTTCACCCTTTGAAAGATCAGATCGAACGGCTTTCTGTAAGTAGGATAGAGACTTACAGCGTCAATCCCACAGTTCGAAAGAACCATTTTGAGGAGTTTGGCTCTTTCGGTGTGATTCTGCTTAACGTATAGAAAATAAGCCTTATTCGCGAGTTCTAGAATCTTTGCGGCATCCAACAAGCGTTCGGGCCTTGCCATCTCCAAACCTTTCATTGAAGTTCGAATCTGGTTTTCCTCTGCCTGCCACTCCCCAGACTTTCGCATCCAAAATTCTTCGCTGATCTTTCCATCCAGCTTGTCCTGGTAGGCCTCATCCATTCTCCGATGCACCTGGCTTAGCCGTTGCGCCAATCGTTCACCTTGCTGTCTCCTGACTTCTTCCTCGCGGCCCTTATTGTTCAGCAACGACTTTTGCAACTGGGCCAGGATGTCATCCGGGATGTGAATGTCCTTGAGGATTTTCCCTAGCCGATCCCCAAGTTCCTCTTCCCGAATATAAGGGAGCCCGCATTTCCCCCGGTACCCCGTGCAATGGTAGTAGGTGTATCGCCGCCTTTTGATTTCCGCCGTCACTTTGCAACTGTCATAGGCGCAAGTCAGCAGACCTCGATAAGCAAAGTCATGGGTATTGTATCGGGGCTTATTGTGGCCACGGAAAACCGCCTGGACTTGCTCGAAGCATTCCACGGAAACGAGGGGAGCGTGAGTGCCGGGGTATAACTTTCCTTCCCACCAGAATGAGCCCTTGTAAAACGGATTTTTAAGTACCCGATCTATGTAACCCTTGCCCAGTCTGACTCCGAATTCATCCGAGATCGCTTTCCGTAAGCTCGCCAGCGAATGTTGGCTGGAAGCGTAGAGATCAAACATCCGCGTTGCCAGGGGCGCTTTTCTTGGATCGACTTCGATAGTGCGTTCCAGCTTGTTGTTTTGGTAGCCAATGGGAGGACGGCTCGGGTATATCCCCTGTTCTGCCTTTTCCCGCATTCCCTTCCTGACTTCTTCCTTCAGGTTTTCAATGTAATTCCGGGCCATTACAACCTGGATGCCATGCATTAGCTTGGCCTGGGATTTTGAATCCTTGCAGATGATCTGCCCCTCTTTGGGCAGGTGAATCTCAACATCCAAATCTTCCAAGGTGACGCAGTCGCGAAAGTTTCGGTACAGGCGGTCGGTCTTCTCCACGATTAAAACTCGGCAACCGGGATTTCGAGGAAAAAAGGTAAGCATCTCCCCAAATTTCTTTCTTCCCGTGGTTTTCGCCGTTTCCACATCCACAAATTCGTGCATAACCTGCAATTCGTTCTTTAGCGCATATTCGCGGAGGAACTTCAATTGCGCGGGAATGGAAAATCCCTCCCGTTCCTGGTCCTTACTGGAAACACGGGCATAAATTACGGCTTTTCTCATTTTTCGTTTTTCCCTTTGTTTTTCGCCGCTATTCGTGCGAGTTCACCTTCTATCTTTTCGATTTCCGCGTCAAGTATTTGTATGGCATCGGAGAGCGCCTTATCTTCAAAAATAATTCCTTGTTTCCAGGCTAATTCCTTTCTTTGTATCTTCAACTGTTGCAAGCGGTTATAAAGGCGCAAACCGTGAGAAGCGCTTTCTTCCTTGCTGCAAACGAGAATTCCAGCCCCGGCCATTTCTTTTAATCGCTCAATTCCGTCTTTTCCGCGAACAAATAACTGAACACCGCAAAGATTGCAGGTGCAATACGGCTTTTTTCGTTTGGAAGCGCGGATAGGAAGGCCCGCTCCACACAAAGGGCATGGGAATTCCGTGTTAGCGAATTCTCCGAGGGCGTCCTCGACAGGACCCAACGTTACGTTAACGTTGCCCTGAGACTGGTCCGGCTTTAGTTCACCCATTCTTTTCTCCTGGCCGTTTGTTTTGTGCCTACAAAAGTTCTGCCATCCGCAATGGCTTTCTCGATTCGCGTGATCCCCGGCAATTTATTCAAACCGGCCCCACAGTGCGGACACTTTTCCCATTCGCTGTGAGTGTTATCGGTATCTTGCCCAACGAAATTAAAAAATCGCCCGACCGCATGTACACGGCGGGTTTTGTGGAAGGCCACTTCCAATAAGCCAATTTTCTCGGGATCGTTGGCCGGAGGCTTGGAGACGTACTTAAGAAGATGAATCAAGGCCTTTCCCCCGCTGCGGGTAGCTTCCTTGATATAGACGACCTCGTGGCCAGAAACCTGCTCCCAAACCTCAGCAAGTTTCGTTTGGACTATATAAGGACCGTGAAGCAGGACATGGGCGTGCAAATTTGTGTTATTAAATCCGACCTCATCGCACCAAATCGCGCCCCAATCCTTGGTGCCCTTCATCAGGATTTTCAGAGTTTTTTTGACATGGCCGTTGAATTTCTTAATCTGCTCCGCAGTCAGGGTCCCAGTATTGCGAGTGGTTAGGGTAAGCTCGCGGAAACGGAAGCCTGGTTTTGGCTCCTTTGCGACGGCTTTGAGGATGGGTTCGTACTTTTCGATGAGACGCGCAAATTGGCGAGGCGCACAGCGAGGGCAGAATCTCAGGTCGCAATAGATCGGTGAGAAGAGATCGTGCTTTTCCGGCCCGTCACACTGGTAGAGATAGGCATATCGGGAACACTCCATGAACCGGTTGGCCTTGGAACACAACCCGTTGTCGATGAGAACCTGAGCAGCGACTCCGCGCCATTCCTCAACCGATTCATCATCGAGATCGGGATTTCCGAAAACATCGACATTACCAAAGACCTGAACTTGCAGCTCCATCCAGTCGCGGAGGGAAATTTCCCAAGCGACGGCTTGCGACTCGGCTTTGGCCAAATCGATCATTCGGGGACCGTCACTCGCTGCCATTTCGAGGCAAAAGAGAGACGAGGGGAGTTCACCGGGACCAGAACGGTATAGTCTCCGGGTCCGAATCCAAGCTCTCGAAAATCCTCGGGGGCGAAAAAGAGCTTGCCGCTGGGCGGAGGATACTCCCCTAGGTAGGCAACAGGCTCGCCTTGCCGGGAGGGGTTCTTCCAAATCTTGTAGCTTAAGGACGCCTCGTTCAGTTTTTCAGCCATCTCAGCCCTCAGTTCACCCAGTTATTCCTTCTGAATAAATTAAGTGGGCCGCCTTCGGCGGCCCTTCCCAGCTACTCAGCTTCTTAGCTGGGCCTTTATCTCCGGTACCGGCAGATAGGCCCCTGACGCTTCCTGCCGTACACCGTCGCGGGTTGTCAGGCCCAACCGACATTGCCCGCACTTCTGGCCCGAAGCGCCAGGGGAACTCGAATCAACTTTCATTCATCACTTTTCCTCCGGTACTCAGCGAGTAGTGCGTTTACAACGCGCTTTTTCAACTCGCGGGAGATATCGATCAGCGGAACAAACTGCTTTTTCCCGTTCTTCTCAATCGGAAGCCGAGGGAGGGTTGCCCAAGCTGGTTCGCCCGCCTTTTGAAACACCGCACAGCGTCGCAACGTGACTTCACCTTCAGTGAAGCGCAGAGTTACGTCTGCCAGTGCACGAAGAGGTGGTTTTGCGTCGATCTTTGACAAGTCGATCTTGACCTCAGTTTTCCAATCGCTCATCGTTGCCCTCCCACTCAGCCAAAAGTTGCAGAAACTCGCGTATCACCAATATTTCGTCTTTCGAAAGAAGTCTGGTTGCCTGATCCTCTTCCGAGGTCAAACTGAAAGCGTCCGAACGGTTGCATTCGGTCAAATGACGGTGTTTGTCTTTCAAAGCACGCATAAACACAAAAGCCAGCCAATCTCCTTCGTTGGCTGGCTCGGTCCCCATCTCCGAAATTGCTGGCTAGAGGACTAGCTGGCTAGCTTAGATTTCCGCCTACTGTTTTACTGAACAACTCTGCGGTGGTTTATTCAGTAGGAGCTTATCTTGCTTCGTTTTGACCAAGACGTATTGCCTGGGACCGCCCACTAATTGCAATCGAATCCCTAGGGGAAAATCACCCGGCTTCAGTTCTAAGATCTTCATATACCCTCGGCACTCTTGCCCTTAATTGCTAGTGCAAGTAAAGTTAGCGAGATGCACGTATTATAAGGGCGGTCCACAAAACCGTTGCCAAACAAGAGATCCAAGAGATCGCGGCTTTCCGCGAAATCCAGGGCGAAAAGGCGGGTTCTTCCGCAGAACTCTCCCCACCCCGCACGCAAATTTTCCGCACAATTAGGGGTCTCAAGAAAAGCTGCAAAATTACCCTTGACGACCTCAAAAAAACCGGGCCGGAGATCGCATGTTCGTGTGTCCGAGCTCTGCAACCGGGCCTACGACATCAAGTTAAATCTCGAGTTGAGTCGCAAGAACGTCAGCTTGGAAAAGTTGCTCGCGGCCAATTCGGATGCAGAATTAGCGACTGCTCTGGGAGGCATGCACGATAGAATGCGAGAAATTCTGCTGTGCAAACCCAATTTGCTCTTCCACGCTCTCCATGACAAGAAGTTCCCGAGAAATAATCGCGAGGCACAAGAACAGTTCATAGCTGATTCTCTCGCCGCACTCGGTCAAGTCTCCATCAGACGGTCCAGAGATATCGTGCAAGGTGCACGTGCCGCCGAAAAGAAGAAGGGCAAAATCATTCGACGAGAGTTTTACATTGAGTGCTCCTGCGGCTATGAGGGGCCTGCTTACCATGACGCATGCCCGGATTGTGGAGCAAATGTGTCTTACCTCGACTTTGCGACTGGTTTTTGAAATAGGTGGTTGAATCAGGGGGCAAATGCCAAACATGGATTTCAAAGGTGCCCGAGCTTCGAATGCGGGAGATCGCTTTCATCAAGTCTGGGCCTTGCGTCACATCCTAAGGCTTCTAGAGGACTCTACTTCATTGAAAGCAGTAACAGTTGAAGGGATTCCTTCTGATAGCAAGTCAGATGAGCCTGATAGTACCTGGGAGGGAGTCGACTGTGCTCTTTTTTACATAGATCAAGGCACATCTCACGTAAATAGAATTGTTATAGAGCAACTGAAATACTCCGCAGCAAATGCAAGTGGCTCATGGACCCTCTCTGATTTCGTGAAGAACACAGCAAAGAAAAATAACAATTCAATAATACGGCGATTAGCAGCGGCTTATGGCGGTGTGATTTCTCGGTACCCGCATTTAGCAGGTAAGGTTGAGGTGCGATTCGTTTCAAATCGGCCAATTGCGGATTCTCTCGCAAATGCTCTGGGAAATTCGGCACAGAGTGAGAAGAATGAGAATATGTTGTCACCCGGCCTAGAATCGCTGTTCCGGGACTCCGGCCTCTCCTCGGAAATCTTTCTCCAGTTTATTTCCGCCTTAGACCTAACGTCACAGACAGGATCTCGATTTCAAATTAAAGACAGCGTCGTGCGGCTAATCGGAAGTTGGGTGGACGATGACGCCTCGCTCATTTTCAGTGGCCTTCTGTCTCGTGTTCAAGAAATGATGATGCCGGAAAGCTCGGGCAAGGAAATTACTGGTGAGACGGTGCTCTCCTGGTTTGGATTCCATAGTCCACAGGCGCTTTTCCCATGTCCCAAGCAAATCAAGCTAATCGATAACCCTGTAATCCGGTCGGTTGCACAAGAAACTGTCACAAGAATGTTAAGCGGGGTCCAACAGATTTGCCTCCATGGATCAGCTGGGTGTGGAAAAACAACCGTATTACACGAAGTCCAAGCCCTGCTTCCATCCGGGTCAACCATGATCGTTTTTGATTGCTTCGGTGCAGGTCGTTATCTGGAATCAAATGGCACTCGACATAGACCCGAAGATGCCTTTCTCCAACTGTGTAACGAATTGGCAACCGAACTTCAAATACCATTTCTCCTAAAACGTGATCGAGGGGCCAACTATGCAAAGTCATTTAGTGACCGCCTACATCGGGCATCTTCTGTCCTTAACTCAATCTCGAAAGATGCACTGCTGGTCATCGCAATCGATGCGGCCGACAATTCTATTACTGCTGCCAAGAAAGCCGTACCGCCAGAGCGTAGTTTTGTCAGTGATTTTGTGACGCTGGGAGGACTTCCTCCGAATGTGCGATTCCTTGTTACTGCTAGAACCGGCAGACTGAACGAGCTGTGCCTGCCGTTAAGTTTCAAAACAGATGAATTGAAGGGGTTTACAGAACAAGAATCAAACAAAAATGCGGGGCGAATTTGGAGTAGCTGTACGCCACTTTGGCTTGAGGAATTCCATCACTTCAGCGATGGGAATCCAAGAGTTCAGGGTTACGCAATAGACTACGCTAACAAAGATCAACAACGATGTCTTGACTACCTTCGCCCTGCCGGAAAACGGCTGTTCGAAATATTCGAGAAACGCCTGACCGAAGCAGCTGAGAAATCAGGGACTGAAGAGTCTGTTCGGAGCTTCTGTGGTGCGATTGCAGTCATGCCTAGGCCTATCCCTTGGAAAGATCTAGCTAATGTAAGTGGACTAACAGTGGCTCAGGTTCGTGATCTTTGTGCAGATTTGGGAGAAGCACTTCGAGTTTCAGAGGATGGCATCGGTTTTAAGGATGAGGATTTTGAAGAGTTCATTTCTAAACGCGTGGGGGATGACCTAAGAAGTTTTAACGAAAAGGTCGCAGAACATTTATGGAACCGACGCAACGATGAAGAATATGCAGCAACGCATGTGGCAAGCGCTCTCTTTGCTGCTGGCAGGGCATCCGATATCACTGTCTTGCTTGAAACTGAACCGGAACCCCGAACGATTACTGATCCGATCTTACGCCAGCAAGTGAAAATCAAACGACTCCGGACAGGAATGCAAGTTGCCGCGGCAGATGGGAGCACGACTGGAGCAATTCGAGCAATTCTTGTTGGTGCAGAAGCCCTAAAGACCCAAGACGCAATCACGGAGCTTGTTGTTTCGAATCCTGATCTCGCTGTCGAATTTGTCCGGGATAGTACCGAGAAACTAGTTTTGCAGGACGCTGACTATCTTGAACACCACGGAGCATTCTTGTTTCAACTCATGCTTATAGAAGCCAGAGACGGGAACAGAGTAATGGTGCGTGAATATGAACGACGATTGAATGCTTGGTTCAATAGACGAGAAGAGGATTGGAAAGCCAAGAAAGAGCGTAATCCCAAGCACCCCGAGAGTCCGTGGAAGATAAGTGCACAAGATATTGCGGCTCAGGTTGAATCCGTATTGCTTGTTTATGGGGTGGAACTTGCTGTCAGGTGTCTAAAAAGTTGGACTCCGCGAAGAATTGGCCTTGAGGTGGCACGATTTTTGGTTCCCCGGTTACTCGCCTCTGGCAGATACGAAGCTTTAGGACAATGCCTTGAGCGCAAGTTGATTCGTGCCCCTTGGATGCTTGCACTTATGGTTCCAATGGCGGTCGCTGGCCAGGAAGTTAATATTTCTGACCTTGAGAATGCTTTGCGGCTAGCCACAAGGAGAGGGATGGCTAATCCGGAAGGACTGAATGAAAGCTGGCGGGACGATCTATCTGGATTTTGGTTCGACTTGTTACTGACAGGCTGCGAAATACTGATTGCACGCGGAGGTCACCAGGAAGTCGTCAGAGAAACGCTGAAGACACTCGTAGATCCGGCGCTGACGCGTTACGACAAAATACCGCTGTTTAACCCAGCTAGAATTGTGATTTTACTCAGAGCTCGTGCTCTTAAAGAGAGATTAGGCGGCGTCGAGCTTACTGCCGAGAGTCTTTTGGGAATCGTAAACTCAGGGAATGCTTCGTCCCAACCTTACGACGAAAAAAAAGAAGAAGCGCTGAGGTTCTTTCGAGCGTGCGTCCCCTTTTTTGATCAGCGCGCCGAGTTAATTGTTGGCAAGAAATACGGTCATGACGCAAACAATCGCATACGAGAAAGCCTGTCGCAGCTTTCCTCCGGGGCCAGGACGGTAGCTCGTAGTTATGACTATGCCCGTATATTGCCACTATGTTCTGCAGCTGCCGCGAGTCTCGGGAATCTATTGGGCTTGGATCAGGCCGTTCTTTTCACAGATATTATCGACAGCCTGTTCGCAGAGCGCGCTCCCCTAGCGACCGGAGACGAGGCCTTTCTGTCAGTATTGTCGCTTGACCGATCCACGCATGGTCGGATATTGGCTTGGATCACAGAGAAATCCAAGGCGATTTCTGGGCTAAAGACGGTGGCTACAGAGAAAATCGAGGCACTATTGCCGCTTGCTAGATTCGTGGCCCCGATAAGTCGAGATGATGCCAAAGCAATTTTCACAAGCGCACACCAAATTACTGATGAAATGGATCGGACTGCTATTCACCAGCTTAGGTGCCTCGCATCTGTAGTAAAACAGGCAAAACAAGGGATGGGCGAACAACTGCGTCGTGCCCAAAGCGAGATTTACTACTCGATTGTTACTGATGCCGCGCTTCGGCTAGCTGATGAAGAAGGGTTCCCATGGGAAGTCATAAGTTCCTCGCTAGCGTCCTTCGATTTGAGTGTGGCCTTTGCATCCCTGGCAAGATGGGAGGATACCGGGATCACTGATCGTGATACATGCTTGGCTTCCATCTTGTTGACAGCTTTAGACGAAAAGTCGATCACTGATGGGGAAGCCGCTGCCCTATTACCCCTTCTTGGCACGATTCACACTGAGCTAATCGGGAGGATCATTAAGGGTCTAGCTAAGGGTACTTCTCCTTTGCAGTCAAAGATCATCGATGCTCTTGCAAGAGATGTAGCGCTGCAGATAGACGAACGTTGGGCACCTGGGATAGCGAAGGTATTTAACAACTCAGAATTACCAAGCAATGTAGAAGGGATTTGGATCAGCAAACTGCTTACGCAGCTTAGCTTCTTGAGCAAACGACCTAAACCGGAGAGCCATTTGCATGTGGCCGAGTCCACTGAAAGGGATGAGGATCAGCAATTAGGATTCGACATTCCCGCAAGCGTGATAGGCGAACAGTGTACTTCGGTAGGCGGACTCGAGCAGATCATTCAGTCGCTCTCAGTATCTGCTCCAAAGTCTATGGTTCTCGAATACATTAGAACGCATGTACCTTTAGACAAACGAGTGGGCTATCTTCGGGCTCTATGTAGTCTTAAAGAAACCACGCTACATGGCTATAGTCTTGGCACCGCCATTTCAATTGCACTAAATGAGTGGGAGAATCCGGCGGTATTGGATTGGAAGCAAAGAGAATTGGGTGGGCTCATTTCTGAGCGCCTCCCTGAATTGTCATTAGGAATCACTTTCGAGAAACAAGCCCCGATCCTTTTCCTGCTCAAGGCTCTACCAAATCAAGTTCAAGAAGTACCAAAAGTATTAATCGAGGGAATTGCAGCGAATGTCGAGAGACTCGATGCACCAACCATTTATGGATTGGTATCTGAGATCGTGCAAACTTTGGAGAGCTCTCAGGCAAGTGCAATCCTCGAAGCCTATTCAAAAAGACTTGTTGCAAGAATCCCCGACCAGGAGATAGATAGGGTTGATTTTGCTAGCGTACCCGCCGCTTTTCCCTCTGCCCTAGCCCGATATCTTTTTGCATTATTGTCCGATTGTGATGTCCGTATACGTTGGCGTACCGCTCACGTAGTTCGAAGACTCGCAAGTTTCGGTAATGCGCAAGCGCTGCATGAATTACTTAAACTCTATCCCAAAAAGACCGAGCCAGTCTTCCGCGCGCCTGGCGCAGCTTTTTATTGGATGTCAGCACGCCTCTGGTTGATGATTGCGTTGTGCCGTGTGGCAAACGAAACTCCTTCGGCGCTAAAGGGCCTAATGAAGCCTCTCTTTGACATTGCGGTAGATCAAGATTTTCCTCATGTGTTGATTAGGGCTTTTGCAAAAGACGCAGTTACAGCACTATCAAAACATCCGCCCTTTAAATTGTCGACTAAAACAAAGAGGCAGCTTGACAGAGCAAATCAGAGCAACCTTCCCAGAAAAGCAGCCAAGAAGGACAGCGATCAATTCGGAAGAAACGAACGGCCCGGGCGGAAATCCACTCGATACGAGTTCGATATCATTGACACGATTCCTTACTGGTATGAACCATCCACCAGGATGTTTGCGGATGTGTCGCTACGCGACTTCATAAAAGTGGCTGACAACTGGATTGTTGATGACTGGAAACCGTCATCTAAGGTTAGGTATTGGGATTCCGAACCAAGGCGGAATCGTTACAGGGATAGAGACTGGCCCCTATGGAGTCATAGTCATGGGGGCACTCCGACGGTAGAACGATACTCGACCCATCTCGAATGGAATGCGATGTGGTGCACTATAGGTACATTATTGAAATCCAAGCCACTGGTTAAATCTCGATTGTACGAGCACCACAGTTTTGAGAATACATTAAGAGATCAGTGCCTAGGCGCTCCTCCGTACTGGCTAGCAGATCTCCGCTGCATAAAACCTTTGGAAGAAAGATTTTGGTTTGTTCCCTCTTCCCCCTCATGGATTGATGAGATAAGCGACGCTGATTTTCTCCTTGAAGTAGGAATAGGACCAAACGAAGAGACGCTCGTCATTTCGGCTCGCCACGATAGAAACGCAGGAGACATTACGACAAGTACTAGGGTCAGTTCTGCGCTTGTACAACCCCAAACAGCTGCGTCACTAGTCAGGGCACTGCAGACAGTAGAAGAACCTATGGACTATGGGTTGCCGGAGGAAGAATCAATTACAGACTTGAAAATCGATGAAGCACCTTATCGATTGCTCGGCTGGATTTCAAACCCTTCTCATTCTTCGGGGATAGACAGAGAAGACCCTTTTCGAAATGAGATCGGGCCGGTTCGGCTTTTACCGGGCACTTCAACCCGAAGGGGCCTAAGACAGTCTCTGAATGACGATGCAACCACACAGTGGCAAGCTTTGCGTGGTGAAGTCAGTTACCTTTACGAACAGTGGAGCGATACATCTAACACTAAAAGCAATCGCCCAAATCATGACGTCAGGTCAGATGGAGAACGGCTTTGGATCTCGAGGGAGGCATTGAAGCAACATCTTACGAGAGTTGGATTTGATCTGGTGATGGAAATCCAGGTGTGGATTAGGAAGGATGAGAGCAGCTATGCAAGAGTTCATTCGAAAGAAGCCGTTGAGAGGAGATACGACCGTGTCCTCGTCTTCCGCAAAGACGGATCAATCGAGGACGCCAGAGGATACATTGGAGCTTGGCGATTACCTCGTTCGGGAACTCGAACTTCAGCGCAGCACGCACACGCTCGAAAGGTGGATGGCCCATCATCTAGCGGAACTAATGAACGAGTCGAAGAACGCAGCCACACCTAAGCTTCGACGCCAAGCCAGAGATCGCGCAATACAACTAATCCTCAAAGTCTGGGAACAGCGGCGAGGTCTCAACGGTTACATCGACCCTCTTTCCAGTTATAAAAGTGTCTTACCGGCTCTAAATCTACTCAATACCGATTCTATTGCATGGGTTAGCAGAGACAATTCGAATGAGCATAAGCTAGCAGCAAATCTATTCCGTCAAGCACAACGAATTGTGTTATCAACCTTAGGTGACGTGCTGCCAAAACGACCCAAAGAGCCTCGGCCAAACGTTGTCATTAAGTTTCTGCGGGAGTCCGAGAGCTCTCTGCTAAATAAGTTCGACGCTGTTGCAGCTGTAGCTCCATCGACTGACTTAAACCAAGAAATAGATTCAGCAGAGAAGATACTGACCGAACTTCGGCAAGAGATGTTAAAGCGGCCCGTAACACCTGTAATGAACGCGAAAGAACGCAAGAAAGCGACAACTCCCAATGCTAAGAAGCGTCGCCCGTAGTATCAAATCTTTAGAGGATATCTGACCGAGATTGTGATGAATTGTCAGTTCTGTTCTCCGGTCGAACGTGAGAGGAGGCGACTTTGGGAATAAACCCGTTCATAGAGGGATACCCATCACCATTTGTTGTGCGCGTTTCCTTATCCCGAGAAGTGCGCTCTTTTAAAGAGATAGCCAATGTTAGTCGAGCCCTCAGCGAAGTTGAGGGCATACAGGGCAACACCTGGCCGAGATTTTGGCCGACTTATCGCAGGGCAAGAAATAAGGAAGTCTCGGTCCTACATTTTCACGTGGATTCACCCCCCTTCTTCGAAATTCTGACTGACCCAGCATGGCTAGCCGTATTTCTACTCGTGCTCACTGGCTATAAGCAGGGGAAGGAATCGCTTCAAGAGATGTCAGCGGACGCCGCACATCTAGTGTCAACAGTCAAAGGTCTAACCGAATATCAACTCCAGCTGTTAGAAATCGCTGTGTCACTATCGTTAGGACATTTACTTGAGCTTGCAGAGAACGAAAGCTTGAAGATTGCAAAGAAACTGCATCGCCTGCGAGGCCGAATTCTTGGCGATGCAGGTGAACAAATCGAAGTTAGGGTTATCAACATTGACAAGACGCTCTAATTTCTTAACGAATGATCTGCAACTTGGGATGGTAAGAGGGAACAAGGGGCGGTAGATTCCGGTTCTGTCCAAGGCATGGAACAAAATAATGTAAATGCGATGCGTGGCTTGAGGTTGTTCATCCAATCGGCAGGCCCACCCAAGATGACTTCGTATGCTGGTGTCGGAGGTATGTAGTAATGAACAGAGCAGATCCAGCTCACGTAGCTGTTCTCGAACGGGGCGTGAAACATTGGAACAAATGGAGAAAGGCAAATCCCGAGATTCAGCCGCAGCTCTTAGAGATAGATCTCAGGGACGCACAGCTTCCCGGGGTGGACCTCAGAGGAGCAGACTTGCGCGGGGCATTACTTTCGAACGCCAACTTGAGCGGGGCGAATTTGAACAAGACGGATTTCTATCGGGCATCCCTGTGGAGGGCAAATTTGAGTGCGGCCAATATGATGGAAGCAGATCTCAGCAGCACGAATCTCAATGGGGCAGTTCTCCGAGGCACCGATCTTACACGAACGAATCTAAGGTTTGCCCGCTTGGTCGGGGCAGACGTTTCCGAAGCTACTTTTTCGGGCTCATTCGTTTACGGGTGTTCCTTTTGGAACCTGAAGGGCAGCCCGAAAGAGCAATTCAATGTCGTGATCACACCAGTGACCGAACCGGCGATAACGGTCGACAATGTTGAAGTTGCACAGTTCATTTAC
>Ga0210403_10002898_pt1 | contig 15258 bp, 7 predicted proteins | sample IncBWC19MmetaG_FD_150863 | JGI IMG/M metagenome (GOLD analysis project Ga0210403, IMG submission 150863) | Forest soil microbial communities from Barre Woods Harvard Forest LTER site, Petersham, Massachusetts, United States - Inc-BW-C-19-M | ecosystem: Environmental > Terrestrial > Soil >... | reverse complement strand
AGACACTCAGGATTGTGAAGTGCGAACCAGGAGGTGGGTCGTGTCTTTGCGACGATTCTTTCTGATTGGTGCGGCGACTTTGCTTGTGGGTGCGGCGTATCGCGTGGGCTTGATCCACGCGGATGAATGGCTGCCGATTTCGCCGGAAGAATTGAAGATGACGAGCGATGCCGGGGCCCCGGGTGCGCCAGCGATAATTTTGTACCGCCAGGTGGACCGGGACGACAGCAACGCGCGGACACCGCATGAGTACAACTACGTCAGGGAGAAGATCTTCACGGAGGAGGGGCGGAAATACGCGGACGTGGAGATTTCCTTCATCAAGGACCAGTACAAGATTATAAACATTCGAGCGCGGACGGTGCATCCAGACGGCACGAGCGTGGTGTACGACGGCAAAGTATACGAGAAAGAGATCGTGAAGGCGCGAGGGTTCAAGTATCTGGCGAAGACGTTCACGTTGTCGGACGTGCAGCCGGGCAGCATCATCGAGTACCACTACATGACCGATTTTGAGGAAGGGTACGTTTTCGACTCGAACTGGATTTTGAGCTCGGACCTTTATACGAAGTCGGCGAAGTTTACGCTGAAGCCTTACGGGGAGTGGCCGCTGCAATGGAGCTGGCCGAACGGATTGCCAGATGGAACCAAGCCGCCCGTGGACGATAAAGGCACACATAACATCCACATGGAAGCGCAGAGTATTCCAGCATTTCTAGCGGAAGACGATATGCCGCCGGAAGCAGCGATGAAGTTCCGCGTGGATTTCACCTATAAAGAAGACGGTGCCGAGACCGATGTCGATAAATATTGGAAAAAGCAGGGCAAGAAGATAAATGACTATGTCGAAGGATTTGTGAACAAAAAGAAGGCCATGGAACAAGCGGTGGGGGAGACGGTGGCAGCGAGCGACACACCAGAGGTGAAGTTACGGAAGATTTATGCGCGGGTGCAGAAGATTCGCAACCTGAGCTTCGAAGTGGAAAAGACGGGAGCCGAACAAAAGCGCGCGCAAGAAAGGGCAGCAGGGAATGTCGAAGATGTGTGGAAACGCGGATACGGATACGGGGATGACATTACGCTGTTGTTTCTGGGAATGGCTCGTGCGGCGGCGCTCGATGCTTCAGCGGCGAAAATCGCAACTCGCGACGACCATTTTTTCATGAAGAACCTGATGAAGGTGCGGGACCTGCGCACTTATGTCGTGATAGTGAAACTGAACGGCAAAGATATATATTTCGATCCTGGCACGGCATTTGCGCCATTCGGGTTATTGCCGTGGTCGGAGACGTGGACAGCGGGATTGAAACTGGATAAGGACGGTGGCACGTGGATCACAACTGTGCTGCCGGACAGCAGCGATTCGCAGGTCGAGAGAAAGGCGGACCTGAAATTGACCCAGGAGGGAAGCCTGGAAGGCAAGCTGACAGTCAGGTACTCGGGATTGGAAGCCATGTTCCGGCGGCTGGAAGAGCGAAACGAGGACGACGCGCACCGGAAGAAAATGCTGGAAGACGATGTGAGATACGCGATTCCGGCGAGCATCGAGGTGGAATTAAGCAACAAGCCGGATTGGTCGAGCTCGGATCCGAATCTGGTTGCGGAGTTTGATTTGAAGGTGCCGGGTTGGGCGTCTGGAGCAGGGCGGCGAGCGCTGATGGCAGTGGGGCTTTTCGGAGCGACCGAGAAGCACATGTGCGAGCACACGACGCGGGTGCACCCGCTGTATTTTCATTATCCGTCGGAAAAAGTAGATAAGCTGACGATCGACCTGCCGCTGGGCTGGCAGGTGAGCAGCGTGCCACAGCCGGCAACCAATGACGCAAAAGTGGTGTTATATGCGATGAAGGTAGAAAACAACAACGGGACGCTGCATCTCGAGCGACGGGTGAAGAGCGACATTATCAGTCTTGACCCGAAATATTATCCGGCTCTGCGTCAATTTTATCAGGCGGTGAGGACGGCCGATGATCAACAAATTGTATTGCAGCCCGCGTCGGCTGCAGCGAGCAATTAAAGCAGCGCGTTGGAGTGCATGGGCTGCATTTGTGGTGACCATGTGGACGGTCGGATTACCTTGCTCCGCGCGAGGCGCCGACGCGCCGCAGTGGATGCATGCAGTCGTGAACGCGCCGCTGCCGGCACACGACGAAAAGACGGATGCTGTGCTGTTGTACTCGGAAGACATCGTAAACGTGCAGGGAAACGGCAAGATCAAGAGTATCGAGCGGCGAGTCTACAAAATTCTACGTCCGGGCGGACGCGAGCACGGGACGGTTCTTGCGCACTATGATTCGGAAACGCGGATCACAGGGATACGAGCGTGGTGCATACCGGCTCAAGGCAAAGATTACGAAGTGAAGGACAAGGATGTGGTCGAAACAGCGCTCTTCGGCGTTGCCAATGGCGAACTGGCCAGCGACCTGCGAACGAAAATATTGAAGATACCGGCGGCGGATCCCGGGAACATCGTTGGCTACGAAATCGAGCACGAAGACCGTCCGTATATTCTGCAGGATGAGTGGGGATTCCAGACGACGGACCCGGTGCGCGAGGCGCGCTATACGCTGCAATTACCCGCGGGCTGGGAATATAAGGCAGTGTTTTTGAATTACCCAGAGGTGAAATCGTCTTCGGCGGGAAACAATCAGTGGCAGTGGGTGGTGAGCAACGTGGATGCCATCCGGCCGGAAGATGACATGCCGCCCTGGTCGGCCGTCGCGGGGAAGATGATCGTGTCATTTTTCTCGCCGAGTGGTGGGCAGACCCGCGGATTTGAAAATTGGAACGACATGGGACTCTGGGAAGCGGGATTGGTGCGCGGGAGAAGGGACACGTCGCCAGAAATAAAACAGAAGACGGCCGCGCTGACGAGTGCCGAGACTACGCCGGTCGGGAAGATGCGGGCGCTGGGGAAATTTGTCCAGGATGACATCCGGTACGTGGCGATCGAGCTGGGAATCGGGGGATGGCAGCCGCATGCGGCTAACGACATTTTTTCGCACCATTTCGGAGACTGCAAAGACAAAGCGACCCTGATGAGTGCGATGCTGAAGGAGATCGGCGTCGATTCGTACTACGTGGTGGTGAACACCAATCGCGGCACCGTCAATTCGAATACGCCTGCGGTGAACTGGTTTAACCATGTGATTCTGGCGATAAAACTGCCGGATGGAGTAGACGATCCGGGTTTGAAGGCTGTCCTGCAGGATAAGAACATGGGGCGGCTCCTGATCTTTGATCCTACAGATGAGCTGACGCCGCTAGGGTATCTTCGCGGGCCGTTGCAGGCGAATTACGGTTTGCTCGTGACGGAGAGCGGCGGGGAGTTGATCGAACTGCCGAAGCTGGCATCTTCGATGAATGGGATTCGCCGGATGGCGAAATTGACTTTGGGCTCGACGGGTACGCTGACGGGAGATGTGACCGAAGTTCGGACGGGAGATCGTGGCGCGAACCAGCGTTACGCGATGCGGGCGGCGGCTACCGACAAAGATAAAATCAAGCCGATCGAAAGCATCCTGGCGAATTCGCTGGCGAATTACCGCATTACCAAAGCCACGGTGGATAATTTGCAGCATAGCGATCAGCCTTTCATATACAACTATTCGCTTGTCGCGGAGAACTACGCCAAGCCGGCGGGTAACCTGCTATTGGTGCGGCCGCGAGTCGTCGGGATCAAAACCAGCGGACTGCTGGAAACCAAAGAGGCCAGAAAGTTTCCAGTTGAATTTGACGGGCCCTCTCTTGATTCGGATACGTTTGAGATTTCGCTTCCTGCGGGCTACGAGGTGGATGATTTGCCGCCGCCGGTCCACGCGGAATATAGTTTTGCGACTTATGACAGCAAAACGGAAGCAAAGGGAAGCGTGCTGCGGTATACGAGAACGTTTGAAGTAAAGGAAACCAGCGTGCCGTTAAGCAAGGTTGAGGATTTGAAGAAGCTTTATCGAATCATCGCAGGGGACGAGCGGAATACGGCGGTTTTGAAGCCGGCGGGGAGTAAGTAGGCAGGGTTCGAACACCGGTCTCACTCGGACTTGGCCCTCACAGGGTAAACCAGTCCATCCGCTACAAGCGGTTGCTGTGATGCGCGCGCCATGCGGGGACGGACCAGATTTGCGCGCTTTGTCCTAGAAGAAAAACCAGAAAACAGAGAGCGAAGACAGAGTGGCTGAGGCTTGCGCCGAAGTATTGCCATGCGGGGGCGGCTGCGCCTGGGTAGTCGGACGAAAAGAGAAGAGTCAGCATGAAAACGAGGCCGCAGGCACTGGCGGCGCGTACCAGGATGCCGAGAGTTAGCGCGATGCCGATGGCGAACTCACCGTAAGCAACGAGGAACGCGATGGGAGTCGCATGCGGAAGAACGAAGCCGCGAAGGACGGGGACCATTGAGGGATATGCGCCGCCCTCCTCGAGAAAGCGGTTGATCCAGAATTGAAAGCCGCCGTGAAGCGTGAATTGCGTTCCGAAGACTTTGTACTGCCCAAAGATGAGGAAGAAGAGACCGACGCCGATGCGCAGGACGGCCAGTGCGCGCGAATTGGATTCTTGGTTCGAGCTGCTGGATGCGATGGCTTGGGTCATCGGCTTGGAAACTCAAAAAGAGCTTGCGATTAGGTGAGCTTAGCTCGGACGCGATCGCTCAGAGCTTTGCCATCGACGACTTTGCCTTCGAGGTGGGCTTTGGCGGCTTTGACGACTGCGCCCATTTGTTTCATCGAGTTGGCGCCGGTTTCGGCGATGGCTTTGGCGATGGCGGCGTCCATTTCGGCGTCGCTGGCGCTGGCGGGGAGGTAGGACTCGAGAATCGCAAGTTCCTTGGTTTCTTTGTCGACAAGATCCTGGCGGTTGCCTTTGCCGAATTGGTCGATGGACTCTTTCCGCTGCTTCACGAGCGTTTGCAGGATCTGGATGGTTTCGGCTTCGTCTAGCGTGTGGATCTTTTCGGTTTCTTTGTACTTGATGGCGGATTTTACGCCGCGGAGGACGCTCAGGCGGAGTTCGTCTTTCGCGCGCATGGCGTCGGTCAGGTCTTTCTGGATTTTTTCGGCGAGAGTCATACAAAACAATATAGCAAAAAAGGAAAAGGATTTTACACCGAGTGCACAGAGAACGCAGAGTTCAACAGAGAAGAGCCCCAGGAATTTGACACCGCGAGGGTGGCTCGCTACCGTGGATATCTTACATTTGGCGGGCTTTGCCCGCTTGTGCGCACAAGAAAACAAACCGAGTGGATGAGGCCTGATGAAAGTCATTGTTGCCGACAAAATTAGCGAACGTGGCGTGGAACTGCTGCGGAAGACCGGCTGGAATATCGTATTGCCGACAAAAGAGACTTTGCATGCGGAGATTGCGGACGCGGACGCGCTGATTGTACGGAGCGCGACGAAAGTCACGGCGGAATTGCTGGATCTGGCTCCGCGACTGCGGGCGGTGGGGCGCGCAGGCGTCGGCGTGGACAATATTGACCTGGACGCAGCTACCACGCGCGGTGTGCTGGTCATGAGCACTCCTGGAGGAAATGCCGTCAGCGTGGCGGAGCACACGTTTGCTTTGCTGCTAGCGCTGGCGAGGCAGGTGCCCCGTTTGGACAAAGCCATGCATGAAGGCAAGTGGGAGAAGTCGTCGGCGGCGGGCACGGAAGTTCGGGGCAAAACCCTTGGTTTGATTGGACTTGGCCGCATTGGAAGCGAAGTGGCCATCCGCGCCGATGCGTTTGACATGCGAGTGCTCGGATATGACCCCTACATTAGCGAGGCGGCGGCGAAGGAGGTCCAGGTCGAGCTGGTGCCTCTGGAGAAGCTGCTGACGGAGAGCGATTTCGTGTCGCTGCACACAGCCCTGAGCCCGGCTACGCAGAATCTGATTAACGCGGAGACGCTGGCCAAGATGAAGAAGGGCGCACGGATCATCAATGCGGCGCGTGGCGAACTTATTGATGAATCTGCACTTGCGGAAGCGTTGAAGAGTGGCAAGCTCGCTGGGGCGGCGCTGGACGTGTTCGTCCAAGAGCCGCCAAAGGATTCGCCGCTGCTCGGCATGGCCAATGTGATTGCCACGCCGCACGTGGCGGGATCAACCGCCGAGGCGCAAGAAGAAGTTGGGACCCAGGTCGCCGTGCAGATAAAGGATTACCTGGCGGAAGGTTTGATCCGCAACGCGGTGAATCTACCGGCTTTGTCAGCGGACCAATACCGGCGCGTGCGCCCGTATCTCGCGCTGGCTCAGCGGTTAGGCTCGCTCGTATCGCAGGCAGTGGCTGTCAGGCCGGCACGGATTCGGATTCGTTACGCGGGCGAAGTGGCGGAAGTAGGGACGCACCTTTTGCGCAGCGCGGTGCTGGCTGGGATGCTGAACGCGGTGCTCGACGAAAAGGTGAATGTGGTGAACGCGCCCGCAGTGGCGGCGGCGCGGGGATTGTTTGTCGAGGAAGAGACGCGGCGGCGGGAGCGCGGGTTCCCTAACACGTTGGAAGTCGCGGCTTTACCGGAGAAGACAGGTAGTGCGAAGGGTTTTTCGGCGGAAGGAACCGTATTACATGACGGTTCACCGCGCGTGCTTCAGATTGACGACATTCCGCTGGAGGCGGAACTAGCTGGGACGATGCTCTACCTTCGCAACCGCGATGAGCCCGGTGTCATCGGTCAGGTCGGTTCGACGTTAGGCAACTTGGGAGTGAACATCGCCACATTTGCTCTAGGGCGACGGGACGAAAAGCAGGGGGCCGAAGCGGTCTCGCTGGTGCGGCTGGACGGCGAAGTTTCGGACTCAATCCTAGGAGCCATCCGTGGCATTCCGGCGATCACCGTGGCGCGGCTGCTGAATTTGGGATGAGATCATTTTATTTGAGGATGGCATGCGGCCTTCCTCGTTTGAATGCCTTCAGTTTTGGTTTGAGGTTATTTCTCCTCTACAATCCAAGATTCAGATAAATCAGAATCAAAAGCCAATTCCAAAGAACTTTCCTTGACATCCGCAGGCGATTTGGCCTAAAACTCTGTCAAAGCTTAGCCAGTCGAGCGGTGGGGAAGGTTGTCCGCGGTCGAAGATTTCCTCCAGGTTGAGACCCGGAAAGTGCCTTCGTTTTATTTATAAGCGCCGGCTTGGAGCTGCCCACCAGCGTACAAAAATAATTTCAAGTTGGGGTGCGCGAAAGGAGCAGTCTATGAGGTGGGTTTTCGTAAAACGCAATATCATGCTTTCCGCTCTAGCATTTCTCCTCGTTACGACAAGCGTGCGGGGGCAGGTGGGGACGACTTCTTTGCATGGTGTGGTGACGGATAAGACTAGAGCTACGGTCGCAAATGCAAAAGTCAACTTGGTCAATTCCGGGCAGGGGCTTCAGCGCGAAGCGCTAACGAACAGCGCAGGTGAATACGACTTCCTCGCGTTGCCGCCGGGGACATACACGCTAACGGTGGAACTGGCGGGATTTCGCAAGTTCGAGCAGAAGAATCTTCAACTGCTGGTGAATGAGCCGACGACGCTGAACGTGACGCTGGAGGTCGGGATATCGACGCAAACAGTGGAAGTTTCGGCCCAAGCCGCGGCTTTGAATACAACGGATGCCTCGCTCGGCATCGCTTTTAATGAGAATCAAGTAAAAGAGCTGCCCATGGAAGGGCGCAACGTGCCCGACCTTCTAAGTTTGCAACCGGGAGTCGTGTATACGAGCAATCGCGCGGACGTCCCTGCCAGCGACACGCGCAGCGGTTCAGTAAATGGAGCACGCAGCGACCAGAGCAACATTACTCTCGACGGGATCGGCGTGAATGACGAGGGTGGCCATGCCTTTACTTCCGTCCTGCCTGTCACGCTGGACTCGGTGCAAGAATTCCGCGTAACGACCACGAATGCCGACGCAGACCAGGGAGGTTCATCTGGTGCAGGTGTGGCATTGGTGACAAAGAGTGGAACCAACACCTTTCACGGATCCGGCTACGAGTATCTACGCAATACGTACACCAGCGCGAACGATTACTTCATCAAGCAGACGCAGCTCCAGAATTGCGACTTGCCCAATGCGTCGGATTGCAACCTGGCGCCCAAGCTCATTCGCAATATTTTTGGGGGTTCCGTGGGTGGTCCGGTTATCAAGGACCGCTTGTATTTCTTTGCAAACTACGAAGGCACCCGAAACGTCCAGCAGGTCAGCGAAACGGATACGGTACCCAGCGCCTCTTTGCGCGATGGGGTAATGTTTTATCAGTGCGACCAAAGCGATCCCAACTTAGCCACCGATTGTCCCGGCGGATCCGGCGCCGCGGTACAAGGCGTCAGCGGCAAATCGTATTCACCTCCTGGGGGCTACTATGGATTGGGTGTCACGCAGCTCAAGCAGATTGATCCCTTGCATATCGGCCCGAATAGCGTCGCGATGGCTTACATGCAAACCTTTCCGCAGCCCAACAATCTCAATGTCGGCGATGGCGTGAATTATGTTGGCTTCAACTGGGCAGCGCCGGTGTCGGACAACCAAAACGTCTACATCGCAAAAATGGACTACAACATTACGCGAGACGCGAAGCATCGGATTTCGGTGTCCGGCGCGGTTCGTAACGACGCCAACGATACACTCGGCGCGCCTTTCTTGCCGGGCCAAGCGCCATCCGACGCCATGGTGAATTACAGCAAAGGAATCATTGTCAACTATTCTGCGGTCCTGAGTTCGTCTCTAGTGAATAATTTCCGCTATGGATTCATTCGAGAGAGCGTCGGCAACATCGGAAACTCAAATCAGCAGTGGGTGTTTTTCCGAGGCCTCAACGATCAGGCCGGAGCGGTTACGCGCTCGAGCAGTTTTCAACGCCCCGTGAACACTTTTGCGGACGATCTCTCCTGGATTCGGGGGAAACACACCTTGCAATTTGGAGGGGTGATCTCGTATATCCGCGAGCCGCGCAACAGTTTCGCCTCCTCTTTTAGCGACGGGAGCGCGAACGCTGGCTGGTTTAATAGCACCGGTTTTGCGGACAAGAATTCCCCTCTAAATCCTGCCTTGAACCCGAGTGGATCGGCTCCTTGCGTCGCGGCGACCGCGACAACGCCCGCAAGCGGCTGTTACCCTAACGTCGACCCGAACTTTGCTAACTCCTATGATTTTCCGCTCACTGCGCTGATGGGAATGGTTTCTGAAGTTGATGCCCAATACAATTACACGCGAAATGGAAGCCCGCTAGCGCAGGGTGCAGCTTTAAAGCGGCGCTTTGCCATCGATAGTTACGAGCCCTATGTACAGGACGTTTGGAAAATAAAACCGACACTTACAGTCACATTCGGGCTGCGCTACTCACTTTTTTCTCCGCCATGGGAAACGAACGGGCTTGAGGTTGCTCCGACACTCAATCTGGGCCAATGGTTTGCAAATCGAGGAGTTGAAGGTGCAAATATGATTCCCTCGAACCAGGACCAGCCTATAGCCTTCAATTGGGCCGGACCAGCCAACGGAGGCCACGGAGGATTTTACAACTGGGATTTTGGAAATCTAGGCCCCAGGGTCGCTTTTGCCTGGGCACCTAACAAGACAGGCGGGCTGCTAGGCAGTATTTTCGGCAGCGGCAAGACCTCCATCCGAGGTGGCTTCGGAATTGTTTATGACCGTTTTGGGCAGCAGCTAGTCGATAACTTCGATAGATCTGGTTCGTTTGGTCTTGCTTCCACCCTTACTAATCCGGCGGAAGCGCAAACAGTTTCTTCAGCGCCTCGCCTAACGACCAACATCAACACCATTCCGACCACCGATAACAACGGCAACCAAATCTTCCTCCAAGCTCCTCCGGCTAACTTCCCAGAGCCATTCCCCTCCGGAACCTTTACAGCCGCGACGGGTCTGGATTCGTCTCTCAAGACGCCCTATTCCTACACTATTGATTTATCTGTAGGACGCGACATGGGCCACGGATTTTCGCTGGAGGTCGCCTATGTCGGCAGGCTGTCACATCGTCTGCTGACGTCCGAGGATTTGGCGCAGCCTCTCAACATCCGGGACAAAAAGACCGGGCTCGACTACTTTACCGCGGTGCAAGCGCTGGCGAAGCTCTACCGATCGGGAGTCACCGATTCGACGTTCAACGACTCCATGGTGAGCACCGCAGTTGCGCAATATTGGTCAGACATTCTCCAGCATCCAACCGGTGGGGGAGCCTACGCGATCGGTGCCGGGGGCCTCACGGGAGGGTGCGGTCAGAACGGGCCAACTTCGACCATTGATCCCTTGCTCGCTGCGTTCGATATTTTTTGTGGAGGCAAGTTTAACGAAACGACGCCGCTCCAATTCCTCGATGAAGCCGGAATACCAAATGCCAACGCAGACCCGAACACCTGCGGCACGGCCGGGAACCAACCGTGTTCGTACTTTGGGTTTGGTGGGCCCTTCACTTTCTTTACGCCGCAGTATGCGGCGCTCTATGCCTGGCGTTCGCTGGGAACGGCCAACTACAACGCCATGCAGGTTACTTTGAAGCATCGGTTGACGCATGGCGTGCAGTTCGATTTCAACTACACGTTCTCGAAGTCTATCGACCTTTCTTCCGATGCCGAGCGCTCAGGACCGTTTGGCGGCATCGGGGGCAATCAGATCATTAACGCATGGTCGCCGTATCAGTTCCGAGCCGTCTCGGATTTCGATGCCACGCACCAGTTCAACGCAAACTGGGTCGCCGATTTGCCATTTGGGCGCGGACGGGCCTTTGGTCACGACATGAACAGGGCTCTCGACGCGATCGTGGGAGGCTGGCAGCTTTCGGGACTGTTTCGGTTAACCACCGGCTTTCCCATCAGCGTCTTTAACGGCTTTAATTTCCCGACAGACTGGGATCTAAGCGGCAACGCGGTGCTCACTGGTCCGCTGCCCGCGACTGGCGCGTACAAGAATCCGCCAAATCCCTCGGGGCCCGGCGCTGTCAACTTCTTCTCCGTTGGCGGAACGGCGGCCTCGTCCTTCTTCACCGAACCGTTGCCTGGCCAAGCCGGCGACCGCAACATTGCTCGAGGCAACGGCTATTTTGGAATTGACATGGGCCTCGCCAAGCGCTGGACAATGCCCTGGACTGAGAAAGAAAGTCTGCAACTGCGCTGGGAAGTCTTTAACATAACCAATTCCGTGCGCTTCGACGATCAAAGCACCAACAACGCTATCGACACGTTTGGCCCTTCTTTTGGCAACTATACCCGTCTTCTGACCAACCCACGCGTAATGCAGTTCGCATTGCGCTTCGAGTTCTAGAGCTAGTTTGCAACTTGCACTAAGGGCCGCCGGGAAGCTTTCCTTTCCCGGCGGTTTTGCTTCCCTTCCAGGGGTAGTTCTTGCAGAGCTGGCAATCCCGCGTTAACTGATAAACATTGACGAAAACTTCGGGGCGTAGCGCAGCCTGGCTAGCGCGGCTGCTGAATTTGGGATGAAATGCTCGATTCTGCGGCCAGGCTGAACTTCCGCTCGTGTGGAAACCGGAGAGGCTGCTTCGAAGGCTAGTTTCTCAAGAATATAAACTCCCCCTAAATCAGATTCAGTACGATTTATAAGAACTTTACTTGACACGTGCCGGCGATTTGACCTAAAAGCTACACCAAAGTTCGCTAAGTGGGTGGCGTGAGGGGCGACTTGCTTTTTCATTTCGTCCAGGACAGTGGCCGAGGCAATAAGTGAGTGCGTATTTGTGCTTGCTTGGTGCTTCCCGCCCTCCCAAATCAAAATCTTAAACACGGTGCGCGAAGGGAGTAGTTTATGAAGTTGTCGTACATTAAGCGCTATTTTTTGATTTCCTTCCTGGCGTGCATGCTCGGAGTGGTTTGCGCGCGGGCGCAAAACGTGGGTAGCCTTCAAGGGGCCGTAACGGACGCGTCCGGAGCTGCCGTTTCTGGAGTGAAAGTGACGGCCACCGATCTGTCCAGCGGGGCCACGCGCACCGCCACCACGGACGCCAGTGGCGAATTCGGGTTCTCGCAGCTCGCACCGAGCACTTACAAGGTTTTGGCCGAGAGGGACGGATTTAAAAGCTACCTCGCGCAGACTGTCAGCGTATTGGTGGCTACTCCCACTCATTTGGATATACGACTGGAGTTGGGGACAGTCTCGGAGAAAGTGATCGTTGAGTCCATATCGGCGCCGGCGCTGAACACGGAGGACGCCACAGTCGGCAACACCATCGGAGAACAAGAAGTAAAAAGCCTGCCGATGCTGGCGCGCAACGTGGTCAATCTGCTCATGCTGCAGCCCGGCGTTGTTTCGACGGGGAGATCCGACACCGACCAGCTGTCGATGGGATCGATTCAGAACCTTGACCCTCGCGAAGGGGCCGTGAATGGTGTTCGCGGCAACCAGACGGACGTGACGCTGGATGGCGTGGATGCCAATGACTGGCAGAACCGGGCAGCATTTACGAGCGCATTGCCTGTCACGCTCGACTCCGTGCAAGAATTTCGAGTGACGACCAGCAATGCCAACGCGACGGATGGTCTGGTGAGCGGAGCGAGAGTGCAGTTGGTTACAAAGAGCGGATCGAACGAATTTCATGGAAATGCGCGCTGGTATTACCGGACGACAGGAACGACCGCAAACTCGTTCTTTAATAATCTCAATGGCATTCCGGATGCAAAACTCCAGCGTAATATCGGCGGAGGATCGTTGGGTGGACCGATCAAGAAAGACCGTGCCTATTTCTTCCTGGACAATGAAGATCGCCGCGATTCGACGGGAGCGAATCAACTTGAAATCGTCCCTTCTAATTCTTTGAAAGATGGCGTGCTGATTTACCAGTGTTCGGCAGGAGCGTCATGCCCAGGGGGAAGCGTGCAGGGAGTTTCGGCGGCTCATACGATCGCTCCAGGTTTTTTTGGTATTGGACCGGCAACAGTGCAGACTCTCGATCCGGCGGGTACCGGGATCAACTCTGCGATGCTCGCTTACATGAAATTATTCCCCGCAGGAAATGATCCTACGCAAGGGTTCGACGCCACTGGTTCGGTTGTCGCTAATTTCGAGGGATTTCGATTCAATGCTCCAGAGCATCTTTCGAACAACATTTATATCGCCCGCTTCGATTACAAGCTCACAAGCGACGGCCATCACAGCGTCTTCTGGCGCGGGAGTATGCAGGGGCTAAAGGACGACCTAATCGGGGCGCAATTCCCGGGGCAATCAGCCGCATCGCAGTTACTTAACAACAGCCGCGGTTACTCCGTTCAGTATCAAGGTATGATCACCCCTACGCTCATCGATACCGCTCGGTACGGGTACACCCGGCTGGGCGTGACTCAATCCGGAGTGACCGGAGCGCAGTTTGATATCCGCTCGTTCGCCGACCTTGTCAACTTCGGCGCTCGCCCACTGGGACGAGTAGTTCCTGTTCACGATATCAACGATGACCTTACCTGGGTCAAAGGCAAACATACCATCCAGTTTGGGGGCGTGGCTCGCATCGTAACGAACGACCGAATCGATGACGCCAATTCGTTCCCGTTTTTCGGCGCCAACAACGGCTTCTGTCTGAACCTCTGTGACGACGTTGCAAACGAAATTAATGGCACAGGCAGCGCTTTCCCGCATTCCACGAACCCGACGGCCATTACGCGGGCCTTCATGATGCTGACGGGTTCCATCACCCAGGTGAATGCGACCTTCTTCGGGAATCCAAGCTCGGGCGCCATCCTTCCGTCAGGCACGCCCGATACCAGGAGCTTTGCCGAGCGGGTCTACGAGGGCTACGCTCAGGACAGTTGGCGGCTACGATCCAACGTCGTTGTCACCTACGGCCTCCGTTACACTTATGAAACCCCGGTTTGGGAAACGAACGGTTTCGAAGTCCGGCCAACAGTCGATATCCAGCAGTGGTTCAATCAGCGAACCATCAACATGAACAACGGAATTCCCTCAGACGCGTCGCCCCTCCTCAGCTGGGATCTCGCCGGAAAAGCCAACAAGGGACAAAACTCATGGTACGACCCTTACCACAAAGGTTTCGCGCCGCGGCTGGCCTTGGCGTATTCTCCAGCCTATGACAGCGGATTGCTCAAATCCATATTCGGTGGAGTTGGAAAGTCTTCGCTTCGATTGGGAGCGGGCCTGGACTACGATCTCATCGGGCAATCCATCGCCGTGGACAGCGATCTGAACGGATCGCCAGGTACATCCACCCAGTTGTTCGACGGGTCGCAGCAATTCTGTCTAGGCACCACTACGGCGACGTGCGGGGGAATTCCCGGGACCTCGCAGGCACCGCGCTTCTCGGGAGCTTGCACTGCCACGGGATGCACGGGGCTGCCTACCGCTGGGCCACCATTTTTTACTCCGCCCACTGGAACTGCCTTCCCTTTCACGCCGCCCGCCAATCAAAGCGGAGTCGGATTCGCCGTGGATCAGCACATTCGCACGCCCTATGCCATTCACCTGACGGCTTCCTTCCAGCGCGAATTGCCCAAACACTTTGTCCTGGACGTCGCGTATGTTGGCACACTCGGGCGGCGGCTTTTGGCAAAGTTGGACTACGCACAATATGAGGACATCCGCGATCCGAAGAGCGGTGTGGATTTGTGGAGTGCCATGCAGCAAATCGCAAAAATCGCCAACATCACGCCTGCAAACGGCGTGCAAGGACCCAATCCGAACGCGCCAGCGGGCCTGACGGGAATCGCGTCAATTCCATTCTTCAACGACATGCTTCCTGACATGCCGGCTTTTACCCAGGCGTTTTACAGCAAAACGGCGGGATACGCCAACCTAACGCCGACCCAGGCGTTCTATGCGTTCATGGTGAGGAACGCGCAGCAATCCTGGTCTTGCGCGCTGTTTGCCCTGGATACCCTACCATCGCCGGGCGGCCTGCCCAGCCCTTGGAACACGACCGTTGATCCGGAGCGCAATGGCTTGGTTCTTTTCCAGCCTCAATTCCAGACAATAGCGGGCTGGGGAAACGCGGGTAATTCCAATTACAACAGCTTGCAGGTCTCCCTTCGCAAGAATGTCGGGTTTGCGGTGTTCGGGGCTAACTATGTGTTTTCGAAATCCATCGACAATACGTCGGCGGCCTCAAACCAGGATCTTATTCCCGGACAGAATGAGTTGGGCGGTCTGATTCAAGATCCCTTCAACTTGCGGTCCGGCCGAGCCCTTTCGGATTTCAATTTGAAGCACAATTTTAACGGCTACTGGGTGGTTGGTTTGCCTTTTGGCAGAGGAAAGAAGTTCGCCAGCAGCGCGAACCGTTTAGTGGATGCCGCGATCGGCGGCTGGGAACTGACTGGAGCCGCAAGGTGGCATTC
>Ga0210403_10002897_pt1 | contig 15259 bp, 22 predicted proteins | sample IncBWC19MmetaG_FD_150863 | JGI IMG/M metagenome (GOLD analysis project Ga0210403, IMG submission 150863) | Forest soil microbial communities from Barre Woods Harvard Forest LTER site, Petersham, Massachusetts, United States - Inc-BW-C-19-M | ecosystem: Environmental > Terrestrial > Soil >... | reverse complement strand
TCCATCGCGGCATGCGGCGTATCGGGCGCGGTCTTGCGCACCGAGTGCCGGTTCCACAGATTAGGCTGGCGCGCGATCTCCAAGAGCAACGGCGCCGTGTCCACACCCTGAGCGATTTTTACCAGATTGTTCACGAACCACCTTTCATTTGAGCCGCCACGTGCAAGCCGCCCAAGCCGAGCATACCGAGGGTGAGCGTGGCGAGCGGGCCGATATCCAAACCGGGAAGCGCGAGCGGATGATTCAGCGCTACCGCAACGGCGTTCGTCAAAGGCTGGCCAACGAAGTTCCAGAAGTACCCCATCACGCAAACCCAGCCCAAGCCTCCGCGCCAGTGTTGCAGTGGATCGGTGCTCGATGCTTCGGCCTGATCAATCGCCATTTGGCCTTGAACCATCGCGAGCACGGCAGCAAGTTGCTGCTGCTCCTGCTGCGACTTGTCCGGCCAGATCTTGTTGACGATAGTGCTTGCGAGATCGAGCCCCGCCGAGATCGGATCAAGTGCCATTTTGGCCCTCTAAAAACATCGCCTGTTCCGCCGCGCGCCGGGTAACCAGTCCCGGTAGCACGCGCCCGCCTGCCATGTTCCACTTCGGAAACTCCGCTGCCGCACCCATGTAATCGAGCGAGTTTAGCAGACGCAACAAAGTGGAATGCACCAAACTGCCCACGCCCAGGTTGAAGGTGAAGTCGACCAGCGCGTCGAACTCGCTTTGAGTAAGAGGCGCGGTCACGTATTGGCTGACCGCGTGCGCCGCCCACTGGATATCCTCCGCGAGCCATGCCGCCGCTTGCTGCTGCGTGCAGGTGTCGCTAGGGAACACGTCGGCGGTGTGCCCGAAACCAATTGTCCAGATGCCCGCCGAATCCTGATACGCGGTAAGCTCGCATCCCTCGGATGCTTCTGTCAGGGCCAAGCCCGCTGCCGAGTAGTTCACAGCTTGCCTACCATCGTGAGGATCTCCGTGACCTTGGTCGCGGTTGCCTTGCTCGCGTCTTCGATGACGGTCGCCAGCGGCGTAGCGAGCGCTTCGAGTTCTGCGCTCTTGGTGTGAAGGCCGACAAGGGCTTCCAGCTTCTCGCCGACCGACCGGGCATCGTTCACGATGGCATTGAATTCTGCTTCGAGTGCTGCAAACATGGATTGCTCCTAGTTAAAGAACTTGCGAAAACCGCCCGCGGCGCCGTATGCCGCAAGCCATAGGATAAGATAAAAAAGCGACTTCCAAACCAGCGATAACACGCCTTTGCCGATGTTCAATTGGAAGCGCTGAGTTGCGCGCCGTTCCAATTCGTCAACGATGGCTTTAACGTCCCCGTCTGTGAGTGTTCTGACGACGATTCGTACTTCTTCCTCACTGAGCGATCTATTGTCCATCCTCGTTTCCGGTTTATGAATATTCGTAAATGATGAGCAATGAGCCGGACCCATTGCCCCCTACAAGACCCCCCGCCGCCGAAGGACCGTTCGTGGTGCCCCCGCCGCCAGCGCCAAACCCTGTAGCGCTTGATCCGTTCGAACCCGCCGCGACAATCGCGCCGCCTGAACCGTAAGGGGTGCTCGCGCCCGGAGTGGTGTGGTAGAGGCCCACGGTCAGCACTGCGTCTGTCCAGCCGCCTTGCGCGCCTTGAGTGTTCAGCGACCCACCTGAAGCCGAGCCCCCGATGCCGCCGTCGCCAAACGCCGTTGCGCTGGTCGCGACTCCACCGCCCAAACCACCGTTGGCGGTCAACCCCATGAATGTCGCGTTGCCGCCCGCCGTACCGGCGCCGCCATTGGAACCGCCTGCGCCGCCTGCAGGGAGGGTAGCGGTCTGTCCGCTAAAGCCTGACGTGATGATGGCGAACGCGCGCCCGCCTGCGCCGCCGCTGCCTGCTGCCGAGACTGAATTCGACGCGGTGGCTGTCGCGCCCGCGCCGCCGCCGCCCGGACCTTGGAGCGTCGCGAGGATCTTGGTCGCCGCCGGGTTCGGGGTGTAGACGCCCGTAGCCACAAGGAATTGAATACTCAGAAGCGTTCCGAGAGGCGTGTAACCAAGCGGGGCCGCGTTCGCGTTCACCTCGTTCACGATCGCGTTGAAGTTCGCCATGACGGGAGCCGCGTCGGCGACTTGCCCGTCCTGGATGTTGTTCGGTAGCGTGCTGATAATGGTCATTGCTTATCCCTGATTCGTGTATCCGGTGTCCTGATACCGGGCGAAGAACGTCCCGATGGACAAGCTGTTGGAGGAAGTCGCCTGGATGTCGAGTGCCATCTTTTGGAACACAAGCGGCGCGGCCCACGGGATGTTGTAAACGTGGGGGATGCGCTGCGCTGAAGACCACTTCGCGCCGCTGCCCCACAGCACCCCGCTGCCCCATACGAAGCCCGAGGGTGCCGTGGTGATCAGGCACGATCCAAGCGTGTTGTTCTGGTCGTCGTATCCGGTGATCGAGTATTGAACCGCCGAGCCTGAAGACGAAAGCTCCTGCGTCGACTCCACCACTTGCACCTGCGCCATTCGCCCGGTTTTCGGGAACGATGACGACTTCATATGGCTAATAATCTGCGTGCCGTTGTCCGCGTACGTGCTGTTTGTGTTCGGAATGCTTTGGCTCACGAAGAGCGCCGCGCCGCTCGCCGCTCCTGATAGCACGAAGCTTGTCCCGAATTGCGAAATCTCGTCATAGGGGAACGTGTGCGGCCCCGTCCAGCGCTTGCGCCGAATGTCGTACCAGTAGTCGTTCGTTTGCGAGACCCCGGACAACGTGGTCGGAACGCAAACTCTGAAAATGTTTCCTGAGAAAGAAGCCGCGATTCGGGAAAACTGAGTCGAGTTCTGGAACGGAACCTGCACGTCGGCCGACCCGTCCTGCCCCGGCGAGTGCGAGAGGGGGGAAAGCACGCCGAGGAAGTTCAGGATGTAGGGCGCGTCCACGCCGATGAAGAAGATCCCGAACGGACCCTGCACCACGCTGCGCTCCGAACTGCAACCCGTGGTGAGCGTGATGTAACTCAGTGCGAGGTTGTTCTCGGTGATATCGCCCGTGATCTGCCAAATGCTAGAGCCTTTGAACGCGATCAACCCACCGATGACGCCCGCGGAGATCGTCTGAATCGGGAGACCGGACTGCGCGGTGATCGGCGTCGTATCGCCCAGGGTGACTGAGTTTGTCGCGTTCGTGCGCGTGAAGGGCACAAGCACGTCGCTAAAGTACAGCACGTTCGCGCACGAGAACCACGCGCGGTTGTTGAAGTTCGCAACCGTGGTCGGAACACTCGGAAGCGGGTTCGTGGCGAGGTTTTGTGAACTCCAAACCGGCGCGGCGGGGTTCGCGATGTTGATCGCGCCGAAGAAGTTCGCGCCCGCGCCGCTAAAGCCCGGATGCGTGATCAGGATGTAGGTGCTCACTACCGCCATCGTGGGCGGCGTCCACGGGCCTGAAGTTGCGGGCGACGTCGGAACGTTTGTCGAGAGCACGCCGCTGATCGTGATGAAGGCGTTCGCGATCAGGTCGTAAGCGAAGGGCTCATCGTGGCCGGGGTTGCGCCCAGTGCTCACCATGCCGTAGACGATCGTGCCGATGACCGTGGAGACGGAGACGAAAGTAGGGGCGGTGAAGCCTGCGAACGAGGTGACCGGAGAGCCCACGCCCGGACGGCTTACGACCACTTCCGGGTTAGCCTGATCGAAAACGACGTTCGTGAGAAGCGCGCACGCCCCCTGGAACGCGTCTGTCGCGTCATAGGCGTCGGACAATCCCTTGGGGGTGAAGCGTACCGGCTGGCCGTTGCGTATTGGCACAACGTTCTCCTAGTCGGTGATTTTCGTCGGTTTTAGCGTACGGTTCGAGTGGAACCTGCGGGGATCGAGCTTGACGCTCTTGACCACTTGCTGCTCGTCGCCTTCCATGATGATTTGGAGGCGCAACATGGCATCCATCTCTTTCAGGAATTCGGGACGGCGCGCGTCGTCGGTGATCTGCATCAAACGCGCCGCGGTGGCCGTGATCAGATAATCCTGGTCAGGGAACCACGGGATGACGCTGGACGCTTCCGGAGTCGTGATGTCCGGTTGCTTCACCATGTAGCGGTGCGTGAGCACGATCTGCCCGCTGGACTGCGGATAGATGAAAAGCTGACCCGCGGACGGCGGAACCTGCGCGAGCGCAGTATCCTCGTCATACAGGATCGTCATGAATTCATAGGGGTAATTCGCGATCGACGGGTCTTTGAACTCCTGGTCGTATTCCTGAGTACTGATCGGGTTCAGGAAGTACGGCAGGTTGTTCTGCTCAAAGAACAGATCGTAGGTGCGCTGATAGTTCTGAGGGAGCGTGAACGGCCCGTACAGATTCGCCTGCACCGTAATGAATTCCGCGACCCGGTTGATCTTCAGGTCACGGTGCAACCACAAGTCCTCCAAAGTCATGTTCAGGAATTGCCCGCCCTGAGCCAGAAAGCCCGGACACTTGGCGATCTGGCACGCGAGAGCAACAATCTGTTGGCTTTGGAGGTACGCCATTAAGCGGCCTTCTTGACGGAAGCGATCTTCGTGCGGCCCTTCTCGATCTCTTCATCGATATGCTTGATCTGCATCGGGTAGTTCTTCAGGTGCGGCGCTTCTGCGCTGGCGAGCGTATTGCGCTTGCTCTTTTCCAGCAGATCGGCGTACGCTTCCTGAATTTGAAGCTTCGTGCGCTCCAACTGCGCGAGCTTTTCGACCAGAACAGGCACTTCCAGCGCTTGTTGCTGGCGCTCAAGCGATTCGCGGCACAAGTCCATGCGCTCATCAAGCGATTCTTTCGACTCGTCGGCGTAGAGGTACCCGCTGATCGAAAGGGAAGCGCCGTTCGGACCCGGCATGCTGATCTGGAAATTTCCCAAAACCGGGACTGCGTTCTTATCCATGTTTTCTCCTAGCGTCGACGTTCGCCACCGCGCAGCATGCGGTCTTGCGCGACTTTGTATGCGTTTTCGTTTGAGCCCATGATGTTGTTCTCATGCGCCCACGTGCGCGACACGATCTCTTTGATCGAGCGCAGCAAATCGGTACGGAATTCGTAGGTCGAACCGTGGTAGTACGGAACGCCGTTGATCTTGATCTCGGTTCCGCCGCAAGGCGCGAGATCGATCCGGTACCAGTACACGTCCGATCCGTCCTCGGCGACGCGCGAGAAGCGCTCGGTAACGTTGGTCGTGAACATCGAGTTCTGAGCCTGCGCCGAGAGGCGCGAAGACTCTTCTTCCGCGATAAGGCGCGCGGCACCCGAACGCGCCAACTCTGCTTCAAGTTGGAGGATTCGGGCTTTCAACTGCTCAGAGGTTTCCCCCTGAGCTTCGTCGTTCTCTTCGAACTCGTCACCGCCTTTCGGCGGATCCAGGGGGGTGCGCGGTGGCATCAGTTGTAATCTCCGATTACGGGGTTGTCACAGTACCGGCAGTATACCCCGGAGCGAACGCAGAACCAGCTTCAACCCGAGCCAAAAATGCTTGGTTCAGTATGATACTTCCATAAAATACTTTCCAAGATACCACGCGGGTTTGATTCAGGGGATCCGACTTGTCAGCGCCCGTCAGGTAGTGGAACTCGGGGTTTTCGAGCAACACTTGGCCGTACGAGTGATTGCCGATGAAAATCGTCGGGAACACGCTCACGCCCGTAGCCGGTGCGGCAGGCGGTGTTTGCGCCACGCCAATACCCGTCAACGTGACGGTCTGGTTCGGCAGAAGCTGCGTTGCCTGACCAGCGAGCGGGCCGGTAACCGGTACGCCCAGGCCGATGGCGGTAGCCAAGTTGCCGGGGGTGGCCGACGTGCCGATGTACACGTTGAAGATGTACCCAGCCAGTTGCGGGAGTACAACGCTGATCGAGCCCGTCGGGCCCGTGACGCTGATCGCGCTGGAGACCTGATAGATGATCTGTTCGACCGACGTTTGAGCCGGTGCTGCGGTCACGATGATCTGGTAGCCCGCATTGGTCGCGAGCGTGCCGCCAGACGTGGAAGCCGTGCCGTTGATCTGAGCGGCACCAGTCCAGTAGGGCATCAGGTTCGATTCAACGAAACGCGTGCCGCCAAACGGGCCGAGCTCGTTGTTGTACAGGCGGTTCACATCGCTGTACGACCAGGCGGTAGCTACGGTCGTGTTTTCGCGCATGTCTTGCGCGGACAACGGATGAATCAGGCCGACGTAGTGCTGCATGACAGCCGGTGACTTCGACGGATCGCGGTAAGCGCCCGCTTCAATCATCATGTCTTCACGCTCGTCGCCCATGAAACGCGGCACGCCGTACGTGAGCATGGAGCCCACGATACGGTTGTTTTCGTGCGGGGTCATCACGTCGGTCGCCAGCAAGTTCGCGCGGCTCGTCTTGCCGTTGGCGTAGTTGACCTGGGTCGTAGCGAGCAACGTGTTGAACGTATTGCGCTCAAGCGTTTCCGGCAGTTGCAGCGCGACCAATTCGCACGCTTGTTGGAACAAGGGGTGCTTGATGGTCAGGTTCGCCACATCGGTGATGATGACGCGATCGCCCCATTGTTGCGCGGTGGCGGACACTTGTTGCAGTGCCATCGCTTCGCCCGGGGGCGCGACGCCTTCTTGCAACGGCGCGAACGGCAACGGCAAACGCTGATAGCGCGAGGCCGTGTAGGTCGTGCCGCGGTTCGTGTCCAGCTTGAGCGGCTTTCCGAACTGATATGCGACCAGTTGGCGGCGCGCAAGCGGTTCGACTTCTTCTTGAATGTACGCTTCCACGTCCGCCGTAAAACTGGTGGACTGGTTAGTTACACCGGGGAACATCGAGGCCCACAAGAGGCCCAGTTTGTGCAAGGATTTCATGGTTTCCTCTGGGGTTAAATTTCGATATTTTCGAGACGCGCTTTCAGCTTGCTACCGCTGCTCGGGCGCCCGCGGCCTTGTACGTCGCTGCGCACACCCGGCGACTTTCCGCGCGGCACTGCCGGTGCGGCTGTGCCTTTGGCTTTAGGCTTGAGCTTTCCGTCTGCAATGTCCTTGCCGAGCATCCAGAAGTACACATCTTCGCGGGAAGCTTGCTGACCCCGCGAGCGCGCGCGCTGGATCTCTTCTTCCACACGTTCCGTGTACTTGCTGCGACGCGGATCGGTTGCGACTTTGGATTCAAAGCGCGCACGATCCGACATGTCTTCTGCGCGGAAAAGCGCTTGCTGCGCTTGCGCCTGCGTTGCGCGCAATGTGCGGTTAGCCTGGATCTGCCAGCGTTCCATCTCGGACACGTCGGCGGCGCGAAGGCGTTCTTCCTCGCGCTGGAATTCAGGGTCTATCGCTGGCGTGCGGGATGCAGCGAGTCGTGCTTCCTCCGCTGCTCGGCCTCGGCGTTCGACTTCAGCCTCAACGCGAGCCAGACGGTCAGCAGTATCATCGCGACGCGTTCGGGCAGCGACGGGAGGATCATCAGGAAGATCGTCATCAGGCAGATCATCAGGAAGATCGTCGTCGGAATCAGATGCAGGAAGATCATCAGGGATGTCATTATCATCGCCGTCAATCCCCGGAAATAGGAGGCCTAGAATCTTTTTGAGCAACTTGGACATTTGTCGCTTCCTTATGGGGCTACGCCGGTGCCGACCGATTGCAGGGTCGCCGTGGGCGTCGTTCCAACGTTGGTCAGCTGGAGGATGTAATCGACCCAGGTGAGCGTCGTAATCGCCACATGCCCGGTGAGCGTCCAGCCGGTGTTTGTGGTGATCGTTGCGGTCGAGCCGGAGTTGTTCAGGACGCGCCACACGATGGTGGAACCGACTTGCGCTTGCTGCGGCGTCAGTGTCGCAATCAGTGTCGCGACGGTCGGGAGTGTGATTGCTGCGGGAGCACTAAGCGAGGACAGATTCAGGTAGCTTTGCTCCGCTGCCATCGTCTGTTGCTGCGACAGTGTAACCGCGCCAGTGCCTGCATACACGTTGTACGCGGTGGCTGGCCACGGGTTCTGCGACGTGATGGCGTTGATCAGACTGATCTGATCGGGCATGGAGCCATTATCCGCGATAATGGGGGTTTGGCCTTGAATCGCCGGGAACAACGAGCCGATCAGTTCGGCCAAACGGATTTTTCGCACGATATGCTCCAATAGTGGCTTTCGCCGGTTATATGCTGTTTGTTACTAAAAGTCAACGCGCAGTACGCGCCCAGATCGTACCCTGACCGGTGCATGTGCTCGTTCCGAACGCAGCCTGCTCCACCATGTAGACCGTGGTCGTGGCGGAAACGTTTATCCGTACTGGCGGCGTAGCGTAGTTAAACACCGGATTCGTTTGCGCAGAAGCCGCGCCTACCGACCACTGCCAATAGTTGCCGAATGCCGGGAGCGTGGCGGAAGTGGTCGAGATGCCCACAAGATCGCCCGTCGCGGTTGTCGATGCTGCGCACGTCATGCCTCCAATTCCGTACACGTTCCAATCGCCCGCGGGCAAGCTCAGTGTGACGATGTTCGCGGGGGTGTTCGCAGTGAGCGAGATCGAGGAGGCCGTGGCCGGACCCGCAACTACACCGATACTGCCTGCTTGCGCGTTGTCCGCTGCCGCCGTGCCCTTGATCCCGACTGTCGTAGAAGGCGTAATCAGTCCGGTTGCGCTAAGCGTGGTGAACGCTCCCGTGCTCGGGGTCGTCGCGCCGATCGGCGTCGAGTTGATCGCGCCGCCGCCCACCGTCGCGCTACCGGTGAACAAAGCATTTGCGTTCAGCGTGCCTGCGATCCCCACGCCGCCCGCTACCACGAGCGCGCCAGTGGAGGTAGACGAAGAGGCTGTAGTGCTCGGAAGCTTGAACTCCCCGCTGCCCCCTGTGAGCGAGTTCACGACGAAGTTGTTCGAACCGTCGAACGTGATACCCCAGCCCACCGCGCCGTTCGAGTTGTCGAGGATGATGTGGTTCCCGGCGTTATTCCGAATGTGCAGGGATTCCGTCGTGTGCGCGCCGATCGCACCGAGGGCGTTCGCGAAAGAGTCGCCGATGGCGATATTCCCGAAGTCCTGCCCAATCGAGTAGCCTGCTTCCACGCGCCACATGAGTTGTGCGCCCGGTTCGATGGTCGGACTCGGCGTGCCGTTGCCATCATCCACTTCCCAGAACGAATTGCCGTTCGTGCAGGTGTTCGCCGTGTATGTCGTGTACGCCGACGTGCAAGCCGGATAGGTCGTTTGTCCCGTCGCAAGCACGGGGTTCGTGCCTACGAAGCCATGAAAGTCGTTCGAAGACCCGGGGAAGAAGTTCGAACCGTCATTGCGGATAATGAACTCAACCGATGGCGCGGTGCTTGAGAACTGGTTGACGGAGATGTTTTGGAAGTGGTTCGTATCGCCTGCGATCACAAAGCCCGCCGCGCCCGCGCCGAGTTCCATGTAGATATTGCGGAAGATGTTCTCGCTGGCGTTGACCGTCAGCGCGCCGCCCCCGGCATACGCGCCGATATTGATACCGTTGCTCGGGCTGCTCGGAACGCCGCCCCCGCCAATGAAGTTCTGGATCTGGATGTTGTCAAACGTGTTCCATTGCGAGCTTGCGGTGGCGCCCGTGTTGAAATTCGTGTTCGTGACGTGCGCAACGTTCAGGTCAATCGTGCTTGATCCGCTGAAGTTGTACGCGGTGATGTCCTTGAACGTACCGCCGTTGAGCGTAGAGATGAAGATGGCATCCGCTGCTAGGCCGAGATTGCCGTTGAACGTCATCCCGATGATGGAGTTCCCGTTGAGCGGCAAGCTGGACGTGTTCACGGTCGGCGAGACGATGGAGACCATCGTGCCTGCCGAAGCGCCGATCCACTTTAACTGACAACCATTCGCGCCGAAAATGAACGGCCCGTTGTTGTTCGGTACGTTCGCGCCGTGCATCGCGCATTCGAGCGTTACGTTACTGGCGGTCTGCGCGAGGGTGCTACCAATGGCGCACACCATGCCCGGGGGAAATACCACGCGCCCGCCGCCCGCGGCCTGCACCTGTGTGATGGCGGCGTTAATCGCCGTCGCGTCGTCATGCGATCCGTTGCAAAGTGCGCCGAACTGGCTCGGCGTGTACTGCGCGGTGCCATTGATCGCCTTGTACGTCGGGCTCGGGTAATTCTGCGCAAGCGCGACCGTCGAGACGAAAAGTAAAAGGGCTAGTATTTTTTTCATGATATCGAAATCGATCCGCCGTTATTCCAAACTACGCCCGGTGTTTCGGGTTGCACTGTAGGTAAAGGCGCGAGTCCCGCGCTCCATCCAAACCCGCCCCACACTGGCGGCGGTGACAGGAGCGCTGCTAGTGTAGTCAAACTGACCGCACAAAGCACGTTTTCCCCGTTCTGGCACTGGCGAATCATGACGACTTCGCTGCCGTTTATAGGTTGAAGTGTTCCGGTCACGATTGAGATAGCGTGCCCCCGTTGTTCCAGATCACGCCCGCTGTTCCGGGGAGCGTGGTCGGGAGCGAGTTGAAGTACGCGAGAAACGCTACGCCGAAGTTCGCTGTACCTTCGCCCAGGAGGGAGACCGCGGGCCAAACGTCGTTCACGCCGTCAGTCTGAAGCAGGATCGCCGTGGAGTTGTTCGTGCCTTGCGGCAGCACGACACCGTTTCCGGTCGTGCCCCCCGCGCCGTTGCTCAGGAAAACCGTGAGCGTGAACGCACCCGTCGTGTTGTTATTGAACTCCACTTGCCGCGACGCGGTGTTGTAGGTTCCGTTCTGGATGACGAAAGTCACATTGCTGGTGAGCACGCCTGTGAAGGTGACCGTGCGACGGCCAGGCGGTACGTCAACTGCGGCTGCGACTACTCCCGTCGTGTACCCCGTTCCACCATAAGGAATCCCGACACTGGTAATTCCGCTGCCGGAAACGCCAGTTACGCGAACGATCGCATCATAGTTGCCCGCCGCCAGAATCAGCAGATCGCCCACTGCGTACCCGCTGCCGGGATTCGAGATCGTCAAAACCCCAGAGACCACGCCGCCTGAAGCGAATATGACGATCTGCGCGCCGCTGCCGCGCGACGCCTGATTGTAGAGCCCGCCCGTAACCGCGAACGGAACCGTCGCTGTAGCACGGCTGTTCTGTTGGTTCACGAACGCGTCAGTCGCTACTAGCGTGGAGTTGTCCAGCGGGTTTTGCGTGACTGCGTTCAAAGGCAACGTGCCTGACGCCAGTAGATTCAGATCGACCGTGACTTGCTGCGCGAGCGAATTGATTGCCGCCTGCACTTCCTCTGGCGGGACATCGGTCCCGGCGGACCGGACACGATAGGGGGTGATAAAGAATTCATCAGCCACGGATAGCCTCCAGCCTTTGGCGGTGCGTAGGATATCCGACTAGCTTGACATCTAGGGGGCTTCGAAGCAAGAAACACGCAAGACCGTCGGCGTGCCCCGTTGACACGGCGTAGCGATCGGCTTCCAGTTCCTGCGTCTCGCACATCTTCAAAAAATGCTCGAGCGACTTCTTTCCGATACCTTTCGTCAGAAGCCAGCCAATGCGTTTCCAGAAGTGCCGATGATGGATATGCCCGCGTTCGTGCGCGATCACCGCTTTCTGCTCAAGCGCAGACAACCGGGCGAATTCTGGCCCGGTTTGTATTGTGCCCCAGGGTGTGGAGCGAGCGATCATCGTGGCCCCGCCTGCGGGTCTGCCATCTGATCAGGGTGCACCATGCCTGGAGGCCCTTGCGGGCGCGGCTGGCCGGGTTGCGCGCCGGGGCGCGGCGTTCCTGCGATGCCTGGACCCGCGCCGCCCGGTGCGCCTTGCTGGCCGGGTTGCGGGCCTTGCGCCTGCTGCATCTTCTGCTGCATGGCTTGCTGGTGCGCCTGAATGTGCGCGCGGAACAGGCCGTGCGGATCGCCGGTCAACTGCGCGCCGTGCATGTGCTCGGTAATGTGTCGTTTGTCGTCATCCGCTGGATGCACTTCGGCAGGCATGCCGTTGTGCATCATCAGGTTTTCGTCGGACGGTTCGACATGGTAGAGGTTGCGCTCATCGATCAGAATGCGCGGCGCCACTTCTGGTCCGAATATCTGCTCGGTGCCCATCTCAAGGATCGGGCCGACGTTCAGGCGACGCCCGTCAAGCTGTTGCGGCGGTACACCGCGCAGCACGTTCATCCACGCGATCATTTGCTGCATGCGTTGCATGCCGGTCTGATAGGCCGTGCCGCACCAGCGGAAGAAGTAACGCTCACTGAACGCCTGGACGGGAATCTCTTCCTGCTTGGCGCGCGCGCCGACTTCGCCCATCGTGACCACGGTCAATTCCTTCGTGCGGAACTGACGATCGAGTTCGAACATGCGTTCAAGCAGCGGGTTCAGCATCACGCCTTCGTAGCGCTTGGCGTGGTCGATGATGTTCGACTCCTGCGACTGCGCTTGCGCGGCGGCTTGCGCCTGGTTCTTCTTGCCCGGTGGCGCCTTGCCTAGCATCGCGTCGTTCACATCCATCGATTCTTGGATCTGCGACTTGATGGCGTTGCACAGGCCTACGGCGTCTTTGTAGATCGCCGGGAATTGCGCGAACTCAGTCGTTTGCGGGTTCGTCAGCCATACTGCCGCCAAGCCCATTACCATCGACTGGTAGTTCGGGTTCGCGAGCGGATCGGTCATCACAATAGGCAGAAGCGCGTATTGCGCAGAATCCATTCCCATATTCCAGAAATCGTTCAAATTCCACTGCAGGTACTTGACGGGCTCAATGCGGCTTATGCCGTAGATCGTGCCTTGGATGCGCTCAACCGGCGCGGTGATGATCGGGCGCTTCTTAGACCAAAATGGGTTGCGGATAATGCCAAGAACGACCTCAGGGCCAGCGTAGTAGACAAAACACGGCTCCTTGCCCTTGCCTTCTTCCAGTTCGAGGTTTGTGTGAACTTCATAAATTAATGCGTATTTGTACGTTCCCTCTGTCCGAACCCCTGCGTCCGCTGTGCGCCGCTTGTTCGGTACGCGCTTTTGGCGCCCGCCGTCCGGTTCGTTCAGATTGTCCATGATCTCTTTAGCGTTCCAACCGACGAATACACCTTCGTCAATGAACTGCTGAACGGATTCTTTCGTAAGACGAAGACGAATAGCCGTAGCCGTCGCCTTCTCGATGTCGTTCACCGTAGGCGGATAAACCGCAAGGTCGTCAACCGAGATCGGCGTGATGTCCGGCATTTCATCGATGATCTCTTTCTCTTCGATATCCCATTCTTCATCAACGGTGATATCTTCTGCCTCAACGCCGGATTCCTCATCCGTAAGCAGGGGAGGTTTTTTCACCAGTTCGGTAATGCGCCGCGTGGTGCGCATCCAGTCGACGTAGAGCGCCCACTGGCCGGTAACATCGCCTGCTAGTAGGTCGGCGCGAACGATGTCTTTAAGATTCGTTTTGCGGATATAGTGCTCAAGCAGCGCGAGTGTCGGGTAGGGCGTCACTGAGGCCGGACCTACAGCATCGACGTGTTTGTAGTTCGCGGGGAACAGCGTGGCTAACGTGCGCTTGCACCGCGCATTGACTGCGTCTCGCACGGCAGGGACGTAGCACTGGCTGTTGCCTGAGTACTGCGCGTTCTCGTCAGGCCTTGCGTTGTAAATATTGTAATATTCTTCGCACCAATCGGACTGCTGTTGCTTATTTTCGTAGCTTTTCTGAATCTTCGGATAGAGCTTGCACGCGTCGATGTACGCGTCGGAGCCTTGATCTTCCGCCCAATTCTCAATCTCCTCGTCCAGCCTTTCTGCGTCGATGGCGCGGCTATCCACGGTCTCAAGAACCGGCAAATCCTCGAACTTCTCTTTCTTCTTTACGCCTTTCCGGGCCATTACGCGTGCCTCGCAAATTCGCCGTGCAGCATATCAGCCGCGAGACAGTAGAACTCGTGCGCCAATTCGGCGGTGTCGAAAGTTCCAAGATTGATGTAGCGATTCCGAAAGCCGATGCGTGCGCGCCACTTGCCGGTCTCACGGCGCAAGGTCACACCCTTGAAGCCTGACGTGTTGTCGATACGCTTCGGGTAGTTTCTCAGGTTCTCTGCGCGAGCGCATGACCGAAGGTTGCCGCGGCAGTTGTTCAGCTTGTCCACGTCGCGGTGGTCTACTTCGACGTCGTCGCCGTGCTTCGCGCCTGCAATGCGCCTGTGCATCAGTTCTGTTCCGCGCCCCGTAGGGGTCATCACATTCCGTGCGGCGTACCCATCGTTTTGAAGGTACCACTTAAAACGTGACAACGCCTCGTAGTCAGCGTCGTCTACGAGGGCGAACTTACCTTGCGTCAGCGGAATGCGTTTCATCCAATGACTTTCCCTTTCAGCTTTCTTTCAAGCGATGACCCAGAATTCCTGTCACGTGGCGTCGGGGCACTACGATCGTCCTCTTCCGGCTTTTTAGACGTACGCCCAAAAATCGTATCCGTCTTCTTGCCGCCGTAGGGGTTACCCAGGCGCAATTCAACCGATTCCGACCAGTTGCGCCCATTGTTGCCGCGCTTGTCTTTCTTTGTAGCCATTACCGCCCCTTCTTCATTTTGGGTTTCATCGACGTTTTCGCAGCAGGCATCGGCGGCATCTTGCTGCCCTTGCCTGGGGTCTTGCGCACGTCCTTCGCGCCCGACTCGCTCATCTTCGCGTCTTTCGGTTCGCGGTGCGCCACGTCAGCCGCCCATGCGTGGGGTCTTCGGCGGTGCGCTTTTCTTCATCGCCGGATCGGTTGCCTTACCGCCGCCCTTGATGGCGGACTCGGGCGCTTTCTTACCGGGGGCCGTATAAACCCGGTTCATCCGGCCTTTCTTGTTTTCCATCACAGGCTCCTGTACTTGCGCTCGAAAACTTCTTTCGGGTTGAAGTACTCGTAACCGTCTTCCTGCGTTACGAGATAGTCGCCCGCGACCGGAGCATACCGGGAGAGCATGCCCTCCTGCGCCTCGTAGTTCCGCCCATCTTCCAAGCGGAAGACGATCCCGGTAACTTCCAAGATGCGAGTGGCGTTCACCCGAACCGGATTCGCTTCGTGTGAGGCGATCACTTACAGACCCTTGCGACGCATTACTTCGCGCATCGGACCGCCGACAAGCTTTTCGCCCACTTTCTCGGGCTTGCCTTCAGCGCCGCCTTGTTCCTTGCCCTTGTAGAAGGACACGGGGTTTTGCGAGGGGGACTTCGGGGTGATCGGTTTGCGGGAAACGCCCATGATTATCTCCGGGGGAGTGAAGTGAAGTATGTAGCACCTTGCGGGTTTGTAGCAGAATGCAGGTCATCCGGCAAGGAATTTCCTGCGCTAGAGCATATCACGTAAGCCGCTGCCTCCAAA
>Ga0210403_10002895_pt1 | contig 15265 bp, 13 predicted proteins | sample IncBWC19MmetaG_FD_150863 | JGI IMG/M metagenome (GOLD analysis project Ga0210403, IMG submission 150863) | Forest soil microbial communities from Barre Woods Harvard Forest LTER site, Petersham, Massachusetts, United States - Inc-BW-C-19-M | ecosystem: Environmental > Terrestrial > Soil >... | reverse complement strand
CGATGGGGTGGCCCCATCGTCATTTCGGAAGGCTGGATACCCATCTTCGAGCGCCATCCCGAGAGTTCGAACGCAATCGTTCTGGGCGGTTACTCAGGTCATGGAGTCGCGCAATCCGTCTACCTCGGCGCATGGGCCGCAGAAGCACTTCTGGGAAAAAGGGAATTGCCCAGTTGGAAGTAGCTGGGCAAGAGGCGAAAGAGCGAAGTCTGAACCGGCCTTACCCTGGATGACCCATCACCGGCAGCGATTTCAGCATCGCCGAAAGCCCGTTCCAGACGATTTGCGTGCCGATGCACACCAGCAAAAACGAAGACAGCCGCATGATTACGCTCATCGATGTTGCGCCCAACACTTGCTCCAGGCGGTCCGCAAACGCGTAGCAAAGATAGACGCTGCCCGCGATCAACACCGCTCCAATCACCGCGCCGATCATGGAAAAAAGCAGCGACTGTGTATGGTGCGGCTCATTCGCGCCCAGGGTAATGGCTACCGAAATGGACCCGGGGCCGACCGTAAGCGGCAGCGTCAGCGGGTAAAACGCCTTTTGAAAGAGATCATGTGTATCCACATTCCGGTGAACACCCGCCTTGGTGTCGTCCTCGTCCTTCTGCTTCAACATTGCCCAACCCGTCGAAGCCAGAACCATGCCGCCGCTCACCTGCACCACCGGTATGGAAATGCCGAAAAAATCCAGGATGTGCGATCCGACAAAATAAGAAGCAACAATAAGGACAATGCTGTTCAGAGCAATCCGCCGTGACAGCATCTTCCGCTGGTCGCCCGAGTAGTAGCGCGTCAACGAAAGAAACAGCGGCGCGCCTCCGAGGGGATTTACGATCGGAAACAGCGCGGTCAGAACCAGCAGTGTTGACTTGAGCAGTTGGGGCATATAGTGCAGCAAAAGTATAGCTAGAAAACTTTCGAAGCCGAAACGAGTTTCGCGGTTGTGATCGCTTGCCCCACATGCCGCTGCGTGTGGTCGGCGATGTGAACCAGCAGTCCGCCAAGCGTCGTCGGCAATCTTTTCGATCCAACAGCGCGGGGAAGCGCTAAATCTTCGGAAGCCAGCGAACGGACGCGTGAGCTTCCGCGGGAAATTGCCGCATCCAGTTCCGCCAGTACCTCTTTCGCGGAGCCGCCGGGAGTCGCCTCGGTTTTCAGTGTTTGCAACTGTTCCTCTGACAAGCCGCGTCCCTCCGCATACGTCAGCAAGCGGTCGAGGCTTCCGGCGATGTGCCGCAATTGAAACGCAACCGATGGCAAGCCTGCCGGCCGCGCGTGGATCTGCGCGTCACTCAAATTGGCACACCATTTGTGCGCATCCTCTCGCGCAAGTTCCAACGCGTGCAAAACTCCCCTGGCGACGGCGGGCACCTCCGCGAGCGTCCCGCGCAACCACGGTTCGGGGAGGGAAGTTTTGTTCTCGCTCATCGTCAACTCCTCCGGATGTCCTTCCGCAGCGGGCCAAGAGTAAAAGTCCAATGCTGCAGGCCACAAAATCCGGGGCTTTGGCCCGCGAGAACTTGGCCAGCGTGAATTGACACGCGATAGTGCAGCACATAGGATGGAAAACTTCCCGCAAAGATACAACTGGCTCTTTGCGCCAAAGGGAATTATCCGGAATGAATTTCGCGCGCCCCATCCTTCGCTCCGCGGCCATCTTTCTTGCGGTGGCGATGCTGACTTTCGCAGCGCCGGCCTCGATTGGCCCGGCGGATGGGCAGCGATACCTGAGCGATATCAAGACGCTGACAGAAAACAGAATGGAAGGCCGGGGAGACGGCACAAAGGGCCTGGTCCGCGCGGAGCATTTTCTCCAATCACGCTATAAAAGCCTTGGCTTGGTGCCCGCGGGCACGGAGGGATTTCTTCAGCCGTTCACCGTTACGACCGGCGCGAAGCTCAAGGGCAAGAATCACCTGATGTTCCAGTCCGCCGAAAACAAAACGGAACTAAGGCTTGAGCAGGACTACGTTCCGTTCAGCTTTTCCGAGTCTGGCTCTGTTTCTGCCCCGCTCGTCTTCGCCGGTTACGGGGTCACAGCCGGCGAATTTGGTTACGACGATTACGCTGGAATCGACGTTAAAGACAAAGTCGCAGTGATTCTCCGCTATGAACCGGCCTCGTTCGCCGCAAAAACCGGCAACCAGGGGCTTACCCACCATTCGCAACTCATCACCAAAGCTATCAACGCGCGAAACCACGGCGCGAAAGGCTTGATCCTTGTAAATGCAAAGCTGGGTGAGGGCGAAGAAGATCTTCTCACCCGATTTGGCACCGTCAGCGGCCCCGAAAATGCCGGTATCCTCTTCGCACAAGTCAAAAACAATGTTGCCCTGAATTGGTTTCAGGCCGCGGGAAAGTCGCTGAAGGACGTTCAGGACCAAATCAACTCCAGTGGCAAACCGATTTCGTTCGTCTTTCCCGATCGGCTTCAAGCATCGCTTTCCATTCAAATCGAAACCACCCACGCCACCGTCAATAACGTTCTGGCCTATCTCCCCGGCAAGACCGACGAGTACATCATTCTCGGCGCGCATTACGACCATCTCGGCCGCGGCAACTCTGATTCGCTGGCCCCTTCGCAAATTGGGCAGATTCACCCCGGCGCCGATGACAACGCTTCAGGCACCGCGGGACTTCTCGAGTTGGCCCGGCTACTCGCTCCGAAGAAGGGCCAATTGCAGCGCGGTATTTTATTCTCTTCCTTCGCCGGTGAAGAGTTGGGCCTTTTGGGGTCCGCCGCCTGGGTGAAGAATCCCACCAGGCCGCTCGACAAAGCCGTCGCCATGCTCAACATGGATATGATCGGCCGCATCAAAGACGATAAGGTCTACATCGGAGGCGTTGGAACGGGTTCCACCTTCCAGAAAACTCTCGAAGAGGCCCAGGATGACTCCCATTTGAAATTCGACTATTCCCAGGGTGGGTATGCTTCCAGCGATCACACTTCCTTTGTTTCGCAAAAAATCCCCGTGCTCTTTTTCTTCTCCGGATTGCACGCGGATTATCACAAGCCTTCGGACACCTGGGAGAAAATCAATCCCGACGCGGCTGCCCGTCTGCTGAATGTTGTCGCGAGTGCAGCCGTGGCCCTCGCTTCCACTCCAGAGCGCCCGGCTTTCATCAACGTTGCTGAATCGAACCCCCACTCGGGCGGTGTTCCCAGTGGTGGTGGCGGCTATGGGCCGTATTTCGGTTCCATCCCCGATTTCGGCCAGACTGAAAACGGCGTCAAGTTCTCCGATGTGAAACCGGGTTCGCCTGCCGCCAAAGCTGGATTGAAAGCCGGCGATGTCCTCATCCAATTCGGCGACAAGCCCATCAAGAATCTATATGACTTCACCGACGCGCTGCGCCGCAGCAAGGTTGGAGATGTGGTTCACGTCACTGTCCTTCGCGACGGCAAGGCATTTCAGGCGGATGTAAAGCTGGAGCAGCGAAAGTAAGCCGCGGGCAGCTCATTGCACGGGAGTCTGAACAGAGTGCGCATAACTAAAATCATTGGCCTGTTTGCGGGAGCCTTCCTCGCTTCCAGCATTCTCTATTGTGCCCGCTTCGCGCCGGTGTTTGCGCAATCGGGCGCTGCGACTCAAATCCTCCTCCCTCTGGAACAGAAACACCTCAAAAATGCCCGGCAGCTAACCTTCGGCGGTCAAAATGCCGAGGCGTACTTTTCCGCCGACGATAAGCAACTGATCTTTCAGCACCAGGGCGGCGATGTCCCCTGCGACCAGATTTACTCGATGCTTGTCGATCCACCGGACGGCAAGCCGCCGGTGCCCAGACTTCTCAGCACCGGCAAAGGCCGCACCACTTGCAGTTATTTCTTTCCCGCAGGTGACAAAATTCTTTTCTCCTCCACTCATGCCGCCAGCCCGGACTGCCCGCCCAAACCCGACTATTCCCACGGCTACGTCTGGCCCATCTATAATACCTATCAAATTTATAACGCTAAGCCTGACGGTTCCGGCTTGAAGCCACTCACGAACGCGCCGGGCTACAATGCGGAAGCCACGATCACCCGCGATGGCAATCACATTGTCTTCACTTCGACACGCAACGGCGATCTCGATATTTACACCATGGATGCCGACGGCTCCAACGTGAAGCAACTTACCAACGAACTTGGCTACGACGGCGGTCCCTTCTGGTCCTACGACGGAAAGAAAATCGTCTACCGCGCCGAGCATCCTAAAACCCCCGAGGCAATCAAAGATTACAAGGATCTCTTCGCCCAGGGTCTGATTCGACCCGGCAATCTCGAAATATGGGTGATGAATGCCGATGGCAGCAACAAACACCAAGTTACCCGCAATGGCGCGGCCAATTTTGCTCCCTACTGGTTTCCCGATGGCAAACGCATTATCTTTGCTTCCAATCAGGCCGACCCGAAAAACGGCCGGGATTTCGACCTCTATGTGATCAACGAGGACGGCTCCGGCCAGGAGCGCATCACGTTTCATCCTGACTTCGACGCCTTCCCCATGTTCAGTTCCGATGGCAAACGCCTCGTCTGGGCTTCGAACCGCAACGGCAAAGCACCGCACGAAACAAACATCTTCATCGCGGATTGGGTCGAATAAAAAGTTTTCAGCGTTACCCGAAGGAGGATTCCACCCTTGCCCACCAAGGCGACCATACGAAGCCCAAGAGTAAAACCCGGCCATCGTGCCGAAGAAAGCCTGCGCATCCTTATTTCGCACCAGCGCATCAGGGAACGCGTTCGGCAGTTGGCTCAGGAAATTCGCCGTGATTTTCCGAATGAGCCCGTGCACCTCGTCGGCGTTCTGAAAGGCTCCGTATTGTTTCTTGCCGACCTCGCGCGCGAACTCGGCGGCGAAGTCTCCTTCGACTTCATTTCCGTATCCAGTTATGGCAAGGGGATGGACTCCACGGGGGAAGTAAAGATGAACAAGGACCTCGACGTCAGCATCGAAGGGCGATCCGTTCTCGTCGTCGAGGACATCCTGGACACCGGTTTAACCCTGAAATACCTGTTGCGCCTCTTCGAAGAGCGCAAACCGAAACACCTCCGCGTCGCCGTTCTGCTCGACAAGGTGGAGCGCCGCATCGCGGACGTCAAAGCCGATTACACTGGCTTCGCGATCCCCAACGAGTTCGTAGTTGGCTATGGCCTGGATTATGACGAGCGCTACCGCAATCTCCCCGACGTCTGCGTCGTGCGCCTGGGCCCCCACGGCAAGACGAAAATTGAGGCGTAAGCGGCGATTTTCGCTTATTCTTCGGAGCCGAATTCGCCTGCTATAATAGACACATTCATGAATGTCACAGGCTCGAATCCAACAACACAGGCACCTACGGAGCAGTACGACGTCCCGGCGGAAGTACTCGCGACCCTTTCGGAAATCGGGGAAGAGGTTAACGCTTCCCTAGACCTCGACGAAGTGCTTTCCCATACCGCGGTCCTAATCAAGCGGCATATCGACTACGAATTGTTCGGCGTGCTGTTGGTCGACGAAACAGGCTCCTATCTCACGCATCGCTTCGCCATCGGCTATCCTCCCGGCCTCGCGGAAAATCTGCGCGTTCCCGTGGGGCAGGGAATCACCGGCACTGCGATTTCCACAGGCCAGCCCGTGCGCGTCAGCGACGTTTCCCAGGATCCCCGCTACATCAACGCCATCGAGAGCGTAAAGTCCGAGCTCGCCGTTCCGCTTCTCTTCCGCGGGAAAGCGGTCGGCGTCCTGGACATCCAGAGCCGCCACCTGAATTACTTCACCAAAGATCAGCAGAGGATCGTGACCCTGCTTGCCAGCCGCCTGGTGGTGGCCATTGAAAATGCGCGCCTGTTTCAAAAGGTCAGGACCCAGGCGGAAACGCTCCTGGTCCTCAACGAAGTCAGCCGTGAAATCAGTTCCATCCTCGATGTGGAAGAATTGCTCCGCCGCGCCGCTGAACTCGTCAAGCGTGTCATTGACTACCAGATCGTCAGCATCATGCTTTACGACGAAGAGCAGAAAGTTTTTCGTCATCGCCTGGACGTGAAGCACGGCCAGCGCGTTCAAGGAAAGCTCCGCGTCGCGGCTACCGAAGGTATCGTCGGCGCAGCAGCCACTCTGCGCGAACCGGTTCTCGTCCCCGACGTCACCATTGATCCGCGCTACCTCATGGTGAATCCCGAAACGCGTTCGGAACTCGCCATCCCGATGATCTTCAAGGGAAAAGTGATCGGCGTTCTCGATCTCGAAAGTCCGCAGCTTCACTACTTCACAGACGAGCACGTGCAAACGCTCACCATTCTTGCGGCCAATCTCGCGGTGTCCCTCGAAAACGCCAGACTTTACGAACAGGTCGCCCGCGACGAAGCCCGCATGGAGCGTGATCTCCAGGCCGCCAAACGTATTCAAGGTGCGCTCCTTCGCCCCGTCCCCGCCGATGACTACGGCCTCGACGTTGCCGCGCGCTATCTCTCCGCCCGCGAAGTTTGCGGCGATCTGTATGATTTCCTGCGGTACGGCCCGCAGCAGCTGGGCATCGCGCTCGGCGATGTCAGCGGAAAGGGAACCGCAGCCGCGCTCTACGGCGCCGTGTCCATTGGCATCATGCGTAGCCTGGCTCCGCAAAAGCTGCAGCCTGCCGAAATGTTGCGTCAGATGAACCAACTGGTCGGAGAGCGCCGCATCGAGGGCCGCTTCATGACCGCGTGCTTTGCCACCTGGCAAAAGGGCCGCCAGAAACTTCGCGTCGCCAATGCCGGCCAGTCGCAGCCTCTGCTTTACAAGGGTGGCCGGTGCGATCGCATCGAGCTCACTGGATTTCCCCTCGGCATTTTTGAGGATGTAACGTACGACGAGTGGGGCGTCACTCTCGAAGCCGGCGACATCCTGGTCTTCCATTCAGACGGCATCGCCGAAACGTCCAACAGCGAAGGCCAGCTTTTTGGCACGGAGCGCCTGCGCAAGCTCATCGAGCAGCATCACGAAATCTCCGCTGCCGAGATGGCCGACCGCGTCTTGAACGAAGTGGACTGGTTCTCGCAAAGCGCACCACTTTCCGACGACCGCACGCTGGTGGTCATGAAGGTAAAATGAGCTCCCCTGGCAAGGCTCGGCGCAGGTTGCCCTACGTCGATCCCGCAAATCACACTCCGCACTTTTCCTGGAAGAAGACGGGCAAATCCGCGCGCGAGGTCTTCTGCGAAGATGTGCCGCTCTCCGAAATTGCCCGGCGCTTTGGGACGCCGACGTATGCCTATAGCCGTCGCGCCATCACCGACGCCTTCCACGAAATAGATCGCGGCCTCGCCCGTGTTCCTCATCTGCTCTGTTTCGCCGTCAAGGCCAACGGAAATCTCTCTCTCCTCAAGCTTCTTGCCAGCCTCGGAAGCGGCTTTGACATCGTCTCCGGCGGCGAACTCGAACACCTCGGCCATATCGGCATCCCGGGCAAGCATATTGTTTTTTCCGGAGTCGGAAAGACCCGTGAGGAAATTCGCGAAGCACTGCGCTATCGAAACACACGAAACGGCGATCCCGGAATTCTGCAATTCAATGTCGAGTCTCCCGCCGAACTTGAGATCTTGATTGAGGAATCATCGCGTCGCACGCGGGGCCGCGCTCGGCTTCCGGGAGTCTCCATCCGCGTGAATCCCGACGTGAAAGCCGGCGGGCACCCGCACATCGCTACCGGCCTTCAGCATCATAAATTCGGTGTCCCCTGGCCAGAGGCGCGCAAGCTTTATCTTGCGCACCGGTACACGAAGGCCATCCGCTGGCAGGGAATCAGCGCGCATATCGGTTCGCAAATTGTCGAACTCGCGCCCTTTCGCCGCGCGTTGCAACGCCTCGCCGGGTACCTGCTCGATCTGCGCAAACAGGGCATCGCCTTGAAAATTCTGGATGTCGGCGGCGGCCTGGGCGTGCGCTACACAAGCGAACACCCCGCGTCCCGTAAGGCCTACGCCAAAATGATTGCCGACGTCGCCCGCCCGCTCGGCGTTCAGCTTCTTCTCGAGCCCGGGCGCTCCATCATCGCCGAGTCCTGCGTTCTGCTCTCTCGAGTTACCTACACCAAGGAGAGTTCCCGGAAATCGTTCGTCATCCTCGACGCCGCCATGAACGATCTGATGCGGCCCGTGCTCTACGACGCGCCGCACCCCATCTCGCGCGTTGTGCAGCGCGGTAGCGCACAGGCTGACGCCGCCAAGCGCGCCGATATTGTGGGGCCTGTCTGCGAGACAGGAGACACTTTTTTATTCGATTGGCCGCTGGGAAATGTTTCGCAGGGGGATCTGCTGGCGATCTGGGTGGCGGGCGCCTACGGTTTCGCCCAGTCGTCCAATTACAACGGCCGCGGCCGCGGCGCCGAAGTTCTCGTGGACGGCAATAAGTCAGAACTCATCCGCCGGCGCGAAACGCGCAAGGACCTGCTGCGCACCGACGTCCTCGCCTGAACGCTACGCTTCGCCCCACTTCAGCTTGTTCCGCAAAATCTCAAAATACGTTTTATTTGGAGGTTGGATCAATTTCAGTCGCTCTGCCGCGCGCGTGATGCGCACGTGATCGCCAATCTGCATCGGCACGCCTGTCTGCCCGTCGAGCGTCAGAAACACGGAATCCGAACTCTGCGACAAGTACAGTTCGATCAGGGAAGTGTCTTGCACCACAACCGGGCGGTCGCTCAGCGTGTGCGGGCAAATCGGGGTGATTAAAATCGATTCAACGCCGGGTTGCACAATCGGTCCACCGGCCGAAAGCGAATAAGCCGTCGAACCGGTTGGCGAAGCGACAATCAATCCGTCGGCGCGGTACCTGCATACAAACGCGCCATTAATGTGTAGCTCGACTTCAATCATGCGAGCCAGCGTTCCCTTGTGCACCACGGCATCATTCAGAACCCGCTGCTGTGTCAGAAGCTCGCCATTGTGCGTGCGCTCCACCTGCAGTAAAACGCGCTCTTCAATCGTGGCCTTTCCCGAAAGGGTGCTTTCGAGCGCGGGATAAAGCTCCTCGACGGTGAAACTGGTCAAAAATCCCAGGCTGCCCATGTTGATCGGAAGAATCGGAATCCCGTGGTAGGCCGCCTCGCGCGCAGCCGCCAGAATCGTTCCGTCGCCGCCCAGAACTATCAACAGGTCCGTCTCCTGCGCCACCTGGTGCCGCGTCTTCCCCGCGGCCCCGTTTTTAAGCACCGTTGCCGTCTCGTTGTCGTACACGGCCAGCACACCTCGCTCCTCCAGCCACGTCAGCAGCGGCGGAACAACTTCCGCAATGTTCGAGCGCCTTGGACGGGAGATAATGCCGATTCTTTTGAAGGTGGGTTCAGGCCGCATGGATTACCGCGATTCTACCCCAGCCGCTTTTCTGGCGTGAAGGAAATACTCCTGATTTCCCTCGGCCCCCGGCAACTGGCTTGGTGCAACGCCGAGCACGTTTAGCCCAAGCGCTTCCATCGCGCTCCGCACGCTGGCAACGGCCTTTTCGTGCAATGCCTTTTCGCGCACAATTCCTCCCTTGCCCACGTCCTGGCGTTCCAGTTCAAATTGTGGCTTAACCAGGATCAAGAGGTCGGCTCCCGCTCTAGCACAAGCGGCCGCCCCGGCCAGTATCCTCGTAACTGAAATAAAAGAGACATCGGCAACCACTAAAGCAGCAGTTTCCGGCAAATCCTGCGCCAGTAATTCGCGCGCATTCTTTTCGATGCGCACCACGCGCGCATCGCCGCGAAGTTTCCATGCCAACTGGTCGGTGTTCACATCCACCGCATAAACGCGCTCCGCACCGTTTTGCAACAAGCAATCCGTGAAACCGCCCGTTGAAGCTCCGATATCCAGGCAGACTTTTCCCTCGGGGCTGATGTGAAAATCCTTCAGCGCACCTTCCAGCTTCATTCCGCCGCGGCTCGCGTATTTCTGCTGCCGGCTGTGCACTTCGACATGCGCCGTCTCTGGCACGATCGATCCAGCCTTATCCGCGCGTTGCTGATCCACTTCCACTTCGCCCGCAAGAATCATCGCTTGTGCTTTGTGGCTGGACTCGGCCAGGCCTCGCTCCACAAGAAGCACATCCAGTCGCTTGCGCTCAGTTTTGGCATTCATGGAAAGTGCAGCTAGGCGCGGCGAAGAACAAGAAATTCTGCAATAGTTCGCAACCGGCTGGCGCGCTCGCCGTACGCGTCCAGTTCGGCAATACCTTTGTCGGCCAATTCCTTCGCGATCTGGTGGGAGCGCTCCAGTCCATACACCGCCGGGTACGTCGCTTTCTGTTGCGCGATGTCCTTGCCCGCCGTCTTGCCAAGCGCCGCCGAAGACTCCTCAACATCCAGAATATCGTCTGTAACCTGAAACGCCCAGCCGATCGTCTCTCCAAATCGACGCAGCCGCGCCACGTCGTCCGCGGGCGCCCCCGCGCAAAGCGCCCCGGAAGTAATCGAAGCGCGAATCAGTGCCGCCGTCTTCGACCGGTGAATGTACTCGAGCATTTCCGGGCTGACCGGCCTGCCTTCCGCTTCCAGGTCCGCCACCTGACCGCCAACCATCCCCTTCACTGTCCCCGCCGCCGTGGCGATCTCGGTCACCATCGCCACTCGCCGCTCCGCTGAAACCGGCGTCGCAGCAATCGTTTCAAACGCTAGCGTCAAGAGCGCGTCGCCTGCGAGAATCGCCGTGGCCTCTCCAAATTTCTTGTGACTGGTCGGTTTTCCCCGGCGCAGATCGTCGTTATCCAGCGCCGGAAGATCGTCGTGGATCAAAGAATAGGTGTGGATGAATTCGATGGTGCAACCTGGATAAAGCGCCGGCGACACTTCCGCGTCGAAAATCCGCGCGGACTCCAGGCAAAGGATTGGCCGGATGCGCTTGCCGCCGGCAAACACGGAATACCGCATGGCCGTATGGATGGACGGGGGTTGCACCGAGTCTGCCGGCAACAGTTTTTCAAGGTGCGCGTCGACAGCCAGCCGGTCTTCTTCAAAAAAGGGAGGAAGCTTCATCGGATTGGAGGAAAGTCCAGTTTGAGCCATTGGCAATCGTTCACGCTTCGCTCTCGCCTTCGGCTTCAAACGGCTCGGCGGCCATCTTGCCATCGGCCTTCTTCAGCAATATTTCCACGCGTCCTTCGGCCTCTTCGAGCTGCTTCTGGCATTCTCGTGACAGGCCAACGCCTTCTTCAAACAATTTCATCGCCTCGTCCAGCGAAAGCTGCGGGCTTTCCAGCCGGCGCACCACTTCTTCCAGCCGCGCCAGCGAGCGTTCGAAATCCGGCTTTTTCTGCGGTTCCGGTTTTTTTGCAACAGGTTGATTCACGCCATCCGCCAGTCGTGCTTGAATTAAATTGAACCGTATTTCGGGCCGCTACGCCTACTTCTGGCAATGCTTGCAATAATACGTTGATCGCCCGCCTTGCTCAGATCGTACAATCGGCCGTCCGCAGCGGCGGCACGGCAAATCCTCGCGCTGGTACGCCCGCAATATTTCTTCCAATCCTTGAAACCACCACTTCGGGTCGCGAAAGTCCGGCGCAGGATCCTCACAACATTCTAGTGCACGCTGGAGAACGTAGACAATCGCTTTATGAAGTTTCGCCGATTTCTTCCTGTCCAGCGAATCCGCCCGCCGCCACGGGTCCAATTGCGCATGCCAAAGCGCTTCACTCGAGTAAATATTCCCGATCCCCGCGATGCGCGTCTGATCCAGCAGGAACTCCTTCAAGGGTCGCCTTGACCGGGACAATCGTTCGTGAAGCGCTCTTGCCGTGAACCCGCTCGCAAACGCATCCATTCCCAACTTCCGCAGCGGAGTGCACGCTGCCTCCGACTCCCACACATGCATCCGCCCGAAATGCCGCCGGTCCGCAAATCCCAGCACGCCTTTGCCGAACTCCAACGCGACATCCACATGCACGCCATCGTCGTCTGCATTCGCCTGTTCCAGCAACACTTTCGCGCTTGAGAACCAAATCAGTTGGCCATCAAAGCGAAAATGCATCTCCACCAGCCCGCGGTCCAATGCCAGGAACAGATACTTTCCCCGGCGAAAAACTTCCTGGACTCGACGGCCCTCCACAATTCTGGCAGCCTCGGCAGGCAATTGTGGTTTAAGCGCGATCGCGTGAAATACATGCAGGCAGCGAATCCGCTGCCCCTTTACCAGCGGGCGTAGCGCCCGCGCGACCGCTTCAACTTCCGGGAGTTCCGGCATGAAAGTAGGGAGCGAATCTCAGTTCGCGGGCTTAAGCGTAAGCAAGTGTTTCTTCACTTTGGCTTCCCCCGCGTCGCTGAACGGCTCATAGATCGGTTTGCCTTCGAACCAGTACGAAAACTGATCCGTATAATGCTCGCTGCCCGGTTGTCCGGATTGCCCCGCGGGAATCAGCAAAATGGATTTGTCCCAATCGCCCAGATTGGCCACAAATCGCTCCGAGGGCCCGTGATGCCGCGAAGCCGCGCGCGGACTGAATAACGTCCCCGATTGCGCCTGCCCTGATTTGCTGAGCAGTTTTTTCAGAATTCCCTCGCGCCCGATCGGGTGAAACATATCCAGGTAGTTGAACCGCTTCCACGCCCAATCCTCCGGGTCGCTGCTGTGGGTTTCTTCCTCCAACCGCTTCACCGCGCGGTCCGCGGCGGCGCTGAGGAGTTCGTCATAGTTCTTGAATTCCGTGGGTAGCCAGCGCGCCGGACGCTCCGTCAGCACTTTCTGCAGAAACGCCAGTTTCCGCCAGGAGTAAAGCTCCGTGTCCTTGCCCAGATGCGGCTCCAGAATCAGATCCAACGAACGGTACATCGCCGCATCCAGAAACGTCACCACGGACGAATTAACATCAGCAATCCCATTCCAATCCTTCGCCTCCTGAATCAATTTCTGCGCGCGCGGATCCTTCGGCGGCGCAATCCTTGCCGCCGCAACCAGCTGCTCGCCGATGAAAACATGCGGATAACTGTACGTGTCCGTCTGCACCTTCAGCATGTCCTCTGGCCTCAGATCATGCTTGTCGTGCAGCAGGTCAAAAATTCTCGCCGTCCGGTAAGGCTCTTCCCACCGGTCCGTCAGATATGGTTTGTAGTCTGGCCCCGTCACCCGCGCATTCGCGGTGACGATCAATCCGCTGTCTGGATCGAAACTTTGCGGCAACTGCTCAAACGGGATGTAGCCGGTCCATTCGTATTCGTCCGTATCTCCCGGTACTGGCACTTCTCCATGCCCCTTCTTGCGGATCGGCACTCGCGCGGCCATCACGTATCCGATATTTCCTTCCACATCGGCGTAGACCACGTTCTGTGCGGGGCCCCACACCTGGCGCATCACTTCGCGAAACTGCTTCCAATTCCGTGCCTTTCCAAGCCAGTTATAACTGTTCGCCAACCCTCCGGGCTCCAGCGCCGTCCATCTCATCGCGTATGACTTGTCGCCCTCGTTCTGCAACACCGGCCCATGCCGTGTAACCACCAGCCGCATGTGCTCGTCCGGCGCGCCTTTCACTTTAAATACTTCGTCATACACGTCCGCCTTTTTCCATTTCCCGTTGACGCGATACTCATCCGGATTGGCGGGATTGAACGTCTCGATATACAGGTCCAAAACATCCGCGCCGTTGTTTGTGAAGCCCCATGCAATGCGGTCATTGTGGCCGATAATCACCAGCGGCGCGCCCGGAAACGTAATCCCTTTCACGTTCCATCCCGGCGCCGTTATGTGGACTTCGTACCAGATGGGAGGAATCGTCAGTTCCAGATGCGTGTCGTTCGCCAGCAGCGGCTTGCCCGTAGCCGTGTGCGCGCCGTTGACCACCCAGTTGTTGCTCCCCAGCGTGCCGCGAATGTCATGCTGCCCGGCGCGAAGCCATTGCTCCACCTGGCCTGCCAGCAGGGAAGTGAGGTCCGGCTTCGAAATCGATTCGAGCAAATCAGGATGGAGCAGGTTCGCCTTTAGCACATCTTCGCTGTCCATCTCGTCTTCGTCATCTTCCTCGTCATCCGCGTCGGCGTTGGCATTGGCCTTTTCCTTCACATTCGGATCGCCAACCACAAAATGATCCATCGAGGATTCGTCGCTGAAGAGGTCCTTCGCAAGTTCCGGGCCCGCTTTGGCCGCAACAATCGCGCGATGGATCTCCCTTTCCCGGGTGTCCGTCAACGTCCGGTACATGTAACCTGTCAGCACCAGCGAATCCGCTGGTTGCCACGGCTGCGGCTTATACTTCAGCAGGGTAAATTCCATCGGCAGCGTTTCCCGATGCTGCTCGATAAACCGGTTGACGCCGCGCGCATACGCTTCCAGAAGCTTTCGCGACTCGGGGTTCATCTCTTGCAGGTCGCGATCCGCCGCCCGCCCGAAATTCAGGTTCCGAAAATCTTTGTCAATTTTCAGTGTGCGTGGGCCCAGAATTTCCGATAGCTGCCCGCGTGATGCCCGCCGCAGCAGGTCCATCTGCCAGAGACGATCCTGCGCCACCACGTATCCCTGCGCCTCAACCGCGTCTTCCACCGAACTCGCACGGATGTGCGGCACGCCCCAGTTGTCACGCTCGACCGTCACTTCACCTTGCAATCCGGGCAACGTCGCATTGCCGCTTAATTGCGGAAGTGGGCGGTACACCAGCCACCAGATCCCGGTGGCGAAAACGATCACAAAAATGGCGATTACAGCGAGCAGGGAACGCAGGACGGTGCGCAAAGCGAGTTTCACCTCGAGGTCGAAGTGTTCAGTTTAGTGGACACTGCCACACTGCGCAACCGGGCAGCCACACTGACGGCTCTTCCCGAGTGCTGTCGAATTTGCGATTCTTTTGATCCGACAACCGCTTTCCACGCATTCCTCTTTCCGCCCAAATCTACTGTTACAATGCCGCGTAGAGGTTCTCTCCGCCTTATGTTCCTGGTCCGGATCATCGGAGTTCTCGTCCTGGTGGCACTGAACGGTTTCTTCGCCGCCGTCGAGTTCTCTCTGGTCGCTGTGCGCCTCTCGCGCGTCCGTCAGTTGGTCGCCAAGGGCAGCCATCAGGCCAAGATTGTTGAGCAACTCCTCTCCGATCTCCACCGCGTCGTTTCCGGCGTCCAGGTCGGCATCACGCTGACCAGCCTGGCCATCGGCGCCCTGGGCCAGGCCACTCTCGCAAAACTCTTCCAAGCTCTTCTTCCGGAGGAGGGCAGCATGCGCATGCTCTTCCTCGCCCATGCCGCCGCGCTCGCGCTATCGTTTGCGATCCTCAGTGCCATTCACGTGGTCTTCGGCGAACTTGTTCCCAAAACCATCAGCCTGGCCCGCGCCGAACGCGTCGCGCTGATGGTGGCTCGCCCCTTC
>Ga0210403_10002893_pt1 | contig 15271 bp, 9 predicted proteins | sample IncBWC19MmetaG_FD_150863 | JGI IMG/M metagenome (GOLD analysis project Ga0210403, IMG submission 150863) | Forest soil microbial communities from Barre Woods Harvard Forest LTER site, Petersham, Massachusetts, United States - Inc-BW-C-19-M | ecosystem: Environmental > Terrestrial > Soil >... | reverse complement strand
TTCGAGGGTCAAGATTCGATCGGAATTTCCAATTTTAACTAAATGCGCGAAAAACTGAGCGTTCTGAACTCCGCTAGTCCTTGCGCTTTCGTAGTCTATTCTAGTGTCTCGATCGTCACTGTCACAGCGACTTCAGAAAACGTTTCAAAAGCGACTACGATCAACATCAACGTCAACTAGCTTCTGTTCAAGGTGTGTCGTGCTGCGGCATAGCGCCTGCTCGCGGGCCTTGCGGCACGCAAGAAACGGCCTTGGGAACGGCAAAAATACATATCTCGATCCTCGGCTTGCGGCTCACACTCAGGGTCCGTCAGCAGCACCGAATTTTCGAGTCCTGTGCAGCGCCCGGCCTACTCGGCCCTTAGCAAACCAGTCATCGAGCAGGCTCTAGAGACGGCAGGATTGATGCTAGGGATGACAAATCGAGAGGCTACTGCCTGGAAATGATCTGCGCGGACTTTCTGGCGGGGGCCAGCCTGGAGAGCGGCGAAGTGAAATCTCTGGCTGCAGCTAGCCCTTACGAATCCGGGTTGGCGACAGCGCAGCAAGCGCCGGACGCTAAGACCAATTCATGAGGATCAGCAAGCGCCCTAGGCTCGGGCTCGATCCAAAGTCATTTCAGCTCTTGTGGAACTCAATCCTAAAGCGCGACGGCTGGCGATGCCAATCGTGCGGTTCAGGTCTCGGATTAGAAGTCCATCACATTACACCGCGAAGTAAGTTGGGCGATGATGTTGAAGAAAACCTCATAACTCTTTGTTGGGAATGCCACCGAAGGATCCGTTTGAACCGTGATTTGCCGCGAAGGACTTGACGCAATCTCAATTTCTAAAGCACGCACACCAAAAGTCCGAACCAGCAGACAAACCTTGGCTCGTTCCCTAGTGACCCGCCGTAGTCCGCACACAACCTGTCTGTCGTCGCTGCACGGCATCTCAGCGATTGGCGACCACTATCTGTACTCCACGCTCCCAGGACGTATAGCTGGCCGGTTTGAGGACGCCGGCTATCGATTCCGCTGAAAGGATTCCCTCGACGAACTACGTTACGATCAACTGCCCTTGTTTGCGTCTCGAGTATTGCTCTCTGATCCAATCATAGGTCTCGCGTAACCCCGTTTTTAACGTTGTGTTCGGCTCCCATTTCAGAGCCTGCTTAATAAAAGTATTGTCGCTATTGCGGCCCGCGACACCACGCGGCGCGTTTAAATCATATTTACGGCGAAGTTTCACTTGGGCGATGGACTCCACTAAGGTCACGAGCTGGTCAATTGTGACGAGCTCGGATGAGCCAAGATTGATGGGCGTGGCAATTAAGTCGTCGCAGTGCATGATCATATCAATGCCTTTGACGCAATCGGCAATATACATAAAGCTGCGAGTTTGACTGCCGTCGCCCCAAATTTCGATTTGTCCCGTCCCAGAATCAATAGCCTCGACCACTTTCCGGCAAATCGCGGCCGGCGCCTTTTCCCGCCCGCCATCCCAGGTACCATTTGGGCCATACACGTTGTGAAACCGCGCAATAAACGTTTTCAGTCCTCTTTCAGCCCAATACTCCTGGCAAAACATTTCCGACATCAACTTTTCCCACCCATATCCTCGCTCGGCCATTGCCGGATAGGCATCGGATTCTTTGAGAGCTCGTACGTTGGGGTCCTGCTGAAGCAAGGTGTTGTAAGCACAGGCGGAAGAAGAGAAGAAATAGCGCTGAACTCCTACGCGGTAAGCAGCCTCAATCATGTGAGTATTAATGAGGATGCTTCGAAGGCACTCCACTCGAAAGCGTTCGATAAACCCCATTCCCCCCATGTCGGCGGCCAGGTTGTAAACTTCCGTTGCACCGTCGCACACAACCTTGCATGCCTCTTCCGTGCTGCAGTCGAGGCAAAGGTTTTCCACTTCCGGAAGCCGCAGATACCAGTCATTAAAAGGCTTCTTATCTACCGCGCGAATGCGGGAGAATCCTTTATCATGAAAATACTTCACCAGGTTGCCACCGATGAATCCACCGGCGCCTGAGATGGCAATGAGATCGCTTTTGTTTAACTCTGTTGCATTCGGGTGCAACGGCTTGTGCTCCATGTGTGGCTCCCTCAACGGTACCTGTGAGCAATCGGGAAGACGCGGCCGACTCCAAAGGCCTTCGGCGTCACCTTGAGATTCGGGGCCGCTTGCTGGCGCTTGTATTCGTTATGATGCACGCGTCGTATCACATCCCGGACTAGACTCAAAGGCACTCTGCGCTTCTTGACGATATCTTCCGCGCTTGCGTTTTCCTCAATGTAGTCCGATAAGACCTGGTCCAGAAGCTCGTATGGCGGCAAAGTATCCTGATCGATTTGATTCGGACGAAGTTCGGCCGAAGGCGGCTTCTCGAGACAAGCGTTTGGGATTACCTCTCGCTCCCGATTAATCCATCGCGCCAAGTCATAAACCATGACTTTATAAATGTCCGCGATTACGGCCAAACCGCCCACCATATCTCCGTATAGCGTGCAATATCCGGTGGCCAATTCGCTCTTATTGCCTGTGCTCAGCACAAGAGCACGATGCTTATTGGAAATGGCCATCAAAATCGTGCCTCGAGTTCGAGCTTGCAAATTCTCCTCAGTCACATCCTCGGGGAGATCGCGAAACACAGGCTTCAGGACTTGGCGAAACACCTCGAACCCATCCGTAATAGGGACCACTTCGTATTGCAGGCCCAAGTTCTGCGCCAGCCGCCTCGCATCGGTAAGACTTCCCTCGGATGAAAAAGGCCCTGGCATAGATATGCCGATAACGTTCTCCGGACCCAGGGCTCGAGCGGCGATCACGGCAACAACCGACGAATCGATTCCACCGCTTAGCCCGATCACCGCACGCTCAAAGCCACACTTGCGGCAGTAGTCGCGCGTCCCCAACACAAGCGCTTGGAAAATAGCCTCGATTTCAGACTGGGGCTGACAATGTATGTCTTCAATCTGTTCTTTTGTATCAAAAAATACCAGGTCTTCTTCGAAGGATTTGGCTTGCGCCCGAATCGTGCCTTTTGCGTCGAGCGCCAGGCTGGAACCGTCAAACACAAGACTGTCATTGCCTCCGATCAGGTTGGCAAATACGACCGGTACGCCGTGTCTTTGTGCGATCGCTTGCAACATTTTTTGCCGGAAAGCCCGTTTCCCGAATGCATAGGGCGAAGCGGAGATGTTGATGATTACCTCTGGGTTTGCGGGTGCTAATTCTTCAACCGGATCGCGCGTGTACAATCGTTTTTGCCAGAAGTACTTGTCGTTCCAGCAATCTTCGCAGATCGTTAGACCAATTCGCGTATCGCCGACCTGGAATACCTCCGGGTGTCCTCCAGGCTCGAAATTACGATGCTCGTCGAAGACGTCATAAGTTGGCAACAGAATCTTTGCCTGACAATAAAGGAGCTTGCCGCCGGCAAGCACCGCGCCTGCGTTTACGAACGGCTTTCCGCAGCTCTGCGGCGATCTGGCGACGTATCCCGCAATCGCTGTAAGATTCGTTGGCAGATGACGGGACAGCTCCAATAAAGATTCTTGATTTTCCTCTTGAAACCCATCGCACTGTACCAGGTCGCGTGGCGGATACCCGCAAATTGCGAGTTCAGGAAAGACGATCAGTTCGGCGCCACGCTGGTGAGCGTCCTGCGCAAAATCCACCATTTTGCGGACATTGCTGCCCATATCGCCTACCGTAGTATCAATTTGCCCGATCGCAATCAGCATCGTTCGCCATATCCTCCAACTAACTGGTTGCAATGTGTGTGAAAATCAGGACACAACGCCTGTCGGCGGTGTCAACTTTTGCCCCGCAGTGATCGCACCAAACCGTCATAAAGCGTCCGCCGATGGCTGCCGACAGGTACCAACTTTTCCCGGGCACGTCGCCATGAATTCAGTACACGCCATCCGGCAGAACGCTCTACCGCCTGCCATAAAGCTTGGAGTCGAACCCGTTCTTCTGCAAGACTCGTTCTTTCCTGCTCTGAGGCGTCAAGTAAACGTCTCAAACGCTCAATAAACTTCAGCGGACCTAAAATTGACTTCGGGCGTTAAGCTCAATTTTATCTCAGTGTTGCTCACGACATATTGACTTAGCTCTTGCTTCTAAAATTTCCGAGCACGGAATCATAGAATCTGCGGTGCCAGCTGTGCTCGGGCGCCAACCGGTTTCTAACTTTTCGCCATTGATTGAGCATGCGCCAACTCGCGGAGCTCATGACCGCTTCCAGTTGCCGCTTTGCTTCGGCAAGCCGCGCCAATTCCTCCTCGTGAGATTTTATAGAACTCAGGAGCCAGTCGAGGTCGTTGTGTAGTTGATCGAGATTCCCTATCAGGCTAGCATTCTCGCGACGTAATTCATCTCTCTCGTTCGTTAGTTCGTCTCTCTCGATCGTTAGTTCGTCTCTTTTCCTAAGTAGACCGTTCAAGGCGGGCGCCAGCGAAAAACCAGGCACATCGTTGCTCACCTCGGGGCTCGTGAAAAGATAATTGCAGTCACCGCGACTACGGACTTCATCTGCCTGCGACCATCCACAGCCGTTTTGCGTTCGGTATTCCCAGGATGTATAGCCAGCCGATCTGAGGATAGCGGCTACTGCTTCCGTCGAAGTATTCAACAGCCGGAGCCGCTCATCGAAGCATTCCAGGAGAATGTAGTCAATGGCCTGGTCATCGAGGAAATGGCCTAGTCCCCTGAGAACTATCTCCTCGGCACCCTCGACGTCAATTTTGAGCAGACGGACACCCTCGACGCGCCTCTCACTCAAAAACGTCTCGAGACGCAAGCAGGGAACCAAGATCTTCTCCTCGCATGTCGGAATTGGGGCCAACGAGCTTAATCCGGTTTGGTCACTGGTGGAGATGTGAAAAGGCACCGTTCCACCGTGGTCAGCCAAAGCTGCATGGATCACTTCGGCAGAATATGAGCCATTGAGAGCCAGATTGCGTCTTGTGCTTTGGCAAGCTTTAGGATTAGCGTCAAACGCATATACGCGACCTTTGTCGCCAACGAGTTTTGCGAACAGGCAGCTATAGTAACCGACCTGCGAGCCCGCATCGATGCAGGTATCCTTGGGACGAAGGATTCGAGTGACTAACTCAGTTTCTGGAACTTCAAAAAGTCCATCTCGCACTAGTAAAACGGTAATGTAGTCAGACGGATCAATCAGAAGATCGAACCCGAGCCCAGTGTTAAACAGACTCAGGTTGCTTGCCATTGCTGTCTGAGGCGATTCGCTCATATTCGGCACCACGCAACATTCAACTACGCCAGAAGGAATAGATGAGAGCGATATGAGAACCAGTCGGTCCGGCGCAAAGAGCCTTGTCTCACGCTTGGGCAAGAAGAGCCATGCACCGTCACGTTGGAAGATATTGTGGTTGCCGCCGAGATTAAGTTTCTGACGTGCCAGAGACAGGTAATCACTCTTACAGAAACTCGTCCACCGGCTACGCTCCCGCCCACATTAGTTTGAGTTCTTCGAGCTGCGAGGCAGTACCGTTTCCATCTAACGCGGGCAGGATGATCTCGCGTTTGACGCGATCTTTAAATTCGACGACTCGCTTAATCATGCTATCGACCAATACGTCGGAAAGGTAATGGGGTTTCAAGCCCAGGTCCAGGAGTTTGGTGTGTTTCGGATTGTAATGGTGCTCCTCGAGCTCGACGCGCGGATTTTCCAGGTGGCTTACCTCAACAGGCAGGCCCATCTTTCGGCCTTGTTCCAGGACCAGATTGGCGAGCTCAGACACGGTATACGTCTCCGTGAATTGGTTGAAGACGCGATACTCGCCCTGCTGCGCAGGGTTCGTAACCGCCAGCTCGATGCAACGCAGCGTGTCGCTGATGTTCAGGAATCCGCGACTCTGGCTTCCTTTTCCATAAACGGTGAGCGGAATTCCGGCCACCGCTTGGACACAGAATCGATTAAGCGCTGTGCCAAAAACTTCGTCGTAATGGAAACTCGTCTCCAAGCGCCCATCCAGACGCGTTTCGTCGGTTTCGATCCCGTACACGACGCCTTGATGTAGGTCAGTAGCGGCAAGCTTCCAGGCCTTGCAGGCGAAACGGACATTGTGACTATCATGGACTTTAGAGAGATGGTAGAAAGAACCTGGCTGGCAGGGGAACGGAAGAACGTCTCGCCTTCCGTTGTGCACAATCTCGATAAAGCCCTCTTCAATGTCGATATTCGGGGTGCCATACTCGCCCATCGTTCCGAGTTTCACAAGGCGGCAGTCCGGCACCACCTTTCGAATGGCCCAAAGAACGTTGAGGGTGCCTGTAACATTGTTGACTTGAGTAAACACGGCACGATTGTGGTCAATCATGGAATATGGAGCCGACGGTTGCTCGCCGTAGTGAACGATGGCTTCGGGTCTGAATGTCTCGAGAACGCCTTCCACGACGCCGTAATTGCGCAGGTCGCCTACATACAGTTCCATCCGCTGTCCGGTCAAATCGCGCCAGGCGTGAACACGATCTTGGAGCGTGCGTATGGGGATCAATGGCTCGACGTTTAGTTCCATCTCCCAACGGCGCTTGGCGAAATTGTCCAACACGCCGATCGAGTGTCCGCGCCGCGAGAGGTACATGGCCGTCGGCCAGCCCAAATATCCGTCACCACCTAAAATAAGTATCTTCATCTGTTGTTTTCCTTATCAAAGTTTGCGAGCAGTCGCGGACTATCGCTTATCCCAGTGCTTCCCGAACTTGGATGCGCGCCGATACTAGACACGCGCCACCAACTCGCGAGCAACTCCGGCGGCGGCCGAACCCAGAGTCGTAATGTAGCGCACGTCCCCAAACTCTGGAATAACCGTCTCCAAAAGCCGCCATGGATCCACGATTACCGCTCGCTTGTCAGATAACTGAGCTACGCTGGACCGTAACAGTTCCTTATAAGCTGGCCAGGGACAGGTAAGCACTAAGGTTTGACAACCGTTCTGCAAAATCTCCTGCGGATTGGGACAGATTCGCACGCGGCCGGTTGGAAACGCCGAGGCTGCGCTTTTGCCAGCTAAATAGTCGTGGGCGAAAACATCGCGTCCAGCGTCGGCTAGGCGTTCGCAGAGCCATATTCCTGGCGACCGATCGATCACGCCTGTAAACGGTTTGTAAGCCAATCCCAAAACGCCCACCGAACCACGCTCGGGACAATGCACCAATACCGTCTCCATGAGTCGCCGGTTCACGTCTTCATTAATTGTATCGGTAGCGCGAGCAAGCGCCGCCTCCACGCCAACCGATTCTGCCACGTATTGGAATAAACGGTTGTCGCGCGGAAAGCACGGCCCGCCGAAGCCCAAACCGGGCTTCAGATAATCGAGTCCGATGCGCCGATCCTTGCCAATCGCCCGCAAAATAACTGCGGGATCGGCACCAGGGATCTTGGCGCAAACGCCGCTGAGCTGATTCACGAAACTGATCTTCATCGTGACAGCGCAATTTAGCGAAATCTTGGCCAGTTCCGCATTGATGTTTGACATGCGTTCGATCGGAGGCGAATTGGTGTTCAGTTTCTTGTAAACCTCCGACAACAATTCGCCTGAAAGAGGATCTGACTCGCCAATCAGCACGAAGTCAGGCTGCAGCAGTCCGTGGATTACGTCCCCAAGAGCAATGAATTCAGGGTTGTAACAAAGACCAAAATCCTTTCCGCACTCGCCGTCCAGGAGTTTCTCGAGCAGCGGCTGGAGGATTTTATCGCAGGTACCCGGCGTCAGCGTTGAATTAACGACGAAAAGATGCCGCTTCTTTTTCTGCTCGACAACTGCGGCGGCAGACTGAAGGGCCGGAATGAGGAAGTGATTGCTGAAACTGCCGTCGGGCAGGCTGGGCGTGGAGGGAACAAAAAAAGAAAGGTCAGACTCCTGAATCGCTTCTTGTATTTCGTCTGTGGCCTTGAGCCGCGAGCCGGCCTTTTCGATTGTTTCCTGAAGGTGTGGCTCTTCAATCGGGGCTAAGCCTTGTCTTACCGCCTCCGTCTTGCGCTTGTCTACATCGTACCCAATGACTTGGAATCCGCGGCTGGCCAGCGCCGCGGCAATGCACCCGCCCAGCTTGCCTAGGCCAAAGACAGAAATTCTTTGAACTTGCAACCCATGCCCCTCCAAGAAGGAAATCAGTTTCTAGCATTCAACCAAGGTGTTGTCAACGATCCACAGCCCAGGGCCACAAAAACCGGACATGTTCACGTGCTACCGACGATCCACAGCCCAGGGGTTTCCTAACCTCGAAAGAGCAGCAGCCTTCTTCGCTAGTTTTCAACACGCGTGGACGTCTTTAGTGGCTCTCCCCGCGTGGTCCAGCCTAAGGCAACGCGCCTGTGAATCCGAGTATTTCGGCCTTGTCTAGAAGCAGAGGCTGGCTGCCGGAGGTCATCACAACAAGCCGAACCTTTGGCTCGCCCCGAACATCCACCCAGTCTCCATATAACTTCCAGCCGTCGTCTCGGCTTGCCAACTCGCGCCCACCGGCCAAATTGTTATAACCCTCGTCTTGGAAAAACACGCGGAAGCTGCCGTCTCCCCGAAGCGCTTTCACCCAAATCGAAAAGAATACCGATGCCGAATTCCCAGCCGCGACAAAGTCTGATCCCAGGTGGTCACGTGGATCTCCGGACGTATATCGTCCGCACCTATCGCCGGCAGAAAGGCAATTCGGCTGGATCGCCAGCCCCCCTGAAGATCCGTAGCGATTAATGTGCCAACCGGTATAGCTATCGATATCCGAGCGAAAAAGCTGCCGAGCTTCAGGCGCAGTTAAGGAAAATTCCTCGCTTGTTTGGGAGCCAGGGCGCAAGGTCTCCGGCCACCCTTCGGCGCCGACGGATATGATTTGTGGTGGCCGCGAAGCTCCACTGATGGTTTGCGAATCTTTGTTCATTACTCGAGTATATGTGAGCCAAAAAGAACCGCCCCTGTCTGAAACCAGATCCTGGCCATAGAAAGAAAGGGGCATCCCTGCATCCGTCATTTTTTCGTTAGCGGCATCAAATACGTACTTGCGTTCTGTAATGAGGATGAGAAATGTGCCTGGCCGATACGCTGGATCGGCATCCATGTCCGGGTAATGCTTCATCGACAAACCATGTGACAAGGTCGAGCACATGATCCCGCGATAGTCGCCTGTGTACCGGCTATTGTAGTTGTCTATCCAGAATGCTGGATACGCATCTGCCGGCAGACGTCTGTCAATTGCCCTTAAGGCTAAAGCTACGCGCCTCGTAAGTCCTATGCCATCGTATCTGGCTATCCAGGCGGCCCCTGGTTGAACAGGGATAAGCGCAAAGGTGACGATCGGAAAAAGACACATCAGGCCGACCCAGGAGAGTTTTTTCCCCGGAAACAGTATGCAAAGGGCCATCATCACGGTGCCGATCGCATAGCTAAAAGCTAGGCCGTGTATCCGTGCTGCGGCGTATAGGTCGGGCCGCAACAGGGGCACCACACAGATAGCACAGCAGACGAACAGTAACGTGTAGAACCACCCGTCGCTCCAACTCTCCGGCACTCGAAAGATGGTCATGCCCATCGCCAGGAATAGCGGAGCGATCAAGATGCTCGCATAGTAATCGAATTCCAGGAGCCTAAACCCCGCATGCACCGTCATTGCCACTGCCACGGCCCAGACGTACATGTACACGTAGAGCGCGGCCTTTGCCGGGGCGGCCAGCCTGATCGCACCCCGTCCATTCTGAATTAAGAGCCCGATCACAAGCAAAAACACCAGCACTGGAAGAACAATCCAGCCGGCCGACCAGATCCACTGAAAGTTCCCGGTACTCACTGGATCGGTGTTCCGCGTTCCGATTACGAAGGCCGTCGCTAGATTTTTCTGGAAGAAGAAACCCCTTCCAAAACCGTAGAGGGCTAAATGAATGATTTGCAGGCAACCTGTAAGACCTGCGGCCCCCAGAAAGAAAAACGTAAGAAATGGAACCAGTCGCTCTCGCAGAGCTTTAAAAGAGATAACCGCATCTTCATGGGCCCTGAAATAGTAAAAGATCACAAAGGCAGGGACGAGCGACAGCCACAAGATGTAGGTAAACATCAAACTCGCGCACGAGGCGCCCGCAAGAGCAAGCCACGCGCGACGCCATCGCGATGACTCGGCCTTAACGAGGAAAACCAGCGTGAGCAGAAAATATGCCATCGAGCCGCTGTCCACATACGCCCAGCCGTTCGATCCGATAAAGGGTGGATAACAGCCGAGCAGGCACGCGGTCAGCATGGCGGTGCGGCCGTCTGTAAAAGTCTTCACCAAGAAGTAGATGGAAAATATGGATATCCAGTAGACCAATAGGTGCAAAGCCAACAGGCCGTAGAACGGCGAAAGAGTATGCGCGAGAATCGCTCCAGGCAATATCCACATAAGCCTCTCGGCGGCATAACTACGTATGAGCCTCTGATAGCGAGCGAAATGCATGAATCCGCCGAAGTAATACCAGGGGTCCATGCTCCCGATGTCTTGAAACGGCCAGTTTGGATTTACGAGAAAGATTGCCAATGGCAAGAGGATAAGAGCTATCCGGTTTCGCCATCGCTCCGGGAATCTTCTACTCAACGAGGGCAGAATGAGCTCCAGCTCGGAGTATCCAGCGGCACACCCAACGGCACATAGGCCAAACGCAGCGAGAGCCAACCTTTTCAATTGGAATTCAGGATCCTGAGATAGCCCTAGAGGGCGGACCGCCGCGGCGACCATTATGGTGACAAACCCAAAATACCAAAGGGCGGCACGCAAGATCTTGGCCGTTTCCTGACGTGATAGACGAGCAATCCAGAACATCCCGACGCCGAAGATGAATAGGAGAGCCTTGATCCACCTTAATTCTGGATTGTGACCTAGCTGCAGCCGATGCGCCGAAAGCCCCGCGGATATTGCAATCGTGCCGATATAAACGAAAGCTCCGAAGGCAAGCCTCTCTTGCGGTTCAGCAGCCAAAAGGAGTACTGCACACACGAGAGCAAGAGGTATGCCCGCGAGCAAAAGCGTCGTTTTCTTCGAACCGAAACTCGCATGATTACTCAAACCCACCGCGTTGGCGGTCAACGAGAGAACGATCATTAAGAAAGCGACGACAATTAGGGCTTTGAGCAGTGCCTTTGTGGAGCGCTGGTCTAAAGGAAAGTTCATGATCTACTGATTGATTGAAGAAGGGAGGACGGTCTGAAGGCAAAAAGTCCCATGTTGTGAGGAAAAGGTCGAATAGCGTGTCTCAAGACTTGCAAGTCACAACGCTGTCTTCTAATAATTACGTTGCCGATGGCCAAACAGAGACTACGGATTTGCTTCGCAAACGTCACCCGTAGCCTCGTCCGGCAGATTGCGCATTTGATGGTTGAGAGCCATTTCAGACAATAGAGAAGTCCTCCACCCGTTCTCATTCTCCACATCTACCCTGGACCAGCGGTGATAGCGCATCGCGGCTGTGGCCGGCGTCGCCTTCATGATTCGGTAGAGCCGGGTGATATCGATTAAGTTTCGTACTATTTTCGTGAGCATCAGGTTGCGGGGCGGACGGCTTTCTGAAATGGGAACAGGCAGCTCCGCTAGCCAGAGCTGGGCCCGGGAGGCGCGCAGCGTAAACTCAGTGTCGAATTGTCCGCGGCGGAGAACGCAGCTCTTGAAGATCGGCCGTAGTGCTGGGAGATATAGGAACTTGAGACCGTGTGTGTCAGATCCAACGAATCCGAACACTGTCTGTAAAATGACGTTGAGGCCCCAGCTCAGGACTTTTCGATACCCGTGTTGGCGATTCAGCGCGGCGTCCGCTCGTTTGGAGCCCATAACCAGATCGTAGCTCCCGCGTGTCTTGAAACACCACCGCATGAAAGGGATATCCCAGAAATCGGCATTGATGATGAAGGCCCATGGACCGGTAGCATTGCTTAACCCGTGGTATAACGCCTCACCAAAATCGGGGCGCGGCAACCTGATCTTTATCGACCCCGGCCAGCGTGCGATGATTTGATCACATAGCGCCGGCGAATCGTCCGTACTGCCGTTGTCCACAAGAACGAATTGCCACCGCCCCTCGCCGGAGATCCCGTCTAGGTGCGGAGCAATCCGCTCCGCCATCTTCATCAGCGCGTCTTCTTCGTTGAAGATTGGAACGACGACGGACAAATGGATGTCGTGCTGGCCCTGCACGGCCATAAATGCCCCCAAAACCAAGCATAATACTTGCGAATGGAAATCCGATCAAGCCAAGTCTGTCGGTCCGTCGCGTCTCCGCTAACGAGGAGTGCGGCTTGCTGGCATCCAGAAGCCAAAACGATCGATTTTCAGCTGACGGTATGTCTTGAAACGATCGCGCTGTTTCTCAGCTGGCTGGTATCAGTCGCGATTCCTGCTGGCAAACGAAACGTTTCTGTGATAACAACCCGCGCTTCCATTGAGGAAGTGGCTTTGGCGCGAAGCGGTATCGATTTTGAACGATACGGATCGGTTGGAGGCGCAAATGGATTTGCCAGGCAATAGCCCCGGGCGTTGGCTTGTGACCGGAGGCTGCGGGTTTGTCGGGCGCAATCTTATTCGCCGTATTCTTTCCCGGCCGGACGTGACTTTGCGGATCGTCGATAACTTGTCCGTCGGATCCAAAGCGGAGCTCGCACGCATAACCCAATTTGCCACAACTGACTCCGACGCGCTTGGCCACCCTAGTAACAAAAACAGGAAAGTCGAATTGGTGGTCGGAGACATCCGCGACGATGCGCTGGCAATTCGCGTTGCCGAAGGAGCCGACGTTATCGTTCATTTGGCGGCCTCGACCGGCGTTGCCCCGTCGGTTGCCGATCCACGATTCGACTGCACGACGAACGTCTTGGGCATCTTGAACTATTTGGAAGCAGCCCGCAAATGCGCGGTCAAGCGTTTCGTGTTCGCTTCCAGCGGCGCTCCCATCGGCGAGTGTTCTCCTCCAATACACGAGGAGTTAGCTCCCCATCCGGTGTCACCCTATGGAGCAAGTAAGCTCGCAGGGGAAGGTTATTGTTCGGCGTACAGTCGGACCTTCGGAATAAACACGGTTGCATTGCGATTTGGCAATTGTTATGGCCCATTTTCGTCGCACAAAGAAAGTGTGGTGGCCAAGTTCATTCGTGAATCTCTCATGGGTATTCCGTGGGAAATCTACGGCGATGGTCGGCAAACTCGGGACTTCGTTTACGTCGATGACATCGCGGCTGCCATTGAGTTGGCAGCCACATTGGACGGCATCGGCGGCGAAACGTTTCAGATCGCCACAAATAGCGAAACGACCGTGCTTGACTTGGCGAGATCCTTAGCTGCGATTCTCCAATCGCACGGAATAGCGCCCCCGCCGATCCAATATCAGGCTAGCCGCGTGGGTGACGTTAAGCGAAACTTCTCGGATACGAGAAAGGCGCGCACTCGACTGGGTTGGCAGGCAATGGTTTCACTCGACGCAGGCCTTCGTCGGACGGTGGAGTGGTTTCTAACAGAGGGAAAGCCGAGTAACACTGCGCCTTCGCTTTTTCACTCACGCCGCCAGAGATGATACTGCCCCGGAAGTAATAAGGATGCTAACTTGGGTGGTTGTGTTGGGCTGAAACGGCAAAGTGAAATCCTGGATCGAGTATTGGAATAGGCCGAATGGCGCGTTTGTAAGCGAGTCGCACAAGCATGCCTATTACGAACGCCTCTTTTCAAGCTTCCGGCCGTTTCTTCCGCGCGGATCGGGAAGCGCCATGCTGGACTGGGGTTGTGGTGAGGCCTCGGCCGCCGAAGGGATGGCCGCCGAATGTGAACGGGTATATCTACATGATCCAACTGAGGTCGTCCGCTCGAGGCTACGAGAGCGTTATAAAGACCACGAGCAGATTACTGTATTGGATGGCGAACAGTTGAAGCAACTCCCTTCGGAATGCCTGGATCTGATCCTGATTAACTCAGTGATTCAATATCTCACCGAAGCGGAGCTTGTTGGGGCGCTTTCCGGCCTTCAGCACCTTTTGAAACCTGGCGGGCGGTTTCTGATTGGTGACGTCATAGCGCCCGGGACTGCCCTGTGGCAACACGTAATCGTATTTCTGACCTTCGCCTATCGGTCGGGCTTCATGGCCTCGGCCATCGTCGGGTTGGTGCGCAAATTCCTTCCTTCTTACAATTCAGTGCAGCGGGGGCATGGATTGTCAAAGTATTCCGAAGCGGAACTTTTTCGCGTGTTTCAGCTTTGTAAGTTAGATGGAAAGCGGCTTTCAAGAAATATCGCAGTTAGCCCGATCCGGTCTTCGTACATTGCAATGAAAAGTTTCTAGGAGATCGGATCGCCGACATCCGTCGTTACAATAACCGGGGGCGACGCTGAAATTTTCAGTTGAAACGATTGTCGAAAGAGCGGTCGGAAACCGAGATAGCTCGGTCATCCGTCGATCGTTGTGGGTTACAGGTTTTTTTATCCTCGGTCATTTCTTCTATTATTGCTTGATTCTGGTCGCCAATCGGCAATTGTCATCCGGCGATTTCGGAAGATTCTATACCGGTTGGACTCTCCTCAACATCATCGTCACACCTGGCGCCATCGTCACTTTGCTGTTAGCAGCCTATTTCGGCCGTGCGTTTCGGCAGGGGGAGAGGCCGCTGTTACTCAGGGCCTTGTTCGGAGCGGCTCGTCACCTTGTTATACCCACCCTGATAATTGTTGCGCTGCTTGAGCTGGGCTTCAAAATCGCCGGAGCGACGCTTGGAATTGACTCGTCTCTGCTGGGCATCTTCGTACCGCTAGTGGCGCTAGCAACGTTCATGGTCGAGGTCGTCCGAGCGACGTTCCAGGGCTCGATGCAATTCACGCGCTATGGCGTCTACTGGACATTATGGTGTGGATTACAGCTGGCGTTGGGCGCGTTAGGAGTCCTATGGTTCAAGGCGCCCTGGGCGGTCTTTGCCGGCATGCTTACGGCCAGTGTTCTAGTCTTTGGTTGGCTCATTCGAAGTGTATTGCCACAATCGCCGGAGACTGCGACTCCCTTTAATGTGGGTCGCCTAACCTTCAAGCAATTCTTGCCGTTCTGCAGCGCGCTGCTCGGCGCCATAATTTTCATCAATGTCGACATTCTGGCCTCCTATCTGTCATTTAGTCCTGCTGTTCATGGCGGCTATGCCGCATCCGCGTTTCTCACCAAGGCTATTGTCACGGCTACTCAGCCTGTCCTTCAGATTATGATCCCAGTGATCGTGCACGTGGAAAACCTACCCCTCGCTAAACGCCTCGTGATGTGGAAAGCGATCGG
>Ga0210403_10002890_pt1 | contig 15285 bp, 23 predicted proteins | sample IncBWC19MmetaG_FD_150863 | JGI IMG/M metagenome (GOLD analysis project Ga0210403, IMG submission 150863) | Forest soil microbial communities from Barre Woods Harvard Forest LTER site, Petersham, Massachusetts, United States - Inc-BW-C-19-M | ecosystem: Environmental > Terrestrial > Soil >... | reverse complement strand
ACTAGCGGCTAAATCAGCGCGAATCGCACCGCTCCTGCATTTCCGTCGCGCCGTTTTCCTTCCAACGCAGAGCTTCGATTCTCGTCCACCACAAAAAGGCGGTCGCTCAAACGTACTGCGTGTTGTCGGAGAACGCCTCCCAACTGTTTTCAGAATCGCGCCCCTCGATCCGCGAAACCAGGTCACACAATTCGCAGTCGCGCGAGTGGTGCTGCAATACCGCGTAAGCTCGTGCGAAATTTGCTTGCAAGCGCAGGAGTTCGTCGCCTTCCTCCGTTTTAATCGAGCCAGACTGAGAAAACTCGTCACGCCGTTTGTTCCAGATCTCCAGCGCGCCCTGACACTCTTCGAGGAACCTCTGGTATTCGCTACAGACCGTTGTTTTGATGGAGAGTTGGTTGCTCATACGCTTCTCCCTTCACCGTCGTATGGGCATTTTGTTCTCCAACGAACGTAACTCCCGCGTTTTGTGGTCTTTGAAACAAAAATCCGCTTTTCGGAGGCTGGGTCCCGGTACGAAGAAAGGCCTGATTCTCCACTTTTCGATTGTAATTTTTACTAGCCAACGCCGATGCTCTGCGTCTCCCCGCCAACACCGTGGCCGCGGCCCCACGCTTTCGGCCAACGCTCTCCTTGCTATCTCAAATGAAATTAGTGTCATAGCAAATGGCCGTCCCCCTGCTCCTTCTACCGACAGCGTTTGGACAAGGAGGCTTTCCCATGCACACCCGGCGGCGAATCATTCTTCTCCTGTTGCTCGTGTTGCTCGCAATTCCGGTGTGCCTCTCCGGCTGCAACACCACCCGCGCCCGCTCCACACCCACTCGCTCGTCCATTGTCAAAGCGCAAACACCCGCGCCTTCATCCTCAAAACACGCGCCCCGTGATTCCGCATTCTCCGTTTACAACAATCCCGCTTACGGCGTCTCCTTCCGCTATCCCCGAACCTACTCTCTCGCCGAAGAAGACCTCGCCGACGGTTCGTCCCTCAAGACCCAGCAGCAACTCCAATCCGATCAGCCCGGCGCCCTGCTGATCGCCACCGTCGAGATTCCCTCCGACGCCTATCCCAACACCACTTTCTCCGAAGGTCATCTTCAATTTGCCGTGAATCCCCAAGCCACCGCCGAGTCCTGCCGCTCCTTCGTCGCTCCTCCGGATTCCGATGGGTCCGGCGCCGCCGACAAAACCATCGTTCAAGGCATCCCTTTTTACTGGCGCGACCGCGGCCTCATCACCTCCGAATCCACCTTCAACCGCGACTACGCCGGCTATTCGAATGGAACGTGCTACGAATTTTTTCTTCAGGTCGTTTCCACTCCCGCCTCCAGCTCCGCCGTTCCCATCACTCAGGCCGATCTCGGCAAAATCCTCCGCCCTTTCGAGAAAACCATCTCCTCGCTGCAACTTCACCCCGAGTCCACACTCCAGAGCCATAAGTAAAACGATCTCCCCGAATTTCCCGCTCCTGCCTGCTCCTCCAGCTTCCAGTTCCTGTCTTGCTGAAAACTTGAAACGAACGACCAGCTGCTGAAACGGATAGCCTTGCAAATTCTTTTGCTTCTCTGCCGGAAAACTGATAACTGAATGCTGAAAACGAACAGCGATCCCGGAGGCCTTCATGACGTTCTTTCTCGTCTTTCTCATCGGCGTGCTCACCGGCTTGCGCTCGCTCACTCCCGTCGCCGCCACCGCCTGGGCCACGCACCTCGGCTGGCTCAAGCTCCCGCGCCTCCTCGCCTGGATCGGCAACACTCCCGCCGCCGTCATCTTCACCGTGCTCGCTCTCCTCGAGCTCATCAGCGACAAGCTCCCGAAAACTCCCAGCCGCACCGCCCCTCCCGGCCTCATCGCCCGCATCCTCCTGGGCGGTTTTGCCGGCGCGTGCCTCGCCACCGGCCGCGGTGAAGGAGTCATCCTCGGCATTCTTATAGCCGTCGTCGGCGCTCTCGTCGGCGCCTTCGCCGGCTACCAGCTCCGCACCCGCTCCGTCAAAGCCCTCCGCGTCCCCGACTTCGTCATCGCCCTGGTCGAAGATCTAGTCGCCATCGGCTGCTCCTTCTGGATCGTCTCCCTGCGCTTTTAGCGGCGCGCGCCTTTCTCTTTTCTTCCTTCTTTACTTCTCTATTTCCTTACCTCATTCCTTCTTCCCCCCGCTTGACTCCTATACCCATCTGATCAACGATCCCGATCGATCATCATCATGCCCAAATCTCTCCCCACCCCCGTTTTCAACGACGAAAAGCACCACCTCCGCCTCTACCAAGGCGACTGCCTGGAAATCCTCTCCTCTATTCCGGAGAATTCCGTCGACCTCGTCTTCGCCGACCCGCCCTATTTCCTCTCCAACGGCGGCATCACCTGCCACGCCGGCAAAATGGTCTCCGTCCATAAAGGCGATTGGGACAAATCCCAGGGCCCAGCCGCCAATCACGAATTCAACACCGCCTGGCTCGCCGCCTGCCAGCGCGTCCTCAAACCCAACGGCTCCATCTGGGTTTCCGGCACTTCTCACGTCATCCATTCCGTCGGCTTCGCCATGCAGCAGCTCGGTCTACAAATTGCCATCAATACGGGCGTGGCACACGGAATCCTCATTGTCCGCTCGCCCGAAGACTGCGCAAAAAGCTTCGAAAAGTTTTATTGAGGGAGCTGACCTTTAGAATCCGTCACGAAAAAGGGAATTTTCTGCTGGAAGAAACTGAAACCAATAGCGTTCTAAGGGTTGTGTCTGACGACCCTTATCTGACTCATGCGTTCTGGACGTTCTTCCATCAAGAGACGAATTAAGACCGGACGCCGCAGACATCGGTTCAAACGATGAGGGTTTTGACTCCCTGCCACTTCGCCCCCCGCCCCGCCTTGGTCCCTTCCCCGGCGCCCTTTGGCCCGAGGGCTGTGGGTTTAGCTTCTCTTCTCGTATCTCGGTCGTCGTTCCCGTCAGAGCCTGTTTCTTCTGCGCCGCAAACCTCCGTTAAGACACGCATTACGGAGCCTGGAACCAAAATTCTCTTTGGCAAGGTCAGGGTCGCAATCATGATTGCGCGGAATTTCAGCACTCTCATCAAATCGCCAAACTGATCGGCTCGCCCAGGATATCTTGGGGGGATTGAGACTATTTACAGGACTACAGATCCTGTATGTCGTTGAATTCGCGCTGCTTCTCGGCCCTCGGAAGTGCGAGGAAGATTTGCATTTCCATGCCATATACAGGAGGACGTGCGTACTAGTGAATTTTGATGGCTGATCGAAGCATCTGAGTTGCAGAGAGATAGCTACCGTGAAGCACGATAGAACTCAAATCCGAGGCAAAGCGACCGCAAAAGAACTGCTTGCGGAACTGCGGAAAAAGTCCCTGGAGATGGACGAAACGATGAAGCAACTCAACGAATGCGTTGCCGGCCTTTCTAACTGGCAAAATGAAGCTCCCACAGAGGAAGCGAGATGGGTCGTCGAGAAACTCGAAGAGGATGGAATTCAGAGCGAGAAAAAGGGTAAAACCCGCGATTACACTTTATTTCTTGTCGGTCTGATTCTCAGCGCAGCGCTCGGTGTCTTCCTCCACTACTTCAGCCTGACATGACGGCCGCTGGAGGGTGCCTAGGCTGCAGAAGATCAGCGGTATCGCGCGCCGTCAAAGACGGCATCCGACTCTCGCCTTTCAAGCCGTTTCACCAACTGGCAAAATGTGCAGTGGGGCGTGTGGTTCTGCAACACCGTGTAAGCTCGAGCGTACTTCACTTGCAACCGCAGAAGTTCGTCCCCTTCTTCCTTCCCGACCAGCCGTGACTGAGTAATCTTCGCCCGGCGCTCATTCCAGTTCGCCAAGGCTCTCTCGCATTCCTCCAATAGCGTTTGATATTTTTCGCAAATTCCCGTTTTCACATACTGTTGACTTCTCATGGCCATCACCTTCATTGGGCAGTAGTGCATTTCCCTGGCCAACGGGGATAAGTCGTGCGTTTTGCGTTTCTTGTGTCAGGAGAATGTCTTGTTTTGAACAGGGTCCCGGTACGCAGAAAGGGCTATTTCGCACTTCTTGACGGTAGTATTTATAGAGCCGTGTGCCCCAGCCTTCGGTTTAAAGCGCGCTATTTGCGCTCCGGATGGTTTTGCGGAGGCTGTGGGTTTTGACTTTTCCCCCTCCCACGTGCGCGACAAAATCCGCCAGCAACTCCAAATCCTCCGCGGCCTCGGCCTCCTCGATTTCCTCGGCGGCGGCTCCTATCGCCTGCGCTAAAACTCTTCCGGCCATTCCCGGCGGCGTGAAGAACTGCGAGAATGCGCACTTCGTTCTTTTCTATCCGGTACGCGACCAGGAAAGGCGTGCCTGCAATAACCAGCTCGCGTGTACCCGCCACGCGTCCGCTACGTCCCGCAAACGGATGGCTCGCGAGGATGTCCACGGAATCCCAGATGTAGTTTGCGGTTTCGGTTGCCGCGGCCTTGTCATTGGCTGCGATGTATTCGTGCACGGCGGACAGTTGTTGCGTGGCCGGCGTGCTCCACCAGATGACCATTGGCTCGCCGTTACTTGGAGCGGCCCATTTTGCTGATCATTTTCTTTACATCCGCGTGCGAAACCAGTTTTCCTTCTTTCGCCGCGCGCAGCCCCTTTTGCATCAGCTTGACGTGATACTCATTGAGCCGCAGATAATTTTCCACTGCCTCGTTCAGCACGTAGCTGCGGTCGCGATCCATGCTCTCGGCCAGCTCGTCCAGCGACTCCACGGTATCGGCCGGAATCCGGAAACTGATTGTTTTCAGCGTACCCATAATACGCAATGATACGCTGTATTACGCTGCATTGCAACGGCCAGTGCCGCAGCCTGCGGGTTTGGCCTTTCTCCATCTCAGCGGGACGCTACTGACTGGTCGGCAGCACTCCGACCTTCTTCTTCTGCTCGACGTTCTTCAGCCAGGCCGTGTGTTCCGCATCGCTCCAATGATGGATGTCGATGATGTAGCCGTCGGGGTCGCGCAACGAGAGACTTCCGCTCGGCATGTATCCCGGATAGGTGATCGCGGGCACCGCGGCGCCGTTCGCCAACAGGTGCTCGCGGAACGCAGGCAGGTCCGGGGTATACATGGCCGTGAGCAGGGCATGCTTGGTGGGATCGAAGGGCTCCTCCGCCAACAGGAACATCACGGCGCCGCCCTCGCAGTGCATGCGCGCCCAGCCGGGACATGCAGGATCGCCCTCCAGATCGATGAGCTCGAATCCCAGCAATTCGTAGAAGCGAATCGAGCGCCGCACATCCATGACGTGCAGCAGTGGCGTGAAATATCCCGCTTTCGGAACCATGGCCGTGGATTGTACTCCGGCGCTGCCCGCCTGTGAAACACACTATCTAAAGGCTGCGGGTTTTGACTCTCCCCTCCCATTTCGTCCGCGCCCCGGTTTACCATGAGCCTGGAAAGCCTTCGCCCCTTTCCTTCTTACCAATTTAATTTCCACCCTGCGGTCCAGCGCATGCGCCACCCGGATCAACGTCCCAATCGTCAAATTCCGCGGCTCATTCTCCATCGCCGAAATCTTTGGCGCGCTCATCTCCGCCTTCGCCGCCAGCTTTGTCTGGCTCAGATTCTCCGCCGCCCGCAACTTCGCAATCTGCACTCCCAGCTGCAGATTCTCCAGCTCGCTTTCCACCAGGTCCCGCAGCTTCGCATCTTCCATCTGTTTCTGATAGAACCGCTTCCATCGCGTCGTCATTTCTTTTTTCCTTCCTGCCGCCGTCCATGCTGCTCCATCCGCGCTTCCGCAACGCGAATATCTTCCTCCGGCAATTGTGCGCTTCGTTTCACGATCCCGTGCAAGAGAACAAACACCCTTCTCGCGTCCCCAAAATAGAAGATTCGCAGCTTGTCCTTGCCTTGCTGAGTACGCAGCTCTCTCAGCTTTCCTCGCACCTGCGAAGAGTAAGGAAACGGCAGATTCGGCCCTTCCTGTTCCAGCATCTCGATCAGCGCCAGGACTTTCGCCCGGTGAGGGACCGGCAGCCTCGTCAGATACCCTCCACCGGTGCATGGCCGCGCTCGTCCGCGAAGAAATCAACCTGCCATGCCATCTCTTATAGGGTATCCTTTATAAGGTACAATTGCAAATGGTTTACGTGCCGCGGCGGCGTGTCACGGCCTGCGGTCCGAAGCGCATTATTTGCGCTCCGGATGTATTTGCGGGGCCCCAGCGTTTCTCCCCTCTCATTCACGCAATCCTACCATCTTGTCCTTGCCAAGGCGGGTGGGACACCCTTAGCGGGCTAGCAATTTCTTGGGTGCCGCATCCCTTTGGGGTTTGGTTTATCAAAAGGTGCGGGTTCTGACTTTTCCCCCATTTCGCCGCCCCGCCTTCGCCCTCTCCTCCCGCCCTCTTGTTTCCATCCCTGCTCGGGAGTAGGCTTCCTGCACTATGTCAAACATTGCAAAACACTCCCCTGGCGCATTTTGCTGGGTCGAACTCGCCACCACCGACCAAAACGCCGCCATCGCCTTCTACTCCAAACTCTTTGGCTGGTCCGCCAACAACATGCCCATGGGCCCCAACGACTTCTATACGATTTTTCAGCTCGAGGGACGCGACGCCGCAGCAGGTTGCACGCTTCGTCCTGACCAACTCTCTCGCGGCGTTCCCCCGCACTGGAGTCTGTACATCGGCGTGGAAAGCACTGACGCTTCCGCCGCCCGCGCCACCGAACTCGGCGGCACAGTTATCGCGCCGCCCTTTGATGTTTTCGACGCCGGCCGCATGGCTGTCGTGCAGGATCCCACCGGCGCCACCTTCTGTCTCTGGCAGGCCAAAAAAAACACCGGCATCGGAATCAGCACCTCACACGGAACGCTCTGCTGGGCGGACTTAAGTACTCCGGATCAGGCGCGCGCTGGACAATTCTATTCCGATCTCTTTGGCTGGCAGATCATGAAGGAAGACGAAGATCTCGCTCACAATTACTGGCACATCAAGAACGGCGAGGAATTTATAGGCGGAATCCCGCCCGCGTCTCATCGGCAGCCCGGCGTGCCGGCTCATTGGCTGGCGTACTTCACCGTTTCCGATTGCGACGCCACTGCCACTGCCGCAAAAAATCTCGGCGCAAAGCTCTATGTGCCCCCCACGGATTTTGAAAATGTCGGCCGCATATCCGTCATGGCCGACCCGCAGGGCGCCACCTTCGCCATCTTCAAAGCCGCCGCCCGCGGAGCCGCGTCCTAGCCCGGCGCCGCAGCTCAGGCCCTACTCAAGTTCTTCCGGCTGCTCCCGGGCGGCGTGAAGAGCTGCGAGGATTCGCACCTCGTTCTTTTCTATCCGGTACGCGACCAGGAAAGGCGTGCCTGCCTGTGCTCCACATTTTGATTTCGTCTCAACTTTTCTTCGTGAGATGTTCCTTCAACGCCCGATGGAGTTCTTCCGCCGACTGCATTTTTTCCATGTGAGTGGGCATCTCGAACTCATGCAGCTTGTGTCCCGGCGCCACGGCCCGCAGGCCGAACTTTGGGGCCGAACCTTTTGGCTTTTCTTCGGGGTGACGAACCGTGGCCAGAACTTTTCCGTCCTGGTCGGTCAACACTGTGATTTTCATTTTCGATCTCCTTACGGCATCAAGTCTCGGAATACGATCATTTCGAACCCGAACTTGGCATCGATCTGGCTAAAGTTCCGGAAGCCGAATTGATAGAACACTTCGGTCTTGCCGGCTGCGTCAGGCGCACGCCGGCATTTGGCCAGGTCGAATACCGCCATATCCGTCTCGGCACTCTGATGCGACACCGGATCCGCGCCGATCAGCAGCGGACCCATATTCGGGCCCACCCCCGGAATGTTTTCCCAGCTCACCCAATAACCCCACAAACTGGTATTGGCTGCCAGCGTCCAATTTTCTGCTAACTTCATATATTGCGGCATGGTGCTCCTCCCTCGTAACCGGAATTCCGGACCCCCGCGCGATCAACGGTGTCACTCGGGCTCACTTCCGAGGTCACCTCAACGGCCCGTAGCTTTCAGATAGGTAGTGAAGGAATTCCCTGAATCGTGTCGGAAAAAATGAAGCAGTCTTACGAGCTGACGGGTGGCCAGCTGCCGCGGGTGCTCTATACGTGGGTTTTGCGTGTGGGGCTTTTGAATTTTTTCCCGCAGTTTTCTCTGCCACGCGCGGGCTAGACGTGAAGGGTCATCTGCCATCACAAGATTTCTTCCGCGAATCGTTGTCTACATTTTCGCCGGGGCGGCTACGCCTTCGCGAATCAGTTTCGCGAGCACGGCTTCGTCCAGATCGCTCAGCCGTTTGAAGCGCACGCAGCATTTGCCGATTTCGGCTTTGGGGAGTGTCTTTTTGAAGCGTTCGGCGAGGTAGCCTTTGCCGTCCCCCGCGGAAACGTACAACGAAATGTAGCTGGCATTGCTGGCCACGCCAATGCGGAACCAGTTCATCTCGCGCCCGTTCGGGTATTTGTACTTCATGTGGCCGTACGCCAGCATCCCGACCTGAATGAACGGTTCCAACTCCGGCGCCGCCTTGCGAATCAGTTTGTCGAGCGCCGCAATGTCGCTCTTCCGCGGCTCTTTCAGCTTCGCGATGTACTCCGCTGATGAAGACACTTTCAGCTGGCCTTTCATGCTCCAGAGCCTACCACTACTTCCTTCTCCAATCCTAGATAGCGCCGCGCCTGCCCCAACCTGATCCGACAATGCAACTCAGGAGAACTCGCCACTTGGCGTCGCTCCCGCATTGTGCTTTCCTATAAAGGACGCCATGAAGCTCCACTCTCACTGCTCCGCGCTTGTTCGTTACATCGTGAGTGCCTTACTTTTTTGTGTCGCTCCTTCCTTCGTTGCTGCTCAGGAAGACCAGCAGCCCACTATCCGCTTTGTCCGCAATCCTGATCCCGCGCCGGACTTCAAGCTCGCCGGAATCGACGGCAAGCCCGTCACCCTCGCGGATTCCAAGGGCAAAGTCATCCTCCTGAATTTCTGGGCCACCTGGTGTGGACCCTGCCGCGCCGAAATCCCCGACCTCATCGAGCTGCAGAATAAATACAAAGACCACCTCCAGATCCTCGGCCTTGTCGTGGACGACGACGATCCCGAGGCCATCAAGAAATTCGTCGGAAAATTCCACATTAATTATCCCGTGGCCCTGGCGACCGACGACCTCCGCCTCGAATACGGCGGCATCCCCGCGCTGCCGACTTCTTTTGTGCTCGACGCCGAAGGCCGTGTCGTGCAAAAACACGAAGGCCTGCGCGACCCCGTCCTTTATGAAACGGAAATCCGTTCGCTCCTCGGCCTGCCCATCGGCGACATCAAAGTGGAAACGTTTGAGGACACCGGAGAAATTTTCCTGAAGCACGCCGACCGCGCCAGCCAGCTTCCCGGCGTCGATCTTTCCAAGCTCACGCCCGAACAAAAAACCGTCGCGTTCCACAAATTCAACGCCAATTCCTGTACCTGTGGCTGCAACTTCACGCTGGCCCAGTGCCGCATCTACGATCGCAACTGCAAGGTCAGCCAGGCAGCTATCGGAAAAATTATCGCCGCCATCCTCGCGCCTCCCCATGCGCCCGCAGCCGCACCGGCAGCCGCGTCGCCATCCATAGCGCCCGCTTCACCTGCGGCCTCGACATCGCCGGAAAAACCTCGGCGATAATCCCCTGATCCGCGTGCCTCGTGCTGGCACTCATCGCCGTTCCCCTGATACTCTTCTTGCGCTCCATGCAACTTCTCTCCCCAATTATTTTCCTTGTCGCGCTCGCACTTTCGTTCACCGGAATTCTTTCGCCGCCCGTCGCACTCCTCGCCGGAATTCTGTTCGGTCTCAGCTTCACGCACCCCTACCCATCCGCTAGCCGCACCGCCGCCCGCGTCCTCCTGCAAGTTTCCGTTGTCGCTCTCGGATTCGGCATGAATCTCCACGAAGTCCTGAAAGCCGGCCGGAGCGGATTCGTCTACACCGCGTTGGGAATTTCGTTCGCGCTCGTGTTGGGCTTGACGCTCGGCAAGGTGTTGCGGGTGCGCGGCAACTCCTCTTTCCTGATTACCGCCGGCACGGCCATCTGCGGCGGCAGCGCCATCGCGGCCATGGGCCCCATCCTGCAAGCCGACGAGGAAGAAATGGCGGTTTCGCTCGGCACGATATTTATTCTGAATTCCGTGGCGCTGCTGATTTTTCCGCCGATTGGAAACGCGCTGCAACTTTCGCAATCGCAATTCGGACTGTGGGCCGCGCTGGCGATTCACGACACCAGTTCCGTGGTTGGCGCGGCCACGAAATATGGCGCGCAGGCTCTGGTGATCGCGACGACGGTGAAACTTGCACGCGCGCTGTGGATTGTTCCACTGGCGCTGATCACCGCGGCGATCAAGCGGGGGCGCGCGCAAAAGGCGGTTGCTGCGGCGTTCGAACGCGACACCACCGAGGCTGGCGCGAGTGCGGGCGACGCAGGCGTTCGAATCCAGTTTCCGTGGTTTATCTTGTTCTTTCTGCTCGCAGCCGTGGCGAACACCTACCTGCCGGCGCAGCATGCGACTTCGAAAACATTTTTCACGCTGGGGAGATTCGGACTGACGGCGACGCTATTCCTGATTGGGACGGGAATTTCGCGCGCGACGCTGAAGGAAGTGGGCTGGCGGCCACTGTTGCAGGGCGTGTTGCTGTGGCTGGGAGTCGGACTGACTTCGCTGTATTTCATTCGAACAGGATTTATTGCTTTTTAGTTTGCGAAAAGATGCGGAAGAAACCGGAACGTTCGAACGCAGGCCGGATTCAGCTGTCCGGCCGGCAGGTAACGCCGGCGGCTTGCCGAAGAGTGATTTGGGGATTACACTCGCGCGGGATAGCGGGCAGGGCATTCGAATGGAGGACGCACATGAATCGTCGCATTAGTTTTCTGGCAGTGATTCTCGTGGTGGCGGGAATCTTTACGGTACGCGGAGCGTTTTCGCAGGTTACGATTCAACCGACAAGGAAGGCCATCAATCTGCCGGATAAATCGTCGCAACTTCCCTTCAGCGATGCGATCTTGTCAGGGAACACTCTTTATCTTGCGGGGCGGCTGGGGCTGGATTCGAAAACGGGAAAAGCACCGGAGAAAATTGAGGACGAGATCAAGAACCTCCTGGACACCGAAAAGGCGGTACTCGCGCAGGCCGGCATGACCATGGACGACCTGGTGTATGTACAGATTTCGTGCACGGACCTTTCGCTGTTCAACACCTTCAATCCAATCTACCGAAGCTACTTCACGACGAAAGATTTTCCAGCGCGGGAATTTGTCGGCGCAGGGTCTTTGTTGCTGGGCGCACACTTTGAATTGCAAGCGATTGCCGTGAAGAAATAGAGAAGCACACTTCAAGGACGGTGCCGCGCGCAGTGGCCGTAGGCGCTGCAGGTGTCCAGGTGGGGCGAGTTGCGGTGGAAATTGATAGAGGCCGACGGCTAACAGCCCATATTTGGTCTTTAATTTACAGACCTCATTTAATCAGTAGCCCATATATCGTCATTTTCCATTTCTTTCCATTTCCAAATATTCCAGCAACTCCTTGTAATTCACCTATTTAGCCGCTAACAAGAATTAACATCCAACGGCCCTCCCGATGCATCTACTAGGGACCATTGGGGCGTAATCATGCTTAGAATTACAACTGAAAAAAAACGTGGAAAAACCGTCTTGGGAGTAGAGGGTCGCGTTGCTGGACCCTGGGTGGCAGCGCTGGAGCAGTGCTGGCGCGAGCTACATGCGGCGTCGCCCCAAGAGAAATTCCACATTGATCTTTGCGGCGTGAGCTTCATCGATGCGGCCGGAAAAGTGCTGTTGAAAGAGATCTACCGGCAAGGGGGGCAACTGGTCGCGGAGGGCTGCCTGAACCAAGCCATCGTGCACGAAATCATAAAGAGCGAAAAGCAGGACGCAAGCGGAGGCCACAAGGAAAAACGGAAGGGCTCGCACATTATTTTCTATGTGGCGTTTTTCAGCCTGGTGTTGATCCCGGGCGCAACGCGGGCGCAAGGAAAGAACCTTCAAGCCGCACTGCCGGCTAACGCGCCTACGCAAGTGTTGCGATTGACGCTGGATCAGACGGTGGCGCTGGCGCTGAAGCAGAATCCCACGGCGCAAATTGCGGTATTGACCGCAGCGCAGAGCGAGCAGGACAAAAATATTTCGCGTGCGGAATTGCTGCCGCATGCAAATGCAACACTTACCGATCAGGCGGAGAAGATCAACGTGCTCGCGGAGTTCGGCGGCAAGTCTCCCTTTCCGGGATTTCCAAAGACCATCGGACCCTTTCAGGTTTTTTCCGCCGGGCCGACGTTTGGAATGCCGGTTTTCGATTTGACGTTGTGGCGGAGGTATCAGGCGGCGCGGGCGACGATGGGAGCAAGCCAGGAGACCAGCCTGTCGACACGCGAGCAGGTGATTTTGCTGGTGGTCTCGCAGTACATCGGGACGCTGCGTGCGATGGCGAACGTGCAGGCATCGCAATCACGCGTGGAACTGGCGCAAGCGTTGTACGACCAGGCGGCGGATTTGCAGAAAGAAGGAGTAGGCACGGGAATCGATACGCTACGCGCCAACGTGGAGCTGCAAAACGAAAAGCAGAGATTCATCCAAGCGGAAACAGACCGCGAGACTTCACTTTACGCTTTGAGCCGGCTGCTTAATCTCGATCCGCGGCAGCCGCTCGAACTGGCGGATTCGCTGAGTTTTTTTGATACACCGCAGCCGGAAGTAGACACCAGCCTGGAGCTGGCCTATGCGGGACGGCAGGAATGGAAATCGCTGGAATCGCAGATCAAGGCCGCGGGATACGACAAGAAGGCGGCGCAGGATTCGCGGCTGCCGTCGCTGCGGTTCGACGGGAATTTCACCTACATCGGCACTTCGTCGAACACCACGCTTCCAACGTACAACTACGAAGCGACAGTGAATCTGCCGCTGTTTACCGGGGGGCGAATTCACGCCGAAGTGGTGCGCGCAGACTTGGAGATTCGAAAGCTGGAACAGCAGCGGGACGATTTACGCAACCAGATCGGGCTGGAAGTGAAGACGGCGCTGGTCAACCTGGAATCGGCGCGGAATGAAGTGCAGGTGGCAAACCTGGGTGTACAGCTTTCGAAAGAGGAAGTGGACCAGGCGCGCGACCGTTTCAATGCCGGAGTGGCCAACAACATCGAAGTGATCCAGGCGCAGGATTCGCTGGCACGCGCGAACGACAACCAAATCGCGGCGTTGTACCGCTTCAATCAGGCGCGTGCGGACCTGGCCAGAGCCATCGGGCAGATGGAAAAGGTTTATTCGAGGTGAGGAAACGATGAGCATCGAGATCGAAGTCGGGCTGGAAAACGCATCGAAAGCGCCGCGGGTGACGGAGGAGCAGCTGTCATTGGAGGAAACTCCCGCGCCCAAAGGGTTAGCGAATCCCAAGGTGAGGCGTTTGCTGTTTGCGGGAGGCGTCGTCGTGCTTGTCGCGCTCGTTGCGTTGCTCGTGTACTACCACAATCGGGAGAGCACGGACGACGCGCAGGTGGATGGGCACATCACCCCGATGGCTTCGAAGATTTATGGGCGCGTAGCTCAGGTTCTGGTGGACGACAACCAGCCGGTGAAAACGGGACAAGTGCTGGTGAAGATTGACCAGCGCGATTACCAGGCGGCTTTGGATCAAGCGAAAGCGCAATTGGCGCTCGCGGAAAGCGAAGCGCGCTCCGCGGGAGTGGATGTGCCGCGGACGCGGGAGAACGTGGCGAGCGGCAATTCGAACGCGGATGCGCAACTGCTAGGGGCACAGGCCGATCTGGCGCGGGCACAGGCGACATACGAGCAGGCACAGACGGCGGATCTGGCGTACGCGCAAGCGAACGTGGAGAAGAGCCGGGCGAACGCCGAGCTGGCGCAGGCGGACCTGGCGCGATACACGCCGCTGATGGAGAAGGGCGAAATTTCGAAACAACAATATGACGCCGCGAAGGCGAATGCCGATGCGAGTGCGAGCGCGCTGAAAGCAGATCAGGAAAAACTGGAGCAGGCGCGGCGCAACGTGGAAGTGTCCAAAGCCCAACGGGATTCGTCCAGGGCGAAAGTGGGACAAGCACAAGCAGGAGTTGCGGTAGCGCTGGCGGACGAGAAGCAGGTGGGCATGAAGACCGCGGACGCGCAGGCGAAACTAGCGAAGGTGGAGCAAGCGCGAGCGGCGCTGGATGCGGCGCAGTTGAACTTGAGCTACACGGAGATCGTCGCGCCGGTGGACGGTGTGGCCACGCATAAACAAGTCGAGACGGGACAGATCGTGCAAGCGGGGCAGGGACTGCTGGTGGTCGTACCGCTGCAGGACGTGTGGGTGACGGCAAATTTCAAAGAGACGCAACTCAAGAAAATGAGGCCGGGACAGAAGGCGGAAGTGAAAGTGGATACGTACGGGAAGACGTTCAGCGGACACGTGGACTCGATCGCGGGAGCGACAGGTTCGGTACTGAGCCTCCTGCCGCCGGAAAACGCCACGGGGAATTTCGTGAAGGTGGTGCAGAGGATTCCGGTGAAGATCGTGCTGGACGCGATTCCTTCGGAGAAGACGGTGTTGCGGCCCGGGATGAACGTGGACGCGACGGTGATTACAAATTAACGGGGAATAAAGATAGGGAGCGGCACGGTAGTACGTAACACAAACAGGGCCAGAGATTCGAACACGATGCGAGACAGAATTCTAGCGAAGTTGAGGATGCCGGACGGGTCGATCAACCCCTGGGTGATCGCCGTGGTGGTGACGCTCGCGACGTTCATGGAGGTGCTGGACACGTCCATCGCCAACGTGGCGTTGCCGCACATTGCAGGAAATCTGTCGGCGGGGCGGGACGAATCGACCTGGGTGCTGACTTCGTACCTGGTTTCGAACGCGATTGTGCTGCCGCTGTCGGGATGGCTTTCCGGAGTGTTCGGCCGGAAACGGTTTTACATGTCGTGTGTGGCGCTGTTCACGGTGAGTTCGTTTTTGTGCGGGCTGGCGCCAAGCCTGGGCGTGCTGGTGCTTTGCCGGATTTTACAGGGCGCGGGCGGCGGAGGGCTGCAACCGAGCGAACAGGCGATTCTGAACGACACGTTTTCGCTGGAGAAGCGTGGCATGGCGTTTGCAGTGTACGGACTTGCAGTGGTTGTGGCGCCGACGATCGGGCCGTGGTTGGGCGGCTGGATTACGGACAATTTTTCGTGGAGATGGATTTTTTACATCAACGTACCGGTGGGAATCATTTCGCTGATCCTGACGAGCTTTTTGATCAGCGGCCCGCCGTACATGAAGAA
>Ga0210403_10002888_pt1 | contig 15292 bp, 19 predicted proteins | sample IncBWC19MmetaG_FD_150863 | JGI IMG/M metagenome (GOLD analysis project Ga0210403, IMG submission 150863) | Forest soil microbial communities from Barre Woods Harvard Forest LTER site, Petersham, Massachusetts, United States - Inc-BW-C-19-M | ecosystem: Environmental > Terrestrial > Soil >... | reverse complement strand
GCTCTTGCTGCGAGTTTGGTTGATCTACGGAGACATACAGTGAAATGGATCGAGCCTATCGAACGGTTTGTTGATGCAATTGTGCTCTTGTGGTTGTTCGACATCATTTTAAAATCGGTATCGCGTTCTTCACAGCGGTTGACCAAGGCTTAGGAGCGTCATGCTGACCTTGCGTATTGAACACATTGGTGACATGGCGATTGTCGAGTGTAAGGGAAGAATTGTGCGGCGCGATGCAACTCTGAAGTTACGCGAAGCTGTCATGGCGCAGCAAAATGTCCGAATCGTGTTGCTCGATTTGACGAAAGTCGGAGCAATCGAAGGTGGTGGTCTCGGAATGTTGTGGTTTTTGCAGCGCTGGACAGACGACCATGGCATTCAGTTTAAGCTTTACAACCCCATCCGCCCAGTAAGGGATGGGCTGGAACACAACAACGCGATGCTCCGCTTTGACATGATTACGTTCGAAGAGATGATGTCCCTTGTAGCCTACGCCGATAACCAATACGCCAGAGCCGTCTGAAATTTCGATGGCTTTTGCCATAGTAATCGAAGTACGTTAGCTACCCATACAACTGGTAAATAGCCGCGAAACCGGAGTCTTCGGAGAAGAACAGGTCTCAAGAGCCGCCGTGCGTGATCGGAGTAGCGTTGGTTGCGATGCAGATCCAGGACCCGTTCTTGTTGATCCAGGTATCAATAAAGCGTTCCCGAAGAACTACGGACTTGCCTCGCTTGGTTCCCTTGACGGCGATCACTCCGATCGCGATGGCAGTGTTTCCGAAGACACGCACGGTGAGCGATTCTGGTGCGACCTGTTCCTGGTTGACGCTGGACGCCCTGACGCTCGCGAGGAACTCGGACTTGGTTTTAAGGGAGCCGTCATCTTCGACCAGTATGAGCGAATTGTCGAGGATTGCGGCGAGGGCCTTGGTGTCGCCGGCCTTATAAGCCTGGTTCCATGCCTTTTCCAGGGCGATGACCTGATCGCGGGCGGCGGCATCGTAGTCTTGAGCCTGAACGAGCACGGCGGGTGCGAGAGTCCAAAGCGTGACGATCGAAAGAGGGGCGATCCAACGCGCGGCGATCGAACGGCGAATCGATTTCATTTGCAATCCTCTATAGGGCGGCTCATCGGCGGTCCGCCCTTTTGACTTGAACCAGCCAGCCGTTTCATTCGGAAGATAGCAGAAAAGAGCACGCGGGATTAGTCCCAGCGCTGGTGCCGGAGGCGCTCTGTTGTTAAGCTTGGTGGGCTATGAAACCCAAGACTTCGCTTCATCGGATCGAGATATTGTTTGTCTCAGTCGCGATGTTGGCAGCATTAGTGATCATCGCATTGCAGCTGGCCTCGGCGCAGAAGAAAGAAGCTGTCTGGAGCGCGGACGAGAAGCCGCTCGCGGACCAGATCCACGGGCTGCGCGCGCTCGCCGACGACGTCCGGGCCTGGACTACTAAAGATCTGGCGCTGAAGATCCGGCAGCTGCCGGCGACCGACAACAAGCTGCGGCTCGCGGTGAATTTGGCGGGCCTTTCCACCGAAGGCGATTTCGGACACGACGCGCTGCAGGAAGTAGCGACGACGCTGGCCGACACTCTACGCGAGCGGCCGGTGCCGTGGGCGAAGCCGGACGAGAAAAAGAATTCCGACGCGGGCAGCAGCGCCGCCGCCCCGCGTGCGCCGGCGTATCCATACATTGAACTTGCCACGCTGGTGCGCTACGAACATGTGGAGGCGCTGCCCTACTTTAATCATGACGAGCAGTTTCGGGCGGCCATGGCCGGGCTGGAGGCGGATGACCGCAAGCGGGAGCATCCGGAGTTTACGCTGAAAGATCTGTCCGGTAAGAGCTGGACGTTTTCAGAACTGCGCGGCAGAGTTGTGCTGGTAAATTTCTGGGCGACCTGGTGTCCGCCATGCCGCAAGGAGATGCCGGATCTGGAGACGCTTTACGGGCGCTTCGGATCGAAGGGGCTGGTGGTGCTCGGCATTTCCGATGAAGAGGTGGCGAAGGTGGAGCCGTTTATCCGCGAGCGCAAGGTTTCGTTTCCTGTATTACTCGATCCGGGGCGGAAGGTAAACGAAATGTTTGTGGTGGAGGGGATTCCGAAAAGTTTTGTCTACGACCGCGAAGGAAAGCTGGTGGCGCAGTCGATCGATATGCGCACGCAGAAGCAGTTTCTGGAGATGCTGGGCAAGGCTGGACTGGAGTAGAGACGGAGCTTGCCCCGTCTCTACGGGAAATTGTGATTTTGGAGGAATTTCAAAATGAAGAAGGGAATCGTTAGTGTAGTTCTTGCGGTAGGGATCCTTGCAGTGCTCGCGGCCGCGCAAGACACGAAGAAGAAAGATGCGCCGCCGAAGCCGGCGGTCGGGCCGTCGCAGGCTCTGCTGGACAACTGGAATGATGTCGGGCGGAAGTTGATTGCGATGGCAGAAGATTTTCCCGAGGACAAATACGACTTCAAGCCCGCGCCGGCGCAGCGTAGTTTTGCGGAGCAACTGTTGCACGCCGCGAATGCAAATTATTTTTTTACGAACCCGGCGATGGGACTGAAGCCGCCCGCCGGAGAGGATCCCAAGCGCGACCAGTACAAAACGAAAGCCGCGGTGGTCACGTTCGTGAAGGGAGCGTTTGCCGACGGCGCGGCGGCAATCAAACTGAAGGGCGATCAGGGGATGAACGATCTAATCGTCGACCCATTCGCGAATCAGCAGACACGGGTTTCCGATATGGCGTGGGGCCTCCTTGAGCACTCTGGAGAGCATTACGGGCAACTCGTCGTGTATTACCGCGTTGCTGGGTTGGTGCCGCCGGAGTCGCGGCCGAAGAAGTAGTCCGGGCGCTGATAACATACTGTTCGTGCGCCCGCTGCTTGACGTCTGCGACCTGACCATCGAGTTCCCACAATCCCAAACTGGGCGGGCGCTTTCGTCCGCTCAACCGGGCGGGACGGCTGCACCTGTGGCCGCCGTTCGCAGCCTTTCGTTCTCCATCGCGCCGGGCGAAGTCCTCGGGCTAGTCGGCGAATCCGGCTCAGGAAAATCCATCACCTCGCTTGCCATCATGGGATTGCTCCCGCCCGCCGCCATCGTCACCGGCGAAATTGCTTTTCAGAATGGCAACGGCCTGCCCGCGCGTCTGACCAAACTGCCCTCCGATCAACTGCGCCAACTTCGTGGCTCGCGCATTGCCATGATTTTCCAGGAACCGATGACCGCCCTCAACCCGGTGATGCGCGTCGGCGAACAGATCGCGGAAGCCGTCCTCGCTCACCACCGCGTCTCCAAATCGGAAGCATGGGGACGAGCGGTCGAAGGCATGCGCGACGTTGCCATTTCCGACCCCGAGCAGCGCGCCCGCAGCTATCCTCACCAGCTCTCGGGAGGCATGCGCCAGCGCGTCATGATTGCCATGGCCATCGTCAACCGCCCGCAACTGCTGATCGCGGACGAGCCCACTACCGCGCTCGACGTCACGATCCAGCAGCAAATCCTCGATCTGCTCAACGATCTCCGCCACAAATTCGGATTGGCGATGCTCTTCATCTCGCACGACCTTGCCGTCGTCTCGCACGTCGCCGATCGCGTCGCCGTCATGTACGCCGGCAGCCTGGTCGAGCTCGGCACGAAGGCCGACATTTTCCACGCGCCTGCCCATCCTTATACTCAAGGCCTGCTGCGTGCTATTCCTACGCTAGCGACCGACCGCTCCCTTCCGCTCGCGACCATCGAAGGCACCGTCCCGCCAATCGCTCAACTTCCTCCCGGATGCCCCTTCGAACCCCGCTGCCCGCACCGCGTCGCTCCTTGTGCCGTCGAGCTTCCGGCGCTTGTTGAAGTGAGCCCAGAACATTGGGCGCGCTGCCCAGTCGTGAATCCGCAGCAAATCTGATAGACATATTCTGAAAACGATCTGATAAACGCGATCGGATAAACATGGACGGCATCGGTACCAACCGGCTCGAAGCTTTCAGCGACGGCGTCATCGCCGTCATCATCACCATCATGGTGCTCGAGTTGAAGGTTCCGCGCGACACCACGCTTTCTTCGCTGCGCGGCGTTCTCCCACAGTTTCTCAGCTATCTCCTAAGCTTTCTCGTCGTCGCCATCATGTGGGTGAATCATCATCACATGTTGCACTCCGCTCGCCGCGCCGATGCCCGCCTGCTATGGTCGAACAACACACTCCTGTTCTGGATGTCGCTCGTCCCCTTCGTCACCGCTTTCATGGGCAACCATCCGCGCGATCCCCGCGCCGTAGCTCTCTATGGAGTTGTGCTGACGCTGTGCTCTTTGTCGTTCGCCCTGCTGCGCTCGGCCATCATTCAGCACCACCGCGACAATCCTGACGTGGTCCACTACCATCGCGGCATCCAATTCAAAAATCTCTACTCGTTGTTCCTCTACCTGGCCTCGGTGCCGCTGGCGTTTCTCGATGTTCGCATCTCGTTTTTCATCTTTGTGTTCGTCGCGCTGTCCTATTTCCTTCCCGAACGCAAGCTCGCGGAAAACGGCTAGGGTGGAGACAGCCGCCCTCGGCTGTCCAGGCGAGCGAAGCTAGCCCGGATGTTTGTTCGCCGATCCTCAGTACTCGAGCGCGTGGCGGGGCTTCGCCGCGCGGACAGCCGGGGACGGCTGTCTCTACGATCGCTTCACTCAAGATGACAGAGTGGACCTAAATTCCAGCGCTTCCCCTCCAGAAAAGCTATAATCCTCCCTTTGTGCGCATCCTTCTTCTCAGCGACATACACAGCAACCTCGAAGCGCTGGACTCGTGTCTCGCCGCCGCTCCCGCCTACGACCTCGTGGTCAATCTCGGAGACACGGTGGGCTACGGCGGCAATCCGAACGAAGTTATTGTCAAAGCGCAAGCTCTGGGACACATCTTCGTCCGCGGCAATCACGACAAAGCCGTCTGCGGCCTTATGAACCTCGAGGACTTCAACCCCGTCGCCGGCCTCGCCACGCTCTGGACCCGCGAACAGCTTACCCCCAAAAATCTCGACTGGCTCCGCGCCCTCCCTCAAGGTCCCATCCACGTCGACGAGCTTCCCGGCCTCCAATTTGTGCACGGCTCCCCGCTCGACGAAGATGAATACATGGTCAGCGCCCGCGACGCGATCGAACCGCTCATCACCATTCCCGTCCCCGTCACATTCTTCGGACACACTCACCTCCAGGGCGGTTTCGTGCTCACGGGCGAAATCAGCGAAGCCTACCATCCCGGATATCGCACTGTAGGCACGCCCGAGTCCTCCCATTGGCCGCTAAGAAAGGATCGCCGCTATCTCATCAACCCCGGCTCCGTAGGACAGCCTCGCGACGGCGACTGGCGGGCGGCGTTTGCCGTGTTCGATTCTGAGGCGTGGATCGTTACTTACTATCGTGTGCCTTACAACCTGCGCGTGGCCCAGGAGAAAATCCTGGCAGCCAATTTGCCGCAGCGGCTGGCTACGCGGCTTGCCACGGGAAGATAGAACACTTGGGATCTCTTGCTGGCTCCTGATGTGCCTTCGTCCATGGAGTGCGCCGCCGATTCGCATCGCCTACCCTGTTTGCGGAGTTCGCGAAAAGGATTGGCCACACTGCAAACTACTTTTGTCGGGAAAGCGAAATGTACGCCGGCAAGCCGAACCGCGGCTGGTCGCTTGTCGATTCCGTCCGTGCCGTGCCGATCAGGCGGATCCCGTCAATCCATAGGAGTTGCAACTGCAACTTGGAGGGTTGGTTGCCGGTTTCTGGCAAACTGAGGCTGGTTGCCGCCTCCCCCCGACATGGGGTAGGAGTACATTCCCGCTGTCTCTTGAAGCGCCCTCGTCGATAGGGTACCGATGATTTTCGGGTGAAGCCCGCCCGCGTTGTAAACTCGCTCCATGCCTTCAGGCTCTTCCGATTCCAGCAATCTTTTCTCCGCAGCCAAATCCGCGCCCGCCGCCCACACTGCCCACGTCGATGGGGGTGCCCGCGGCAATCCGGGGCCTGCCGGCTATGGCGTTGCTATCAACGACGCGTCCGGACATCCAGTCGCCGAACTCAGCGAATACCTTGGCCACCACACCAACAACTACGCCGAATATCAGGGCCTCCTCGCCGCTCTCCGCTATGCCGCCGAAAATCAAATCAGAGCGCTCAAGGTGATCAGCGATTCCGAACTGATGGTCCGCCAGATGAAAGGCATCTACAAGGTGCGTCATCCCGAACTTCGCAAGTTGTATGAGCAGGCCCAGCAACTGATCCGGCGGTTCGAGCACTTCGAAATCCGGCATGCGCTGCGCGAGCACAATCAGATTGCTGATCGGCTGGCGAACGAGGCTATGGACCGGGGGCGATAGCAGGTTCCTGAGAGAGTCGCAAATTTTCCCCTTCCCTACACCCCGCCCGCAGGACTACCATTGCGCCGTCATCGCCACCCTCAGGAGGACGACACGATGATCGGAGCTCACTCATTTGCTGGAATCAATTTCTGGGCCGTATTGCTATCCGCCATCGCGACCATGGTGATCGGATTTCTCTGGTACTCCCCCATGCTTTTCGCGAATCCCTGGATGCGCCTGATGGGAATCGATCCCAACGACAAAGCCAAACTGGCCGAGCTGCAAAAAGGCGCAGGCAAGACGTACGGCATGGCGTTCGTCGCCAGCATTGCGTCCGCCGTAGTGCTCGCGAAGATCGTCGGCGTCACCAGCGTCAACACCATTCCCTATGGAATGAAAATCGGCTTTGCCGTCTGGCTGGGATTCGTAACCACAGTTCAACTCACGGGCGCACTTTTCGGCAAGCAGCCGGCCAAGCTCTACCTGATCAATACCGGATACCAACTAGTCTGCTACCTCGTGGTGGGAGCGATTTTGGCGAAGTGGCCGCACTGATCCGGTGGAGGGACGGGCGTCTCGCTCGTCCAGCCGGGCGGGGACGCCCGGCTCTCCACTCACTCTCCCGCTGAGTGATCGTGGACAATCTTCCATCCTTCGGGAAACTTGCGGAAGACGAGCGTAAACAATCCGTGCGGCGTCCTGCCCTCCGACATCGTCAGATGGAACTCGCCGCGCACAAATGCCGCCTCCGGCCCCAACATCTCGATCCGCAGATTCGCGAATTCGAGCTTTCCCATCTCGTGCCCCGCGCCTTGATAGTTTTTCTTATAGCGATCGAGCGCGGCCTGCCAACCCTTCGATTCGTGCGCTCCTGAGAAAAACGTCAACTCCTGCGAGTGCCAGTACCCCGCCATGAAGCCTTCCAGGTCCTGCCGGTTCCAGGCCGCCTCCTGCTCGGCAATCACTCTTCGGATCGCTGCGCGCGCGGCCTCGCCCCCGTCCTGCGCAAAGCCAGAGATCGCTAGCCCAGCGACCACACCCATCAACACAATGAAATCGCGCATAATCCCTTCTGCTCCTTAACTCGTCAACTCGCCATCGGTGCTCATCTACTTGAGTGTAGAACAGTGCTAACGTCAGGCCGTTTTCATCGTCTCATCTTAGCCCGCTAGTCTCGGCGCATCAGATATAGAGCAAATTGTCTATGAGGAGACCAATTATGAAATGGACGGTGATATTTCTGGCACTGTTCCTGATGCCTTTCCCAGTGCTGGCGCAGTCTCAAGCGCCCGCCGAGGGAGTGCAGGGAAAGTCGTTGCACGACCGCGAATTCTGGCGGGCCATCGCGAAAAACCGGTATGCGGTTCCGGAAGGGGAGCCAGTCTTCCCGTTGCTGCGTGAGTTGAGCGGGTACCTCGGTTCGAGGGATCCCGAACTTCGCGACGACCTCGCGTACTCCATCACAACAATCTGGATCAAGCATCAAAAGCAAATTTCAACCGACGAACTGTACTCGCTGCTCGATGACTGGCAGGCCAACTTGCGCACCGGGATTGGTGAAACTGGGAATGATGGCATCCTCAAACGTTCGTTCTCGGCCCTGTCGTTGGTAGCTCTGGCGGAGCGGGACTTGAAGATGCAGTTTCTCGGCGAGGAACGGTACCGTGCATTGCTGGCGAATGCGCTCGCCTATCTTAGGGATGAACGCGATCTGCGCGGATTTGATCCAACCCTGGGGTGGATTCATGCGACCGCGCATACCGCCGATCTGCTCGCAGCATTAGCCGCTAATCCCTTGCTAAAGAATGAAGATCAGGTACGTTTGCTGGATGCGATCGCCGGCCGTCTATCTTCCGCCCATGAGATTTTCACCTACGGAGAACAAGACCGGCTGTCGGCGCTCGCGGCGACGATCGTAGTGCGAAAAGATTTTGATACGCCGGCATTTCACAACTGGCTTAATGCGCTGGACGCCGCCGACCAAAAGGTTTGGAAAGATATTCCGCCGCATCTCGAATTGCTGCAAACCTTCGAGAATGACACCTACATGTTGCGGGGACTCGCGGCATACCTTAGTGTGAATGTATCGGGTCCTGCGGGGATGGAGGCGCAGAAGGCGGTATTGAACGTGCTTCAGAAACGGTAGCGCTTTTCAACACGCCAGCATGAAAGCCGACGGCTGAGCGCGCGACATCTACGCCCGGCCCTTTTTTGTCGCGGCGGCAACCTTCACTTTCACCGTCTCCCACGGCCGCTTCGGGCGCTCAACCTCGGGCTGGTCGCGGTCCTTGATGCGATCGTACTGATACGACTCGCTCACGGTTCCGAGCGACTCATTGTAGAGGCTGGGCAGTCCCAGCGCTTCTTTCATTTCTTCGGAGAACTGCTGCAGCGCTTTCAGGTGGTCAGCCGTCGCGGGAACTTCGGTCTTCGACGTCTTCAGAAACTGCTGGTAGCCGCGATTCACCAGCTTCGAAATCTCGCTGCCAATCAGGTATCCCGGATAAGCGAAAATCTTCACGCCGCCGTCGTCCGTCTTCTGGATCGCCGCCGAGCAGTTGTACTTCCGCAGGAACACGCGCCCTTGCGTACCCGGAGCCTCAATCAGATCAAAGCCGTGTTCGCGCAGCCAGCTGACTGCGTCTTCGTAGGTTCGCTCTTCGACTTTCGCTGTCATTTTATGAACTCGATTCTCGTTTGCCTTTTAGCATCGCATCAGGTTAGATGCGGTTTGAACGGTTTGGGAACCAAAACCGGCCGCCGCGAATCTAATGACGAAGGAATACAGTAACGCTAGTATAGATATACCTTTTTAGGATTGCGGGCACATTACCGTAGTCACTGGGGCATTCCACGCAATGACATCATCAGCTTCCGGCTCCGCGCCACCGCAGTGGCCTTCCCAGGCCGAAGCCGCGTCAAGTCGAATGTCGAGTCGGCGAGGAGAAGCCCTGCTCGCCGGCATCGGCAACACGCCCCTTTTGCCGCTCGACGCGCTTATCTGCGATCTTCCCGATGTGCAGCCTGCCGATGCCCAAGTTGCGAACGTACAGCTTTTGGGCAAGGCCGAATGGTACAACCCCGGCGGATCCGTTAAAGATCGCGCCGCCGCCCGCATTGTGGCCGAAGCTCGCAGTTCGGGCAAACTCGCTCCCGGAAAGATTCTGCTCGATTCCACCAGCGGCAACACCGGCATCTCCTACGCCATGCTCGGCGCCGCTCTCGGATTCGCCGTTACGCTTTGCGTTCCGGAGAATGTTTCTCCCGAGCGAAAACGGATTCTACAGGCATACGGCGCAAATATCATTTACACGGATCCCGCCGAAGGCTCCGACGGCGCCATCAAGGTCGCGCGCCAGTATGCCGAGCGTGATCCCGATCTTTATTTTTACGCCGACCAGTATTCAAACGACGCCAACTGGCGCGCGCATTACGAAACCACGGCGAACGAAATCTGGCAGCAAACCGAAGGACGCGTCACGCACTTCGTCGCCATGCTCGGAACCACCGGAACCTTCATCGGCACCACGCGCCGTTTGAAAGAATTAAATCCGAAGATTCGCTGCATTTCGCTGCAGCCCGACTCCGCCTTCCACGGCATCGAGGGCGCGAAACACTTGCCCTCGGCACTCGTGCCGCGCATTTACGATGCGTCCGTCGCCGACGAAAATCTGCAGATCGCAACCGAAGACGCGCACGCCATGGCCCGGCGCCTGGCGCGCGAACAAGGGCTGCTCGTCGGAGTCTCCGCCGCCGCCGCCGTGGTCGGCAGCCTGCAAGTCATTGATCGCCTAAAAACGGATAGTCTAAAAACGGATAGTCTAAAAGCTCATCGCCTGAAAGAAGATCAACGCGCCACCATCGTGACCATCCTCTGCGACTCCGGCGAAAAATACTTGAGCGAGAGATTTTGGAATGAAGAATAATTGCAGAGGTTAGAGGTCAGATTGCAGAGGTGAAAACCTCGTCCTTCCCAACCCCAAAGCCTTTGGGTTTTCACCTCTTCAATCTGACCTCTTGCCTCTGACCTTGGCCCATGCTCAAACTCTCTCAATCCGACTACCGCTCGCTTCGTCAACACGGAGAGGAAACCTATCCCCACGAGTGCTGTGGCGTGCTGCTCGGCCACTTCGACGACACCGGCGCGGAGTCCGTCTCAAAGTCCGTCTCGCACATCGCCCGCTGCGGCAACACGCGCGCGGATTCGCCGCATAACCGTTACCAGATCGATCCCAGGGAACTCATCCGCCTTCAGCGCGAAGGCCGCGAGCGCGGCGAGGACATCGTCGGCTTCTATCACTCCCATCCCGACCATCCCGCACAATGGTCGCCCACCGACCTCGCGGAGGCCCACTGGTTCGGCTGTTCCTACGTGATCACGAGCGTGGAAAATGGCGCGGCGACGATTACGAATTCGTTCGAACTGGTTGGCAGCGACGAGACCGATAAGAAATTCGTGGACGAGAAGACAGAAGTAGCCTGATAAGCAGCCGGCCTGAAGCCGCTAGCGCAGCACTTTCAGCACTACCACGCTAATATCATCGTGCGCCACGCTGCCATCGGAGAAGGCCACTTGGCGGTCGACTAAAGTCACTTGGGCCCTCGGTACGCGGGAGCGGTGGGCGGTGAAACACTGAACGCGGACAGTAACGCTTGAGCTGATCCGGTCTTCGCTGGACGGCCGAGGACGCCCATCGCTCCATGTGCATTCCATTGCGACTTGCACCTTTGGCCAGTACCATAGCATCTTTATCTATATGCCCCAGATCCAGATTCCGTCTCCCCTTCGCCAATACTCAGGGAAACAGGCCTCGGTCGATGTCCCTGGAAAAACCGTGGGCGAGGCCCTTACGGGTCTGGTTTCGCAGCATCCTGAGCTGAAGCGCCACCTTTATACTGAGGACGGCAAACTGCGGGCGTTCGTGAATGTTTATGTCAATGACGAAGACATGCGCTACCTCCAGAAAGAAGCCACCGCGCTCAAAGACGGTGATACCATTTCCATCGTGCCGTCAATTGCCGGCGGCTGCTGATTTCCGATTTGCTTGACTACGATTTGCCCGAGTATGACTTGCGGAAAGACACGTCGCCGAATGTCCCGTCCCGCGCGCTGTCGCTGCCGTCGTTGTTTCGCAATCTAGTTCGCCGGCGACCTGACTGAAATTGAAAAGGAATTTATGCCCACTCTGACCGAAGCCAAACCCGAAGCCGCTTTAAGCAACGACGAAATCCTGCGCTACTCGCGCCATCTCATCATGCCCGAGGTGGGCATGGAAGGGCAGCAGAAGCTGAAGGCCGCGAAAGTCCTTTGCATTGGAGCGGGCGGCCTCGGTTCGCCGCTCGCGCTCTATCTGACGGCCGCGGGCGTGGGCACGCTCGGCATCGTGGACTTCGACGTTGTGGATTACACGAACCTGCAGCGCCAGATCATCCACACGACTGCCGACGTTGGCCGCAAGAAGCTCGACTCCGCCGCCGACAAGCTGAAGGCGATTAATCCTTTCCTCAACCTGCGGACTTTCGATACGAAACTGACGAGCACCAACGCGCTGGAGTTATTTCGCGAGTTCGACATCGTCGCCGACGGCACCGATAATTTTCCGACGCGCTACCTGGTCAACGATGCCTGCGTGCTCACTGGCAAGCCCAATGTTTACGGGTCGATCTTTCGCTTCGAAGGGCAGGCGAGCGTGTTCGCGACCGAAGAGGGACCATGCTATCGCTGTCTCTATCCCGAGCCGCCGCCGCCGGGCCTGGTTCCTTCATGCGCCGAAGGCGGAGTGCTCGGCATTCTGCCCGGACTGGTCGGCGTGATTCAGGCGACCGAGACCATCAAGCTGATTCTGGGGCAGGGCGATTCGCTTGTCGGGCGATTGCTGCTGGTCGATGCGCTCGGCATGAAGTTCCGCGAACTGAAGCTGCGCAAGAATCCCGATTGCCCCGTCTGCGGCACCCACCGCACGATCACGAAACTGATCGACTACGAAGAGTTCTGTGGAATCCGCGGGGTGGAAGCGCCCGTCACCGCCGGTGGCGACGTGCCGGCGATTTCGGTGGAAGATTTGAAAAAGAAGTTAGACGCCAAGGCCGATATTTTTATTCTCGACGTGCGCGAGCCGCACGAATACCAGATCTGCAACCTGAATGGATATCTCATTCCGCTCGGCGATCTTCCAAAGCGCGTGAGCGAACTCGACTCGAGCCGCGAGATCGTGGCCCATTGCAAGATGGGCGGACGGAGCGCGAAAGCAGTTTCGTTCCTGAAGCAGGCCGGCTTCACCAAAGTTAGTAATCTGACGGGCGGGATTGCGGCTTGGGCGGAGCGAATTGACAATAAGATGCCGAAATACTAACAAAGCACGGAGACGAGCACCGTTTCCCGTCTCGAGGTCGATGGCAGCTTTGTTGGCAGTACGGCTTCTGAGGTTCGGGTGGCAGAGGGCGATCACACGGTTGTCGTTAAGAAATCAGGATTCAAGAACCGGGAACGAAAGCTGAAATCCAGCTCTGGCAGCAGCGTGAGCTTAAATGCCGAAATGGAGAAAGCTTATACCTCATAGCACTGCTGCCATGTACAGGCGCGAAGCGGCGTTAGTCAGATTGACAAATAGAAGGGAGCGCCGAAGCGCTCCCTAGTTTGCCTTACTCCTGGAGGAATTAGTAAGTTACTTGTTCGAGCCTTCGCTCATTTCGGCTTTCTCGGTCGCGCCGAGGGCGAGAGCGTACTTCTTGCCAGCGAAGCGTACTTCGGTAACGATTGCTTTGCCGCTGGAATGGTCTACGAGCGCCGCGTCGTTGTCGGATGCTTTATCGAGGTTGACGAGTTTTGCCGAAGTTTTCGCAACTTCCTTCTTACCCTGCATAACCCTTACTTCGACATTCGATCCGGTGCCGTCCCAGCGCAGTTGATACTCACCGGCGGCGAGTTGCTGGCCAGCGACTTCGGACGACTCATGCACCCGCAGCGTACCTTTGTTACTTGCGAAAGCACTCGATGCGAGCAACACGGCCAGCCCGAGCACAACAGTCTTTGCCAAGTGATTCAGTGCCAGATTGTTCAGTTTCATATGCTCCTTTGCTTTCTGCCCGGTTTCTGGCCGGGACGTTAGGGGCGGCTGGTGATAGTTTGAGGACTCTCGACTGAGGGCTTGCCTTTTCTGGGTAAAGTCCTACAATGCGCATGTCAGGGTGACGTAAAAAAGACGCGTGCCTCACACTCGTACTTTTTTATCGGACCCAGCGCACCCAGGGCCGCCAAACCATGCGTGCGCCAGTCCCGTCACCCTGCAAATTCTTTTGAGTGGATCGAGCTTGTTTCGTCCGCCCTATGTTGGTTCGCTACAGGATACGTTTCTCGGTCTGAGTAAGTTCCCGATTTACTTCTTCTTTGCAAAGTATTTGTTGCGAACGTGCTTATTGGACGCGCGGGCGCTTGCCGCGTTAGCAACGTATGTGCTCGTTGCCGGAGTAACAGGGTCGAGGTGTTTTGTTAGGAAGTCAGGAGATGCTGACGAACTGCAGATCCCTCCCCTTCGGTTTCGCTCAGAGTCGGGATGACAGCCTATCAAGAGTGCCGATAGCTGCTAACTAATCTTCAGTACAATCTTGCCGTAATTCTTGCCTTCCTGCATCAGCGTGTACGCCTCACGCGCCTGTTCCACTGGGAAAACTTTTCCGATCACGGGATGGAGCTTGCCGGCGGCGAGCCATTCGGAAAGCTGCTTCCACGCGGACTCCATGAGCGGGCGGTTCGCACTGAGATACGACAGCCAGAGTCCGTGAACGCTGGCGCCTTTCGCATAGAGAATGCGAGTGTCGAGTTGAGGAGTTTCGCCGGTGGCGGCACCGTAGACGATGACGCGTCCGAAGTCGCGCACGCAGCCAACGCTTTTCGCGACGTGCTCGCCGCCCAACATTTCGAAAACCGCGTCGACGCCTTCGCCACGCGTGAGGTCGCGAATTGCAGCGGCGTAATCGCGCTGCTTGTAGTTGATGCCATGTTGCAGGCCGAGCTCGCGCACGCGGGCGAGCTTGTCGTCGGAGGAAGAAGTTCCGTACATTTCGATGCCGAGAATCTTTCCGATTTGCACAGCCGCGGTGCCGACTCCGCCGGCGACGGCATGAATCAGGACGCGGGAAGCGGCGGGCTTGTCGTTCGAGGGGGCGAGCAGACCGGCCGTCCATCATGCGAAGTAGGCCGTGAAGAAATTTACGGGAAACGCGGCGCCCTGTTCGGAAGTCCAATTTTCCGGGATGGGCCAGACGAGGTTGCGATGCGCCACGGTTTTGTCGGCGAAGGCGGCCCACTGCGTGTAGCCCATCACCCGTCGCCCGCTAGATTCGCCGTTGCCAGCAAGTTGGATGCCGGCGAATTCGCGGCCGGCAGTAAGCGGCGGCTTGGGAGTATTGGCGTATCCGCCGTCCATGGTCATCAGATCGGCAAAGTTCAGGCCGCCCGCTTCCACTTTCACCAGAACCTGGTCCGGCGCGGGATGCGCGTCGGGAACCTGCTGCAATTCGAGAACCTCAGGACCGCCGAAACGAGTGATGACGAGGGCTTTCATGCGGAGAGTCTAACAGTCTTGTGGAGGGACGGGCGTCTCGCCCGTTCAGCCGGGCGAGGCCGCCTCGCTCTCCATTAGCCGGCGTGGATCGGAGAGACGCAATCGAATGTGGGCAACCAATGCAGAAATCGATCAGGCGGGTACGACGCAAACAGCTGTTTCCGAAAGTCCTACTTCGGCATCTATAATGAGGGTCGAGTTTCCGATCCCCGTGGCCTGAGAGATCTTCTGGCGGCGGGGGCGAGGGTTGCGCCGGTTTGAGAGATGCGATCCGAGGGTGCGGATGGAAACGTCTGCGCCTCCCGTGTTGGAAAGGAAACGCTCGCTGGGGCTGTCCATGCCTGCGTGCTTCCTTTCGTGGATATTTAGCGCTTAGCACTTGGCATTTAGCCGAACCGGCTCGGTGACAT
>Ga0210403_10002887_pt1 | contig 15294 bp, 12 predicted proteins | sample IncBWC19MmetaG_FD_150863 | JGI IMG/M metagenome (GOLD analysis project Ga0210403, IMG submission 150863) | Forest soil microbial communities from Barre Woods Harvard Forest LTER site, Petersham, Massachusetts, United States - Inc-BW-C-19-M | ecosystem: Environmental > Terrestrial > Soil >... | reverse complement strand
ACCACTGGCCGAGAGGGCCTTGGACGTCGCATATACCCGTCGCACATTTTTTAGCAGCTTGAACTGCGTCCGGCACATCGTAAGCTTCCGCGAACTTTGACAGGGCGTAGATTGGGTAAACCTGATCAGCGAACGTGCCAATGCGTCCACGGAGAACGCCCGAGTAAGATCCTCGATTGGCTAGATGACCAAAAATACCACGTGGGCCTTGGTTCGCCTTGAGCAGGTTATAGATCTTAAATGCTAGATCGGAGTAATCGGTCGGGTACTTAATTTTCGCGAGCCGCATATGAGCAAGCCCGGATAGAAGCCATGCAAGCTCCATGGTCCGTCCGTCAGAGGTATCCGAGTATCGTTCGATAGCGGTATTCAGGTCAACGCTTCCAAGGATGCGCTCCATGCTGACCGGAGATATCTGAGAACAAGCCCACAAGCTCAGTCCGAGATCGCCGGCGCAATTTATCCACTCTGTGTTCGTGCGTAAATTCTCCAGGATCGGTACCACATCGATGTGCGATCGATAACCTGCCTGTTGCGCCCGGAACAGGCCCATCAGCGTCATCAATGTGTATCGATGAGAAACGCCTTCCTTTATCATGCCCTCAGGCATCCGTTTCAGCCGATAGCAGAACAAGTTTCGCTCAGCGTCGAACATTGTGGGGAGTCCCTTAAGTGCCAATTCGACCAAAGGCCCAGGCGGTACATTGCCAGAAGTGTTTCCCGCCCGCTTACCTTCGACCTCTAACACCGAGCCTCCGCAATCGAGACAATGTGCTCAACAATAGTGTTCAAGGCAGCTTTATTTCCGACAGTAGGGTTTGCCGGGCGATCGCGACGGTTCAGGAGCAGTTTCGTGCGTACCTCGCTTGTGTCTCTTATTAAAACCATTCGACCCTGGGAAGCAAGGTACTGATCGACAGCACCAATCTTGCCGGCAAAAATGCTATAGACCGGGACTCCAAGAGCGGTTGCTTCCCGATTCATGGTCCCGCCGCCACTGATTACCAGATCGGAATACCACAGCAGATTCAATCCATCCACCACATGATCAGGAATCATGACTCTGCCGGAGCTGAACAACTTTGGCCATGCCTCACGGATCTCGGTTCCCTGTCGCTTGTTCCGCGGCAACAAGATCATCTTGATATCAGGTCGGTCGCCTAGGAAATTCAAGGCCTCTTCGAACATCCGCTCGCTTGCGGGGACATGGTAATGAGCTTCTGTGGCGGGAGGCCGCAGAGTTATGATCAACCGGCCATCTTCGAGGCCAAGCTCGCTTAGAATCCGCGGGTCGGGCTTAAATTTGGCCGCATAAATATCTTCCTTAATCCCAGGATAGGTCAGAAGGCGGGTCTTTCCTGGCTTTGCAGAGCCGGCGGGAATAACCTCGGGACGGATGAGCCAGCGGGGAGAAAGACCTACGGAGATTGTGGCGAATTCATAGTCGCCAATGATGACTGAAGGAATTCGCAGCAGCGAAGACAAAAGCAACTGAGAACGCGATCCGTGGGAAACCGCCAATACCGGCTTCTCATGCACTGCAAGTGGAAGCATTTGCAAGGCGCGAACGCCCAAACCAAATAGCTTCAGCCCAGTATTCTTTCCGTAGTGATGCCCTATTAACTTGTATTTAAGCCCTAGGAGATCGGCAAGCTCGGGAACCTGGAAACAATCTCGCGCGGTAAGCAGCACTGAGTAATCGCGCTTTTCCAGTTCCTCGATGATCGGCGCAAAGAATGGGACGTGCGGGGAGTTATCAAGATCTATCCATATCTTTTTAACCGCGGAGGCCCCTCGAATTTCGGAACAATCCGCAATTTGTGCGATTGTTGGAGGATGGCTGATTTTTTCCACAAGTGAGCAGGATGATACGGGGATGTCAGCGAGAGCTTGTTCTTAGTCCCAACAGCTATTACTCCGAGAAAATTACCTTAAACGTATCCGCAGACTATAAAAATGATATCGATTCCTACACCATTGCTTGTTGCGTAACGCCGGTTGTCACTTTCTGGTTGGAACGGCGAAGAGAACTGTTTTCGATAATTTCCGCTACTACCCTCACCAGCTCGTCGTGCCCCAGTCCGGGATACATCGGCAGTGACAGTATTTCGGAGGCTACTTTTTCGGTTACGGGGAAGTCTCCCTGCTTGTGGCCCATTGAAACGTAGGCGGTTTGCAGGTGGAGCGGCACGGGGTAATGGATAGCTGTGCCGATTCCAGATTCGGCGAGGGAGATCCTTAATCCCTCACGATCGGGGGTGCGGATTACATAAAGATGATAAACAGGCCGAGTACTCGGCAACTCGTAGGGCAACACACAGTGTTCCGTACTTCCGCCGAAGAGATCGCGATATTTTGCGGCGTGGGCGCGACGCTGAATATTCCATTCGCCAAGATGTTTAAGTTTCACTGAGAGGAACCCGGCTTGAATGGCATCCAGCCGCCCGTTGTATCCCACAAGATCGTGATAATACTTTCGTGATTGGCCGTGGTCGCGAATCATTTTGATGGTTGTGGCAATTTTCTCGTCGTTGGTGGTGACGGCGCCGGCTTCTCCGCACGCTCCGAGGTTCTTGCCGGGATAGAAGCTGAAAGCCGCAGCGAGGCCCATCGATCCAGCTTTCTTCCAGCAATTTTCTTTTTGTGAGAAGTACTCAGCACCGTGGGCCTGGCACGCATCCTCGATAACGATTAAGTTGTAGCGCTCGGCAAGAGCGAGAATCGCATCCATGTCGGCCATTTGTCCGTAGAGATGCACTGGAACAATGGCTTTAACGATGGCCTGAGTTTTGTGGTCGCGAAGCTCACCGCCCAACGAGTGCGATTCGCACGCTTCCAAATAAGCCTGGAGCTTTGCAACGTCCATGTTGTACGTACGCTCGACAATGTCGACAAACACCGGGCATGCTCCGGCCTGAGCGATGGCTTCGGTGGTAGCGATGAACGTATTGGGAACGGTGACTACCGCGTCTCCATTGCCAATGCCAGCAGCGATTAAAGCGAACCTCAAAGCGTCGGTTCCGCTCCCCAGCCCGACACAGTATTGAGTTTCGCAAAATTTGGCGAACTCCCGTTCGAAGTTCTCGACCATTGGACCGCCGATAAAACCGGCCGTGCGAAGCGCTTCGCGAAACACCGCCGTGAGTTCAGATTGAAGCTCAGCATGAGGGGTAACCAGGTCAAGAAATGGAACACTCTTAGTATTGCTCGCTGGAATATTGCTCACTTCGCTGCCTCCATAGTCGAATCGATTAAGCGTAAGAATTTGGCGGGATTGCCAGCCACAATGCTGTTCGGGGGAACGTCTTTGGTGACCACGCTGCCAGCGCCGACAATGGCATTTTCGCCAATGGTGATTCCGGCAAGAACTGTCGTTCCGGAGCCGATCGAGGCGCCCTTTCTTACCAGAGTCCGCTCTACTCTCCAATCGGCTTCTGTCTGCAGATTTCCTTCGGCAGTCGTTGCGCGTGGATAGATGTCATTAATAAACGTCACGCCGTGACCGATGAAAACGTTGTCTTCAACGACCACCCCTTCGCAAACGAATGTATGACTGGACACCTTGCAGCGTTTGCCGATGGTTGCATTCTTTTGGATTTCGACAAACGCACCAATCTTGGTTTCGTCTCCAATTTCACATCCATAAAGGTTTATGAACTTTGAAAGCTTGACATCCCGGCCGAGCCTCACATCGGGAGCGACGCATTGGTAGGAATTCATCACGGCAGGAATCGTGGCCATCTCGGTCAGTTGACGGAAACCGCGCGGCACGAAGAACTACGGGGTAAAAGGCTGAGCAGGTTCACAGATAAACGAGAGCGCCACGTTTTTTCAGGGACTCGGTTGCAGCTTCCAACATTTTCACAACTCGCAGACCGGCCGCGCCATCGTTTGTTGGCCTTTGATTGTTGGCTATGCAATCGACGAAATAAGCTAACTCCTGGCGCAGAGCCTCGACCTGCTCTATCTGTGGGGACCACATGTCTCCCGAGCGGTAATTCACCAGAAGGTTGTACAGTCCCTGACGACTGGTGATATTGACGCCCTTGTCATAAATCTTGATCTTTTCGTCAGCTTCCAGATCGTTCCATAACAACATTTTCTTCTCACCGCCTATGAGAGTCGTGCGAACTTTTACAGGCGATAACCAATTGACGTTGATGTGGGCGATGATTTTATTTGGAAAGTAGACCGTGAGGAAGGCGATGTCTTCGTGACCATTAAGGTGAGTCTGCCCGGTTGCTACCACGGCTTCAGGAGTTTCTTTAATCAGATGATCGATGATGGAAAGATCGTGGGGAGCCAGATCCCAAACAACATTTACGTCATGCTGGAACAATCCGAGGTTGACCCGGGTGGAATCGTAGTAATAAAGCTTGCCGAGAGCACCCTCATCCAGAAGTTGGCTGATCTTTTTTACCGCTCCGGTGAAAAGGAAGGTGTGATCCACCATGATCTTCAAGTTCTTCTGTTCGGCTAGATCGATTAGTTCTTCGGCCTGTGCAGCACTGCTTGTGAGAGGCTTTTCGATGAATACGTGCTTCCCATTCTGCAGAGCGGCTTTGGCCAACTCGTAGTGGCTCCAAACAGGAGTGACGACTGCAATGGCGTCGATGTCGCGAGCAGTCGTAAGGTCCGCACAATCAGCTGCGACTCGCACCGTTGGATACGCTTTTTGCACTCGCTTGCGCGCGGTTGGACTCTTGTCGCACACGGCGACCACTTCGGAACCATCGAGCTGAGCGAGGTTCCTGACTACATTGGGTCCCCAATATCCGTACCCGATTACACCAAATCTGACCATAGTGTTATCCCCATAGGAATCGTCCCTTTTACGAGTGAAAACGTTAGCTTCTAGTGTGGGAGGCATTTGAATGGGGGATTGTTTGAAGGGTCATTTCGTTCGGGCAAACAAAACTACATTCGTCGCTCAAAAAAATCATAAACACTGCTTAGTGTGCGCCCTCTCCGAAGAGAACCGCTGCGGGAGTGCGGAGGAGTATCTTGACGTCCATCCAAGGCGACCAAGTCGTCGCATACTTCAGATCCAGCCGAACCATGTCGTCGAACTTAACGCGGCTGCGGCCATTAACCTGCCACAGACCGGTAATTCCCGGCTTGGCCTCAAGTACCCGGCGCCGATGCCAGATGTCGTAAGCTTCGACCTCATATGCAATCGGAGGACGCGGTCCCACGAGGGACATTTCGCCGTAAAGAACATGGAAGAATTGAGGAAGCTCATCGAGACTAAGCCGACGGATGACGCGACCTACGCGCGTAATTCTGGCATCCTTCGTGAGCTTGTAAACGCCTTCCCCATTTCCGTCCGGAGAAGGCTTGGGCTCGGCCTCACCTGCGATCAACTGCCTCACATACTCTTTGTGAACGCTAGTGTCATTGTTCACATACATGGACCTGAATTTCAGGAAAACGAAAGGAACTCCGTGCTGTCCAATCCGTTTTTGCCGGAAGAAGACTGGACCTTTGGAAGTCAGTTTTATAGCGACAGCGATAGCAAAAAATAGCGGGGAGAAAATGACAATTGCAAAAACACTGCCAACCACGTCCATCACTCTCTTAACGGTCGTGAACAACTTATTTCTCGAATCTCGCTTCGTCAGATCGGGATAAAGCGCCGGATTGCTGGGGCGCTCCGGAAGTTTGTGATCCCACTCCTCGGGAAAGAGATGAAAGGAAATAGTGATGCGATCAAATTGCTCGGGAGCTAAATTCTGTCGTAGAGCCTCGCACGACTTGTTCATGATAGTTCGGAGGATCAAATCCCGGTCATCGAGATTGAGTTCCGTAAACATCACACCCACTACGGAGTTCGTGCCATACCAGCCCATCACATCAGTTTCTCGAGTCGTTTGGGCCAGTGCAGAAAAGATTTTGTTTACAGCTTTTCCATTCTTTTCCGCCGCCATTCCATTGATCTCCAGAAGCATGAGCAAAAATGGCTTTCCTGAACGCTCCGAGCGCTTTCGCTCCAGTGAGATCATCTTGTGAAGAGTTGCTTCATCCAGAATGTTTTGGTCAACGCGCGTCCTTGCCGCGTGGCCGTTAGTCTTCGACTCGGGTGGTTTCACGACGCCCTCTCCTGCCTCTGCGTCCGCCTTGCTGGATACAGATAAGAACGGATTTGATGCAAGCTGTGCCATGGGTTTGTCCTTGGAGGTATCTATAAATAAGGTTAAAAGTTTGATGTTAATCCAGCGTTAATCCTCGACGAAGCTTGCGGTCTTTGGATTGCCGTTCGGCGATTGTGGCGCGTACCGCTGGTAGTAGTTGCTGTGGTCGGTTTCCGTGGAACTGTTAAGCACAACCCCCAGCAATTTCGACGGCTCCAATATCTCCAAGCCGCGCTTAAGTTCCCGCTTTTCGGTAAGTCCTTCTCTTGCAACGAGAATTACGCCGTCCGCCATTCGCATCCATACACTGGTATCGGCCAGGGGCAATATCGGCGGCGAATCGATCAAAATCCAATCAAACCAGTTACCCAGTTGATCCATCAGGCTGGCAAGCCTGCTCGACTGCATCATTTCTAAGGGGTTCTCCGGAGCGCGGCCTGCGGGCAGAAGCCAGAGATTCAGACCCTCGAGGCGATAGATGTTAGGTACCGACTGGGACTCTCCCTGCAACCATTCGCTTAGACCCTCGACTTTGCCCAACCCGAAGCGGACCGGCAATACCGGCCTGCGCAAGTCGCCTTCCAAAAGCAGCACTCTTTGCCGTTTTTTTCGGGCGAGTATGACTGCAAGGTTCGCGCAAATCATGCTCTTGCCTTCTTCCGGAATCGTGCTGGTGATTAGCACTTTCTTGAAGGCCCTAAGCTGTTGCAACTGGCGCAAGCGAACCCCGAAGAAACGGAATTTTTCCGCCGCCAAACTCTCCGTGTCGGTCAGGCTGAGCAGCTTGCCGTTTGGCAATGGGATGATTTTTAATGACGGAAAGTGTTCGAGATCGGCTTCAGTCTCTTGAGGTGTTGAAGGTAACGCATCCCTTTCGGCGGCCCGCAAGAGCTCCGCGGGCATCACTGATGCCTGTCCGGTAGGGGACCGCTCTGCCTCCGATTTTTGTAGCGCCTCAAATATATGGCTCATGCTTGATGGCTCCAGGTGCCAAGGAAAGTTCTTCCAAATCGTTGGATTGCGTAGTTTGCAGATACTCCTGCAACTGCAACAAGGCTTTAACCGCCGCTAACGCCTTGTTTTTCTCATCCTTGGGGAGGTGTTCAGCTTGCACTACGGGATGCACAACATTTAAACGTAGATCCGACGCAACTTCTTCGATGATGGCAGGAGATATACTCTTGGCCTGCTTGGCAAATCCGGCGATCAGCGCGTTTTCGCAGATAGTATTGATTAGTCTTGGAATGCCCCGTGAATGGCGATGGATCGCGGCAACGGTTTCGATTGGAAACAGAGGATTGGGTTGAGGAGCCATTCCAGCGAGCTCTAACCTTCGGTGGAGGTAGCCTCGAGTTTCCTCCAGATCGAGAGGTTCAAGCCGGGATCGCAGTACGATTCTTTGTTTTAATTGCCGCAAGGCGACCGAATCCAGCTTTTCGTCGAGTTCAGGCTGCCCGACCAGCAGAATCTGCAACAATTTTTCCTGCGCTGTCTCTAGATTGGTGAGCAAGCGAATTTCTTCCAAGACTTCCGCCGAGACGTGATGCGCTTCGTCAACTACCAATACTGTTGTAAGTTTCTTTTGATATCGGGTGATCAGGTAGTTGTGCAATTCCCAGAGCAGTTCGCTCTTGTTCTTTCCGGACGCTCGCAGTCCGAAATCTGCTGCGATGTATTGCAAGAACTCGACCGGAGACAAAATGCTATTGAAAATGTAGGCGTAGCTGACGTCGTTTCGGTTCAGCAGTTGCAGCAGGCAACGAACCAGGAGAGTCTTGCCAGTTCCGACTTCTCCGGTCATCACGACGAAACCCTTATGCCGGCGGACACCGTAGTAAAGCGCGGCGAGGGCCTCGTTGTGTCTCCGGGTAGGAAACAAGAACGAGGGGTCCGGACTGATCTCGAACGGATTTCGCTGAAGATTGTAAAAAGCTTTATACATTCTTGTTATCCGCGAAAGTAGCTGAAAGCATATCCTGCCGCGATGAGCGCGAATACCAGTACCGCACTTGCCACTTCTACGTGGAGAATTCTTCGTCGACTCTTGTCCTCATCGGCCGTGATTATGTTCGGAATTTCCGAAATCACGTCCGCGTTGATCAATTCCTTCAGGTCTTTTTCGCTGTAGAGCCGGTCATCCATTAATTCCGCGCCGCCTGTGAATACGGCGCCTAGGACCAGTCCGGCGAACAGTCCGATGCCACAAAGTTTGAGCCGATTCGGCGAAAACGGTGTCGTGGGCAAGCTGGGAGGATCGAGGATTTGAAAATGTTCGCCCTGCTCCCGCAACTCCATACTGGTAGCAAGCTCAGACTCGTTCTTCTTTTTTAGGAGATCGTCATAATTCGCCTGAGATTGCTCGTACCCTCTTGTGAGTTCGGAAAGTTCCTGCTCCCGAACCGGTTCCTGATTGAGATGTGCCTGGCCGGCACCAATTTTGGTTTTCAGCTCGGCTATGGCTCTCTCTCGATTTGCTATCTCAATCTTATTGGCTTCCAGCTGATTCTGAAGTTGGGCCATCGGCGAACCGGAGGTGAGATCGGCATCGCCCGGAGTGGGAGGAACATCAGCCTGAGGGTGGGCCGCGTTCGCCTTGAGATTCGCCTCAAGCTGTTCCTTCATCTTTTCGGTCTCAGCAATCTGTTCCTTTACCTTGCGTACATCCGGATGACGGTCCGTGTAGTGCGACTCAAGATCGGACAACTGCGCCCTCAACTTCTCCAACTTGTCGTCGATAGCCGGGAGTCCCATCGGCGTACTATCGCCGCCCTTGGTAGATCTTTGTGAGGAGCGGTATTGCTGAATCAAGGATTGCAGGTAGGAATTCTGTTGCTTGGCGCTAAATAGCGCGTCGTCTTCCGATTGCAACTGCGACTGTAATCCTCCGAGGATTTGTAGATTGCCCTGCAATTGACCCGGCAATTCTCCCAGATGTTGATCCTTGAAATCGCGGACTTTCTGTTCTTGATCGGCAAGAGTCTTGCGAGCCTCTTCCAACTGAGATTCAAGGAATTTCGTTGTCTCTTGCGACTGCTGTTGGCGAACTTCCAAGTTCTCACTGATAAACAGATCGGTCAGTTGCCTCGTGACTTGCTGGGCAACGTTGGGATCGTGGGCCGAGTAATAAACCTTAAAAGAAGTAAGTTGTTCTCCTGTTGTGGACCGGACTAATTCAATTTCAATATCTTTCTGCATCCGCTCGACGAGCTGGTCTGGATTGGAACGTTGGCTTTCAGCGCTATAAAGGTTCAGCTGCTGGATGATGTGCAATAAACGGGTTCGGCTCAGAATCTGTTGCGTGATGCTCTGCAATCGGTCCTGCAGATTGTCGCTTACGTTGGGAGTCACGTATTGTTGCGGCACAGTCGGTTGTTCTACCAGGATCAATGTTCCAGAGCGGTAGACCGATGGCATGATCCAACTGGCTCCCCAGACGGCAAGCCAGCCCAGGAAGAGGGGGATCAGGAAAAACCAGTGCCGGCGTCTAACGATCGCCCAGTACTGGCGGATATTAAAAGTCTCTGAATTTTTCTCTTCCAACTCTTCGAGCATATCCTGCTTCTTACCTTCCCAATGGTCTTTCGAATTGGTACGAAACCGAAATCGATACCTGACTCTGATTCGAAGCCGTATTGATGACTGGAATATTGTTGTAGCTCTGGCGGAAGTAGAGGTATCCAACCGAGCCACTCCAGTGTTCTCCAAAAGTGCGTTGCAAGCTCGCGATCGCGGACGCCAAATTGCCATTTGCCTGACTTTGAAATGCAGGATCCAGAGCCGTATTCGACGAATAACCTGCACCAATTGATCCAGTTAGAACGCGGGTCAGTTGCGCGCGAAACGAAGCGTTTACGCTATTTGCCGTGACCGCTCCCTCCAATCCCCCTCCATCGGTAATTCTGTGGGAAAAAGTGGCGGCAAAGCTGGTTTGTTCACCCTGCCAACTGACGGTTCCACCGCCTGCAGGAGACCACTTCTTAATCGGAACTATGCCGGGCCCGAAGGTGTCAGAGTATTGGGGCCCTCCGAAGGCCGAAAGCGACAAGTTGGGCTTCAAGTAGTAGGTGTAGGATCCGTAGATGCTGTCGGTCTTCGTTTTCAGCTGAACGGTCCCAGTTGTGAAGTCTTGAAATAGATAGTTCACTCCCAAGTAGTTCCGCCCGAAGCGGTGCGTGTAATAAGCTCCCGCTCCGTAGCCGGTGGAATCGAAGAGGCCTGGCGTTTGGGATTGATTCAAGTACCGGAGTATCGAAGAATTGCCGGTAACTCCCACCGTGTCATTTCTGCCGAACTGATAGCTGAGGCCGACACTGGCCGTGTTTATCAACGTGTCCGCTACTGGGGCGACGATTGCCAAGTTCGGAGACTGAATGGCGTTGGGAACCCCGGCGAGGGTGTTGTAAGCCAATCCGGAATAGGTAGACGTCTTCGCCAAACTATCCTGTGCCGTGAAGGTCACGTGGGGACTCAGACGATAGGCGAAGTTCAAACCCAAACTCTGGTTACTCTGATTGCGATCGGTCAAGTGCTGATAAAAAGTAAAACCCGGACTATAGATTGTGCTGAGCCGCAAGCGGGTTCTGGTTATGTCCAAGTCGACAAACGGGCTAATGGTATAGAGTTCGTCGCCAATAGGGTTTCCGACAGTATCAATGACATTGGTGTTGTAGGCAAAACTGGCTGACGCGCCTCCTCGCAAGTAGTTTGATCGCTCCATCTCTGACGTAAACGCGACCGATGATCCCGCGCCGGTCAATATAGCTGGAGCAACCATGCCCTGGTCCATCGCTGCAGGTGCGGTGTTTGCTTCATCGGTGGACGGCGCCGACTGGCTCGGGGTTGCCGAGGCTCCGCTCGCTAGCGTTTGCGCATTGGAGTCCGTCTGCGCCAAGGTTCTTGCGGCTACAGTCGATAGCAGAAATATTAGAAATATTCGGCTCAAGATATCTTCTTTCGATTACTGTTCACGGGATCACAATCGTGTCGCGAGGTTGAAGCTTGATATTCTGCGCGGCATCTTTCCCCTTAATTACTTCCTTGTAGTTAAAGGGAAGGCGGGACTGCCCTCCGTCGGGATTTTGCCGCAAGATATAGATATTTTTCTGTTTAGCGAAGTCGCGGAAGCCCCCTGCGAGCGCTATGGCGTCCAGCACCGTGCTCGCATTTGTTAAAGGATATGAACCCGGGCGCGCTACTTGCCCCAAAATATTGAACTTCTGACTCCTGATTTCCTGGACGATAACCGTAACTTCTGGCTCGGAGATGTAACTCTTCAGCTTGCCGGCAATGGCCAATTCAAGCTGGTGCGGAGTCTGCCCGGAAGCTTGCAGTTCGCCCGCCAACGGCAAAGAAATCATCCCGTCGGATCGCACCGGGACCGAGCGCGAGATGTCCGGCTCTTTCCAAACGTTTACCGCCAGCACATCGTCTGTCCCAATAATAAAGGTATCGTCGTGCGGTTTGGTGGCTGGGCTTGCGCTCGACGTTGCTGTCGGCTGCGTGGTGGCGGGCGCGTTGTTTGAATTTGCCGCGCCTGCTTGCGCTGCCAACCCTGCCGCAAGCGTCAAGACAACCGCCAGGGAAAGTGTTGCTTTCTTATACATTTCTATCCTTGCTCCATTACTCACTCAATTTTAATGCCCGTTGCTTTTTACTCCCTGTCCGGGAAAAACTTCAGAGAGATAGCTCGGCGGTGGGGTCAAATGGTACTGCTGAATTTTGTACAGCAATGTTCGATAACTCACCTGCAAGACCCGTGATGCCGCCTTTCGGTTCCAATGTGTCTGTTCCAACGCTGTAGCGATTGCATTTCGCTCTGCTTCGCCTTTTATAGTCTGCACCAGAGACTTGAGCCCGAAAGTGAATTCTTCTGGTTCCGCGGACTGGCTGGCAGGTTCTGGCACCAATGCTAATGTGGCAGGACTGGAACGGGGCTCGGCCATGACTTCGGACTTTCGTGCTAACTCAGTTAATGCCAATTCCTCGTCCCCAACAACCAGAAATCGCTTAACGAAGTTTTCTAACTCTTTGAGATTTCCGGGCCACAAATAACGTTGGCATGCTTGTAGCACTTGCGGAGAAAACGTTCTTGCCGGCAAAACGTAGTGCTGTGACAGCCGATTCATTAAGTGTCCCAGAAGCAAAGAAACATCTTCCTTCCGCTGCTTCAACGGAGGGACATAGACGCTGAAAGCACTTAGCCGAAAATAGAGATCTTCCCTCAGCTTTCCTTCTGCCAAGGCTTGTTCGACGTTGGCTTGCGTCGCAGCCAGGATACGGAAATCGGCCTTAACTCGGGTATCTCCGCCTACCCGCGAAAAAGACTTGTCCTGCAGCAGGCGGACCAACTTCTCCTGCAATCGCAAGGGCAGCTCCGTGATCTCGTCAAAATAGACTGTTCCCTTTTCGCAAAGGTCTAACTTGCCCGGAACACTACGCGAGACGCCTGCGACAACCGCGCGATCCTTACCAAACAACTCGGCCTCCAAAAGATCCGCAGGTAAAGCCGAACAATTCACCTTCAGAAATTGAAAGCCAGAACGAACCGAGAGTTTGTGAATCAATCTTGCTGCAATATGTTTGCCACTGTCCTTTTGCCCCACAACTAACAAAGGAGCGTCGATTTGGGCCAATAATTCCGCCTGCGCTCTAAGTTCTCGCATGGCTGGACTGGCGGAAACAAAGAACATATCATCCGCAACTTGCTCGATGCTCTCGCTTGAAATCTCGAACCAGGCACCTCGCACCGGTGAATCAATGTGCCGATCGATTACTTTCTGCAAATCCGCTTCCCGAAGAGGCTTAACCAAGTAATCCTTTGCGCCCAACCTGAGCGCTTCCATCCTTTGGAGCGAGTCTTCGGATTGTGAAAGCAGCAGAATTGGAATATCTGGACGAACCCGGCGCAGCCATCGCAGGGTGTGCAAACCGTCCGCGGCATTTTCTCCGAGGTCGAGCAGGATAAGATCGGGGCCATCATTGGACTGAACTCTCTCTAAGGCTTGCCAACCGCTATCGGCAACTTCTAGTTGCCATGGACTATCGAGTCCGATGGTCCATCGCGGAAACAGGGCAGAAGGATCCCTGCTTACAAGCAACACTAATGCTGGTGTCATGGTATCGGTTAACATTGCAATTCCTCGGGGCTTAGGAACACTTTAGGAAGGGAGAAAAACAAAACCACGTCGTACCGACGGATGGCCAACGGTTGGGGAGCCGCTGCATGAGTCCGCACGGACGACAAAACGGCATTGCCTCAGAGCACCGCTTTCGGAGCCGAATGATTGACCGCTGATCGGGCGTCGGACGTAGCTTCGCCCCCTCGGTCACAATTTGCAATTCGTCCCTCGGTGTCCTGCACTTTTTTTTCTTTGATGCAAAGCTACAAGGCGCGTCCAAAAAACTAATGCGCCCCAGAACACGAGGGAGTAAGCATCACAAATGGGTTTGGGGAAACCCCGCTAACCATGGGTAACTTAGCAGGCAGTGCAATCCGCTGCAAGTGACCTGCGATCTCTAGGACGAAAATCTCTATTGCACTCAACGGCTCTGTTCCAATATAAGAGTTAATGGCTAGAGAACGATTACCTCGCTTGCACTACATTTGTTACATCCGAGGGCTATCTTTTAATTTCATCAGTAACTTAAAGTATGTTACCTAAGTAGCTGTAAAAGCTAAAATTACAAATGTTTGCTAAAGATACATAATGTCCGGAGATAGTTCCCGGCGTTGGCCCACGGCACCTACGCCCTAAAAGTGCAATTATTTTCACCTTATGATTGGACGCCGATTGACGGTCGTGTAAAATGCTGTCTGTAAGTACGGCCTCTCCCTTATGTTCCCTTTCTTTAGGAGTCGTTAGTTTCACTGTTCTTGATCCGCGTTGCCCGGACTATTCAGTCGGGATGTGAACAGCCCGGATGGTTTGTTTGGTTCGCAGGAACCGGAGGATTTATGAGGAACGGGCGGACTGCGCCAGAAGTGATTCGCGTTCTTGTCGCCGACGGTACGCGTATCCATACTCAGCTACTTGCAGATGCCCTCCGTCGCGATCCTCTGCTCGAAGCTTTCAGTCCCGCACCTCATTCTCCGGACATCGTTGAAGCGGCGGTTGCTCGCCATATAGACGTAGCGGTCATCAGTTCTCGTTTAGACGAAGAGGCTCTTGGCGGACTTGATGCGATCCGAAAAATCCGAGGGTCATGTCCGAAGATGCGATTCGTCGTTTTACTTGATTCCGCCCGCCGGGAAACAATTTTGGCATCGTTCCGAGCAGGCGCTACGGGATTGTTCAGCCGCGACGCATCCTTAGAATCTCTATCTGAATGCGTTCGAAAGGTTCATGGCGGAGAGATTTGGGCCAGCTCCGAGCAGATAACTATCGCCCTCGAGGCTCTGGCCTCGTCCCCTGCTGTGCGAGCAGTTGACGCCAACGGTCTCAATCTTCTCTCGGAGCGCGAACTGGAAGTGGTGTCGAGTTTGGCGGAAGGACTGAGCAATCGGGAAATTGCAGCTCGGCTAGGGCTGAGCCAACACACGATTAAGAACTATCTATTCCGCGTATTTGACAAACTGGGGGTCTCAAGTCGGATTGAACTTTTGTTCCTCACCTTAAGCCACACCGCGTCGAGCCAGCAGCCTCTCCAAGACGTACGTGGCCTAGAAAAAGGTATGAGTTTCGCGTCCTGCCAGCGTGCAGCGGAACACGGAATGCCTCGGGCGCAGATGGCGCTCGCCAAGATTTACTCGGAAGGCCGCGGCGTACAAAGAGATCCGTTATCTGCCTACATGTGGTACTTGATTTGCGAAAAAAACATTTTGGAAATGAAGGATTCAATCGGCTCCGAAAAAAGAAAGATGGCGGAATTGCTGACGACAGAAGAAATATTGCAAGCGCAAAAATTAGCTTCAGATTATGGCAAGAAACCTGCCCAAACAACCGCTCTAAATTTTGCCCAGCGGCCGCCTGCTACCGTTAAGGCTTAAGTCTCGCGTGGGTTCAATATGAAGAAAAACGGCAAGATCGTGCTTCGTGTGGCCTAGCGGGGTAATGGAGGAGATTGAGTCATGGTCGGCATCGTAGTCGTAACCCGAGCGGCCGTGTTGATCGCTCGGCGCGCCTCCACCTGGACCATCGACGAACACTTGGCCGGCATGTCGCCC
>Ga0210403_10002884_pt1 | contig 15299 bp, 23 predicted proteins | sample IncBWC19MmetaG_FD_150863 | JGI IMG/M metagenome (GOLD analysis project Ga0210403, IMG submission 150863) | Forest soil microbial communities from Barre Woods Harvard Forest LTER site, Petersham, Massachusetts, United States - Inc-BW-C-19-M | ecosystem: Environmental > Terrestrial > Soil >... | reverse complement strand
ATCGCTGCGATCGGCCAGCATCCGAAACCCTCAACAAACTCAGACCTCGGGGCGTGTCCGAGCTAAGTCCGTTCTCCCCCAACAACAGACATGAGGCTACCGCGGCAGCATTTCCGGTTAGTGCCTCAACGGACATCACCGAAGAAATCCGGCCCTATGAACGCGGCAGATCGAACTCAAAAATTCGACCGTAGTTACTGACAGGCGCTCGCGCGCCGGATAGACGCAGGGCGCACCAAAAAGCGGCTTGGTTTGCAGACAGAACCGGGCGATCTAGGGTTTCCTCCAGCGCTTTGATCACGCCAATCGCGCGAAAGCCATTACCACCAATAAAAATTGCTTCTGCACTCTTGGGCACGTGAGAACGCACCCAGTTGTAGAGTTGGTCCGGCTGAATAGCTTGCTGATCCGACGGCAAATCTGCCGGTGCGCTATAAACGGCTTCAAACCCTTGGCTTTGGAAGTATCGGCCACCTTGCTGAGCCATTTCAGCTGAAAACCAAGGTGGGCTGATTAAAGCAACCCGTTTGGCGGAGAGTGCAGCCAGTGCAGTAGCCGCCGCCGCGCACGTGATGACCACTGGAATGCCCCGTGTGCGAGTTTCCAAGCGAGATTTGAGCGCTGCATCATCGGCTGCGCCTCGCACGAAACTGCTACTAGTGAAACCGAAAACGATTGCATGTAGTGGGGCCATCGCCAGCATCTCGGCGGCATCATCTACCGCTGGCGGATCGGCGATAGCGCGCACTGGGTCTTCGGCGATGGTCGGGTCCATTGTTCCGCCCGGCTTGTAGCCACCAAACGGAATGCGCGTTGCGTGGATCGAAATTCCGTCAGGAGCCAGCGCGCTAAATTCCGCTTCAGGAACTATGTCAGCGTGCGGCGTAAGAAGACCGATCCGCGTTTGTCCCCATCCATCCGGTTGCCACATGCTCTTCCCCTGCCACAGAAGTCAGTCCCAGAAAATTAGCCCGAGATTGCGTCCTCCGCTACCGCATGGTCCTGCGACCCGATGACCGCTATTCGGGTCAAACACAGACCCCGCGGCGTATTCCAGTTAGGTCCGTTCTTCCCCCAACAACGGACATGAGGTGACTGCGGCAGCATTTCCGTTCGGTGCCAACAGGAGACTCATGCACCGCAGCAAAATGACCCGTCATGCAGCGTCCGTCGCGGCACCGCATGATTAAGTTGCTATCCGACCCCGGGGGGAGGATGTTGTCGGCTTCGGGCACAATGGAGAGCAGCATTGAGCAAGGCAGGTCTCGACAATCGCCACCGCAACAAGGATGGCGAAATCAGCCACAAGCACGGAAACACCCTCATCCGCACGTTGCGCAAGATTTACGGACAAGGCTTCGCAGCCGGTTATCCTGAAACCGAGAAGTTGAGTGATGTTCTGCTTCAGTTGAACGAAACGTCGATGAGCCAGCTCCGCCGCGATCATGAGACCGGCCATTTGCAGCACAAAATCGCCAACGCGTCGAAGTAACGCCGCGAAATGGCGAAGACCCTGCTTTCGATGCAAACTTTGCGGTGGCGGGCATTGGAAGAAATTCGACAGCGACCCGGTTGTGCGAGTGTAGCGAGCATCGCAATAAATCGCGTCACCGATGACCGTGCAGAAAGTAACTGGTCGATGTGCGTGGTATCTGCTGGCGCTGCCGATCCAAATACGGCGGCTCGGGCTGCGATATATGTCCAGCAGGCCCTTCGCCGCGACTACGATCTGACGCCGGATTGACCCGGCGGCTGCGACTGCCTCAGTTAGCCGCCAGTGGGCGCAAGCAAAATACGATCCAATTTTCAGCAACGCGAGACAGGGTGGGATTTACCGACGCCGTCGTGTTACTGACCCTTGGGGAACCGTTTGTCGCGAATATAACGTGAGGTCGGCGTTAAACGAATGCCGCGCGGCTTACGCCATGTCGCCTTGTCTATCTCCTTCCTGTCACCAATGGCGAGACGACCGGACGCTTTTTTCGCGAGGGACGCGCGCTGCGGATCGACCCCCCAGGCCCCGCACGCGCCCTGCGTGCTGGGGCCACCTATTTTGTCACTCCCATAGGGAGATGCACAAAATAGTTCTTAGTCATCGTCGCGGAGAGGATGGCGGAGCCTTCTGAGCAATCTTTATTCGGCCTTTGCCCCCGCATTTCTTGCACGGTGCGGGATAAATCCTTTTTCCGGAGGCGGCGGGCTGCGCCACCTTCGGAAAGCCAGTGCCATTGCATGATTCACACTTGATCTCGGTATCCGAAGCCATGTGCTTTCCTCGCTTGCACTTTGGAGCGCGGTCAAAATCCTTACCGGCCGCGGTTCACCTCGTTGCCCCTCCATCTGAGGAATATGAAGACCACCCCCAGGACCGCGAGCCGCTGCAGCATGCTGGTGCTCAGGGCCAGCATCGCCGACTTAGTCGCCTTGAAATTATAGAAGATCGCAAACGCGAACGCAGCAACGTAGAGAATGGCTCCGGCCATGATAGGCACCTGGAAGACCGGTGCATTTGGATCGTGCAATGCGCTGGTGGTGCTCAGTGACATGATGATCAAGGCAATCGGACAGGCAATGATTCCCGCACGCATCTCGCCTTGGAGAAGGATGCCCCTTTCTCGCGTACCGTCGAACGGGCCAGGCAGATTCTTTGCCGCCCAATTCTCGGCGGGCTGCACCACCAATATGTCCGCATTTGATTTTCGACATGCACAGGTCAAATCTGGAACCAGAGCAACCTAAAATCGAGGAACGTGTTGTCGGCTAGATCGTGTTACGGCATGAGACACCAATGCCGGCAAAGCTGTTTTCAGGCGGTCGCGTTCCATTATTTGGAGTAGCTCTTTTGAACTACGCTGCATTCAGTGATGATAGCCTCACCATGATGTACGAGGCAGTTCGAGGCGCTCTCCTCTCGGACGATGAAGCTGAACGGCAGGGCGCCGAGCCGCGGTTTAAGGTTCGCGATACTGCAGACTGGAAAAGGCACGCAGCCGATCTTGAAGCGGAGATGATCAAGCGCGGAATGATATTTACGGTCATCGATTGGAACGAGCGGCACTGACTGCTAGAAGGCGCGCCAAGGGCTCCGGCCTCTTCTTGTCGTTTAGGTGCCGCACAAGGGCGATGTGCGACGGTCGCTAGCGCGGCTCGACGAAGCTGGTTCCTTCAGGAACAATGCGGGACGATCGCGAGTTGCTCCTAAGGCGATGCATTATGTCCGAGCCTGCCGATCTTGATCTTGCCCAGATGCTCGCCCGAGCTTTTGATCGCGCTTGGGACCGCTATTACTTGGACGAGAATGGCACAACTTCCAAAGAACTCGCCCGGACTTCGCTCGCAAAACATTTGGTTGCATTAGCAAAAGAGGGAGAGAAGGACGAGCGGGCTTTAGCGGCAAGCGGCTTTCTACATTTGATCTCGCTTACCGAGCTGCCGCCGCGATCCACCGCCTTCATGGCCGAGCGGGATGTACCTCCGACATCTCGGCCAACGTTCTTTCATCTCCGGATAGACCACGCGGGAGCAAAATTCCTCTCGGAATGGCGCGTCATGGGAAGTTCGCGTGCGGCACCTCGTTCGCCGATTGCTCATCTCCGGATAGACAATGCGAAAGCGCAATTCCTCCGGGAATGGCGCATATCAGTATCTGCGATCAGCTTCTCGAACCTGACGGTCTAATCGGCCCCGTAGGGCACTACCCCGGCGTTAAGACAGCCTGCGGGCATGACATGGCGCTACTCTTTGCGGGTTACGATCGCACAGCCGCGCTTGATCGCGTCCTCGAAGACCTGCCTCAGGCCCGCGTCTGCCATGACTTCATTGCCTGCGTCGAAATCTTTTACCGGGCGCCAATCCAGACCTTTCCCGGGTTCGGGCAGAACCAAGGCGCTGAATGCGTAGGCGGTGCGGCCGGGACGCTCACCGAAGGCGCCTTGCTCGACAAACTTCTGCAAGCGGTTCATCCCTTTTGACCTTCTCGGCATCCTGCGATCTCGAAATCGAGGTCGTATTTCCGCCGCTCTAGATTGTGTAGCTTACCTCGTCGAGAAGTTATCGCGGCGACGGTCCGTTTCAGTTTGCGCGCGATCGTAGGTTTGTCGATGCCGGCCTCGATCATCGCCGTCAGCTTCCGATCGTCATCGGGCGTCCAAGGGGCGCCGGCAGGTCGGGGCCCGGCCATCAGTTAAGTATGCGCTGGACGAATGCTTTGCCGGCAGGACTGCTGGCGCAGATGTACGAGTATCGTTCGCTGGCGCTCGGCGCGTCCGTATCTAGGTCGACAATGACAGGCTTCGATTGACCTTGCCAATTAGCAAGCTGTTCTGGCGGCATGGGTCTGACGCTTGATTTTTTGACCCGCAGCCCGGCGACCTTGGGAAGCCCCGCGGTTGCCTTCAGCACACATGATTTGACATCGGCTGCGGCCCAACCGCACGATGGCGCGAACAGTACGAGAGCCGTGCAAATGAGCATCTTCATTCCCAGCCCGCCTATTCTGACGCTATACCCGGGCATTGAACCGCAACGGACGCGCCAAGGCAATCTTCTCAAAGAACGTTAAACCTCGCAAATCTACTCGGGCCAATAAATGGGCGTGACGCTCAGTTGCCGCCGATGGGACTTCTGTCAGCTGGAAAGCCTGCGACCATGACCGACCTTGAAAGCATCGCGCCTACGGGGTCGCCGGCTGTCAGACCGGCGACCCCGTAGAAATACTGCGACAGGTAGTTTTCACTATCTTAGGTGGAAGACCTTGGGATTATGGAGCCTGCCATTAATCATCGGGCCAAGAACCATGACCGACTTTTCTGCTAAACTCTGGGGCGATGAGGTGGTGGTCGTTCACCAGCGACACGGCCACACGTTTAAGTTCCACGTCCTTGACGGCGAAACCGTTGACCTTCGTTCCGCTCAAGTCGAAGCCAATCCACGCGCGCGACGAGGCGCGGATGGCTATCTCTACGAGGCGCACCACGCCGCGTGCGCAGCCATCGGCCAACGGTAGATTTCGCATCTTCCGGCAATGGTTACCTGCAACTGGCTTATTGGCGTAGAGACGCAGCGGGAGCCTGTCGCCCATGATATTGGTCGACGTCCGGCGAGGGCGTAGTGATCCACGGTCGCGTTCCGAAATGACCAAAATTTCGGCTGTCGTGTACCGTCCATCGCGGCATATGCTGGTTGAATGGCAACGGAGCCAGACTACTACGTCGTCACCCGCGAAGCTGGTGAGCGGCAATATCGGTGGCGCTGGGAGATCAGACGCCGGAGTAGACCGATGGGGGTTAGCCTCGGCGCCGGCGGGTATCAATCACAAGCGGCGGCTCACTACGCTGGAAACCAAGCGCTCGCTGAACTCCTAGAAGAAATTGCAAAAGAGGAACGGCGAAAGTGAAGGAAGACGGGTCGTCTCGTCGACGGCAACTTCAGCAACCTTTCCTTAACCATCTAACTCCATGCTCCGTCTACGGGAATGCGGCGGAACCGGACAGCCGGGCCGGCAGTCGCAAGGGCAAGGCCGGCGGCGTAACGCCCGCCGGCTTTCTCCCTTTCTTGGGAAAGATGATTTTAGGCTCTGATTGCCGGTGCGCAAATGGCAGAAACTTTAGATCAAGATGTACGTGCGCTGCAGAAGTGGGTACGCGGCGCTTGGGGTCAACTCGCTGATCCCTCACTGACGTCCTTCGACCGGCGCGAAATGCGCAACTACATGAAAGACGCCGAGATCGCGTTAAACGCGGGCCTCAAACGGATTGCTGAACGAGAGAAGACCCGGCGCGAAGCAGAGAGAGCCGTACTCGGCGGCCGGCGCCTCGATTTTCGCATTCTCAAACTCGACACGTAGAGAAAGATCGAGCGACAAAAAAAATGTCCCGTGTCCCTAGTCACCTCGAACGGCAGATGATGCAGCGGCTGCGCGGCCGTGGCTGGGTAAAGGGATTTGAGCTACCGCCGTCCCCTAGGATCACTGATGCATTGCTGAGGAAGGGCTGGATCGAAAGCCAAGGGACGGGGCGGGATATCGCGTACCGGCTCACGGAAGAGGGAATGGCAGCGAAGAAGGCGCCTGTACGCCTGTACTGAAGTTGGCAATGGGACTGTGAAGTGGTTCAACCCGACCAAAGGCTATGGCTTTATCTCACCGATGAAAGGTGGCCCCGATGTGTTCGTGCACATCTCCGCCGTCGGGAAGGCCGGTTATTCCTCGCTGCCCGAGGGCTCGCGTTTTAAGCTTCGAGGCGAAGCTAGCCGATCCGGCAAAATGTCGGCGGAGAATTTGCGCGTCGGATAGAGCAGGCTAAATGCGAACGTCGGCTATCTTAATGGTAACCCTCCGGTGAGTGCCGCCTTTCGGGCAGCAACCGTGCCTGCGATAGTTTGCTGATTGATTTGCAAGCAAACGGGCAAACGTGAGCAAGGTTTCGGTTCTGTTGGGTCCGGAGCGACGTCGGCGACGGACCGCGGTCGAGAAGCTTCGGATCGTTGAGGAGAGCCAGGCGCCTTCGGCCAGCGTCGTCGATGTGGCGCGCCGGCATGATGTGCATCCCAATCTGCTTACCGTTTGGCGGCGACAGGCCCGAACGGGCTCATTGCGGACCGGGCGGACGGCGCAGCAGGAGGGCGAGGTACAATTTGCGGCAGTCTCGGTTGCGCCAGAGCAGCCGGCATGGACAGCCCGTGCTGGAACTGGCGGGACGATCGAGATTGCCTTTGCAAACGGAGTGCAGCTTCGGATCACGGGCGCGGTCGATCCCGCGACGTTGACGGCGGCAATGAAGGCGCTGTCGGGAGGTGGATCACGATGATCCCGTTGCCGACCGGGGTGCGGGTATGGCTTGCCACGGGCCATACCGACATGAGGAAAGGCTTTGCGAGCCTGGCGCTTCTGGTGCAGGAAGTGCTGAAGCGCGATCCGCTGTGCGGCCATCTGTTCTGCTTCCGGGGCCGGCAAGGTGATCTGCTGAAGGTGATCTGGCATGACGGCCAGGGCGCCTGTCTGTTCACCAAGCGGCTGGAGCGCGGTCGGTTCCTGTGGCCGAGCGTGGCCGACGGCGTCGTGACGATCTCTCCAGCGCAGCTCGGCTATCTACTTTCTGGGATCGACTGGCGCCATCCGCAGGAGAGTTGGCGTCCGACCTCGATGGGATGAGGATTCTGCTTGCGGCTGATGATGGATGTGATTCCATCGGACTGTGACCGACACTTCTGAATCGCTCCCCACCGATCTTGCTTCCGCGCATGCGATGATCCTCGCCGAGCGCGCCGCGCGGGTTGAGGCAGAGATGCTGGCGGCAAGGGCGCAGGCTGCGGCGGTGAGTGCCGCGGCCGACGCCGCCAATGTAAGAGCGGATCTGTCGAGCACGGAAGCGCTGATCAGCCACTACAAGCTCGAGATCGAGAAGCTGCGGCGCCAGCTTTATGGCACCCGTTCGGAACGCACGGCGCGCCTGCTGGAGCAGATGGAGCTTCAGCTGGAGGAGCTGGAAGCAACCGCCACCGAGGATGAGCTGAGGGCAGAGCAGGCGGCGGCGAGATCGCAGGCCGTCCAATCGTTCCAGCGCAAGCGGCCCTCGCGCAAACCATTCCCCGAACATCTGCCGCGCGAGCGCGTGGTGATCCCGGCACCGGCCAGCTGTCCCTGCTGCGGCTCGGACAGGCTGTCGAAGCTTGGCGAAGACATCACCGAGACGCTGGAGGTGGTTCCGCGACAGTGGAAGGTGGTCCAGACCGTGCGCGAGAAGTTCTCCTGCCGGACCTGCGAGAGGATCACTCAGCCGCCGGCGCCGTTCCACGTGACGCCGCGCGGCTTCGCCGGACCGAACCTGCTGGCGATGATCCTGTTCGAGAAGTTTGGCCAGCACCAGCCCCTGAACCGGCAGAGCGAGCGTTACGCGCGGGAAGGCGTCGATCTGAGCCTGTCGACGCTGGCCGACCTGGTGGGAGCATGCACGTCGGTGTTGCAACCGCTGCACGCGCTGATCGAGGCGCATGTGCTCGCAGCCGAGCGCCTGCATGGCGACGACACCCATGTGCCGATCCTGGCCAAGGGCAAGACGATCAAGGGACATATCTGGACCTATGTCCGTGACGACCGCCCCTTTGGCGGCCGGGCGCCGCCGGCGGCGCTGTATCATGCCTCACGCGACCGGCGGCACGAACATCCCGTGCGGCATCTGAAGGCCTTCAGCGGCATCCTGCAGGCGGATGCCTATGGCGGCTACAACGAGTTGTACGATCCCTCGCGCGCGGAGGGGCCGATCACGTCGGCGCTGTGCTGGGCCCATGCCAGGCGACAGTTCTTCGAGCTGGCGGACATCGCCGCCAATGCAAGGCGAGGCAAGAATGCGGGAGCGATCTCGCCGATCGCGCTGGAGGCAGTCAAACGCATTGACGCCCTGTTCGAGATCGAGCGCGGCATCAATGGCCTTGCCATGGAAGAGCGGCTGCGCATCCGCAAGGAACAGAGCGCGCCGCTCCTGGCCGCGCTGGAAGCGTGGCTGCGCGAGCAGCGTGGCCACCTGTCGCGCTCGGCCTCGGTCGCCGAGCCGATCGACTATATGCTCAAGCGATGGGATCGGTTCGCCCGCTTCATCGACGATGGGCGGATCTGCCTCACCAACAACGCAGCGGAGCGTGCCCTGCGCGGCTTTGCCCTGGGGCGCAAGTCCTGGCTGTTCGCCGGCTCCGATCGTGGTGCCGAGCGTGCTGCCGTCATGGCGACCCTGATCATGACGGCCAAGCTCAACGACGTCGACCCGCAAGCCTGGCTCGCCGACGTGCTCGCCCGCATCAACGACCACGCCGTCCACAGGCTGGATGAGCTTCTGCCCTGGAACTGGCGAAAGCCCATGCCAGGTCGTGCCGAAGCGGCGTAAGCCAAAGAGGACACATGAGATCGAGCGGCTTTTCCGCAGCAGAAAAATCGGCGGTGACGGCCACCTGCCGGCACCTGATCGACGACTTCCTGAAGCCCCGCTTCCTGCCCACCATCCGGCCGACGCAGTTCAACTATCCCGTCGATATCCTCGGCAAGTGGCACGGCACCAAGTATCGCTTCATTCAGCGCTACCGCTCCGGCTTCCCGGAGAATCTCGGCGAAGAGTTTGACGCGCCCTTCGCCCGCCTCGACTGGATCAGCCGCAATCGCTTCGACCTCCAGTGGCATCGCCACACCGGAGAATGGTTCTGCCTGCATCGCGGCCTTACCCTCGCCGAAGCGATTGACGCGCTAAGGTCCGATGGATTGTTCCATCCCTTTTGAACACCGCAGGTTCAGCTACCCCGCGGTACTCGCCGGATGGATACGTTCGATCTCGCTGAGAAAAACAATCTTAACGTCGCCCTTGCATTGACTGTACGGGCAGTAGTCGCTGGCCGGCTTAAAGTCGGGCATGTCCGCGAATGCCCACCAATCTTCCGGGATATCGAAAGCAGCTCCGCTCGGAGTGTGGAAAGTCATGCGCTCGCCCTTCCGCTTTGCGATCTGATCCGCGTCGTCCGCTGCGCCGGCGTTAGATCGCCGCGTTGCGCAGGTTATCCACGAACCATGTTCGGAAGCTCTCCATTTTCGGGGTCCAGACCTCCAGCTTTGACGCTGCCCTTGCGATCATCGCCGCAGCGTCGAAGCATTCGATTTGCATTTCGTCGTCGCCGCCGTGCTTCAGCCAGTCGCGCTCCTGATTGAGCGCGGAAATCCAGTCTTTCGGTTGGGCATAAGCCACCTTGGCGCGGGCACTTTCGCGAAGGAATGAAAACAAATGCAAGCCTTCTCGGCTAATCATACCTTCTGCCGCGCCGGCGAGAGTAATGGCGACGTCGAAGTCGCCGCGTTCCAATGCGTCGATAGCAGCGTCGACCGGTCGCGCCTTCCGTCAGCGTCAGTTTGAGCGGATCGGCGGGCAGACGCGGGCCGCGGAAACCGCGGCCGAGCTTGTATCTAGGCTTTTTCCGCTGCATCGCGCATGCCTTCGAACTGCTGACGCACGAATTGAGCGGCGCCCTCGATCGCTGAAAGCACGTCCAGTCGGCGATCGCCATCAAGGGTGACGCCGCCGACTGGATCGCCTAGGCGTGACAAGTTATAGGCGCCCGACACGTTGTAATACATCGGCGGGCGCGCAATCACGCCGCCCGCGGATAACGGCTTAAGATTGGGATCGTTTGGATGCCCGGTCTGCACGTGCTTGAATGCGTGCGCAATGCGGTCGACCAAGGCGAAATCGGCGTTGTCTTCCCGAAACTTCTTTCGATAGCTGTTGGCGTCCAGATAGTCGATCGCGTGAAACACCACGACAGCGGCCAAGAACGCATGCCTGACTGACGTCGGGTTCGCTTCGAAGTCGGCGATCGTCGGGTCGACGATTTGTGCGAAATAGCGTTCAATTTCCATCAGCTGAAGCCCCAGTGCGTCTGTTGGATCACGTTCAACGGCGGCGGGTTCTTGTCGTGGACGTCTGGGGATTGTTCTTCGTTCGGCTGGACCAAATACAGCTTTTGAACCCATCGGATCGATGAACTATCAGGCGTCGTAACGTAAAGCTGTAGGCAGACGATGTAGCTATCGTTCTGTTCTTCCTTGCTCCGCCGAAAACGAAGTGCGGTGCCGTCCTTTATCCAAGGATAACGCTGCACCACGTTCGCATGAACAGGCAAAATGTCTCCCGGCTTTACGACTATTTGGGTCGGATTGAAGATGATGGATTTAGCGAAGCGGCCATCGCATCCAGTCTTAAGATCGGTGACCAACACCAACTCACCGTAGATTTCGGTAATGACCGCCGCGCGGTTTCCCGAATTGATGAATGTGAACTGCTGATCCTGATCTAGCAGCAAATCACCTTTATCGGGCCGTACAGCGAGGGCACCGTCGACAACGACGCGGATGTCGTCGCGTTGGATTAAGACCGTGCAGTAGGTCGTGAACCCGCTAATGCACAGTGATATCACCGCAACCACCCACCCCGCCCAGTCGAGCCAGTGCTTCTTGTGTCGCTTCTCTTCCGAGGCCTCTCGCTTGCGATCATGCCACGCCAGCCAGTCTTCAGCGAAGCCGATCGTCATTCGGGTCGTTCCGATTGTAACCGCGCCGGCAGGGCCGGCGTCGGTTTGCGCCAATCTGTTGCGTACGTTCTGCGGACTTTGTGTTTCCAGTTCTTCGAACCATAGTTTTGCCTGTTCCGATTGGTTGCCGCCCCATCGGGACGTCTCATAGGGGAAACGGTTATCGGTCATGTAACAAATATCCACTCCCGGGAGTTTAGGACGCTTCAATGCCAATGGGCTTCGATCAGGACTTGCTCCGCCTCAATGAAGAAGCGGTAGTACATCGAAACGATATTGGTGTCGCTCATTCGTGCCTTTGCTAGGCACTTCGCTTCGGTCGGCGATCTGCTCACTTCTTTGATGTCCGTCAGCGTGACGATCGCTAGGCCGGCCTTACCGTAAGGCGAATTGGCGACGACATTCTTCAGATCGGATTGGGCGAAGTAGCCGTCATAGGGGGGTATCGTTGCGGGCGCCGAGAGCACCCGAACTCCGAAGAGCGCAGGGATCGCCAAGAACGAAAGGGTCGCCAGCGGGAGCATTCCAGCGGGCGGCGGCTCGTCCGGCTTCTGCTTCGATTTTGTGAAGAACAAACACGGCAGAGCGACCACAGGGATCAGAGTGCCGAAGACGAACCAAGCCCAGAAACTCTGCCCTCGACGACGGGCAAGGAACCCTATTCCGAGCCCTGCAAACACGATGATGGCTGCGGTAAACGCGATATCAGGTATCTTCATGTGGCCCGCCCCAGTGTGCCGGCCGACATTACACGCGCGACGCTAGGCCGGGCATTCTCCCGCCGCCGTTTTCCCCCGCCAACCGTCGACGGGGTCCATCGGGCGTCGGCAATTGTGGATGGGGAGGGTGTAAAATCCGACTATAGATCAGTGGGATAGAAAATAACTGGACCGGGTTCAGCCTGTCATCCGGACAATCTGAGTAATGGCGAGAAGGATCTTCTTGGTTTGACTGCGAAGCGCGCCACAACCGGGTGTGAGTGCTATTGTCGCCGCTGTTCGCCGAGATTCGGCTTTAAACTTCACGGGCGCGCTGGCGGGCCTGAACGGCTCCCATTCCATCACGGCGACCCGTGCCGACATCATCCGATCGCTGCTTGAGGTAGGCTACCGCAGCCGCAGAAGGGCGAGACAAAAAGTCGGGCCATGGCGCGCTCGCATGCTCACCGCCATGGCGACGGGCTACCTCGACTATGCGCTCAACACGACGCAATACTTCCGGAATCTCGAGCAGACGGAAAAAGTCGGCGTCTCATTTCTCCTAGGGGAAGCATTCTCGCACTGGTTCGCGACCGAGCGCATGAACCTGGAGTTTCTCCTGCATGTGGCCGGTCTCGACTCGATCGCGTGGGGTACGGCGCCCGCTTCGGTAGCCGCGAAAGAAGGCGCATCGACACCGTCGCCGAAGAGCCGTCCTGACTTCGTCGGTTTTCGCCAGGCGGAGCGGCACGTGTTCGAAAGCAAGGGGCGGATCCGCCGACCCGCGGTGAAGGTGATCGGCAAGGCGCTCGGACAGGCATCGGCACTTCTGTCGGTGAACGGCACGCCTCCGACGACGAGATGCGCGACCTTCTTCATGCTGAAGGCGTCCGGCACCGAGGGACAAGTTATCGATCCCCCAGGGATTGGCCAGGGCGTCACGGTCACCTTCGACGAGCTGGAGGCCGTGAGAGCTGCATATACGTTCTTCCTGGAAGGCGAAAACGTGGATCTCGCGGACGCCATGGGTGAAGACTATGTCGGGCGCGATATAGAGACCGGCGTGTTCTTCGGGGTCGACAAGAAAGTGCTCGATGTCGCTGGCGCAGACCTGCCTGCGGCTACGGATGCGCGCCGAGGCCGTGTGACCGAAGTCTTCCAGCTGCTCGCGCATCGCGCGGACGTCTATCGCGGTCGCCGGGAGGAAAATGCGTCTGCCGGATTGGACGGGACGCTGCTCGTCGACGGGCGAGCGGGCGGCATCCGTCGCCGCCGTTCGAGGGCATGATCCCGAACTATGTCCCGCTTCGCATGGCGGCCGATCGACCTTGGCGCGGCCAGCGCGAATTTCAGCGGCCGTCAGCTTCAATTTGCCCGTCTGGTAAGCAGGTGCATCCACTCGGAAAGTTTGCTCCTGGATTTCTTTGACCGCGGCTGTGATCTGTTCGGTGGTGTGCGATGTTCTGCGAGGCAAGATTATCTCGTAGGCGGCATCAACCCGTCACAGGGTGCCACTTAGTCGTGAAAAACGGTGGTTTCTGTGGCGGCGTAGGCATCTTGATGGCGTTCGCCTTGATGAGCTTTGAACGGAACTGGCCTTCCCAGTTAAGGTAGGACAGCAGCCCGCGCACGAAGTCGAAGTACGCTTCCTGCCTGAGGAGCAATGCTTCGTCGAGGAAGAAGAATGTCAACCTGCCAAGGTCATTGACCGGCTCATCTTCCTCGGCCAGGTCCTCAAGAGAGACGTAACAAAGCCGTTTGCCTTGGACAGGGTCATGCCAATAGGCGTGGGCGTACTTGTTCCTGATGCGCCGGCAGTAGTTGAAGGCGTCGATCATCATCGCGAATTCGTCACCAAGCCCGATTGAGGTGTAGGGGACACGTCCAGGCGCATCGGCGATCTGAATACGGCTCATTTCACCTCGCACCCTGAACATCGTTTTCAGGGTCGAGTTCATGTCCCGGCCGCGCGCCATCTGGATGCAGTTCAGGAGGTCAATTTCGATCTCGCCGTAATCGACCAATATCCGGCCGACAAAAGCCATTTCTTTCGGAAACGTATGATGGATGGGGAACATCAGGTCACCGGCCGGTGTCGGCTTCGGATACGGGTCTGGTCGATTTTACCCTGTTTCATGGCGCGGTATTCCTTCTGGGTGAACATGACCGTCGCGATCGCGGCTTCGATGTTGCTTTGGTACCAGCCGTAGTCGTGCAGGGTCCTCCAGTGGGCTTCATAATCACTTTCGCCGTCCTTCTTGACCACAGGTGGCGGCTTGAGGTCGAGAAACGCCGTCAGCGCCATCCTGTAGAGCAGGGCGGTATAGAGATGGAGGGGACGTTTGCCCGGCGGCACGATCAGACGGTTTGAATCGATCGGGTTGCCGTGGATGAAATCGTTACGGGCGTGGTTCATCGCCCCATACAGCCAGACCGGTAACGGTCTCTTGGGCTGGCCTGGCTTGTACTTGTGCGGCTCATAAATCGGGTCGGTATTGTCCGACAGATTCCATTTCGTGCCTTCCAGTAGCTTGTAGACCGCATCACAGGTCCCGCTGTCGGTCAGGATCTCGAACGCACTGATCCAAAGCGCGATGGCACGGCCGATGTCGTAGATCGTCACCTCGACGTTGCCGGGCAGCATCGCCGCCGATAGCGCCATATTCAGCGACCGAAACAGGGACGTATCTTTCTTGGATGGATCGGGAGAGCCGAACCGCGCAACCCACCGCTCCAGCAAAGGTTTGAGGATGGCCTTATCGACCGATTTCTCGGGCAGAGTCATGTGCGAGAGCCCGGGGTTTGTCTTCCCCTTCATGGCCCTGACTTCATGCCAGCTGGTCTGTGCCATGCTCTGCATGACCAGGCCCTCATACTTCGCGTCCACCAGCCACGGGTAAAACGAAAACCAGTTGGCGTATTTGATGTTGTGGTTGTTCTCGAACCGCAGGACATGCGCCCAGGCATAGGGAATGGTCGCCATCGCCACAGCGTCGCGGAATCCCGCCAGCGCCTCGGCGGAGCGGTATTTCTGAAACTTGTCCGCTTTTACCAAGATAAGGCTGGGGCTGACCTGCTGGCCGAATTCGGATGTGAACCGGTTAAGGTACATCGAGAACCGCTTGTGGCGTTTGGCAAGCTCCTGCGCCCGCGCATCATGAGCAGGGACCATGGCAACCCCATCGATCTCAACGGGCTCCTCGATCGAGATGTTCGGGAGCGTGAACATCTGTATCCATTCGTCGGGCGGCTTTTTTCGCGACATAATAATGCCTGAGGTTGAAAGCCGATCTCATACCACTTTTCCCGGCGCCTGGGCTAATCTAGCCCCGCTCAGCAAAAGCTTGGCCCACTTCTCGTCGCCCTGGAGCGCCTGCAGGACGCCGACAATCAACGGTGCATCTAGCAGCGTCGGTCGTCGCCGATAGCGGCGCGGATGGTGCTAGTACCCACTTTTCTTGGATCGTGAGTCGTGATTCAAGATATGGATGATACCCGAAGCAAGAGAAGTCCACCTTTCGAGGAAAGATCGCAAGGTGC